>Ga0222651_1000789_pt1 | contig 17659 bp, 13 predicted proteins | sample AntAcemetagen369_FD_179855 | JGI IMG/M metagenome (GOLD analysis project Ga0222651, IMG submission 179855) | Saline water microbial communities from Ace Lake, Antarctica - #369 | ecosystem: Environmental > Aquatic > Non-marine Saline and Alkaline > Saline | place: Antarctica: Ace Lake...
GCCAAAGCCAAAGCCAAAGCCAAAGCCAAAGCCAAAGCCAAAGCCAAAGCCAAATCTAAAGCCAAATCTAAATCCAATTCCCAAATCCCCAGCTTACTGCCCCCTACAAAAAACCGCTGCATTACCGAAGCTTCCCAATCAAAACTCCACCCGAAAAAGTAGATACAAGGAATCCCGCTTACGACCTTTTGTCGACTGGAGGCTCACCAAAAAAGCGTCAGAAGTGGATTATGAACTGGAACGAATGAGGGACGACTCCCCCCCTTCCCCGTCCATTCGTTAACCGGATCAAAACGGGAATCTACACCCTGCTTCTACTGAGGAGCCACACTCAACCCATAGCGGCGCGCCGTGAGAGCGAAACCTACCAACGCCCCTTCTCACAGCGAAAGGAAAAACGATTATCAAGAATTCCATCGAACGCTGAGACGTCGCCCTACAAGAGCGCATAGAATCGAAGCAACGAGGGCAATCCCAAACCAGCGAACGGGGCCTGAGGCAAAAACAATCGCCCCGTTCGCGATCATGAAGATGACAAGTCCGTCAATCCACGAGGCACCTTTGCGCCCGCCTTCTTTCCATTGACGGAATACGTCGATAGCGAGCACCAGAGCAAACGCATAGTTCACAAGGAGCCCGAATCCGGAATCCATTCCTGTCATCTCAAGAGTCTCTCTTGCGGTGGACTCCCACGCGACACGGTGGCTCCACTGATAGAATTCGCTGTAGGCGAAGAAAATATGAATCACGTAGAGCAAAAGACCTGCGGTCCAAAACGAGCGAGACAAGCGGGCTCTCCGTTCTCCCTGAATAACGATGCCGCCCGTCCAGACAAGCATCGCGAACCAGATGGTGGCACGGGTCAGAAAATCACCTGTCGAATCTTCGATCACTCCTGCGGATTTTAATAAGAGCCAACACGTCTAGCAATCAGAAAATGGACCTTATCCAACCCAAAGCGATTCGCGGTCCCCGAAACGGAGACGTTGAAAAAGCGATCTTCCACGGAGTAGCAGTCGTTCGCGACCGAGATGACCCGAGGTGAGTTTCAGATGCTCAACGCCGAGCATGACAGTCTCCGCCTGCCTGAATGATCCCATCCATTTAGCTCACCCTTCGGGAAGTGGGATCACCCGCATGAAGTCCTGCTGCTTCATAGCTCGCTGCTGATCCGCGGCCATCAACTGATCGAGAGGGAATAAAAATTCCTTATCATTGCGTAAAAAGCGGCACTTCCCGTTGGCCACTTCAACCAGTTCCGCCAGCATTTTACGGCCGGTGGTGTCCGACCATTCAGCGGCCTTAGCCCAAGCAGGCTTTGCGACGCTATAGGTCTTTAGCTCTTTTTTACCGAAGCCAATGTCATATTCCAATAAGCCACCACTCTCGTAGGCGTAAGTTTCGATCGGGGCGCCCTCTTCCAGATTCCGGGGTAAATCCTTAAAGAAAACGAGGCCCGTGATCACTTCCGCCCCTCGCTTGTGATTCGGAGTCTCCTTCTCGGCATCTTCATTATCGTTCTGCACCAAGCCGGCGCTGACGACAACACCCCCTTCTTTCACCACTTGGAACACCTCGCCCTTAATCCAGTAGGTCCTGAGCCGTATATTGTAGAGCGCATCCTGAAAACTATTACGAATCGTGCCTACTTGAAATTTAGACAAATCAGCCCAGGGCACAAGCGTGATGCCTTCCGTGGTTTTGAGATAGGCTCCGGTCGCGCCAAGATCGACCATAGAGGCATTGGCGAAAACCCTATCTTTTTTCGCAGTGGATTTGTTGGATTGGCCAAAAACCGGAGTCAGGGAGAACGACGCACCGATTATTATGGCAGCAAGAAAACGGGCCCGGTGGAATAAGAAAGTGGTTCGAGACATGGTCGGAACATAAGACCCGGGAGAGGCGCGTCAAGGCAGTCAAACGGAGTCTGGAAGTGCCCCCTGAGCGCGTTGCCTCATAACGATGGACAGCGTAACGAGAATAACGAATCTATCTCAGCATTTGAACTCTTTCGCGATAGAGGAAGCTCGCTCAGTCAGTTTATCACCTAATCGACGAACGATGTCTCCCTCGTCGTTCGTTCCCAGTTCGCCTACCCCCTCCGGAATCGCTCCTGAGATTTCAGTAACCCGTCCCATAACCTCATTGCAGTCCAACCTCCACTCACTCGCAGCCTTCTCCCAGGCTGCTTTTCCGATGTGAGAGAGCCAGTAAGTCCCTCCAATCTTCATGGCGAGACGGGCCTTCTTTGGTGGGATCTCTCTCGGATAGGACAAAATTCGCAGGGACAGACAAAATTCGCAGGCAATTCGCAGGGACAGGTGGATAATCAGGTCCAAAATTTGTGGTTTCACCCCTCATGTCTGAAGGGTATGGTTTTTCAAGGCAGCTCCCCTCTTACTAGATAACCTGTGCCCACAAATTTCATCGGACTTTGTATTCGCTCCCGCGGCGGGGCAGTCGACCCGAGGTTCTCATCAAACCTCCGTTGCCATTCTTTAAAATGGCTCCTCCCTGCGGGTCGCAACCGGTTGGATTGTCTGGTTCGCTTCGCAAACCTGACCTGCTAATTGCCTCCGCTTCGCTACGGGAAATTACAAGCGCTGTCGCGGCGAGGCAGTCGAACGGCGTTCTCATCAAACCTCCGTTGCCATTCTTAAAAATGGCTCCTCCGGTTGGATTCGAACCAACGACCTAGTGGTTAACAGCCACCCGCTCTACCGCTGAGCTACAGAGGAATTGAAAAACACGCTTTTCGGGGTTCCAGGAACACCTTTGAGCGGACGGCGAATTTGCGCGCACACGTAGGTGTTTTCAAGAGGAAAATTCAGTAAAGTTACATTTTCCCGTAAGATCCTTATTTTATGTGCCGTTTACAGGCGGCGCGGCCTTTAGCTGTTGGCTCAGAACCCTCATGGCACTTCCATTGAAACACCCTGACTCCCCCGAACATTTCGCTGATCTGATGGCGGATCACCAGCCACGTCTCCGTGCCTACATCCGATCCCTTGTCCTTGATGAGCATGTCTCAAAGGATATTCTGCAGGAAACGAACGTCACCTTGCTAAAAAAATCACGAGACTTCACGGCGGGAACGAATTTTACAGCATGGTCCTTCCGCGTTGCCTATTTTGAAGTGCTGACATGGCGCCGGAAGCAGAGCCGGAGCCGGGTTCACCTTGATAACGCCCTCGTCGAGTCACTCGCTGAGACCATCGATTCGGTTGCTCCTGATTATGAGAGACGGCTCGAGGCTCTCGCCTCTTGTATCGACGAGTTGCCTGAGCGCCAACAAACGATCGTGAGAAGAAAGTATCTCAATGAGGAGTCGGTTCAGGACATTGCCCGCGATCTCGGGTTTCGCGCCAACGCAGCCTCTCAACTCCTCTTCAGGGCCCGATCAGGACTTTTCAAGTGCATCACTCGCAAGCTCGCCAATTAATTCCCTCTATCAAAATGAAAGATCCGGACTATTTCGAAGAACTCTCCGCTTTTGCCAACCAACTCTTTGAGCAGGGATTAGGCGATGAAGAAACCCTCAGGCTCCAAGCCATTCTCAGCGACAATCCGTCCGCTCAGTCGGATTGGATTCGCTTGTGTGAAATCCACACGATGCTGGAGTCAGAGCCTGAGATCCAAAGCAAGCTGGCGGCGGACGCTCGCCCTGACAATGTCGTATCCCTTCCCGGAACAAAGTCGACGAAGAATCCCACGTCGGTTGGAGATCGAACTAAAAACACAGGCCGGTTAAAGTCGACAATCGTGTTTGCCGTCGCTGCATTGGTGGCACTTACCTTGCTTGCTCTCGCCGTTTTTCGCCCTTCGAAGCTTGAACCGGTTGTGATCGACGAAGCGAAATCAGTTCAAGAAGAGTTAACCGAGACAAAAGGGGAAACTTCCCCACTCCCCGTCAATGAAGCCCCCGAGGAACAGTATCAGCGGGCGATTGTGGCCACTCTCGGATCGGGTTCGCAACAGCGTCCTCCGACAAACTTCTCATCCGAGCCCTCACTCGAATCGGAGCATCTTTCCTTCAATCGCGATATCCGCCCTATCCTTTCCGATAATTGTTTCTCATGCCACGGGCCTGACGAAGCCAGCAGAAAGGCTGATCTGCGTCTCGACACTCATGAAGGAGTGATTGGAGGGGAGAGCCCTGCCGTGATTGCCGGGAAACCTACGGAGAGCGAGATGATGGCTCGTCTCAACACGAGTGATCCTGATGATCTGATGCCGCCAGCGGAGTCCCATAAGAAGCTCACGCCAAAGGAAATCATCCTGCTGACTCAGTGGGTCGAAGAAGGTGCGAAGTGGGAGGATCATTGGTCTTTCATGCCAATTGTCGACCAGGCGCCTGAAGAGACGTCCGAGCATCCCGTCGACTATTTTGTCGATCAAAAGCTTTCCCGTCTTGGGCTCGCTCGATCAGAGCGAGCGCCGAAACAAGCAGTGGTCCGCCGCGCACACCTCGACCTGACAGGACTTCCTCCCACTCCGGAGGAAATGGCTGCCTTTGTCGAAAACAAAAGCCCTACCGCCTATGAGTCGCTACTCGACGAATTGCTTTCCCGCCCCTCTTTCGGAGAACACCGGGCGCGCTACTGGCTCGATGCGGCACGGTACGGGGACACTCACGGGCTTCACCTCGACAACTATCGTGAGATCTGGCCCTATCGCGACTGGGTCATCAATGCGTTCAATGAGAACAAGCCGTTCGATGCCTTCACCGTCGAGCAGATTGCGGGAGACCTACTTCCTAATGCGACTCAGGATCAACGGGTCGCTACTGGATTTAACCGCTGCAACGTAACAACTTCAGAAGGTGGTGCGATCGAAGAGGAGTTTCTCGTTAGGTATGCCGTCGACCGGGTTGCGACAACCTCGACGGTTTGGATGGGGCTCACCGCCGGTTGCGCGCAGTGTCATGATCATAAATTTGACCCGCTGACGATGAAAGATTTCTACAGTCTTTTCGCGTTTTTCAACAACACGACCCAACCGGGAATGGATGGCAATGCTAAGGACTCCGCACCGGTCATCCGTGTCTACGAGAATCCGGAGCAGGAAGCAAAAGCGAATCAGCTGCGGACGGAAGTGGCCAAACTGAAAACGGAATCGGAAGCGATTTTGAAAGAAGCGACCTTTCCCGGGATCGATCCTGCTTCAGTCGCGCCCGCCTTCATCAATCACGGAGTAGAGGAATCCCCTACCCTGATCGAAAAGGAAGGAAACTTTGCTAAGAGCGACGCCTTCACCGTCGCATTCCGATTCAAACTTCCTGACACCGATGGCCGCCTCGTCCTCGTAGAACACGTCGACAAATCGTCCCTCGAAAAAGGATGGCGTATCGTCTGGGAAGACAGAGGCATTTTCGTTGAGTTGATCGAATCATACCCTGACCGACTGCTCAAGCGCGGCGTTACCCGACGGTTTCGCCCCGGTTCATCCGGCCATTTCGCAGTGACCTACGATGGCTCGGGTGCTGGCAATGGAATCGCCCTCTATTCCAACGGAGGATTTCAAAACAGCCGTTTCGTAAATGAATGGCATGACTCTCTCGTGACCGATTTCAAAGCGGAAAAGGCGAAGCTACTAGTCGGAGGAAAGAGCGCAACAAACGGGCTCGTTCCGTCGATCACTGAGTTTGTCGTTTTCGATCGCGAACTCACTGACAAAGAAATTATGGGACTCTCGAGCTTTTCCGGCGTGAAGGGAATTGCGAAGAAGCAAGCCGAGAAACGAACCAAAAAAGAAAAGCCGCAGTTGAAGCAGTTTCTCGCAACGAGAAGCGAAGGCCCTTACCTCAGCTCTCTCATCAAGCTGTCGGAAGCGGAAACAGCATTGAGTCAAATTGAGTCCGTCACTCCGACGACTCTCGTCATGAACGAGAAGGCGGAAGCCCCCAAAGCTCACTTGTTGCTGCGAGGTGAGTATGATCAGAAAGCGGACGAGGTTTTTCCAGCGTTTCCGGCGTTCCTTCCCGAACTTGAGGGAGATTTCACGATGAATCGACTCGGGCTTGCCCAATGGCTCGTTCATCCGGATCACCCTCTCACCGCTCGCGTCAGTGCGAATCGCATTTGGCAGGAAATGTTTGGAACCGGTTTGGTAAAGACCGCGGAGGACTTTGGGACTCAGGGAGAAAACCCGAGCCATCCCCGCCTTCTCGATTGGCTTGCCTCTTCGTTTATTGAAAGTGGCTGGGATGTGAAGGCACTCTATCGCACGATCATGATGTCGGAAACCTACCGTCAGCAGTCGAAGATGGGGAAAGAGTCCGTTGAACTCGATCCCGAGAATCGACTTCTCGCACGCGGCCCCCGCTTCCGTCTCGATGCTGAAGTCATTCGCGACCAGGCCCTCGCTGCGAGTGGCCTCATTGACAGAACGGTCGGAGGCCCAAGCGTCAAGCCCTACCAGCCCTCCGGAATCTGGGAGTCAGTTGGTTACACGAACTCTAACACGCAGACCTTTTTCCAGGACTTTGGCGCCTCAGCTGAGCACCGACGGTCCGTTTACTCCTTTTGGAAAAGAACGGCACACCCGCCGAGTCTCGCGATCATGGATGCGCCCAACCGCGAGAGCTGTGTCATGCGAAGAGAAAGAACCAATACGCCGCTGCAGGCGCTCGTGCTGATGAACGATCCCCATTTCGTTCGTGCTTCACGCTTTCTCGCGCTTCGTGTTCTTTCCGAAAGAACAGATCAGGATGGCAGGCTCAACCGTCTTGCTGAATTACTGCGAAGCCGGCCACTGGACCCGGATGAAGTGCAGATCCTGACCAACTCTCTCGATCAATTCCGTAACACCTACGAGAGCGATCCCGATGCCGCGCAGGAACTGCTTGTCGATGAAGTGAACAATGGATTCTCTCTCGACAAAATGAAGGAACACACCGCTCCGGAGCTCGCCGCATGGACGATGGTGGCGAGCCAGATTTTGAACCTCGACGAATCACTCAACAAGAACTGAAGAGAAGGAAGTAGAGAAGCGAAGGAGTCAAGAAGCAGAGAATTCTCCGAAGCCCATGAGGCGCCCACCCTACCAAGGCTGACATCACCTGCCGAAACCCTGACCTTTTACCTTTAACCTTTTACGGCGCGCAGCGCCCTCTCCCTCATGAAAGATTTTCAAGATTACGTCACTCTCGAAACGAGACGCCAGTTCTTCCGCCAGTCCGCAACCGGACTCGGTAGCGCTGCTCTCGCCTCACTTCTCGGTCAAAATTCCGCGATCGGAGCAGGATCAGCCGAACCCGGAAAGCTCCCCCTTCACCACACTCCGAAGGCAAAGCGGGCGATCTATCTGTTCATGTCAGGAGCACCGTCTCAATTGGATCTCTGGGATCCCAAGCCGGGCATGCAGAGCAGGTTCGACGAAGATCTTCCTGCTGAAGTGCGAAACGGACAGCGTCTCACGACGATGACTTCGAAGCAGGCGAGGTTCCCCATCGCACCTTCCATCTACGAGTTTCAAAAACATGGCTCCAGTGGCACGGAAGTGAGTGAGTTACTTCCTTACACCGCCAAAATGACGGACGATATTGCAGTCGTGCGGAGTATGTGGACGGAAGCGATCAACCACGATCCGGCGATCACTTACATTCAGACGGGCAATCAGATTCCAGGTCATCCCAGTCTCGGCGCCTGGCTCAGCTACGGACTTGGAAGCGAAAACGAGAACCTGCCTTCATTTGTCGTTCTCAACTCAACCTGGTCTGCGAAGCGGGACGCTCAGGCACTTTACCAACGACTCTGGGGTTCCGGATTTCTCCCGTCCAAGCACCAGGGCGTCGCCTTGCGTTCGCAAGGTGATCCGGTTCTCTATCTCTCCGATCCCAAAGGCGTGAATCGCAATGTGAGGAGAACGATGCTCGATGGCCTGAACCAACTCAACGAGAAGCACTACGACGAGGTCGGCGATCCGGAAACGCATGCGCGAATCTCGCAGTATGAGATGGCATTCCGAATGCAGGCTTCGGTTCCTGATCTCACCGATCTCTCGAGCGAGCCTCAATACATTCTCGACATGTATGGGCCTGACGTGAAAACACCGGGAACCTTCGCTTACAACTGTCTTCTCGCTCGTCGCATGGCGGAGCGCGGCGTGCGATTCTCTCAGATTTTTCACCGCGGTTGGGATCAGCACGGCAACCTGACCGGGGATCTTCCCCTTCAGTGCCAGGACGTCGATCAACCAAGCCGCGCTCTCGTTCAGGACCTCAAGATGCGAGGCATGCTTGATGACACATTGGTCGTTTGGGGCGGAGAGTTTGGTCGCACGATCTATTGTCAGGGTCGGCTTTCCAAAGAGAACTATGGACGCGACCATCACCCCAGATGTTTCAGCGTGTGGCTTGCCGGAGCCGGAATCAAAGGCGGCACTGTCCACGGACAAACCGACGATTTCTCCTACAACATTGTCGAGAATCCCGTTCATATCCGCGATCTCAATGCAACGATTCTGCACTTGCTTGGAGTGAATCACGAGAGACTCTCCGTGAAGCATCAGGGATTGGACGTGAGGCTTACCGGCGTCGAAAAAGCGCACATCGTGAAAGACATTCTGGCCTAGGCCTCACTCCCAGGAAAACGGTCGACAGCGGACTCAGGACCGGGCCTTTCGAGCAAACCGCTATCGATCGCCGCTTCGAAGCCTACGAGCGCAGGCTTTTCCCCAAGCTCGGGAAGAGGGAACCCTTTGCGATCCGATCGAAGGAACCGTTCGCGGCAAAGCCGCGCCTTGATCTGCGCTCAAAGGAATTCGCAGACCAATTTGAAGATCCTGATGATTTTTTGAAAGTGAAATGGGTTCCCGGCCCGGGAAGTAAGCTGGACTGCGAAGAGTGCCCGAATTCCCCTCCGCGACCAGTTGCCGAGCGCTCTCAATGGATCCACAATGGCGCATGTTCAAACTGCGAGTCGATACCGGTGGAACATTCACCGATTGCTGGGGACTTGAAGAGGGTGAGACGACGCCACGTCTCGTTAAAGTCCTGTCCTCTCGGCGTCTCCGTGTTTCGGTCACTCGCTGGAACTCACCGCAGGACATCACCGTCGCGATTCCAGCAAATTGGAAAACCTCTGATTCGTTCTTCACCGGATTTAAACTGGAGTCAGACGGCAAATCAGCTCTCGTCCTTTCCTTCGAAGTCGAATCAGGCCGCCTCGTTCTCTCTCATCCCCTTCCCCCATCCGAATCTGTCGACCTTTTCACGCGGGAAGAAGCGCCTATTCTCGGAGCGCGCCTCTTAACAGGAACCGCACTCGATCAGTCCTTTCCCGAGCTCGACTTCCGACTCGCCACAACACGGGGAACCAATGCGCTGCTCGAGCGAAAGGGTGCTCCTGTTGCCTTCTTTGTCACGAAAGGATTTCGCGATCTCCTCACGATTCGAGATCAGCGGCGACCCGATCTTTTTGCCCTGCAACACGATCGCCCTTCCCCACTTTTTTCCAGTGTAACCGAAGTCGATGGAAGACTCGGGGCAGCCGGCGAGGAACTGAGTGCACCGCAATGGAATAGCGAACTGAGACAGGAAATCGATGACCTGATTGAAGAGGGAAGCCGCGTCGCAGCGGTCTCCTTGCTTCATAGTTATATGAACCCTTCTCATGAAGAAGCACTGCGAGAGAAGCTGCTCGCAGCCGGGTTTGAGCACGTCTCAATCAGTTCGGAGCTGGCCCCGGTCATTAAACTGCTCCCGCGCGCTGAGACGGCTGTCGCAAACGCCTATCTGCATCCTGTCATGACAGAGTTCATCAGCCACGTCAGAGAGCGCAGCGGCGCGTCACGACTCTTGACGATGACCTCCGCCGGCGGACTGGAAACAGGCTCCACTTTTCACCCGAAAGATTCCCTCCTCTCTGGCCCTGCCGGCGGTGTATCCGGTGCCGCCGCAATTGCCGAAGAGTTGGGCATCGCAAAAGTTCTCACCTTCGACATGGGTGGCACGAGTACTGATGTCGCCCGATACGACAGCGGATTTCAATATCAGTTCGAACAGATTGTCGGCGACGCGAAACTTCTCTCACCGGCTCTCAAAATTGAAACGGTTGCGGCTGGCGGCGGTTCGATTTGCCAATGGGAAAATGGAGCAGTCAAAGTGGGGCCCGAATCAGCAGGAGCCACTCCCGGCCCTGCTTGCTATGGACTGGGCGGACCGCTCACGATTACTGATATCAACCTTGTCCTCGGTCGCATCGATCCGACAAATTTTGGGATTCCTCTCACTGAGTCAAACTTCAAAGCGGCGACGAAAGTGGCTCTGCAACTCCAGCGGAAATCAGGAATTGAGGGATCAGAACTGGACCTCGATTTTCTGAAAGGGCTTCTCGCTATCGCGATTGAACAAATGGCCGATGCGATTCGCACGATCTCAATCAGAGACGGTGCCGATCCCTCTGACTACGCGCTGCTAGCCTTTGGCGGGGCAGGTCCACTGCACGCTTGTGCGATTGCCGACCGACTCGGGATTGAGCGCGTCATCATCCCGGGAGAAGCCGGAGTGCTCAGCGCCTACGGCCTCGATCAGGCGAGCATCGAACGATTTGCCACTCGCCAGATCAATCTTTCGGTTTCCGATTCGACGCTTCCCGGCATATTTGACTCTGTCGAAACTGAAGCCGCGCGCCTCCTCAGCGAGTCCGGCTTTGAGGGTGAAATACATAGGCGAATCGCCGAACTTCGCCTCGTAGGACAAGACTCAACTTTATCGTTGGAAGTCACGCCAGCAGAATCACTCGCTGACGCATTTTCGAAGAATTACCTGACGACGTTTGGCTACGCGCCGAAAGGAGAAATTGAGATCGTGAGCTACCGCGCTATCGCCGGGACAGGGCGCGCAGCTCTGAGGGAGAACGCTTCGAGTATCAGGGAATCGCCAGGGTGGGGAGAGGCGTCCCTGCCGAGCCGCGTGGTCCGAAAAGATGCCGGGACCGCCCCCCCACATCGCAGCGAAGCGATTGGCTTGGAATCCACTGACTTGGGCTCCGCGGCTCAGCGGGACGCTTCGCCCCACCTCGATGACCGTTTTTTAGACCGTGACCAAGTTTCGCAAGGCACTGCGGTGTCAGGTCCCATCGTAATCCAGGATCCTTTTAGCACTCTTTTTCTCGCTGAGAACTGGAGCGCTCACGCGCAGTTCAACGGGGCGTTGTTGCTTGAACGGAACGCACCGAAAATCAAAGCAGCCTCAAACCAGCCCGCGCAAATTGTGCAGGAACTTTTCCGTCACCGCTTTCACAACCTCGTCGAAGAGATGGGAACGATGCTGCAACGATCTGCGATCTCGACTAATGTCAAAGAGCGTGCCGATTTCTCCTGCGCACTCCTCGATCGCGACGGTGAACTGATTTCGAGCGCCCCGCACATTCCCGTCCACCTCGGCGCATTGGGTGTCTGTGTCAGGCAGGTTCGATCTCAAATCGAGATGCGCGAAGGTGATACCATCATCACAAATCATCCGGGGGTAGGCGGATCCCATCTCCCGGACGTGACCCTGATTACCCCCGTCTTCACTTCCGGAAAGAATGAGCCGGTAGCCTACATTGCGAACCGTGCTCATCATGCGGAAATTGGCGGGATCACTCCGGGGTCAATGCCCCCGGGCGCTAAAAACCTCGCTGAGGAAGGCGTTGTGATTTCTCCCTGCCATCTCATTCGGGGAGGAGAGTCCTGCTTTGATGCGATCTCAAAACGGCTCACGGAGTCACCTTGGCCGACGCGAAACCTGGCGGACAATCTTTCCGATCTGAATGCTCAGTTGGCCGCGAATCGCCGCGGCGTTGCGACCCTCACTGGACTCCTCGAATCCGATGGCGAAGAGATCGTCGAGGAACAATTTCGTCATTTAAAAACGAGGAGTCATGAAGTCTTGATGAACCATTTAGACCAACTGGATTTCACGAGTAGCGAAGCAGAGGAATTTCTCGATGACGGCACCCGAATTAAGGTGGCCCTATCACGTGTCGAAGGAGGTCTTCATATTTCTTTCGATGGCACTTCCCCTGTTCACTCAGGCAACCTGAACGCGACCCCCGCGATTATTCAGAGTGCCGTCCTCTACGTTCTCCGCCTCTGGACTCAGAGTGAGGTCCCGCTCAATGAAGGATTGCTCTCTGCCGTGACGATCGATCTTCGACCCTGTTTTCTAAACCCCGAGTTCAACGCCGATCCCCTCCTCTGCCCCGCTGTCGTCGGTGGAAATGTCGAGACCAGCCAGCGCGTCGTCGATACCTTGATCAAAGCGTTGAAGATTCAGTCGTGCTCGCAGGGAACGATGAACAACTTTCTCTTCGGGAACGAGTCGTTCGGCTACTACGAAACGATCTGCGGAGGCTCTGGCGCAGGGCAAGGCTACGATGGCGCCGACGGTATTCATACCCACATGACTAACACCGCGATCACCGATCCGGAGGTCCTCGAGTATCGATATCCCATCCGGTTGAATCAATTTGCTCTCCGCAAAGGCTCCGGCGGATCAGGGCGCTGGAAAGGCGGCGAAGGCATCATCCGCGAATTCGAATTTCTCGATTCTCTTGAAGTTTCGCTCCTGACACAACACCGCAAGGTCGCACCCTTCGGTCTCGAAGGTGGCGGCAGCGGAGGAATCGGAGAGCAATTCCTCAATGGAGAACCGCTTCAGGGAATCGTCTCTTTGACTGTTTCTGCGGGTGATGTCCTCACCATCAAAACGCCAGGCGGTGGCGGCTTTGGTGGTGAATAGTCTAATCTTCCGCGCAAATCCGGAGGCTTTTCCTTTGTCGATCTACACTGTTTTTCATTAGCTTTTCGCTATGGAATCTAAAGTCCCCTCAAGACGTCGTTTTTTAGGAACCACCCTCGCCGCAGGCGTCGCGGGTCCCAACTTGCTGCTCGGTCAGGCGAAAGGAGCGAACTCGCGTCTTCGCGTCGGTGTTATGGGATTGAGTCGCGGGCGCGGTCATATCAAGGCCTACCTCGATGTTCCCAATACCGAGGTCGCCTACCTTTGCGATGTCGATGAAAACCGGCTCGTCACCGGTGCGAGCACGATGAAAGGCAAGCAGGAGAAGGAACCTCAAAAGGTAACCGACTTTCGTCGCATCCTCGATGATCCTGACATTGATGCGATATCGATTGCGACACCCAATTTCTGGCACACTCCCGCCGCGATCGCCGCCTGCCGCGCAGGCAAGCACGTTTACGTCGAGAAACCGGGAAGTTATGATGCGCACGAAGCTGAGACAATTGTCCGGATCGGAAAAGAGACCAATCGCCAGATCCAAATGGGAACGCAACGCCGGTCCTACCCTGCGATGATCGAAGGCATTCAGAAGTTAAGAGAAGGTGCGATCGGAAAACTCCGCTACGCACGGTGCTTCTACGCGAGCGAGCGCGCCACAATTGGCAAAGGAAAAATCACCGCCCCACCCGCCGAGCTCGATTGGCTGATGTGGCAGGGCCCGGTTCCTGAGGCTCCTTACAAGGACAACCTTGTTCACTACAACTGGCACTGGCATTGGCTCTACGGAGGCGGAGAGTTGGCTAACAATGGCGTCCACGGGATCGATCTTGCCCGATGGGCCATGGACCTCGACTCCTACCCCGAGCGGGTCACTTGTAACGGGGGACGTTACCATTTCGACGATGATCAGGAAACCCCGGACACGTCCTACGCGACCTACGATTACGGAGACATCGGGATCAGCTGGGAAGGCAGCTCCTGTCATCGCCGAAAGCCTGAGAAACTTCCCTTTGTTTCGATCTACGGCGATGGAGGAAAAATGGATTTCAGTTCATCGAACTACACGATCTATGACAAGGACGGGAAAGAAGTCAGCAAGAATACCGACCCGCCAAGCGACATCCCCCATTTCACCAATTTCGCCAACGCGATTCGTGACGGTGAAGCGCTGAATCAGTCAATCGAATCAGGCTCGAGGAGCGCGACGCTCTGCCACTTGGGAAACATTGCCTACCGCACGACCGGCTCCGTCAATGTTGATCCCAAGAACGGACATCTCATCGACAATCCCGAAGGTCAAAAGCTGTGGGGACGTCCCGCCTACCGCGAAGGCTGGGAGGTCTGAATAAGGGGAGGGAAAAAAAAGCCAACCACCTCCCAACCGTCGAGAGACCTCTGCGGGTGGGGAGAGGCGTCCCTGCCGAGCCGCCTCGTCCTATGAAACGCCCGCGCCACCGAACCGCTTCGCAGCGAAGCGATTAGCTTGCATTTTCATTGTATCGGACCACGCGGCTCAGCGGGACGCTTCGGCCCACCCTAAAACACTTTTTGAGCAGACGCCTCAATAGCCGGAGCATCCACTGAAACACCACCGTCTTTTGCCATCTCAATAAGATCGGGCAAGTCATAGTGAAGCAGAGCTCCGTGGACAACGTTGATCGCTTGATCCCACGGCTGTGTGGGCTCAAAGAAGTCCTGCCAAGTCTGAACCTCCCCCGTCAGCCTTAAATCAGTGAAGAGCTCTGGCTTGATCGCCGCCGCATGAAGCGCAGGAATACCGGCGACGCCCTCCGCAACGAGGTCAAATTTCTCTAGGCCAGTCGCAGACCTCAAGATTTCAACGCTTGCAAGAATATCTTGAGTCCTCAGACCAACGAATGATTTTCCGCCGAGATAAGCCATAAACATCGGCTGAAGATTCGGCCCGAAAAGTCCCTTCGCCCAATCTCGTTTAGGATCATTAAACCTGGTCTCACCGATCCCACGCAGATCGACGGCCATGACAATGTTTCCCGTCAGGACCAATTTTTCGATAGCCCCTCCTGCCGCAGCATCCGTTTTCATGCTCGTGCCATGCAAACAGAGCGTCGCTTTTCCATTGGGCTCTTCGGGAGTAAAAGTAGAGCAGGCAGGCGAATCCCAGGCTCAGGGTGAATCACCAGTTTCTGGATTTCATATCCCTCTCGCTCGACCTTGCCGAGTAACTCGATTTCTGACTCCTCGGAGCCCGCAAGCGAGATGGTCTCGCTTATCAATTTCCGCTTATCTGAATCACTTGCCTGCACCCACGTGACAGCTCGATCGGCACGTAGACCATTCTCTTTTGCTGCGTTGATTTCAAAAATCGACCTCTCTCCCTCCATCAGAAGCACCTGCCCCCTCGGGCTGCAGTAGAGTTCCTCCTGTGTCCAATCGCCTTTGCTCAGCGCGGAATTTTCTGCGTCGGTGACGGGTTCAGGCCACTCTTCAAATTCGCGAATGACGCGGTCCTCTCCGATTAGCCAGCGATGCATGAATCTCGCGGCGGCCTCCCGGTGCTGCACGCAGAATCCATGAGGCGCCGCCGCGGCCATCATTTCGACCCGCTCGGAAAATCCGAGCAAAGTATAAATCTCTTTGGCCTCGCGGAATAGATCCCATGTTCCGTCGATATCGAAAGTCGCATCGCGAGTCGATGCGAGAATCACGGTCGGCTTCGGCGCTCGCATGATGACATAATCGGGTTGATCCAGTCCAAAAGCGATTTGCCCATGGATATTTTGTTCGGCATCCTGAGCGCCCTTCGCAGCGAGCAATTCCTCAAAAGTCGTCAAATAGCAGCCGGGAGCAGCGGCTAAGATGCGGTCATCGAGGACCATTAAATACGAAGTCAGGGTTCCTCCGCCGGAGTTCCCCGTGCAGCCAATTTTATCCGCGAGAATATCGCCACGGCTCTGCAAGTAGTCGATGCATGTCATTCCGTCCCGAACCCGGTGCTGTGCCGTGTTGGCCCCTAACAAAATGCTGCCAAGCCCGATGGCGGTGTGTTCGATCGTGCACATGTAGCGAACCGCTGGGTGCGGAACATCCAATTTTCTCGATCCGAGGCCACTGAAATGCTCCTGCCTCATGGCGCGGTCGAGGATTTGATAGCGCTCCCCCTGCCCGATAGGATCGTAGCAGAGCGCTGCCATGCCATTTTTCGCCAGCAAGATCGCCGCCCGCTGATAGTGACCAGATGCTTTTCCGTCGTGGCTATGACCGCACGGGATCAAAACGGCCGGATGCGGACCGGCGGATTTTGGTAAATAGAGATTGGCGGAAATATGGAATCCAGGCTGCCCTTCGATGAGAATATTCTCGACTCGATAACCGTCGCCATCCAAATGGCCGCTTACTTCGGCTGAGACTTCTCCACGTTCAGGAATTCCACCGATCTGCTGAATCATGAAATCGCGCCGCTCTTTCTGCCAATCAGCGGCATCGGCACGAGTTTTCACCCGGGCGAGTGCCTCGCGACGACGATCAAGATGAAGAGTCAACTCTTCGAGAAGACGTGCCTCGACTTCGCGTTCGGGAGAAATGCCATCGGCAGTCTCCGCCAAGACCGTCAGCGCAGGATCATCCTGCGCATTGAGGCACCCAATACTGCAGCAGATGCAAAGAGAAAGAAAGGGTGCTAATAACTTCATAGAGAGAGACTAAAAGGGGTGCCCCTGAGCCTCTCCGAACCAATTCACCAAGTCAACGGCGCAAGAGAGCGTTAGATCCCGCTTTGCTTGACGGCTACTTGTAGCTCCTTTTGGAAAACCATGGCCTGAGCGTCGGATGGCTTAAATTCAGCGTTGTCCGGCTCAAACCCAAGGCGCCCCGCCTGATCCAGCCACCAGGCAGCGGATTCACCACCATTGAAAACGACGCGGCCACTGACGAGGGCCTCGGAGCGAAGCACTTTATCGAGCGTCACGGTTGCCGACTCATCCCCGGTAGGGGCGGGAGCTTCTGCTTCGACGGGAGCAGCCCCATCCGCAGGCACTGCCTCTCCTCCCTCTTCACCGAGGGGTTCTTCAGGAACGTCCGCCTCTTCCTTCTTCGGCTCAGGAGTCGGGAGAAGTTCGATCTTCAGATCTTCGAGCAAAAAGCGCGTCTCAAGATAAGTCGCTTTGACTTTAAGTTCGCTATTGACCTTCATTTGGATGTCGGAAAGGACGGCCCCACCATCTGCCCAGGATTGAATCTGACTGATCTGTTCGTCGGAAAGTGATTTTGCGATACTCATGCGTGTCGCAAGCTGTCACCGGAAACGAAAACGTCCAGTAGCATTTCTGCTTTCACTGTCGTATTTTTTTTAAAAATATGAACTGGGAACAACATTACCAAGACGGCCACACCCCATGGGACAAAGGCTTACCAGCCCCCCCTTTGAAAGAGTGGATCGATTCCAACCCAAGTGTCATCACTGGATCGGTGCTCGTTCCGGGATGCGGGCGCGGACTCGATGCGCTCGAAATCGCAAAGTCCACCGACGCTGAGGAAATTGTCGGAATCGACATTTCTCAAAGCGCCGTCGACCTGGCCCGGAGTGAGTGCAACTCCGACCGCGCAAGCTTCGAACTCACCGATCTCTTTTCTCTACCCGCTTCTCACCGCAACCGATTTGACTGGGTCTGGGAGCACACTTGCTTTTGCGCAATTGATCAGGACCTTCGTGATGACTATGTGAGCGCTGTTCATGGGGCACTGAAAGAAGACGGCAGGTTACTCGCTGTTTTCTTTCTCAATCCCTACGACGCCGAGCATCCCCCTGGTGAAGGACCGCCACATGGGACAAGCGAAGATGAGCTTAAAAGACGCTTCGTAGATTCGGGTAAATTCGAACTGCGGGGATACTATGTTCCCACCCAGAGCTATGAGGGTCGTGAAGGGCTTGAATTGGTCGCCTTACTCAGGAGG
>Ga0222651_1000790_pt1 | contig 17653 bp, 16 predicted proteins | sample AntAcemetagen369_FD_179855 | JGI IMG/M metagenome (GOLD analysis project Ga0222651, IMG submission 179855) | Saline water microbial communities from Ace Lake, Antarctica - #369 | ecosystem: Environmental > Aquatic > Non-marine Saline and Alkaline > Saline | place: Antarctica: Ace Lake...
GAACTTGGGGTTGGCATGGCATATGACCTCGTTAAACCAGTAAAGATCACCCATCGAATCAGCCTCTACAACATTTGTCGACATCGTTATTGTTCATGCGATTGCCCTGGTTCGCGGCCCAGTAGGCGTTGTTGTTTTGTGGTTCCTCTGCCATTTTTGGCATCCTCTCTTGTTGCACTTAATTGAAGCCGCGTCGATTTTGCGCCCTCTTCCCCTCCCCGCTACACGACCGTTTGTTTGACGATCGTGCCCAACTCTTCGGCGATCTGCCCGATCGCGCCCATGGCGTTGATCCGTTGCAGAGTGCCTTTATTCTCGTAATAAGTGATCAGCGGCGCGGTCTGCGCATGATGGGCAGCCAGCCGCTGGCCAACCGTCGCCGCATTGTCATCGGGGCGGCGCTGCATGTCGGTGCCGCTGCATTTGTCGCAAACACCCGCAACCGTCGGCGTCTTGAAGCTGTCGTGATACCCCTCACCGCAGCCGCCGCAGGTATATCGCCCGGAAATGCGCGTCACCATCGCGGCATCATCCACGTCAAGCGAAATGGCCGCGTTGATCCGCTGGCCGCTTTCGGCAAGCAACGCATCGAGCGCCTCAGCCTGCACGGTGGTGCGCGGAAACCCGTCGAGGATCACGCCTTTTTGCGTGTCGGGCGCCGCCAGCCGCTCCTTGAGGATCGCCAGCACGATATCGTCACTGACCAGACCGCCCGCCGCCATCACCGATTTCGCGGCAAGACCGGCCTCTGTCCCCGCGGCGACGGCTGCGCGCAACAGATCACCGGTGGACAGCTGCACCAGACCGAAACGGTCCTGCAACATCCGCGCCTGTGTACCTTTGCCCGCACCCGGAGGCCCCAAAAGGATCAGGACGGCGGGGCGGGTCATGGTTTCTGCCGCGCTCATGCCTTGTTCATCCGGTGTTCGATCAGGTGATCAATCACGGAAGGATCAGCAAGGGTCGAGATATCGCCTAATGTCGTATGATCGTTTTCTGCGATCTTGCGCAGGATACGGCGCATGATCTTGCCCGACCGCGTTTTCGGCAGGCCGGGCGCCCACTGAATCAGATCGGGGCTGGCGATGGGGCCGATTTCGGACCGGACCCATTTGACCAGATCCTTGCGCAGATCATCCGATGGTTCGACACCGTTCATCAGCGTGACATAGGCATAGATGCCCTGACCCTTGATCGCGTGGGGATAGCCGACGACAGCAGCCTCGGCGACATCTGCATGCGCGACAAGCGCGCTTTCGACTTCGGCGGTGCCCATGCGGTGACCGGACACGTTGATCACATCATCAACGCGGCCGGTAATCCAAAAATAGCCGTCGTCATCGCGGCGGCAGCCGTCGCCTGTAAAATAGTAATTTTTGTAGTCGGAAAAGTATGTCTTTTCGAACCGGTCATGATCGCCGTAAACGGTGCGCATCTGGCCGGGCCAGCTGTCCTTGATGCACAGCACACCTTCGGCAGCAGTCGTGGTGATTTCGACACCTGTCTGCGGGTCAAGAATGACGGGCTGCACACCAAAGAACGGCAGCGTGGCCGATCCGGGCTTGGTGGCGATGGCACCGGGCAGCGGCGTCAGCAGATGGCCACCGGTTTCGGTCTGCCACCATGTATCGACGATGGGGCATTTGCCCTTGCCGATGACATCGTTGTACCAGTTCCATGCCTCGGGGTTGATGGGTTCACCCACGGTGCCCAGCACCTTGATGCTGGACAGGTCGTATTTTTCCACAGGGCCATTGCCATGCGCCATCAACGCGCGCAGCGCGGTGGGGGCGGTGTAGAACTGGTTGACCTTATGTTTCTGGCAAACTTCCCAGAAGCGGCCTGCATCGGGATAGGTTGGCACGCCTTCGAACATGATCGTGGTCGCGCCATTCGCCAGCGGGCCATAGACGATATAGCTGTGTCCCGTCACCCAGCCCACATCGGCAGTACACCAGAAGATGTCACCGTCGTGATAATCGAAGGTGTATTGATGTGTCATCGCGGCATAGGCCAGATAGCCGCCTGATGTATGCACAACGCCCTTGGGCTGGCCGGTGGACCCTGACGTGTAAAGAATGAACAGCGGGTCTTCGGCGCCCATCTCGGCGGGGGCGCAGTAATCATCGGCCTCCATCGCCATTTCATTATAGTCGAAATCGCGTCCGTCCGTCCAGGTGGTCTGACCGCCGGTGCGCCGCACGACGAGGCATTTGACACTGTCCTTGCAATGCAGCAGGGCCGCATCTGTGTTGGATTTCAGCGGCGTGGACCGCCCGCCGCGCGGTGCGTGATCAGCGGTGATCACGACCTTGGCGTCGCAGCCGTTGATCCGCGCACCCAAGGCATCGGGCGAGAAGCCAGCAAACACGATGGAATGCACCGCACCGATCCGCGCACAGGCCAGCATGGCATAGGCAGCCTCGGGGATCATCGGCAGGTAAATCACAACGCGGTCACCGCGGCGCACGCCCAAGGTTTCCAGAATGTTTGCCATCCGGCAGGTGCGGCGGTGCAATTCCTTATAGCTGATGTGCTGGGCTGCATCCTTTGGATCATCGGGTTCCCAGATGATCGCGGTCTGGTCGCCACGGGTTTCCAGATGCCGGTCGATGCAATTGGCGCTGACGTTCAACGTGCCATCTTCGAACCATTTGATATCTATTTTGCCGGGGGCAAAGCTGGTGCTTTTCACCTTTGTGAAGGGCTTGATCCAGTCAATTCTCTTGCCATGCTCGGCCCAGAAACGATCTGGGTCTTGGATCGACGCGTCATACATCGCCTGATATTGGTCTGCGGTGACATGGGCCTTGGCGGCAAAGGCCGCAGAAGGCGCAAACCGACCGTCGGCGCTGGGTACGTGTGTCATGGATCCTCCGTTTATCATCCCGGCTTTTCAGCCGATGGCGCGGTTCACCAAGGTGAACACGTGCCATCTCCTCCGCGTGCAGGTTAGCATATTAGCAGAAGTTTCAAATAAGATAAGGATCTTGAACTCTTCTGTAGTAAATAAATTTACAAACACTTGACGAGACTGTAAACATACGTCGCGCGCACCGCTTGGATTTCCCTTTGGCCCATTGTAATGATAGCGCAAACATAAAAGGGATATCATCATGACCTTCATACCCGCAACATGGCCCCGCAGATTAAGGTCGCAAGAATGGTTCGGAGGGTCGTCAAAAGACGCGATCTATCACCGGTCGTGGATGAAAAATCAGGGTCTGCCCGCTGACCTGCTGGATGGCCGCCCCGTGATCGGCATCTGCAACACGTGGTCCGAACTGACGCCATGCAACGCGCATCTGCGCGATCTGGCCGAGCGTGTGAAATTCGGTGTCTACGAAGCCGGCGGTTTCCCGGTGGAATTTCCGGTCTTCAGCCCGTCGGAAAGCACTCTGCGCCCGACGGCGATGATGTATCGCAACCTCTGCGCCATGGACGTAGAAGAGGCGCTGCGCGGCAAATGCATCGACGGTGTCGTGCTGCTGGCGGGCTGTGACAAAACCACGCCTGCCTTGTTGATGGGCGCGGCCTCTGTCGATCTTCCCGCCATCATGGTGTCGGGCGGGCCGATGCTGAACGGTCATTTCCGCGGTGAACGGGTCGGGTCAGGCACACATCTGTGGAAATTCTCCGAAGCGGTGCGCGCCGGTGAAATGACCGAAGAAGAATTCGTCGAGGCCGAAGCGTCGATGTCCCGTTCACCCGGGTCCTGCAACACGATGGGCACGGCGAGCACAATGGCATCCATGGCCGAAGCTTTGGGCATGGCGCTGTCAGGTAATGCCGCGATCCCTGCGGTTGACAGCCGCCGTCGCGTAATGGCGCATCTGACCGGACGGCGCATCGTGCAGATGGTCAAGGATGATCTGAAACCCTCCGACATCATGACCAAGGCGGCGTTCGAAAATGCGATCCGTACCAATGCGGCCATCGGCGGGTCCACCAATGCGGTGATCCATCTTCTGGCGATGGCGGGGCGCACCAAGGATGTGACCCTGACGCTGGACGATTGGGACCGACTGGGTCGCGACGTGCCGACGATTGTGAACCTGATGCCATCGGGCAAATACCTGATGGAAGAATTTTTCTACGCCGGTGGCTTGCCCGTCGTGATCAAACGGCTGGGCGAGGCGGGGCTGCTGCACCGCGACGCGCTGACCGTCTCGGGCGGAACGATCTGGGACGAGGTCAAGGATGTGCGCAACTGGAACGAGGATGTGATCCTGCCGGTAGACAAGGCGCTGACGGCCTCGGGGGGCATCGCCGTCCTGCGCGGCAATCTGGCCCCCGGTGGGGCGGTGCTGAAACCCTCTGCGGCGACCGCAACCCTGATGCAGCATCGCGGGCGCGCCGTGGTGTTTGAAGACATCGACGATTACAAGGCGCGCATCAACGATGATGATCTCGATATCGACGAAACCTGCGTCATGGTTCTGAAAAACTGCGGCCCGCGCGGCTATCCCGGCATGGCCGAGGTTGGCAATATGGGCCTGCCGCCCAAGATCCTGAAAAAAGGCATCACCGATATGGTGCGCATCTCGGATGCCCGCATGTCAGGCACGGCATTCGGCACCGTGGTGCTGCATACCTCGCCCGAGGCGGCAATGGGCGGCCCGCTGGCCGTGGTGCAGAACGGCGACATGATCGAATTGGATGTCGCCGGTCGCCGCCTGCATCTGGATATCACGGATGCCGAATTGCAGGCGCGTCTGGCGGCATGGTCGGCAGAGACATCGGGTGCCAACCCGCGCCCTGCCAGCGGCTATGCGATGTTGTATCATGACCGCGTGATGGGAGCTGATACGGGGGCCGATTTCGATTTCCTTGTCGGACATCGCGGCAATGCCGTCGGCAAAGAGGCGCATTGATGCGCGCCATCTGCCTTGTGGGTATCGGCAAGATCGCTGTTGATCAACACGTCCCCGCCATCGTCGCCAGCCCCGATTGGATGCTTGCGGCGACCGTTAGCCGCGCGGGCGCGGTGGACGGCGTGCCTGCCTACACCGACTTTGCGCTGATGCTGGCGGAACGGCCTGATATCGATACAGTCTCGCTCTGCCTGCCGCCGGTGCCGCGCTATGATTACGCTGCCGCCGCCATCGCCGCAGGCCGCCATGTGATGCTGGAAAAACCCCCCGGTGCCACCTTGGCCGAGGTGCAGGCGCTGGCGCGGATGGCGCAGGATGCGGGTGTGACGCTCTACACCACTTGGCACAGCCGGATGGCGCGTGGCGTCGCCCCCGCCAAGGCGTGGCTTGCGGACAAGATAGTCACCGCCGCCCACATCACCTGGAAAGAGGACGTGCGCCGCTGGCATCCGGGGCAGGATTGGGTCTTCGCGCCCGGTGGCATGGGCGTGTTCGATCCGGGCAGCAATGCGCTGTCGATCATGACAGAAATTCTGCCGCAGCCCGTGCATCTGCGCCATGCTGACCTCTATTTCCCCGCCAGCCGCGACACGCCGATTGCGGCCGAATTGACATGGACAGGCAATGTCACCGGCAGCTTCGACTGGCGGCAAACTGGCCCGCAAAGCTGGGACATTACAGTGGACACCATAGATGGCACGCTGGCCTTGCACGACGGCGGCGCGCGGCTGGTGATCGGTGGGAAGGATATCGAATCCGGCCCCGACCGCGAATATCCCGCCCTCTACGACCGGATGGCCGAACTGGTGAAAACGGCGGCATCCGAGGTAGATATCACCCCGATGATCCATGTCGCGGATGCGCTGACACTGGGCAAACGGCACATGGTTGACCCTTTTGATTTCTAACCAAACCCTTGCATCTTCAGAGTAAAAATATCCCCGCCGGAGGCCGCCCCGGAGGGGCGTTTGCGCGTTCACAAACTGCCAAAAATTTACCGTTTGATAAAAAATAAAACTGTGGCAGGCTGATGATGAGACGCCAGACAGGATCCAGCCATGTCCAACCCGATGACCCCCGGAATTTCAGCGGCCCGCTTGCCCGCAGAAATGCTTGCCCAGAACTTTGCCGACCTGCACACCCCCCTTGACCGGCACGAAGCCCGCGTTGCGGCGGACCGCTGCTATTTCTGTTACGATGCGCCCTGCGTGACGGCCTGCCCGACCAGTATCGACATCCCGCTGTTCATCCGCCAGATCAGCACCGGCACGCCCGAAGCTGCGGCGAAAACGATCTTTGACCAAAACATTCTTGGCGGTATGTGCGCCCGCGTCTGCCCGACCGAGGATTTGTGCGAACAGGCCTGCGTGCGCGAAGCCGCCGAAGGCAAACCGGTCGAAATCGGGCGGTTGCAGCGCTATGCCACCGACACGCTGATGGCCAAGCAGAGCCACCCCTACGGCCGCGCGGCACCCACCGGCAAGACGGTTGCTGTCGTCGGTGCTGGCCCTGCGGGTCTGGCCTGCGCGCACCGTCTGGCGATGCATGGCCATGATGTGACGATCTTTGATGCGCAAACCAAACCCGGCGGGCTGAACGAATTCGGCATCGCCGCCTATAAATCTACCGATGATTTCGCTGCGCGCGAGGTGGATTGGCTGATGGGCATCGGCGGTATCACCCTGCAGACCGGCAAGGCGCTGGGCCGCGATCTGTCGCTCGACGCACTGGCTGGTGATTTCGACGCTGTGTTTCTTGCTGTCGGCCTTGGCGGTGTGAACGCGCTGCAGACGGCGGGCGAGGAGAAATCTGGCGTGCGCAACGCCGTCGATTTCATCGCTGAATTGCGGCAGGCCAGCGACCTGACCAGCCTGCCTGTTGGCCGCGATGTGGTGGTCATCGGTGGCGGCATGACAGCGGTGGATGCGGCGGTGCAATCCAAACTGCTTGGCGCACAGAACGTCACTATCGCCTATCGCCGCGGGCGCGCCGCGATGAGCGCCAGCCGCTACGAACAGGACCTTGCCGCGTCCCACGGCGTGCGGCTTTTGTTCAATGTCCAGCCTGTTGCGATCCACGGCAACGGTACCGTGCGCGAGGTTGAACTGGAATACACCGCCGACACTGGTGCCGGGCTGCAAGGGACGGGTGAAACCATCCGCCTGCCCGTCGACCAGCTATTCAAAGCTATCGGCCAGACGCTGGTCACTGATGCGGGGCTGGCGCTGGACGGGCGCAAGATCGCGGTGACAGGTGCCGGACGCACCAGCCGCGCGGGTGTCTGGGCCGGTGGCGATTGCGCCAGCGGTGGCGACGATCTGACCGTGACCGCCGTGGCCGAAGGCCGCGATGCGGCGATGGATATACACGCGGCTTTGACCGCTTGATCGTAACGGCGTCCCGGACTTGATCCGGGACCTCTGACATTACACCGCAAGGTCCCGGGTCAGGCCCGGGACGGGGCGAACAGCAAAGGATAAAGCCATGGCTGATCTGACAACGAACTTTCTAGGTATCACATCCCCCAACCCGTTCTGGCTGGCCTCCGCGCCACCGACGGACAAGGAATACAACGTCCGCCGCGCGTTCGAGGCGGGCTGGGGCGGTGTCGTGTGGAAAACGCTGGGGGCTGAAGGGCCGCCCGTCGTCAACGTCAACGGCCCGCGCTATGGCGCGATCTATGGCGCGGACCGGCGTTTGCTGGGGCTGAACAATATCGAACTGATCACCGACCGCCCGTTGCAGACCAACCTCGACGAGATCAAACGCGTCAAGGCCGATTATCCGGACCGTGCGATGATCGTCTCGATCATGGTGCCTTGTGAGGAACAGGCGTGGAAAGACATCCTGCCGCGCGTGCAGGAAACCGGTGCCGACGGGATCGAACTGAACTTCGGCTGCCCGCATGGCATGTCCGAACGCGGCATGGGAGCTGCCGTGGGGCAGGTGCCTGAATATATCGAAATGGTCACGCGCTGGTGCAAACAATATTACGACAAGCCGGTGATCGTGAAACTGACGCCCAATATTACCGACATCCGCCAGCCTGCTGCTGCGGCGATGCGCGGCGGTGCGGATGCGGTCAGCCTGATCAACACGATCAATTCGATCACATCTGTGAACCTTGACACCATGTCGCCCGAACCGTCGATCGACGGCAAAGGATCGCACGGCGGCTACTGCGGTCCTGCAGTGAAACCCATCGCGCTGTCGATGGTGTCGGAAATCGCGCGCCATCCCGACACGCATGGCCTAGCGATCAGCGGTATTGGCGGTGTGACCACATGGCGCGATGCGGCGGAATACATCAGCCTTGGTTGTGGCAATGTGCAGGTCTGCACCGCCGTGATGACCTATGGCTTCAAGATCGTGCAGGAAATGATCAGCGGCCTGTCGGAATGGATGGATGAAAAAGGCTATACCTCGGTTGAACAGGTGGTCGGGCGCGCCATCCCCAATGTCACCGATTGGAAATATCTGAACCTGAACTACGTCGCCAAGGCCAAGATCAATCAGGACGATTGCATCAAATGCGGCCGCTGCTATGCCGCCTGCGAAGACACCAGCCATCAGGCGATTGCGATGTCCGCCGACCGGACCTTTACCGTGATTGATGCGGAATGTGTTGCCTGCAACCTGTGTGTCGATGTCTGTCCGGTGGAAAACTGCATCACGATGGAAGCGATGACACCGGGGCAGGTTGACCCGCGCACTGGCAAGGTTGTGCAGAAAGAATATGCCAACTGGACAACACACCCGAACAATCCCGGTGCTGTCGCGGCCGAATGATCAGGGCTGCAATATCCGGCTGATGACATGATCCAGATAGGTGGCGGCCCCGGCATAGGGGTCGCTGCCCGGCATCACCGCCTGCACCTGCACATCGAAATCGGCGTAATGTTGTGTCAGCGCCCAGATCGAAAAAATCAGATGATACGGATCGACAGGCGCGATTTTGCCCTTATCGGCCCAGCCTTTGATCACGGTGGTCTTTTCATCGACCAGCTGTTTGAGATCGGTATGCAGGATATATTCGATCCGTGGCGCACCTTGCAGGATTTCATTGGCAAACAGGCGGCTTTCGCGCGGGAAATCCTTGCTCAACGCCAGCTTGCGTTGCGCATAGGCCATGATCTCCTGCACCGGATCGCCTGCCGCATCGAGCGCCTTGAGCGGATCAAGCCAGTTTTCCAGCAGACGTTCCAGCAGCGCCGTATGGATCGCCTCTTTCGAGGAAAAATAATATAGCAGGTTGGGTTTCGACAGCCCCGCTGCATCTGCGATCTGGTCCAATGTTGTGCCGCGAAAGCCGTATTGCGAAAACACGTCCAGTCCTGCCGACAGGATCGCCGCCCGATTGCGTTTCTGGATTCGGGTCGGGGCTTTGGTCATGCTCTTGCTCTGCCTAATTTACAGGCTGGACGGCCTGTCTGCTGTCTGCTTCGCGCGCACAACCGACAAACACCAAAACATCACGCGGAAAACTTGACTGGTTGCCAACCTCTGTTAGCGTTCTTTTGACCGTTTGGTCAAACCAAGAAAGACTGGAGAGCCCGATGCCATCCCCCGCAGAGAACCTCAAGATCAATGGCGAACGCCTGTGGGACAGCCTGATGGAAATGGCCAAGATCGGCCCCGGTGTGGCGGGCGGCAACAACCGCCAGACCCTGACCGATGAAGACAGCGCAGGCCGCCACCTGTTCCAGCGCTGGTGTGACGCCGCAGGCTGCACGATGGGCGTGGACGAGATGGGCAATATGTTCGCCCGCCGCGACGGCACCGACCCTGACGCGCTACCGGTTTATGTAGGATCGCATCTGGATACCCAGCCGACGGGTGGCAAATATGACGGGGTGCTGGGGGTTCTGGGCGGGCTGGAGGTGATCCGCACGCTGAACGATCTGGATATCAAGACCAAACATCCCATCGTCGTGACCAACTGGACGAACGAGGAAGGCACGCGCTATGCGCCCGCGATGCTGGCGTCGGGTGTGTTCGCGGGCAAACATGCGCTGGACTGGGCGCTTGACCGTGTGGACGCCAAGGGCAAACGGTTCGGGGACGAGTTGGAACGCATCGGCTGGAAAGGCGCGGAAAAGGTGGGCGACCGCAAGATGCATGCCTTCTTTGAGCTGCATATCGAACAAGGCCCGATTTTGGAGGCTGAAGGCAAGCAGATCGGTGTCGTCACCCATGGGCAGGGCCTGCGCTGGGTGCAATGCACGGTGACCGGCAAGGAAAGCCACACCGGATCGACGCCCATGCATATGCGCAAGAACGCTGGGCGCGGGTTGGCGCTGATCACCGAACTCGTCCACGAGATCGCGATGAAGCACCAGCCCAATGCTGTGGGGGCCATCGGCCATATTGATGTCTATCCCAACAGCCGCAACATCATTCCGGGCAGGGTGGTTTTTACCGTCGATATGCGGAGCCATTTGCTGGACAAGCTGAACGCGATGGTCGCCGAACTGATGGACCGCGCGCCGCAAATATGCGCCGATATCGGCGTCAAATTCGAGGCCGAGATCGTGGGCCAGTTCGACCCGCCCGCCTTTGACCCAACATGTGTGGCCGCCGTGCGAAATGCGGCGGAACGGCTGGGCTATAGTCACATGGATATCGTGTCGGGTGCGGGCCATGACGCCTGCTGGATCAATGATATCTATCCGACAGCGATGATCATGTGCCCTTGTGTCGACGGGTTGAGCCATAACGAGGCTGAAGAAATCACGCCTGAATGGGCGGCTGCAGGGGCGGATGTGCTGTTTCATGCGGTGGTCGAAACGGCGGAGATTGTCGGGTGAAGGGTGTTGCAAACCTATCCGCCCCGGGCTTGATCCGGGGCGTCGCGCCAACCTTGGCCCGAGACCCCGGATCACGTCCGGGGCGCGTCGCGCATTTACCACTTGTTCACCAGATGCAGCCAAAACTGCGGCATGACCCATTTCGTCTATATCATGGCGTCGCGCCCGAATGGTGCGATCTATATCGGGCGCACCCGCGACCTGCAGGCCCGCGTGCAACACCACCGCGACGGGCGATCCGTGCATACGGCGAAATACAAGATCAAGACGCTGGTCTGGTTCGAAACGCACGACGACTTCAACACCAGCCTGAAGCGCGAACGCGCGATCAAGCGGTGGCGGCGCGCTTGGAAAAACGAACTGATCCACACGGCCAATCCGCATTGGCAGGACATCACCATCCATATCCCTCTCTGATCCGGGCACAGGTCCCGGCTTTGGGCCGGGACGGGTGAAGACAGGGAGAGACCAATGACAACAGTCATCAAGAACGGCACCATCGTCACGGCGGATCTGACCTATAAGGCGGATGTCCTGATCGACGGGGGCAAGATCATCGAGATCGGGCAGAACCTGTCGGGCGATGAAAAGCTCGATGCTACGGGCTGCTATGTCATGCCGGGCGGGATCGACCCGCATACGCATCTGGAAATGCCCTTCATGGGCACCTATTCGGCGGATGATTTCGAATCCGGCACGCGTGCGGCCCTTTCGGGCGGCACCACGATGGTCGTCGATTTCGCGCTGCCTGCCCCCGGTCAAGGCCTGCATGATGCGCTCCAGATGTGGGACAACAAATCGGGCCGCGCGTCTTGCGACTATTCCTTCCACATGGCGGTGACATGGTGGGGCGAACAGGTTTTCAATGAAATGGAAAGCGTCGTGCGCGACCGTGGTATCAACACCTTCAAGCATTTCATGGCCTATAAAGGCGCGCTGATGGTCAATGATGACGAGATGTATGCCTCCTTCGCCCGTCTCGCATCCTTGGGTGCCATCGCGATGGTCCATGCCGAAAACGGCGATGTGGTTGCGGAACTGTCTGCCAAGCTACTGGCCGAAGGCAATACTGGGCCAGAGGCCCATGCCTATTCCCGCCCCCCGCAGGTCGAGGGCGAGGCCGCCAACCGCGCGATCATGATCGCCGACATGACCGGTGTGCCGCTTTATATCGTCCACGTGTCCTGCGAGGAGGCGCATGAGGCCATCCGGCGCGCGCGGATGCAGGGCAAACGCGTTTGGGGTGAACCGCTGATCCAGCATCTGACCTTGGACGAAAGCGAATATTTCAATCAAGACTGGGACCATGCCGCGCGGCGCGTAATGTCGCCGCCGTTTCGCAACAAGATGCATCAAGACAGCCTGTGGGCCGGTTTGCAATCGGGCAGCCTGTTGGTGGTGGCGACGGATCATTGCGCGTTTACCACGGCGCAGAAACGTTATGGCGTGGGAGATTTCACCAAGATCCCGAACGGCACGGGCGGGCTGGAGGACCGGATGCCGATGCTCTGGACGCATGGTGTGCGCACGGGGCGGCTGACGATGAACGAATTTGTTGCCGTGACATCCACCAATATCGCCAAGATCCTGAACTGCTATCCGCGCAAAGGCGCGGTGCTGGTCGGTGCCGATGCCGATCTGGTGGTCTGGGACCCTGAAAAGTCCAAGACGATCATGGCGAAATCCCAGCAATCCGCCATCGACTACAATGTTTTCGAGGGCAAGGAAGTGACGGGCTTGCCGCGCTTTACCCTGACGCGTGGCCATGTCGCGGTGCATGATGGCGAGATGCGCACGCGCGAAGGCCACGGCCAATTCGTCAAGCGCGCGCCCAATACGCCGACCAATACGGCCTTGTCCAAGTGGAAAGAACTGACCGCACCCCGCCCAGTTGAACGGACGGGCATTCCCGCGACGGGGGTTTGATGACTGCCGATACTGTAATCAGCGCGCAAGGGCTGAACCTGACGTTCCAGACCAATGACGGCCCGGTGCATGCGCTGAAAGATGTCAATCTGGATATCCGCAAAGGCGAATTCGTCAGCTTTATCGGTCCGTCCGGCTGTGGCAAGACGACGTTTCTGCGTTGTATCGCAGGGTTGGAGACGCCCACGGACGGTACCTTGTCCGTCAACGGCATGACGCCTGATCAGGCGCGGCGCGCGCGGGCCTATGGTTATGTGTTTCAGGCGGCGGGGCTGTATCCGTGGCGCACTATCGGCGGCAATGTGAAACTGCCATTGGAGATCATGGGGTTTTCCAAATCCGAACAGGCCGAGCGCGTGGAGCGTGTGCTGGCGCTGGTCGACTTGGCGGGGTTCGAGAAGAAGTTTCCTTGGCAATTGTCTGGCGGGATGCAGCAGCGCGCCAGTATCGCCCGCGCGCTGGCGTTCGATGCCGATATCCTGTTGATGGACGAACCTTTTGGCGCGCTGGATGAAATCGTGCGCGACCATCTGAACGAGCAGCTGCTGGCGCTGTGGGCGCGCACCGAAAAGACCATCGGTTTCGTCACCCATTCGATCCCCGAGGCGGTCTATCTGTCCACCAAGATTGTCGTCATGTCGCCGCGCCCCGGCCGGATCACCGATGTGATCGACAGCCCGCTGCCCAAGGAACGCCCGCTGGATATTCGCGACAGCAAGGAATTCATCGACATTGCGCATCGTGTGCGTGAAGGATTGCGGGCGGGGTATGTGGATGACTAGGCGCTGCCTCCGGCGGGAGTATTTTGACCAAAGCGAGCGAGGGGCGTCGTGAAATCGCTGTTGCCGATCCTCACTATTGTTGCTGCGATACTGGTGATCTGGGTGCTGGCCGTGGTGCCGATGAACATGCATCTGACTGCTGATCAGGCGCAGCGGGACGGGCTGGTGGTGGTGCCGCAAACGCCTTTGGAACGGCAGGGCTATTCGGGGCTGGGGCTGAGTGTCGCCAATCCGGGCCTGATCCCGCTGACCTATACGCTGGACCGGCCGCGTCTGCCCTCGCCGCATCAGGTGGCGGGCGAGATGTGGGAGACGATTGCGCTGCGCAACGTGACCTCGCGCCAGTCGCTCGTTTATCATGGCTGGGTAACATTGTCGGCGACGCTGGTGGGCTTTGCGATTGGCACCACGCTGGGCATGCTGCTGGCGGTGGGGATCGTGCATAACCGCGCCATGGATATGAGCGTGATGCCTTGGGCTATTGCCAGCCAGACCATTCCCATTCTCGCGCTTGCGCCGATGATTATCGTCATGATGGGCCAGTTCGGCATTCAAGGTCTGCTGCCCAAGGCCGTGATCAGCGCCTATCTGAGCTTCTTTCCTGTTGTCGTCGGCATGGTCAAAGGCTTGCGCAGCCCCGATGCGATGCAGATGGATTTGCTGCGTACCTATTATGCCAGTTCTTCGCAGGGGTTCTGGAAACTGCGGTTACCCGCTTCGGTGCCCTATCTGTTCGCCTCGTTCAAGATCGGGATTTCGGCGGCGCTGGTGGGGGCCATCGTGGCCGAATTGCCCACAGGTGCGCGGGCGGGCTTTGGCGCGCGGATGCTGGTGGGGGATCAATATGGCAATCCGCTGGTGACGTGGGCGGCGCTGTTTGCGGCGGCGATCACGGCGGCGGCGCTTGTCGCGATCTTTACCGCGATGGAAAGGCTGACTCTGCGCCGGATGGGGATGGCAGCGGCATGACGGGACCGGCGCTGATCTCTGTTCTGGCGGTCTGGGCGGTGGGGTGGTTCATCAATGTCCGCCTTGCCGCCAGCCATCTGGCTGATGCGCGCATCGTCCGGTTGCTAGTACCAGTGATTTTCGGGCTGACATTGCTTTTGATCTGGGAGCTTCTTGTTCGCATGACAGGCGTCAGCCCCATTGTCCTGCCGCCGCCCAGCATGATCGCAGAGCGTTTTGCGGGTTCCTTGCCGATCCTTTGGGTCGATTTCGAACAAACGATCGTCAAGGGCGCGATGACCGGCTATGTCATCGGGATGATCTGCGCCTTTGCCGTAGCGGTACTGGCGGACAGGTCAGATTTCCTGACACGCGGCATCCTGCCGGTGGGTGGTTTCATGGCGGCGCTGCCCATCGTCGGCATCGCGCCGATTTTTGTGAAATGGCTGGGCAGCGACTGGCAGTCCAAGGCGGCGGTTGTCGCGGTGATGGTGTTTTTCCCGATCCTTGTGAATATCGTGGCGGGGCTGCGCGATACATCCGCGATGCAGCGCGACCTGATGCGCACCTATGGCGCGGGCTATTGGCAGACGCTGTTCAAACTGCGCCTGCCCGCCGCGATGCCGTTCATCTTTAACGGGCTGAAAATTGCGACGACTTTGGCGCTGATCGGGGCGATTGTTGCTGAATTTTTCGGCTCTCCCACGGTGGGTATGGGCTTTCGGATATCGACATCCGTGGGACGGCTTGCGCTGGATATGGTCTGGGCCGAAATTGTCGTCGCAGCGATTGCTGGCAGCACGCTTTATGGTGCTGTTGCATGGATCGAGGGGCGGGTGACATTCTGGCACCCATCGCAACGCAAATAACAAGCCCCACCAAGAGGGCATCACACTGACTAGGAGGTCAAAATGAAAAAGACGATGATTGCGGCGGCTCTTGCTGCCGGTCTGGGCAGCGTGGCTCAGGCGCAAGACAATGACGTGTCGCTGCAATTGCAGTGGGTCACGCAGTCCCAGTTCGCGGGCTATTATGTCGCCCTCGACCAGGGGTACTATGAGGAAGAAGGGCTGAACGTCACCATCCTGCCCGGTGGTCCTGATATTGCGCCGCCGCAGGTGCTGGCCGGTGGTGGTGCCGATGCGATGCTGAACTGGATGCCATCCGCCTTGGCCGCGCGCGAACGCGGTCTGCCGGTGGTAAATATCGCACAGCCGTTCAAGACATCGGGCCTGATGCTGACCTGCTGGAAGGATACCGGCATTGAATCGGTCGAGGATTTCCGCGGACGCACCATCGGCGTGTGGTTCTTTGGCAATGAATATCCGTTCCTGAGCTGGATGGCCCAAGCCGGTATCCCGACCGATGGCGGCGCGGATGGCGTGACCGTGCTGCGGCAGGGTTTCAACGTTGACCCGTTGTTGCAGCGGCAGGCCGATTGCATTTCCACCATGACCTATAACGAATATGGGCAGGTGCTGGATGCGGGTGTAAATCCGGATGAACTGATCACCTTTATGTACGAAGATCAGGGCGTAGCCACATTGGAAGACGGCATCTATGTGCTGGAACAGAACCTTGAAGATCCTGTATTCGTGGACAAGATGGTCCGTTTCGTGCGCGCTTCGATGAAGGGCTGGAAATGGGCCGAGGAAAATCCCGAAGCGGCGGGCGCCATCATCATCGAATACGATGAAACCGGCGCCCAGTCAGAGGAAGCACAGGTCCGCATGATGCAGGAAGTTGCCAAATTGACCGCCGGATCGAACGGCGCGCTGGATCCGGCCGACTACGAACGTACCGTCGCCACTTTGCTGGGTGGTGGGTCCGACCCCGTGATCTCGGCCGCACCCACAGGCGCATGGACGCATCTGATCACGGATCAGGCGCTGAACTGATCTGACCAATCATGGCGAGCAATGCGGGCGCTGGCGTGATGCTGGCGCCCGTTTTTGTTGGGCGACTGACTGCATGACGCGCGTTCTGATCGGACCGACAATTGCCACAGGCAGGCGACTGTTGCATGGTGACATGGCATTCCATAACAAAATTTTTCTCAGAATGGACGCGCTTTCGCCTCGAAAGAGATTTTTAAGTTTTTTCTCTTAGTGTTGGCTCTAGGAGGCGCTTGATGTCTTACAGTTTGGCTCAATTCGCATTAGCTATGCACATGGTCTAACCGGCAGGATTCCTGCTGCTGCGGCGAGGACGGCGCGTGGTGTTGGCTGCCTTGGAAGCACTGCGAGATGAAACCATCTGAGATAGCTGTCGAGATACTTGGTGGCGACGCCGCGATGGCGACGAAGGAAGGACTTGAGCCGCTCATGGCGGCTGTTGACGGTCTGGATGTGCAGTTCTCCCCGGACGCGCTCGCCAGCGGTTTGGTTGAGCGCCTCATGGCTGACGCCCATCGCGGCGGCACAGGGCGGATAACTGGTGCAGCCGTCAGTGACCAGCAGGGCGTCCTGATCAAGAACTGGCTGCAAAACCGCTTGCAAATGAGCGGCAGACACCGCCGGCAATATGGCGCTGAAGGTCACGCCGGAGCGGTCGGCGGCCACCAGGACTGGAACTTGCTCATGCGACACCCCCCGTTTGGACGCCTTGCCACCGCGCCTGCGGGCCTTGCGATCGAGGTTCCGTTCGCCTTTACGACTGCTCAAGACAAACGTCTCATCGGCCTCGACGATACCGCGCAGTTTGATCGCGCCTGCCGTCACAGCCCGCAGGAAGCGGTGACGCCAGCGAAAAGCCGTGCTGCCGGCCACCCCGCAGCGCGCCGCCGAGGTCTTCACCGTGTCGCCATCGCTTAATGACCCAGCAAATTCCGTCCAGCAATCTTTGTGTCGCAGCCGAGCTAACGGCGTCCCAGTTAGGGCGTTGAAGGTTTTGCTGCATATCTTGCAAAAATACCGCTTCAGCCCGTTAGAGCGGCCTCGGATCACAGCCCCGCCCGCCGCACAATGCGGACAGCTTCGTGCCGTCCCGATCCGCTCCTCCAACAGTCCGATCACGGCATCCAGCGACGGCTGACCAGCCAGCAACCGAACCGTTGCAATCCGCTGGTCCGGGGACAGATCATCAATCTCAGACAGCCAAGCCAGATAGTCGTGATGGTCCATGTGCGCCTCCTGCGTTCACTTTTTGTTCTATACCATCGGGGAGTGCATAGCTAATGCGAATTGAGCCTTAAAAAATGACCTGCGGCGTTCGCGGCATCTTGATTTTGATCAAGATGCACCACGAACAATTACATATCGACCGTTCTTGGAGCAATGGGGATATGTTGATCGTCCACTTAATGATCTTGTTTCTA
>Ga0222651_1000796_pt1 | contig 17574 bp, 16 predicted proteins | sample AntAcemetagen369_FD_179855 | JGI IMG/M metagenome (GOLD analysis project Ga0222651, IMG submission 179855) | Saline water microbial communities from Ace Lake, Antarctica - #369 | ecosystem: Environmental > Aquatic > Non-marine Saline and Alkaline > Saline | place: Antarctica: Ace Lake...
CGGGCTATCAATACGGGCTATCAATACGGGCTGTTAATACGGGCAAACAAGCCGAAACATGAGGACAAGTAGCGTGAAAAAATTTGGGAAGCGCAATCCGTTGGCTGTAAATTATTGCTAGTCCGTGAGCGTTACCAGGCACCGCTGAGATCTGGCGACGAGTGATTGACACAAAGCATTGGCGGTCGAATAGTTTTCAAACGGGCCGATCTGCACGCGATAAAAATAGTCTACGCCAGAGCGCACCTCTCTATATATCGGCTGATGCTCATTAAGTAAATCCTGATGGTCGCTGGCGAGACGCAGCCAAAGGGAACGAGCGCGATCAATATTACTCATGGCGCCTAGTTGGACTCGTATGACTTTGAGATTTGAAGTTGCGACCGATGCCTGATCAAAGCGGATGTCATTCGGGAGTCGCAGATTCCAGCTTTTTGACCATGCAGTGGGTAAATCTGATGGTGATGCGGTGATAGTTTGGCCGTTGAGTTTGGCGAGCGTGTCTTCGGCTCGCTCATACCCTGAATCAAAGGCTTTCTGCAGCCATTGCTTTGCCTCATCGTCATTGGCAGCAACTCCCTGGCCATTCACCAACATCATGCCCACGTTATAGAGTGCTGGTGGATATCCCTGAATGGCGGCTTTCATATACCACTCGTAGGCTGCAGAGAGGTCTATTGGTACGGATTCACCGTATTTGTACATGATGGCAAGGACTGTTTGTGACCGGGCATCACCGGATTGGGCCAAGGCCAGAAATTCAGCATGAGCCTGCTGATAGTTTTTATTGCGGTAAGCGGTCGACGCAGATTCAAAACCATCCTCGGCATAAGCCTGGTTTGCGCCTGAAATGAGGCTCACTGTAGCCACCAAAGTTAGGGCCAGTAGCCGGATAATTACTGATTTGGTCCACATATCCAATAAAAACACACCGTTGGTCGTATCTTATCACGCGATGGGGGCGTCATAGTTGAGGATTACAAAGCACTTACAAGGTTCCCTTCGCGGTCTGCCTGATCGCAATAGCACGCGGATTGAACTATTTTATGCAGTCAGGAGACTAAACCCATGAAAACGGGGAAAGACGCGCAGAGTATGGCAATTCACGAACTCACCACCAAACGTGGTCCGGATGACGAAGAAAACTTGGGCTTGCTGCAGCGGGTTGCTGTCCAGGATAAAGTGGCTTTCGAAAAGTTATATCGTCGCTTTCATCCGCAGCTATCCCGATATCTTCAGAGACTACTCCGCAGGCCGGAACTGGTTGAAGAAGTCGTTTCTGACACACTGTTTGTGGTTTGGGAAAAGGCCTATCAGTTTCAGGGCCGTTCTAAGGTCTCCACTTGGATAACGGGTATTTCTTACCTGAAGGGTATCAAAGCGCTCGACAAGCTCAGAAAGATGCCTGAGCAACAGGCTGATGAGTTGACCGATCATGATGGGTTGGCCGACCAATCAGATCTCATCAATCGAATCGGCCTGGATGAATGGTTAACCAATGGGCTGGATAGAATCTCTGCAGATCAGCGGTCTGTTATAGAATTGACGTATTATTCGGGACATTCCTACCAAGAGATAGCGGACATTATGGGTTGCCCGGTTAACACGGTTAAAACCCGTATGTTTCATGCACGTCGTCGTTTGGCAACGTTGTTGCCGATGCTGGAAAAATCCGTGCCGGACGTTGATCAGGTTAGCCAGGATGTGGCTCAGCAACAAGTTGCAGAGCGAAAAGGGCGATTGAGTGAAAAGAGCAAAAAGTGAAAGACAGGCTGTTTAAAAGAAAGCCTGTTGTCTAGAGCGCTAGCCATCAGCGCGGGGTATAGGTTTAAAAGGGGTCACGGGGATTGGACAACAACTCATTCACGAAAGATGTACGATCAGGGCACAAAGAGCACGAGTCTGCTCTCGAACTGCTGCCCTGGTACGTTAACGACACGCTAAAGGGGCGAGAGCTTGCTGCAGTCTTAAAACATCTGTCTCACTGCCAGCTTTGTCAGGTAGAGCGAGAACGACTCTATGCGCTGGAAAACCTTGTTCAGGATGAGGATACGCCTTTTGATGATATATCCCTATCGTTGAGGCGAACACTAAGGCGCATCGAGACGTCCGAGAAGAACAGGGAAAGCGTGCAGGGGTTTGAGTTTCGCCATCGCAATCAAAAAAGAACATGGTTAGGCGCGGGACTGGCAGCGGCCTTGTTCATTGCAGTGGGCTTAGTGACCCAGTTCGATATAGAGCCGTTGGAGGGCGAATATCAGACCTTAAGTTCGGGTGTTCTAACAGACGGCGCGGATAGACAAATGGAACTCGGCTTTGCGCAACCCATTCCAGCAACGGCTTTGCGCCAGGCATTGATTGAAACCGGTTCAAATATTGTGAGTGGCCCGGATGACGGCGGTCGTTACATTGTCGAGGTGAAAGTGCCGTTTGGCACTTCGGCGGGTGAATTTTTAAGTGGCATCAAAACGATCGAAGGGGTGGAGTTTGCGCGTTTTACGGAGCGTTAGTGCATTTTACCTCGTGTTGCTGGTATGTGTCGGTTGTGCAACTCAGCCCGCAGTCCCGGTGGCTCTGTCCAGTGACAGGAATATCTTGTTTACCGTTCAGATAAGAGAAACACCGCCTACCCTGGCGTCTTCTTTCTCTGCAGCATCCAGTCAGGCAATCGCGACGCCGTCCAGCGGTGTGGGTCTTGAGCAAGTGATTGGTGACGTAATCAAAAGCCACGGTCTGAAGCATATGTCTCAGTTTCCCCTACGCTCTCTCGAGTTGGTGGCTGTGTTTGTGGAAATTGCTACTGATGCAGACGTGTCTTTGGTGATGAAGGCACTTAGCGCGGATTCGCGCGTTCATACGGTTCAATCGGTTAAACCGTATAAGTTAATGAGTTACAACGACCCTTATTTTTCACTCCAGAATATCGTTAGCGGAGATAGAATTGAACGTATTCATCAGCGCTTTACCGGCAAAAATGTTGTGGTGGGTATTGTAGATACGGGCGTTGATCGGCATCACCCTGAATTGTCTGGCAGCATCATTTACACCAGTAACTCGGTGGCGCATGACCAGCAGTCGTTTGATCAGGATGAACATGGAACAGCAGTTGCAGGAGTTATTGGGTCAGCTGCGAATAACGATCTTGGTATTGTTGGCGTCGCGCCAGAGGCGAGTCTGATGGTATTTAAGGCCTGCCATCAAGAGCTGGGTTCCCGAAGGACATCGTGCGACTCTGTCTCTATTGTGAAGGCGCTCAATGATGTGTTGGTTCGATCGCCGGATGTGCTTAATTTAAGTCTGTCCGGTCCCCCAGATGACCTCATTGCCAGACTACTGCGTCAAGCAGTGCAGCAAGGGATCGTGGTGATAGCGGCGGTTGACGAATCATTGTCACTAGAAGGTTCTTTCCCGGCGAGTATGCCGGAAGTGATTGCAGTTGGCACAACCATTGAGGCGTCGCAAAGTATGGGCTCTATGGTACTTGCCCCAGGCACCGATATGTTGACCACCACGCCAGGAGCAACCTATGGCTTCAAGTCCGGTAGTTCGATGGCAACGGCCTATGTCTCAGGCATTGTTGCGCTGATGATCGATCGTGAACCAGGGTTGTCCCGGGATGAAGTTTTCTTGCGGCTCAAACAATCCACGCGGCTGAGTGAAAATCGCATGCCGTTTGTTGATTTGTGTCTTGCGATTAACTTTGGCGCGGGTTCGGCAGATCAGATTTGTGATTACACGCCACAGATGGCCGCTCACGCAGCCCTGCCAAAGTCAGTGCCCTAACCTAACGAGTGACGAGCACCGACATCCATGGCAGCGGCAGATATTATTGACCGTAGGTTTTTGCGAGATGTTGAATCGTTGCGAAAAACTCTTCTTCAGTTTCCTTTAGAATTTCTGCCACGGGTTTAACCGATTCTATTCGACCGGCAACCTGCCCGGTCAAGGGAATAGCCGCTTCCATATCTCCGCCGTAATAGAGATCAGTTGCGGTCCCAAATTCAGTCATTGCGTTGGTTTCTGGATTTCTTTCCAGACGACTGGTCCGTTCGGTACGTAATGCTCGAAGGGCAGGGGAATGAAATTTGTTGAGGAACACAGTTCCGGTTTCTTCCGCATCAACAATTGCGTTCTTCCAGTTGTCGTGGACGGGTGATTCTGCTGCTGAAACCATGCGCGTTCCCATTTGAATGCCTTCAGCACCCAATGCGAAGGCTGCGGCCATGGTCATGCCGTCGACAAAGCCGCCAGCAGCGATGATGGGTACATCTACCTTGGATCTTACCAGCGGTAGCAGGACCATTGTTGCCACGTCATTGGGGTTTTTGAAGCCGCCACCTTCGCCGCCTTCGACGATGAGGCCATCAACACCTGCTGCTACCGCTTTTAGCGCCGCCTTTAAAGTAGGCACCACGTGAAAGACGGTGAGTCCCGCAGCCTTCAATTGGCCCGTGTATTTTGTTGGGCTACCGGCAGATGTCGTGACGAATGTGATGCCCTGATCAATCACAAATTGAGCAATATTCGGGTCGCGTACAAACGCCTGGGCAATGTTTACACCGAAAGGCTTGTCGGTGAGGTCGGCCATCTTTTTGATTTCTTCCTTGATGGTGTCGAGCTCGCCTGATGACGTCTCAATGATGCCCATGCCACCCGCGTTACTGACAGCGGCGGCAAGAGTCGACCGAGCAATCCAACCCATGGGGGCCTGGACGATAGGGAGTTCGACTCCCAGCATTTCTGTAACTCTGTTATTGAACTTCATAGTGGCCTCGTTTAAGTCCGATCAAATATTTGGTAAGTATAGTCAATGTTCGATGTGAAATTTTCTTCGCTGACCAAATGAAACTCGTCGGTCAGTTCAGGGAAATAAACATCCCCTTCAACTTCAGTATGGATAGTGGTGAGATGGATGGTGTCGGCAAGAGCGATTGATTGCTCATACAACTGGCCACCGCCTGCTATGTAGATAGGCTTTTCAAGCTGCCTGGCCTGTTCGATGGCATGATCAAGCGAGTCTGCTACCTGACATCCATCGATAGACAATGACGAGTTTCGACTGACGATGATGGTGGTTCGACCGGGCAGTGGCCGCCCAATGCTATCGAAGGTCTTTCTACCCATGATAAGCGTTCCGCCGGTGGTAATTTTTTTGAAGAGCGCCTGCTCTCCTTTGACTCGCCATGGAATTTCGATACCGCGTCCGATGACGCGATTTTCGGACTGAGCTGCAACCAGAGCGATCTTCACATTTGCTCAACTGTGCTGATACCCAGCAATGACAGGCCATGTTTTAGGGTTCGTGCGCTCTGCGCACAAAGCCCAAGTCGCGAGGTCCGAATATCAGTGTTGTCTGCTTTTAGCACCGGGCAGGATTCATAAAACGTCATAAACTGCTGGGATAACTCGTAGAGATAATTGCACAGGATGTTTGCCTGGTAGTCGTCAGTGACGCTTTCGACCGTCTCAGGGTACTGCAGCAGTTTCACCGCAAGATTAAATTCCTCTGGCTCGATCAATTGAAACGTTACGCCTTTCATTTCAGCGTCTTCTTGTGCGCGCCTGAAAATGCTCATAATTCGGGTGTAGGCATATTGCAGGTAGGGTGCCGTGTTGCCTTCAAACGACAACATCGTATCCCAGTCAAATATATAGTCGGTGGTTCTGTTCTTTGAGAGCTCCGCGTATTTAATCGCTCCAACGCCCACGACTCTCGCGATGTTGTTTCTTTCATCTTCGGTTAAGTCCGGATTTTTTTCATCGACCAATGACCGAGCCCTGGCCGTTGCTTCTGCGGCAACGTCTGCGAGCTTCACGGCACCGCCATCACGGGTTTTGAACGGCTTACCTTCTTTGTTCAATATGGTCCCGAACGGCACGTGTTGAAAATTCTGGTCTTGATTAACGTAGCCGGCTTTTCTTGCGATGGTGTAAACCTGATTGAGATGCAGGCTCTGTCTGCCGTCGACAAAATAGAGTGCTTCGTCTACCTGTAACTCTCGCCCTCGGTAGTTTGCCGCAGCGAGATCTGTTGCCATATACGGGTACCCGCCATCTGATTTTTGAATAATGGCCGGGATCAAACTCCCGTCTTTCCCTCTATATTCTTCGAGGAAAATACAGCGTGCGCCTTCGGATACCTCCACCATACCTTTATCTTCAAGATCCTGGATGGTGGCTGCGAGCTGGTCGTTGTAAGCGCTCTCCGCCTTAATATCCGAGGCAGTGAGGGAGATGTCCAGCAAGTCATAGATCGCCTGGCAGTGTGCAATGGACTCATGGATAAATCGCTTCCAGAGCAAAAGACATTTTTCATCGCCGGATTGCAAGCGAACCACAAATTCTCTTGCGCGTGTTGCAAATGCTTCGTCTGTCTTAAACAAGGCGCTCGCTTTCTGATAGAACGCTTCAAGGTCCTTTAACTCTGTTGCCAGCGGTTCTCCGGCGGTTTCGAGCTGATCCATGTACGCGAGCAGGCTGCCAAACTGGGCACCCCAGTCTCCAACATGATTAGCGCGGATAACTTCGTGGCCGAGAAATTCCAAGATTCGCACCGTGGCATCGCCTATCGTGGTGCTACGAATGTGGCCAATGTGCATCTCTTTAGCGAGATTGGGTGAAGAGTAGTCCACCAGAAATTTCCGAGGTTCAGTGGCCAATATCCCAAGACGTGCGTCTTCCGAGACTTTCTGCAACTCGGTGGCTACAAATTCCGGTTTCAATTTGATGTTAATAAAGCCGGGTCCGGCAATCTCAAGTGTGGCGATACCGGAGAGGTCTGCCTCCGCTGACGCCAGCACTTTTTGTGCGAGTTCACGTGGGTTGCCTCGCTGTTTTTTAGCCGCGGCCATGATGCCGTTGGCCTGGTACTGGCCAAATTCCGGTTTGGACGTTGACTTCACGACCGCCGGCGGCGCGCCTTCGGTAGCCTTATGCAAATGAGTTTCGATTTGCTGATCGAGGAAATTTTTAAGATTCATTTTATGGAATTCTTTGGTTGAGAGTCTTTGTATGAAAATCGTTTTGCTGGTATTCCGAGACCTTGTTTAAACGACCCTGTCTAAGCGACCCTGTCTAAGCGACCCTGTCTAAGCGACCCTGTCTAAGCGACCCTGGCTCCCTGCAGCGCGCGAAGGTCGGTCATGTTAGCCAAATTCGATTATGTGGTCTAACAAAACCATCCAATTCGGCTGTGCCGGCTTGATTCTACCGCGCTGTCGTTCATTGGGTTGCCTCGAGGGTGGAAATAATTGCGGGTAAAATCCTGTTGGTTCTAGCCCTGTTGATAAAAGCCCTGTGAGTGGAGGTTAGCAAAGGCCGATCAATTTACGCACTTATCGGTTACTACCCCTGAACCTTGTGAATATTCTGATTAAGAACGATCAGCGGTGATGTTAGCTATTGACGGTGGCGTGACGTCGAACAGTTCCCTGACGTCTGACCTAAGTTGCTGGGTGCCGAACGGTTTTTTGATCAGAAGATAGCCAGCGTTGGTGACGCTCTGGACATGTGGATGATCATCGGGATATCCGCTGGTAAACGCGATTTGGATGTCGGCATGCATCAACCTGATCGCGGCGGCAACTTCTAAACCTGGCGTCTTCGGAAGAATGACGTTCATCAGCACCGCGTCGAAACCATGTTGATCGTCAGAAATCATTGCTAGCGCCTGATTCCCATTGGCTGCCTCATGAATCTGATATCCCGCACCTTTAAGAATTAGGCTTGCGAGTCGTCTGACCTGTTCATTGTCTTCTACGATCAATATTGTTTCTGTGCCTATATCTAAGTCTATGCCGATATCTGCACCTTTACCTTCAGTCAGGTGATGACTGGTTCTTGGATCAAAGGAGTCCGATGTGTCAGCGTAGGGGGCCTGGACGGTGGAGCTGAGTGGGAGTGAAATTGTAAATGTTGTGCCTTCTCCCGGGGCTGACACGACATCGATTTGCCCTTCGTGTTGTTTAACAATACCAAAGACCACGGATAGCCCGAGTCCTGTGCCTTGGCCTTCAGCTTTGGTGGTAAAGAACGGCTCGAACAGTTTTTGCTGCGTTTGTGCATTCATGCCGATACCCGTGTCAGTCACAATGATGCTAACGAGGTTCGAGGTGGCCTCGGTCTTAATCGTGAGCGTGCCTCCTTTTGGCATGGCGTCTCTGGCGTTGACTGCCAGGTTCATAATGATCTGTTCCAATTGGGTCTCGTCTGCCATCAGCTGGCTATTGTTGGACTCAAGTATGAATCTCACATCAATATTGCTTGGCAAAAGTCGGGTAATAAAATCGCGAATGCCCAGAAGCGTTGCATCAAGCTCGATGAGCTCGAGCGCCAGTGTTTTTTTGCGGCTGAAAGTCAGTAATTGTTGAGTCATGTTTCGGCCGCGTTCGCCGGCTTTCCTGATTTCTGCAAGATGTCGGGCCAGCGAGTCCGGGTCTGGATCGCGTTCGGCAAGCTCGGTGTACCCTACGATGGCAACCAGCAGGTTGTTAAAATCATGCGCGATGCCGCCGGTGAGTTGCCCGATGGCTTCCATTTTCTGGGCTGCTTGAACCTGTGCCTCCAACGCCAGTTTTTCGACTTCCTGTTCTGTGCGATTGGTGATGTCACGAATGATGCAAGTGGTCAGCAATTCGCCTGATTCCAAGTGTCCCGCGAATGACACTTCCAGAGGAATGAGTTTACGGGCTTGATGTAGACCGGTTAGCGAAACGCCTGATAATGATGCGGGTGACGCCGCGCGATAGATCGTCCTGATGCTCTTACCGCCCAGTGACTCCGGCAGCAGCATCTTGATATTCAAAGCCATAAGCTCGTGATGAGGGTAGCCGAATACTTTGGATGCCGCTGGATTGGCGTAGACTATCCTGCACTCTTTGTCGTACGTGATGATCGCGTCTAGCGCTGAGTCGGTGATGGCCTGAAAATTGTTTTCTTTTTCAGAGATTTGATGCCGAAAACGCTCCCGCTCATTGGTGTCCGATGCGATGAACCACGTCATGGATTGTCCATCCAGGTTGCGGATGGTGGTCGCGTGAAGCGAAATCCAGATTTCGCCCAGGTGCTTGTGATTCAGCGCAATGGTTTGATGCGTTGTCTCGCTTCCATCTTCACTCAGTTGATCCAGCATGCCGGTAACGAGGGATTGGTGGGATTCGGCCACCAGGTCCTCTAGGCGAAGGCGAATGAATTCAGCTTCGCTATAGCCTAGTAGCTCAGCGACTGACGGACTGACGGACTCGATCAGTTCTCCCCTCATCATCCAGGACGTATCCTGTACGAGCTGTCCCAACTGCTCGAAACTACGTACATTTCGTCTTGCAATTTCTTTGGTTGCGAGTAGATCGTATTGGACCTGTTGCAATGCCTGATTGGCGCGTTCGCGTTCAACGTGGATACGCTGCAGTGAGGAGTACCCGGAATTGGCTGCGCTGAGTTTCTGCCAAAACCTCTTTAAGCCAGCGCCAAGACTCCGTTCATTCGAGTAGCCAATCCCGATGATCGTGTATTCTGCTGATTCCTCCATCTGAATATTCACGGGAGATCGCTCCAGCTTGAGCGCGATTTGTTTCATCTGCGCCGCGATGAGGTAAAACAAAACGGGACACCGGTCAAAGTCGGGCTGCATCGAAAATTGCAGCACGAGATGTTTTTTACCTCCGTTCAGCCATTGGCTTTGAATTGGAAACCGGGTCTGGATCAGTCCCTCGGGACCAAATAGTGAAAGGTAGTGATCCTCCAGTTTGAATGCGGAGGGAGGATGCAGAGCACTGCCCCCGAAAACATCGAGGTCCGGAAACACTTCGGCAGTCATGAGTTCGTCGGGGCTGAAGTATTTTCCCGCGGTGGCCAGGATTTCGGCATAGCGTGACCAGGACAGCGAAGACATTGAATCCAGAGGCGTATCACCCAGGATTTTTTCGGGCCGAATATCATGACGAAGGCATAAATCCGGGATCCATGCCAGGTGAGTTACCGCTATTCGTTCAATCGATTGGCTCACGTTTCATCCGCTGATTGATGCATCCCGAGTATTGGGGGCGATCAGGGTTTCGTCAAGTAGGCACGGTCGCACGTCCATAGGGCCATTGCCTACAACCGTTTGGCGATTGATCAGGACGCTTTCGATCAGGGAGCGGTGTGTCAGATGGCGATTTACCGGAAACTATTTACCATTGCCTATTTTCCGATGCATATTTCCCATAGCCTATTTTCTATAGTCCATTTAGCAGTGATCATTTAGCAGTAAGCAGGGAAACCAGTTTTTGATTAAACCCTGAGAACGCGCCATTGCTCATGATGACGATATGGGTTTTTGTTTCAGCGTTTTTAGCTGCTCTAGTGACGTCTTCAAGTAGCTGAGACATATTTGATGTGACGGACTGCGCGACTGAAGCCACCTGTTCCATATCCCAGCGAACGGATTCGGGTTGAAACCAGAAAACCTGATCCGCGGCTGCAGCGCTGTCTGCGAGTCTATTTTCATGCGTGCCGAGTCGCATGGTGTGCGACGCTGGCTCAATCACTGCAATAACCCGATCGTTACCCACACTTGCGCGGAGCCCCTCAAGGGTTGTTTTGATCGCGGTCGGGTGATGGGCAAAGTCGTCATAAACCGTAAGATTGTCCTGCTCTAAAATCACTTCCATACGCCGGGCAACGCCGCGGAATTCGTTTAACGCTTCACAACTCACCGATACTTTGACGCCGGCATGTCTTGCGGCCATTATCGCGGCCAGACCGTTCGATACGCTGTGATCACCGGTCATGGACCAAGCCACGCGACCTTGCTCGATACCGTTAACGCGAACAAGGAATTCGCTGCCATCTTCTTTGAGTTTTTCTGCTTGGACCTCTTCCGTGCCCTTTGCTTCTGAGCCCATAGGAAGGGTGGGTGTCCAGCAGCCCTGCTCCAGAACATCTTTAATATGCTCATCTTCGTCGGGGTAAATCACGAGCCCATTGGATGGGACAGTACGAAGCAGCAGATGAAACTGCGCTTTGATGGCATCCAGGTCAGGAAAAATATCGGCGTGGTCATATTCCAGATTGTTCATCACCAATGTCTGTGGGCGGTAGTGTAAAAATTTGGAGCGGCGATCAAAGTAGGAGGTGTCGTACTCATCGGCCTCAATGACAAAAAAGGGCGACTCACCCAGGCGGGAGGATTCAGAGAAGTTGCCCGGTACACCGCCGATCAGGAAGCCGGGGTTCAGGCCCGCATATTCGAGTATCCAGCTGACCATTGACGTCGTGGTAGTCTTGCCGTGTGTGCCTGCGATGGCAATAACCCAACGATCACGGAGCAAATAGTTGCCTAGCCATTCTGCGCCTGAGGTATACGGTATTCTGCTGCTCAGCAGCGCTTCAACAGCCGGGTTCCCGCGTTTAAGGTTTGCGTTCCCAATAATCACCATCTCAACATCGGCGGGAATCGCGTCTTTAGAGTAGCCTGCTGAAATAGTGATGCCTGATCGCTCAAGGAGCGTGCTCATGGGCGGATAAACGTTTTCATCGCTGCCGGAAACGCTATGACCCTGCTCTCTGGCGAGAAGCGCGATGCTACCCATTAACGTGCCGCAAATACCCAGTATGTGGAGTCGCATGATGAGGCGCCCTTAGCGTGGAAAAAGTGAGAGTGCGAGCACCAGGCTCATGAATTCGATGACGAACGCGATGACAGAACCTTGCAGCACACTAATGTCGACTGCCTTGTGGTAGATGTAACCAGCAATCGCCAGCCACCATCCAATGCAAATCCAAATCGCGGAGTCTGCGAATGTTCGGACCGTGTCGGATTCAACGTTCAGAAACAACATGGTAAGCAGAATAAGAAATATTGAAATAATCGAGCTTGCGCCAAGCAGGGCCATCCAGGTTTGCTGAAATCGACCTCTGGCACCTTTAAATTCGAGCAGCAGCAGGGTGATGACAATTTGCATCGCGACGCTGACCACGAGTGTTCCCGTGAAAGCCGTTAAGCTTTCTTCCGGCCGCCTAAGTGCGGCCGAAGATACGCCGATGAGCAGGTATACAAAAAAAACAGCCGCGGTCGCAAACGTCGAAGAGGGGAGATTTGCCGGGCTCTCTCGCAAGAGACACAACTGCCAAAAAAATTTCGTGATTCGCCACATCATTGTTCACTCAACCTATTTGTCCAACTCAATCTAATCGTAACCAACATCAATGGATCGAACGCCGCGCATCATGGCGCCTATGATGAGCGTGGACACAAACAGTATGAGACCACTGGTGGCAAGACCCGCGGGTATGCTGACATTTTCGGCGATATAGCCGATAGGTAACACCCCCAGGGGCATCAATCCGTGCGTCATCATATCGATACTCATTATCCGACCACGCATGCTTTGTTCAACCTGCAATTGTACCAATGAGCGATTCATGGACATGTTGACCGCGGAGACAAATCCTATCAACGCTATGATGAACGTGGAGAGTATGAAGTCTTCGGTGAATGCAAAAGCCGTGACCAGCAGCCCCCAGAGACTACCGGTGCCAATAATCCAGTAACCTTTGTGACTGACCCCACCCATTTTCGCCAGAGTCAGTGAGCCTAAGATCGCGCCTGCGCCCATCCCTGTCATCAGCAGTCCAAGATCATCCGGTCCACCCATGAGTACATCGGTTGAAAAGGCGGGTAGCAAGGTATTGATGGTTAGCCCAAAAAGAAACGGAAGGATGGACAGCAGGATAAGTCCACCGACAATGGGAGAGTTAAATACGTAACGTAACCCTTCCATAGTTTCAAACATGGGGCTGCCTCGTTCTCCCGGAACAGGTTTCCCTGCATGACGAATGAAAAGGACAGTGATCGCGGAGATGAAATAAAGCAAAGACAGGAGCAGATAAACCAGTCCAACCCCCTCGTGCGACGTGGTGTCTCCATGAGCAAATATGGCAATCATGAAGCCGGCGAGCGCTGGTCCGAGAATTCTGGAGAGGTTCCAGGATGCCGTGTTGAAAGCCATCGCATTGAATATGAGTGATTCACCCACAATCTCAGGAATAAAAGCGGTCCTCGCGGGGATAGATAGCGCCATAATTGTGCCGTTTAGTGCTCCAACCCAGATAAAATCCCAAAAAGTCACGGAGCCTGACAGGATAATCATGGCCATTATAAGGGTTGCGCAACCATTGATGATGGGCGCGATACCCATGACCGGTTTTTTCGGGAGGCGATCGGCGATAACCCCGCCAATCAGCGAGAAAACAACCTGCGGTAGCATGAAAGCGAGAGTGACCCAAGTGAGCTTCACAGCGGAGCCTGTCATCTCATAAACCAACCAGCCCTGTGCAACGAGTTGCATGTTCAATGCGAACGCGGAGGCTAACATTCCTACCCATAGAAATCGGTAATCCCGCTCTTTCAGAGACGCAAACATCGATTTGTCGTCTCTTCGTGTTAGCTCAGGATTGATGCTATTCAAACGATTGGCTTAAGGGATCTAGGGCAGGGCGGCAGTATAGCGCGAACCCGGTATCAAGAGGCTAATTAGTGCGAGGATAATCGCGTGATGATATCGGGTATTAAATATTCGGCGGTCGCATACCCGCCGCAGAGAAGTTCTGGGCCGCAGCCCTGATCGAGGAATATCGTTGGTAGTGCCTGAATGCCCCGTTCCCCGCACCAGTCAAATTCATTACGCGTCATCAAAACGATGTCATCTTGAATGAGCATGGTAGCAAAATCTTCATAGCTCATTCCGTAGGGTTCTATGAAAGTATAGAGCGTATCCAGATCTGCGATATTACGACTGTTGACGTAGAAAGCCTTCTGAATGGCTTCAAATACATCCCAGGGTTCACGACGCAAGTAGGCTCGAGCGATCTGCAAAGTTCTGCAGGCAAGTTCACTATGGTAGATGAAGGACTTGTCTTCTGGCAGTTTAAAGGCAAAATTTTGTCCGGTTGTGGCCGCTACCTGCGCCCAAAGATCGATCAACTCTTGACGCTTTGCTTCGGTTAAGGGGCGTTGAGAGCCTACTTGTAAGCCCGCGCATTTCAGCTCAAATTGAAGCTGATGAGAAAATCGTTCCCGTAATAGATTGACCTCAGGCAATGTCCCCCAGCACCAGGAACAGATTGGGTCGGTCATGAAAATCAGCTTGGCCTGATAGGCGCCTAACTGAGTTTGCGTCACGCTAGCATTCGTCATTGTTCCAACATTGTTCCAATATGGTTTCAACTATTCAATCAGCGGTGATCAGTACGCCAGCCACAGCTCTAGGAAACGAGATGGGAGCGTCGGCGCCGAGCGCACAGACTGATCGCCAGATAGAGGATCGTGCTGTTCCAGTGGGTGTGGAAGCCAATGCGTTTTTTCTTTCGCCGTCGATTTCGATCTCAACGCGGGGCTCCAATTTGAGATTGAGATACCAGTCCGGTTTGATGTTCTTTCCCGCTTCGTTGACCGCGGCGAGAATAAATTGCTCACCAACTTCGCGATAGGCAACCGGGTGTGAAGTGGCGTAGCCACGCCGTGCATCGAATGTATGCAATATCAAAACTGATTCAGGATGATGTTCGTTCGTTGCCATATTGGATCGCCCTAGGTTCAGGTTCCTGGATACGAGTAAAGGCAATAAGTTTAGGTGAGAGAGCGCCAAAATCGACGTTTCATGCACTGGATGGTAGTTCCGGTCGATGAGCGGTAGACCGGAGGAGCTTATCACCAGCGGTCTGCATCGCTGAACGCAGGTCTGTTACTCAGGTAGACCGAGTACGCGCTTGCTGATGATGTTCATCTGTACTTCGTTGGTTCCACCATAAATTGTCACAGCGCGAGAGTTCAGCCAGTTGCGGGTGGTTTCCAGTTCTGTTTTGGAAAAGCCTTCTCCTTCCCATCCCAATCCGTCAAACCCCATCAATTCTGATTTTAACTCCGTGGCATTTCTCGCCAGATTGGCGCCCACGAGTTTGAAGATTGAGGTCGTTGCTCCAGGTGTTTTGCCCGATTGGTTTTCCTGACGGACGCGCTGAGCGGTCAACTGGAATGCTTTTTCCAGCATAGAATGTGCCAGAACTTTTTCTCGTGCGCCCTTGTCTGAAATTTTCCCAGCGGTTTCGCCGGTGTATTGTTTGGCCACTTCCGCCAGTGTATTGAGCTGTTTTTCTTTCGTTTTCTTCTTGTTGGCACCCGATAGGCCGCCTATACCGGAGCGCTCAAACTGCAACAGGCGTTTCGCGACGGTCCAGCCTTTGTTGAGTTCGCCCACGAGATCATCTCTGCGCGCGATCACGTCGTCGAGGAATGTTTCGCAGAAAGGAGATGAACCCGAAATGAGACCGATCGGTCTGACGGTAACTCCCTTCTGATGCATATCAAACAGGACAAAGCTGATGCCGTCATGTTTTGGTGCGTTTGTATCGGTGCGGACAATGGCGAACATCCAGTCAGCATGTTGCCCGCCTGACGTCCAGATTTTTTGCCCGTTGATAATAAAATGATCACCGTCAGTCACAGCGCGTGTTTGTACCGCAGCAAGGTCAGACCCGGCTCCGGGTTCGCTGTAACCCTGACACCAGCGGATACTGCCATCGCAAATTTGTGGGATGTGTCGTTGCTTTTGCTCTTCTGTGCCGTACTCAAGCAGTGTTGGCCCAATCATGGTCAACCCCATACCTGACGATGGCGGGGTTGCTTTTATGCGCTTCATCTCTTGATTGAGTATGAGTGCTCTTTCCGAATCAAGACCACCGCCGCCGTATTCTGCTGGCCATGCGGGAGCAACCCAGCCTTTTGATGCCATTGCATCCAGCCAAACCTTGGCTTCCGGGCGAGAATAAATCAGATGAGCGTCTTCCCAATGGAATGACAGGTTTCTCATTTTCTTTGGGCAGTTAGCTTCCAGCCATTCGCGTGTTTCTGATCTGAAGTTATCGAGTGTCTCTGACATGTTTTCGCTATCTTGGTCGGTAAAAGTGCGCGTAGGTTGCCATAAAGCCAAGGGGCAACACATCACTATTTCTGCACACAATGGGGGTCAATATCTGGGCTAATTTACGTTTTCGGCGGGTATCTGCGGCCCAAAACTCTGCAAGACGCGTTCACTTGATCCAGATCAGTGCCGGAACGCAGGTAATGACAGACAATCCCTTCACAAAATCGATAAAGGGACTAGATATGCTCTTGGAATATTCGGAAGACGTTGCAACGCTTAAAAAAGTGGGCCTTACCGTGGTTCTTTTGACGGTAATGACGTTAGGTTTGATTACAGTGGCCGTATTTCTGTCGTAGTGTCTCAAGGATAGCAGTGCGCTTTTGTGGCTGGTTTGTCTCGAGCTAATCTGGTGCTTTGAGATGAGAGACGGCGCACAGTGCTCCTCGATCGAGAATTTCGAGGGATTTCCCTTCCGCGCGAAGAATGCCGGCTTTCTGAAAGCGAGTGATTACTCGACTCACTGTTTCGACCGCCAGCCCCAGATAATTCGCGATATCAGAGCGAGTCATATCCAGCCGAAATTCCTTGGGCGATAGCCTACGTCTTTCGTAGCGAACGGATAGATTCATCAGGAACGCGCCTATGCGCTCTTCTGCGTTGTTTTTTGCTAACAACAGCTGTAATTCCTGATCACTCCGAATCTCCCGGCTTAGAAGGCGATACATGTGGACCTGCAGGTTCTTAATCCTGCCCGCGAGGAGCTCGACGGATTCATAGGGAATTTCGCAGACCGAGGCGGTTGAAAGTGCCACGGCGCTGGCGCTGTGAAATTTTGAATCAATGGCGTCCATGCCCAGAATCTCACCGGGGAGGAAAAACCCAACGACCTTTTCATCGCCGTTGTCATCTACAGAAAACAACTTGATGCACCCCGCGCGTACCGCAAACAGGGACTCAAAGTCGTCACTTTGCCTAAACAGATATTCCCCTTTCTGTAGCGGCTTGCCACGACGGGCAATCTGGTCGATTTCGTCCATTTCAGGGGCCGTCAACGTATGCGGTATGCAGAGTTCGTTAAGTCCGCACTGCTGGCAGGAAACGTGCGCGTTTGTCTTCTGTTCCCGTGTCTGCTGTTCCCTTGTCTGCTGGTCCCTTGTCTGCTGGTCCATAGTCTCTCGACCTATCTAGGAAATTTCAAAGCTAAGTTTACAATAAACTAGGGGCTTCGGTAGCATACCAATGTACCCCTCGCTAAACTCACGCATCTCTGATCTAAGCTGGAGTCCGGATATCACTTCCCCTGTGTCAATAAGCGTCCCCTTAAGCGTTTCTACAAAACTGTTTGCCACGACGGATCGCCGAAATGTAGCCCTGTGGCTGGGGCTTGTAGCGATTGTTGTGTATCTCATGATCGTAGTAGGCGGTGTCACAAGACTGACTCAAAGCGGCCTGTCCATGGTTGACTGGCAGCCTATCATGGGCGTGATTCCCCCCATTACTGAGTCTGAATGGACCGAAACCTTTAACGCCTACAAGCAGTACCCCGAGTACCAGAAGATTAATGCAGGGATGAGTCTTTCAGAATTCAAAGGAATTTTTTACTGGGAGTATGGGCATCGAGTGCTCGGCAGGATCATAGGGCTCATCTATTTTGTCCCGTTTGTGGTCTTTC
>Ga0222651_1000797_pt1 | contig 17529 bp, 15 predicted proteins | sample AntAcemetagen369_FD_179855 | JGI IMG/M metagenome (GOLD analysis project Ga0222651, IMG submission 179855) | Saline water microbial communities from Ace Lake, Antarctica - #369 | ecosystem: Environmental > Aquatic > Non-marine Saline and Alkaline > Saline | place: Antarctica: Ace Lake...
AAAGAGATCGACTTAAGTAATATTGCGAGACTTAATAGAGAATATTTTGCTGCTTCTCTAAGTACAGAGGATCATTAAAACTTACTACACGCATAATTTTAGACCGGATTTCCGGTCTTTTTTTTTGCCATCCTTAATTTTCGACTAATATTTTAATTTTATTTTCAGTGGGATATACTAGGTTTTTTGAGATTTTATATTATTTATGGCTAGCAATTAATTAAAAATTAAAACTAAATGGAGCTTATAGATTTATCTATTTTTATTGTCTACATGTTATTAATGCTTGGTGTAGGCTTTTATTTTATGAGAAAGAACACCGGTCAGGACGACTATTATGTGGGTGGAAGAAATATAGGAAGCTGGCATATTGGACTTTCTGTTGTAGCAACTGATGTAGGAGGTGGGTTTTCAGTAGGACTCGGTGGGTTAGGTTTTGTGATGGGTATTTCCGGTAGCTGGATGCTGTTTACCGGTCTTTTGGGAGCCTGGATTGCCGCAGTATTTTTGATCCCGAAAGTGAAATCCAACCCTGCATTCGAAAAGTTTTACACCTTGCCGCAAATTTTCCAACACCTGTTTGACAAGAAAGTAGGAATAGCGGCTGCCGTAATCTCCTTTGTCGGTTACCTTGGATTTACCTCATCCCAATTACTTGCTGGCGCAAAACTTGCTTCAGGGACGTTTCCTACCCTTGATTTGAACACGGCCTTGCTTATTATGGGCATCATAGCTGTAGTTTATACAGTGCTGGGAGGGCTGAAGGCCGTGATTTATACAGATACTATACAATGGATCATATTGATGATGGGCTTCATATTTATCGGGTTGCCAGTTTCTTATTACTACGTTGGCGGCTGGGAAGTCATTAAAAGCACACTTCCTGATGAATATTTTTCATTGACAAATGTAAAGTGGCAGGATCTTGCCAATTGGGGGATCACTATTTTACCTATTTGGTTTGTGGGGATGACGCTTTATCAGCGAATATTTGCAAGCGCAGATGTGAAATCAGCTAAAAAAGCATGGTTTATTGCAGGTTTGTTCGAATGGCCTATAATGGCCTTTATGGGTGTTTCCTTGGGGTTATTGGCCAAAGTGGCTTTTGAGCAGGGTTTGATCGTAGAAAGTATCGAAAGCCTGGATCCCGAAATGGGACTGCCAATTTTGTTAAGTACCGTTTTGCCTCCAGGTATTATGGGATTGATGATGTCTGCTTATTTTTCAGCAGTGCTTTCCACCGCTGACTCTTGTCTGATGGCAGCGTCTGGAAACCTTACTACCGATTTATTTGGGAGATTTTTGAAATCAAAAGACGATAAATTCGTCATGCGGGTGAGTCAACTCTTTACTTTGCTCATTGGGGTCATAGCATTGGTTATAGCACTACAAATGACCAATGTACTTGAGCTTATGTTGTATTCATATGCTTTCATGGTCTCAGGCCTTTTTGTCCCCATCATTGCAGGTTTATTTTGGAACATGCGCTCACCTCATGCTGCCTTGGCATCAATGATTGTTGGTGGTGGTACTACCGCGGTATTGTCTTTAATGGAGCTTTCTCTGCCATTTGGTCTTGATCCTAACTTTTTTGGTGTTTTTGCATCTTTAGCAGTATTTTTGCTTGTGCATAAGATTAATAAATGATCAGTTAATATTTAATTAAATTATAAATTATAAATGTTTACCTTAGAAACACTATCGGCTATTGACAATGCTACCTATTTGCAAAAACTTGAAATTGCTGACTTTTTATTTGAGCACCTTGATCAATATGGTGATCCTAAAGAGGACATCATGCGATGCCTCGATTATGCACTAGATCAAGCAGCGGATAAAGGGGGTTTTTCAGTTATAGCTAGAGAAGAAGGGAAGGTAGTAGGCGTTGTGGTTGTTAACAAGACAGGGATGTCTGGTTATATTCCCGAAAATATCCTGGTGTATATTGCAGTAGACGCTTCACAGAGAGGTAAGGGGATGGGGAAAAAGCTGATGCAAACAGCTATAGATATGGCGCATGGTGACGTAGCGCTTCATGTTGAGCCCGATAATCCGGCTAAAATTCTCTACGAAAAATTGGGCTTTGAGAATAAATACTTGGAAATGAGGTTGAAAAAATAATATGGCATTCTTAAATCTATACAGGGATAAGCTCAAATCCAATTTTGAATTTTTAAAAAATGAGTTTAAGGTCAATGACGTGTCATGGGGGATTGTGTCAAAGATTCTTTGTGGTAACCGAATGTACCTACAAGAATTGATCAACATGGGTACCAATGAAATCCACGATTCACGCATTAGTAATCTGGCGAAAGTAAAAGAAATAAACCCGGATGTGCAGACTGTTTATATCAAGCCACCATCAAAAAGGAATCTTGGTGATGTGGTAAGGTATGCGGATGTAAGTCTTAACAGCGAATTAAACACCATTAAATGGATTAGTGATGAAGCTGTAAAGCAAAACAGAAAACATAAAATTATTATTATGGTGGAAACCGGTGACCTCCGTGAAGGAGTGATGGGTGACCATCTGCTGGATTTCTATGCTAAGGTATTTGAACTGCCAAACATTGAAGTTATAGGCCTAGGTACCAATTTGAACTGTCTAAATGGAGTGCTTCCATCTGCAGATAAGTTGATTCAGCTTTCCCTATATAAGCAGATCATTGAGCTTAAGTTTAATAAAAAGATCCCTTGGGTATCCGCAGGAACCTCAGTTACCATCCCACTTATGCTTCGCAAGCAATTGCCTAAAGGTGTAAACCATTTTAGAATCGGCGAAACGCTTTATTTTGGTGTGGATTTGGTTGAGGAAAAAACCATTGAGGGAATGCATAGCAATGTTTTTGAATTGTTTGCTGAAATTATCGAAATGCAAGAAAAGCCTTTGCTCCCTACAGGAACGCTGGCTACTAATCCCCAGGGTGAAATAATTGAAATTGACACGTCCCTTTATGGACAATCTTCTTTTCGTGCCATACTCGATTTAGGTCTTCTAGATGTAGATCCGAAATACCTTATACCTGATGATGGTGCCTTTGAAATCTTAGGTGCCAGTTCTGATATGATAATTATTAATTTGGGAGAAAACCCCAAAAAATATAAAGTAGGGGACTTGATTAAATTCCAGTTGAAATACATGGGAGCTCTTGCCATTCTTAATTCTAGTTATATAGAAAAGAGAGTAGTTTGAGCTTTGAAGGCAGGAAAGGAAAGCATGGATTATGGATGTTAGAATTAGCGAAGGGCGTTTTTTCTAATTGGATTCATTTTGCTAAAACCCATCATTAATCTCACATAGGTTTCAATGGGGGAAACCAATAAATTTTGCAGGGCTATTTCTGATAGGATTAAGCGAACTTCTAGGCGGTAAATAATGGTTTTTTTTGTTCATTAATATGCTTTTCTCTAACTCTTTGATCCTTTGTCCTTCTGCCGTTTTTTAATCTTCTACGCATACTATTTCTTGCCAAGCTTAATCGTCTAAAAAGTTAATTGAGATTGGGATTTTGTCACCATTGTTGCTAAAAAAAGGCAACAATACCGCCAAAATCTTAGGTTTATATTTCTTTATTCCAGAGGTTGAAATCTGTTACTTTTGCTGATATAGATACTTAGGCTTCTTCGATTACCCTCGAAAATTCTATCGTTAGGTATAAACCTATAAAGAGTTAGATGGGATAATATTTCCTGATCTTTCTCAGAACCTGTCCCGTTTTTTTCAGGAAGTGATTTCAGCACGTACAAGTAATAGATTGTCTATTGCCTATTTCAGATTTAAATGCTTTTTATAGCATCAATGTCTTCGTCCTTGTATTGGGGTGTCCCACCATTAAAAGTTGCCACCAAGGCACCTAGGGCGCAGGCAAAGTCAAGTATTTTCTCTGGCGATTCCTTGGCGAGGTACTTGCTGACAAACCCAGCCAGAAAGGCGTCTCCTGATCCCACTGTGTCCTGTACTTCCACAGGATACCCTGGATGGTTGATCACTTCTCCCTCCTGATAAATAGCCGCACCTTTACTCCCTAATGTTATGCAGACCAATTCAAAAGAAAACAACTCGCTTAGTTTTTCGAGTGCAGCCTCCATTTGGTTAGGCAAGCCATAAAAATCTGCAAGCAATGTAAGTTCATCCTCATTTATCTTTAGGATATCAGCTTTGGTCATAAGACGATCCAATAAATCAGCTGTATAATAAGGCGGACGAAGGTTGATGTCGAGAATTTTTAAAGCTGGAGCCTTTAAAAGTTTGAAAAGCGTTTCCCTGCTTTCCTCATTTCTTGCTGCTAGCGAACCGAAAATTATTGCATCTGCATTTCTTGCTGCTTTATCTATCTCTTCAGACCATTGAATATGGTCCCAAGCTACAGGTTTTACGATTTCATATTTGATATTCTCTTTGTCCTGGTTGTTCACCAAAACACTACCAGTAGGGAAATCCTTGTCTACCTGGATTAATTCCTGCTTTAGGCCATATTTTTCTGTAAAAGCGAGCAGTTTACGTCCTGGTTTATCATCACCTACTTTAGAGGCCATTTTAACATCCAGGCCAAGGTGCTGTAGGTGTAAAGCTACATTCATAGGTGCGCCTCCGGCAATGCTTTCCTTAGGGAATACATCCCACAACATTTCACCAAAGCAGATTATTTTTTTAACCATTTTCTTTTATAAATTCTTTTTGAATTTCTTCAAGTGACCGTCCTTTTGTTTCCGGCATTTTAGTAAATACCCAGATCAATTGGAGCACCATCATCGCTGCAAAGAAACCAAAGATGACCATTGGCCCAAATTGATTGGCCATAAGTGGGAAAACATTAGCTATGATCGCTGCCAGTATCCAGTGCGTAAAACAACCCATGGACTGACCATGTGCTCTGAGCTCATTAGGGAATATTTCTGAAATGAAAACCCAAATGACAGCGCCTTGTCCAACAGCATGGGAGGCTATAAACATAAATACAAATATTGGCAATAAGGAACTATTGATCTCAGCTCCAGAAAAAGAATAGGCAATTAGGAGTAAAGAAATAATATATCCGACTGAACCAATATACATTAATTTTTTTCTGCCAATTCTATCTATTAAAAAGAGCCCTAACATGGTGGCAATTATATTAACCACTCCAATACCCACAGTAGATAACAGGGCACTTTCAGCACTGATACCTGCCATGTCAAAAATTCTTGGAGCAAAATAAATAATGGCGTTAATTCCTGATAGTTGATTGAACAAGGCTATAAAAATTGCCAACATGGTAATTTTGATGTATTTCTTATTGAACAAAGCCATAAAACCTACTTGAAGTTTGTTTAGCTTTTTCTCCTCCATTGCAAGTCTTACTGCTTCTTCTACTCCTTCAGGATCTGTTCTTTTCAGAATTTTTTCTGCATTTTCAAAATCTCCCTTTTTAGCAATCAACCATCTTGGACTCTGTGGTACCCTCATCACCAATAAGGTGTAAATCAAAGCAGGAATGGCCTCCATGCCCAACATCCACCTCCAACTACTTTCTTCAATATTCAAATCAATAAGGTAGTTGGATAAATAGGCCATCAATATCCCAAAGACAAGGTTAAATTGGTACAAGGCTACCAGTTGTCCTCTATTTTTGGCGGGTGAAATTTCACTAATGTACATGGGGGCAACCACTGAAGATGCGCCTACGCCCAAGCCTCCAATAAATCGAAAGGCCATGAAGGAATAAATTTCTGGAGCAACAGCAGAACCAACTGCAGATATAAAAAAGAGTATACCAATCCAAATAAGTGATTTTTTCCTACCGTACTTGTCTGCAGGAATACCTCCAAATAAGGCCCCAATAACAGTACCATACAATGCGATAGCTATGGCCAAGCCATGGCTCCAGTCACTTAATGACCATAATTCTTGAATCTGCCTTTCTGCGCCTGAGATAACAGCAGTATCGAAACCAAATAAAAAACCTCCCAATGCGGCTATGAGGGAGAGAAACAGGACATAGCTATTGATTTTCATAGATTATCTGGGTGTGACTTTTTTTTAAATCTAAAAAGTTATGGGCTTTTTAAAAAATTTATTTCGAATTTAAATTACAATGACACCACTCAGTCCTCAATTCTAAAACTTGAGGACTATTAACTTAGTGTTTCGATTACCCTTCTGGATTGTTAAATATTACTGTAAAACAGGAATAAATAGATGTGCTAAAATACCAATCAATTAGGTGTTTCTGCTTTTTACCTTATCGCTTTAAAAAGAAATAAGCTCACTTGATGACTAATTAACCTTTAGGTAGGATATGCTTTTATTGAAGTTTTCGGCCAAGTTTATTTTTTGGTCAACAAAAGTCCTGCATAAATCTATTCGCACAACCCATGGAATTAATACTGGTAGCCTAAATGAATTCGATAATAAAATTGGAATTGCATCAACATGTCAGCTTTTATTCGTTTTTGCTGTAGGTCGTTACCGTCTAGCTCACGGAATGGGCTATAAATGAAGGTGGCTTCAAAACCAATGTCAGCAGCTGAATCTAGATCTTTAAACACTCCGATTCGGAAAGGAATATAGACTCCTGAGTCAGAAGCAGGGTAGCTTTCGGTTTGTCTTCTTGATTCATTTAGAATTAACCTTTCATCCGTACGTTTAGAATAGAAATACCCTAACCCTAATCCAGTGTAAACTTTTATTAAGGAGGGGATATAGCCACTTAAATTGGGATTGATGTGATAAATTGGCATTACATCTCCAAAAAAAACATTGCCTGAAAAAGCATGTGGGAGATGGGCTTCAGCTATTTTATCTATTTGTTCTTGATTGTAGTGATCACCACTATTTATCATCTGCCAACCAAGGGTTCCTTTAACATCAAAAAAAGGGGTTAATTTTTTTTGATAATCGACTGAAAGGGCAGGTAAAACCTTGAACTTAAATTTTCTATGAATGCCAGTATTGTCGCCGTACATAAAAGATGGACCAATACCAATGCCAACCCTATCAGTACGATTATCCTGGGAAAGAACCGGATTTAATGATAACAAAAAGATACAAACTAATATGGATAGAGTGCTTTTCATATGATAAAATTTCTTATTGCGCAATTGGCAAGTTAATAATAACTTATTAATATATAAAGTAAAACGTATTTCGTGATAAATAAAAACAGTTTCAGTTTGAATGTCACCAATCTATCCTTCATTTACAAGAATAGAATTGATTACAGATCGCCTTTGGTTTTTTTTCTAAAGGATATACATATGCCTATGACCTTATTTCGAGGTAAAATTGTCTTAAAAACCCACCTACATCGTCACTGCGAACCCTTTTTTGGGGGTTCTGATGTGGGAAAGGGTGTGGCAGTCTCACCTTTCTGGGCATTCCCACGGCTTTTTCCACTCAAGGCCCTTCCTAAGCCTGGGAATGGCGATTTTTTTATGAATTTAGGTTGATATTAGGTTATGAACTCTTGTAAGAGTTGATTGGAAGTAAACAATATGTTTATTACCCTCCTCAAGAAGTGATTTCAGTACAAAACAGGATGTCTATTGTAGGTTTAACCTGTAAAAATATAAGGGGAGTTGGAGGCTGAGGCCAAGTACCTGAAAAGTCATTGTGCTATAAAAAAAACTGAGATGGCTTTTGGACCATCTCGGGAAATCGTTTATAGAGACACGAGCCTAGGATGTAGGATGCGTGTGATTATTTTTAATCGGATAAAAATCAGTCGATTCAGAATCTATAACCTAACACTGTTTGAGGCGCTTTAAATTCAGCTGCAATTCGCTGATTACAGAGGAATTGTGTTTTAGTGAAAAAGTAGCAACCTTTTTTAAGGTTGGTTTTCCCCTACATTTTCACTTTCATTCTGGTCTTCTGATAGGGGCTTTAAATTATCGGGGATAGCTGGGTTTAGCTCTTCATCGTCTTTTTCGTATGGGAATATTTCAACAATTTGGCTTTCTGAAACATCTGGAACATTAAAACTTACAAGCATATTGTTCAGACTTTCGTAGATACGATCGTAGGCCTCCTTGACATTGTGGGCGGTCACCAACATGTACTGCGTTACTTTTTTCTCTTTGCCACTGTCAGCATCGGCTACGATATAGGTGATTTTACATTTGTGCCAAACATCCACATCATCGAAGAAAAAGACATCCACGATATTGCTTTTACTGATGCTTGTAACTTGAAAATCTCCCCTGATGACACTGCCCAGCATGTCATATATCCTGGCTTCAGCCTCTGTAAATGACACTGCATCTACCAGGTATTGTTCTGAGACATTTTTGAGAAGTCCCTCCTCATTTTCTTTGGCATACTTTACCTTACACAAAAACCATGTTCTCATAACTGTATTACTTCTTAACGATGAAGTCACGAAGGTAATCTGAAATCCTAAAAACAAAAAAACCTTTGGAAGAAATCAAGCAAATTTGGTGGAATTAATTATTTTAGGTGCAAGTAACCACCCAAGTAATATTGAAGTCTTACCTCTGTTCTATACTTGTCTTAAGTATTTAATCCAATACTTAACTTACTGATAAATAAGGTGCTAATTCAAAATAAATCATTTATAAAAGAAACTTTTTCCAGAATTAAGCCATTTGCAGGTGCTTTTCCGCACAATGGTGTTTTCGATGTACTCGCGAGTGCATTTTGAATTTCCGCTAAATTTATTTCCCCTTTTCCCAACATTAAGAGCGCGGCGGTCATCCTCCTAACTTGATGCATTAGAAAACCGTCCCCAATAACCCTGAATACCAAGACGTTATTTTCTGGTAAAAAAACATAGTTTCCAGGGGGTTTTTCGATTTGTGAGTAAGTAATATTCCTTACAAAGTCATCGGTATTTTTGCCCTGAGTGCAAAATCTCCTGAAATCATGCTTTCCTTTAAATAGTGATGCTCCTTCTTGCATAATTTTTAAATCTACCTCGAAACCAGCATAGGCTACTGAGCCAGCATACATGGGATGGGGTTTTTCTCCAAGTGCGAAATAATACCCATAGCTTTTATTCGCTACATCTTGAATGATGTTAAAATCATAGGTGGATTGGTTACCACTCAAAATCTTAATGTCCGAAGGTAAGTTTTCATTCAGAGCCGCAATATAATCCTCAGGGTTGATTGGCTGGGATAAAAATAATTCAAAGGCTCCATACAGGCAGGAGACCCCGGTATCTGTTCGACTGGATCCGAGAATATTAAAGTCTTCGTGCTGCAGCACATAGCGGAAGGTCTTTTCCAGCGTTCCTTGAATGGTTTTCACTCCTTTCTGGACTTGCCATCCATGGTAACGGATACCTAAGTATTGCAATCGGAATACATATTTAAAAGGCTTTGTCTGCATGATGCAAAGCTATAAATTGAACCCGGATTCTGCAATAGGATTCGTAGTACCCTGTCCCAACTCGACTCGGGAATTGTTGTAACCGAAAGAAAATTAGGCTATTTTGAGACTGAGGCATAGCGCCGCTAAGGTGACCCAAAAATACAAACAAGTAGCTGAATTTTAAGTGGTTACAACACGTAATAAAAAGGCTATTAAATATTTCGAGTTAAAGGATTAATTGCTAATTTGAGTTGGAAAAGTATTGATCCATCAACTGGCAAATTTCTCAGATAAAAGCAAAATGCCAGGTTATTTTTTTATCTTGTTTTTTGGTTAAAAGCCATGATTCGATTTGCTGTTTTGTGAGGTAAACTTCAGTTTTCAAAAGCGATTACTAGACTGATCTAGATTATGAAGTCGAATGTTCTGGAATTAAAGGTGTTAACTAGTAAAAAAATAACCGAAAGAAAATGCACACTAAAAGAGGCAAAATAATATTTGCATCCATTTATTTGTTCCTTTCCACTACCGTGGTCTTCGCTTTTCAGGGAGCTGCTGACAGGCCAAATATTTTATTTATTCTAACGGACGATCAGGCACAATGGGCTTTTGGCGCTTCGGGTAATCCCAATGCATATACTCCGAATTTAGATGAATTAGCTACTAAAGGAGTGACTTTCCGCAATGCCTTTACCACCACCCCTGTGTGCAGCCCATCCCGCACTAGCATTATGACTGGGCGGTATGCCAGTGAATACAATATTTTGGATTTTATTGTAAGTCCAACCCATAGTAAGTTAACGTATGATCCCAATGTAAATGCCGGGCTTGATCCACAAAGCACCACCTTTGCTGAAATGCTGCAAAAAGCTGGGTATCATACTGGATTGGTAGGAAAATGGCATTTGGGAGACTGGACGACTGAAGAAGGGAAAAAATACCACCCTAAAAATCATGGGTTTGATTATTTTATGGGTCTTGCAGGTGGGGGAACAACCCCTGAAAACCCAGAATTGGAAGTAAATGGAGCGTTGAAAACCGTAAAGGGATTGACGACAGATATATTGGCCGACCATGCCATTGCCTTTATAGAGGAGTCAAGAAATGCCCCTTTTCTATTGTGTTACAATACCCGAGCGCCTCATTCCCAATGGTTGCCTGTGTCAGCCGAGGATTGGGCACCATTTCAAAATATGGATCCAGTCATTCCCAATCCGGGCTATCCAGACCTGGACATTGGGAAAACCAAAAGAAGGATGAAAGAGTACCTGGCAAGTACTGCAGGTATGGATAGAAATGTTGGCAGGCTCATGGCTTCGCTTGAGGAGACAGGCGTTATTGACAATACCATTGTTGTTTTTCTATCCGATCATGGCTACAATATGGGGCACAATGGCATAGAGCATAAAGGCAATGGGAAATGGATCACAAAGACCATACCCGATAAAACTGAAAACATTAATGCGGGGTACCGACCCAACTTATACGACAACTCCCTAAAGATCCCTGCCATTGTTTATTGGAAAGGAGTAGCGCAGGCAGGGAAAAAGATAGACGAGACCATTTCTGTACTCGATATTTACCCGACGCTTCTTGAAATGGCCGGAGTTGGGCTTCCTTCAGCTGAGGAACATGTTTTAAGAGGGCGAAGTCTTGTTCCCTTAATCAAAGGAGAAAAAATAGTCAATTGGGACAATGATTTTTATTCAGAGTACAGCATGGTTAATTATGCCACCTCATTTTTGAGGAGCTACAGAACACCAGAGTGGAAGCTAGTCAGGGACTTTATGGATCCCAAACGCGACGAATTGTACCACATCGCCCTCGATCCTGAAGAAAACATAAATCTAATTAATGACCCAAGGAATGAAGTAAGTGAAATCATTGATTCTTTGCACCGTAAAATCCTAGGCAAAATGCAAGAGATAAACGACCCTTTATTGGGGGAGTTGCAGGTAAGTAGGACTTATTTTAAGTAGGTAGGCACATTATATGTGGATTGGCCAATTTTCAAGTACATAATAAAAAGGTTTCTGGCAGGAGGAATCAACTGGAATGATTTTTTGATTCCATGATGGTGGGATTACGGGTGCTTATAATTATTAATTGTTAATGGTTAATGAAAGTTTCAATTCCAGTATGGTGCGATTAAGGGTACTTCGATCCTTGAACCACGCTTAAACAAATCCTTGTTTCAATTCCAGTATGGGTAGCTGTGATTGGCAAGGCCTATATTTAATCAAACCGATTAGATGCATCCAGCACACCCAGCACTTTCTTATCCAAGGTCCACAATTGATAACCATAGCTAATCACTGGCTGAATGATAGCGGCATCCATCAGGCCTATACCCAGGTTGTGAAAATTTTGGTCATTGGCAAATTGGGAAGCCTTCAGCAGGGATCCACTGTCAAAATCCAGTTTGGGCAAAATCTGCCAGTAAGAAAGTACAAGTTCTTTGTCCTTTGGTTTTCTGATTCCGTACAGGAGCTCTGCAAAGATGGGTTCAATGACGGCTATTTTCCGGTCTTTGAGCAAAGACAAAAACCCGGTTTTCACCGATTCGTTTTGCTTCAGGAACTCTATCCAGATACTGGTATCAGGAACGATCATACCTATTGCTTGGATTTCTTACTTTTTCCGCTGAATACTCCTTATCGAAGGTTACAGGATTATCGGACAATTTAGCGTTTAGTTTTTCAATCCTTTTCAGGTATAACCAGTCGTTGAGCGCTTTTATCAGGCTGTCGGTAATATTTTTTCCCCCGGTAAATGCTTTTACGTCTTCTATCATATCATCGGGCAATATGGCAGTCACTTTCATGTGTAAATAATTTATTTTTAATGACCTATAAAACCTTTGATTCTTGATTTAATCATTTACATAAGTGTCTAATAATCAAATCAACCATGACGGTTTCATAACACACAAAAGTAGTATAAAAATATACGATAACCGAATACGATAGATGAAATCATGCAATATGTGGCTTAAGCATTAACCGGGAACGCTCTTGTTGTGGTGGATTTGCCTTTGGAGGTCTTGGAAATGCCAATTAATACATTTGAAGGATTGCGTTTCAATTCCAGTATGGTGCGATTAAGGGTACGGTAAAAACTGGTCATTTTCCAAGTTGAAACCTCGTTTCAATTCCAGTATGGTGCGATTAAGGGAAGTGTTAGAGAATTGCGATACATTAAAGTTTAGTGTGTTTCAATTCCAGTATGGTGCGATTAAGGGGCTGAGGATAAAGCATTCCAAGAACTTTTAATGCTGTTTCAATTCCAGTATGGTGCGATTAAGGGTCAATTTCTTTCCCTTTGTTGATGTCAATTACTTCGTTTCAATTCCAGTATGGTGCGATTAAGGGACCCGGCCTTCCACGAGTGGGCAGACACCTACTTCACGTTTCAATTCCAGTATGGTGCGATTAAGGGTTTTTCCTTTTCAACCGCTTTACCCTCAACCTCCTTGTTTCAATTCCAGTATGGTGCGATTAAGGGAATTATAGCAGTAACAGAGCTTAATGTCCTCCAGGGCGTTTCAATTCCAGTATGGTGCGATTAAGGGAAATGTAAATGTAAGAACCGTTTCTCCACTACCCATGTTTCAATTCCAGTATGGTGCGATTAAGGGTGTGACACTCATTATCTGAACGCCCCCTGTAACTATGTTTCAATTCCAGTATGGTGCGATTAAGGGTACAATCGGCTGTCTTAGTCGGGCAGGTTTCATCCCGTTTCAATTCCAGTATGGTGCGATTAAGGGTCAAATAAATAATAGATGGTTATACTATCCAACCAAGTTTCAATTCCAGTATGGTGCGATTAAGGGAGGAATCGAACCTATGCCTTCACAACCCCATGTGAGTTTCAATTCCAGTATGGTGCGATTAAGGGGTTTATTAAATCAGAAGAGTACCAGAACTATAACAGGTTTCAATTCCAGTATGGTGCGATTAAGGGCAATTGTGTTGTTTTTCATCTCCCCTTGGTTAAATGGTTTCAATTCCAGTATGGTGCGATTAAGGGTGACCGATCAAGAAGCAAGTGATATAGTTGCATCATTGTTTCAATTCCAGTATGGTGCGATTAAGGGACAGTCAGATGAAAGTGAATTAAATAACGAAGAGAAGTTTCAATTCCAGTATGGTGCGATTAAGGGTGCTAGTAGTAATCGTAGCAGTTGCCCCAATAAATCGTTTCAATTCCAGTATGGTGCGATTAAGGGAAACGCAACTGGAATAAACTGGTCCCCTCAATTAGGGTTTCAATTCCAGTATGGTGCGATTAAGGGCGTCACCAGGCATCAGCACTAAACCCACCGATTATAGTTTCAATTCCAGTATGGTGCGATTAAGGGTTGCATAAGGTTGGCAACTGCTTCCCTGGCACCCGTGTTTCAATTCCAGTATGGTGCGATTAAGGGTTGCTAACGGAAAAATAGAAGGAAATATAACAAATTTGTTTCAATTCCAGTATGGTGCGATTAAGGGCAAAGTAGCAAAACAGGTTGTTCAAAGTGTGGCGACGTTTCAATTCCAGTATGGTGCGATTAAGGGAACGGCCTTCCAAGATAAAAGGTATGGAGTATTTTTGTTTCAATTCCAGTATGGTGCGATTAAGGGTACATTAACACTATCAGCAGGTCAAGGCGAATTGTCGTTTCAATTCCAGTATGGTGCGATTAAGGGTCTTGACTCATGCGTGAATTAGTATGATTATCAATGTTTCAATTCCAGTATGGTGCGATTAAGGGAGGTTGGCATTAAGTGCAACATACTTGTTTTGTCCAGGTTTCAATTCCAGTATGGTGCGATTAAGGGAGAACACCCCCAACGCTTGACGAGCTGCTTGTTGAAAGTTTCAATTCCAGTATGGTGCGATTAAGGGCAAAATACAAACCACCCACAACAATATTAAGCCCCGTTTCAATTCCAGTATGGTGCGATTAAGGGTGAAGGAAGTGTCGTCACTCCTTTAACACCTCGTTTGTTTCAATTCCAGTATGGTGCGATTAAGGGCCTATCGGTAACCCAAATGCAGGTGATTGAATCGGCGTTTCAATTCCAGTATGGTGCGATTAAGGGATCATTTGCACGCCACCCGATACGATTGAAAAATTGTTTCAATTCCAGTATGGTGCGATTAAGGGGGTGGGAACCAACCCAACCAACGTAACATCCATTTTGGTTTCAATTCCAGTATGGTGCGATTAAGGGCTTCTTTGTCCATTGTTACTGGGGGGGTTCAGATCAGTTTCAATTCCAGTATGGTGCGATTAAGGGCTGTATATTCTACAGAGGCAAGAAGATTAAATCTGTTTCAATTCCAGTATGGTGCGATTAAGGGGGGAATGAAGCTTGTAGCTTCGAAATTGAAAATAATGTTTCAATTCCAGTATGGTGCGATTAAGGGTGACAAAATTATAAATCTAGGTAAGGTAGATTACGTGTTTCAATTCCAGTATGGTGCGATTAAGGGTTTTTCATTTAGTTTTGATAGGTTTGATTTTATGGAGTTTCAATTCCAGTATGGTGCGATTAAGGGAATAGATATGATATCCACAGGACTTTTAAAATTTTTGTTTCAATTCCAGTATGGTGCGATTAAGGGATCCCGGTAGAAATCATTAGAAGGTCAGTAGCCACGTTTCAATTCCAGTATGGTGCGATTAAGGGAAAACAAGTTGTTCAATCCGTGGCTACAGACCTTCGTTTCAATTCCAGTATGGTGCGATTAAGGGTCTGGACTGGAATTTGATAAAGGAAACCATTAAAAGGTTTCAATTCCAGTATGGTGCGATTAAGGGCTTTACCATTTCATCAGTTAATTCTTTGCTGCTGCGTTTCAATTCCAGTATGGTGCGATTAAGGGGGAATCAAAAAAAGCAAAGGCAGTTTTAAAGGACTAGTTTCAATTCCAGTATGGTGCGATTAAGGGAGATTTGACCATAAAAGAAAACATTACGGTTTTTCCGTTTCAATTCCAGTATGGTGCGATTAAGGGTTTTTGAAATCCCATCTTCCGGAACCTTCTTTGTACGTTTCAATTCCAGTATGGTGCGATTAAGGGTTCAATAGTGCTTTACTTATCTCTATTATTGTTTCGTTTCAATTCCAGTATGGTGCGATTAAGGGGATGAATGATGGCATGCAACCAAAGTTTTCATATTCGTTTCAATTCCAGTATGGTGCGATTAAGGGCTGCATATACAATATCACAAGTAACATCAAAAATCGTTTCAATTCCAGTATGGTGCGATTAAGGGTATAATTGATAAGGGTATACATTTCGGTTCTTATCCGTTTCAATTCCAGTATGGTGCGATTAAGGGTTCATCCTCAGCAAGTACGGCAACAACAAAAGCTAGGTTTCAATTCCAGTATGGTGCGATTAAGGGGAGTCCATTGAGATTATAAAAAAATTTACTATTTTGTTTCAATTCCAGTATGGTGCGATTAAGGGGGTGGTGTTTTTGGCATTTTATTCTTTAACTGGTTAGTTTCAATTCCAGTATGGTGCGATTAAGGGTATGGATTTATGTAGCTCCCCTTAACACTGGAATAGAGTTTCAATTCCAGTATGGTGCGATTAAGGGTCGGTATTTGAATGCTTGTATCTGGAGTAGAAATGATGTTTCAATTCCAGTATGGTGCGATTAAGGGATTTGCAAATGCCTTTGCCCAGGGGTTAGATTCTGGTTTCAATTCCAGTATGGTGCGATTAAGGGACGGGGAGAACACAAGCAGCCCAATTACAGGAGCAAAGTTTCAATTCCAGTATGGTGCGATTAAGGGTTGAGCCAATCGCCGCGCTGCCTTTCAAAGTAGGGTTGTTTCAATTCCAGTATGGTGCGATTAAGGGTGGAGGCTGCCAGTCCGAGCACCGTATCGGAGGCCAGTTTCAATTCCAGTATGGTGCGATTAAGGGCCGAGAACCTGCACGCTTATAATGCGCTTAACCGGGGTTTCAATTCCAGTATGGTGCGATTAAGGGTAATCTTCATCTTCATCGTCCTGATCTTCATCTAAGTTTCAATTCCAGTATGGTGCGATTAAGGGAGTAGTCATATCCATAATCTTTACCGTTCATGTGACGTTTCAATTCCAGTATGGTGCGATTAAAGGTTAAAGATGGTGGTTTTAGGAACATAGTAATTGAAGTTTCAATTCCAGTATGGTGCGATTAAGGGTTGCCTTGTATAGCATTATAAGGTCTTCGCTAAGGTCGTTTCAATTCCAGTATGGTGCGATTAAGGGTAAAGACAGCAATGGTATGTTTGACATGCAGAAAAAGTTTCAATTCCAGTATGGTGCGATTAAGGGTAGGTTTGATCAGGGCTTTATCGGTTCACTGGATCAGTTTCAATTCCAGTATGGTGCGATTAAGGGTTTGTGATGAAAAATATTCAAAGGCAACATTAGCCAGTTTCAATTCCAGTATGGTGCGATTAAGGGCGTAATGATAGGGAAAATAAATAACCTACTCCCTGCGTTTCAATTCCAGTATGGTGCGATTAAGGGAATGTCTGATAAGCCATTATTTACCTCCCTTTTCCGTTTCAATTCCAGTATGGTGCGATTAAGGGCGAAATAGAAATGGAAATGGTAACTACAATTTCGTAGTTTCAATTCCAGTATGGTGCGATTAAGGGTTGACCGGTTTAAACTTTCCGCCTTTCGAGCACCGTGTTTCAATTCCAGTATGGTGCGATTAAGGGAAGGATGGGGCTGAAATGCCTGCTAACATTCTTGAAGTTTCAATTCCAGTATGGTGCGATTAAGGGTCTGCAAAATAATAAATGATGTTCATTCCTTATTATCGTTTCAATTCCAGTATGGTGCGATTAAGGGGGTAGCACTAATTGCAATTATTCGTACCTTTTTGTTGTTTCAATTCCAGTATGGTGCGATTAAGGGGATGATCTACAATCCTGAGCTGGATGCTTATGTGCGTTTCAATTCCAGTATGGTGCGATTAAGGGTATTTTTATGATTAACCAAGACGGTTCACTTTTTTGGTTTCAATTCCAGTATGGTGCGATTAAGGGTATAGTAGCACAGCAGCAAGGCGGGTCCATGTACATGTTTCAATTCCAGTATGGTGCGATTAAGGGTATAATTGATAAGGGTATACATTTCGGTTCTTATCCGTTTCAATTCCAGTATGGTGCGATTAAGGGTTCATCCTCAGCAAGTACGGCAACAACAAAA
>Ga0222651_1000804_pt1 | contig 17478 bp, 20 predicted proteins | sample AntAcemetagen369_FD_179855 | JGI IMG/M metagenome (GOLD analysis project Ga0222651, IMG submission 179855) | Saline water microbial communities from Ace Lake, Antarctica - #369 | ecosystem: Environmental > Aquatic > Non-marine Saline and Alkaline > Saline | place: Antarctica: Ace Lake...
GTACGGCTGTCCGATGTCGACGAGGCACAGCTCGAAATCGTCAATACCGCCAAACAGCTCGCCGAACAGGGCGAAATCATCCTCAGCGAAAACAACGACGAAGACGAACTCGTCTACTGATCCTGGTCTCTTGGGGCTGGTCTACAAACCGTCAAACCGCGTTATCGCGAGAACCGCCCGATCAGCGGTGTTCCCGTCCACAACGTCACCAGATGCGCCCCCGCCAGCACCATGGCAAGCAATGCCACGAACTGGATGCCGGTATAGGGGATCCAGCGGGGCACGCCGTCCTCCTTCGGTTGTCGTTCCCGCCACAGGGCGAAAAGAAAAACAGCCGCCGACCCGAAAAAAAACAGCAGTGTCGCCGTCAATGGTCACGCCACCCCGGCATCACGCCTGCCCGCGCCGGGCACGAACCGCCTGCACCGAGCGGCTTAAACGCGGCAATGCCGCTATGGGAGAAATTGACTGGCATGGTTTCACAATGGCAGGAAACTGGCGGAAGAGCGTGGGAGTCGAACCCACCAGGCACGTTGAACGCCCCTCACCGGTTTTGAAGACCGAGCGCCCCACCGGGGAACGATGCTCCTCCATCACTGGTTTTATGGGGTTAGACGGAACCAGTCACCACACAATCTTCACGCCCCGCCAATAAATCGCATATTGATCCGAAAACGGGCGCCCCGTGCGGCCCTGCAATGTGAGACACCACCCCACCATGTCCCGATCGCGAATGGCGGGTTTCTGCCAATTCGGGTTGCATGAATCCCGGAATTACCGCTATCCATTGTCGCATGACCCGCAAAACATCATGGATTGGCGACAACGCCCCCGGGGCCGATGCGTTCGGCAGCCTCTTTGACATGGCCGTCGTGATTCCGACAATTCTGCGGCCGGGGCTGTTGCGCGCCGTGCGGTCCATTTATGCGCAGGACCATCCACAACGCATCCAGATTCTCATCGGTATCGACCGGCCGGAAGGCGATCCGGGCATGCTGGATACACTGCAGCGCGAATGTCCGGACAACATGGCGCTGTGCGTCATGGATCTTGGCCATTCCAGCGCGGTGAAGCATGGCGGGCTGTACAGCTGCAATTTCGGCGGCGCGCTGCGCACCATATTGAGCTACGCCGCCCATGCGGAACATGTGGCCTATCTGGACGATGACAACTGGTACGCCCCGGACCACCTGTCCTCGTTGCGCAAAGCGGTCGACGGACATGACTGGGCATTTTCATACCGGTTTTTCGTCAATCCGGTCACGGGTGATCCCATCTGCCCCGACGCCTGGGAATCCCTGGGTCCCGGTCACGGCATCTTCAAGTCCAAGGCCAATGGCTTCGCCGACCCCAACACCCTGCTGCTGCACAAGATCAAGTGCCACAATGTCCTGCCATACTGGTCCATCGGCCCGTTCAAGGATGGACGCGGCAGCGACCGGATCGTCTTCGACCAGTTGCAGATGAACCATTCCTGGAAGGGCACCGGGCAGGCGACCGCGTTCTACAGATTTTCCGAAACGGACCAGTTGCAGGATTTGCGGCTGAAGATGTTTCGCAGCAAGGGCATCGAGCGGATCGAGGACCCGGCCGGCAATCCGGCCTATGTCCGGCAATCCCAAGGATAACCGTTTTCAGGTGCCCGGCCCCGATACAACAAACGACAGAGGGGTCCATAATTTGACCCGCCAGTCGGCATTGGCGTATTCACGAGGCAACAATCCGTATCGTTCAGCAGGGGTAACCGGGTCATGAAAATCTGTATCTTCGGCATGGGTGCTGTCGGCGGGCATTACGCCGCCAAGCTGGCGGCGGCCGGTCACGAAGTGTCGGTTGTCGCGCGGGGCGCCAATCTTGAAAAGGTCCGGCGGGACCCCATCACCCTGCGCAGTGGTGATGCGGAATTCAGCGGCCGGGTCAACGGATCCGACAATACCGCCGATCTCGGCCCGCAGGATTTCGTCATTTCAACGCTCAAGGCAAATTCGCTGGCCGCCCTCGCCGATGGCATCGGTCCTCTTCTTGGCCCGGACACGCCCGTGGCCTTCGCCCAGAACGGCATTCCCTGGTGGTACGACATCGGCCTGCCGTCCGACCTGCCCAAGCCCCCGGACCTTGATCGTCTTGACCCCGGCGGGGCCCTGCGCAAGGCCGTGGCGCCCGAACGTATCCTCGGCGCGGTGATCAACTCGCCGAACGAGATGGTGGAACCCGGCGTCGTTGTTCACACCAACCCAAAGCGCAATGCCCTGCTGCTGGGTGAGGTCGATAACAGTCAGTCCGACCGCCTGACGCATCTTCGCGGCGTGCTGGAAGACGCAAATATCGGTTCACCCGCCGTGCCCGACCTGCGTTTTCATTTATGGTCGAAACTGATGCTGAACATGACCGGGTCGATGCTGTCGCTATTGACCGGGCATCAGGTCAGTGTCGTTCGCAAGCACGAAAGCATCGGGGCGGTCTTCCTGAACATGGCCCGCGAAGCCATGAGCATCGCCGCTGCAAGCGGCTTTGACATCAGCAGCACCTATGACCCCGTGGCGTTCATTCCCAACGCACCGGACCATACGCCTTCGGTGCGGCAGGATTACGACCTCGGCCGGCCGATGGAACTGGACAGCATGCTGCTGGTGCCGATGGGTTTCGCCCGCGCCGCCGGGCTGGAGACACCCAGCATGGACCTCGTCACCGCGCTGGCCGTGTTGCAGGCGCAGGACAAGGGACTCTACCCCCCTTCCACCTGACCACCGACGAACGGCTCAGGTATTCTTTCAGCGCTTCACGATCCGTCGAGGCGCGCTTCAGCGTGGCCCGACCTTGCATGCCCTGCCGCGTCGTACCGCGATGTCAGGTGTCACAGAACGCGCGCACAATTGCGTGAGTTGCTTGCCCGGTCGGTCGCTTTTTCCACCGGCGCATTCGATATTCTGTCATACTTGTACATGACGGCACGACCGCACCAATAAGATGTCGAAAACGGAAAAGGAATCGAACCATACGGAATTAGGAGAGCCAACATGCGGAAACAAATCCGACTTTTTACCGCCGCCATATTTTCCACGGCGGCTGGTTTACTGGCGCTACCGGCAACCGGCGTCGCGGCACCCCAGGCACTTGCGCTTGTTGCAACATCAGGCAGCACCGAACTAATTTGCAAGGGCGCGGAATGCAGCGCCGAATTTTCCAGTTTCTGCCTCCAGCCAAACCGCGCCTCCCCGAACGGTGGCACCGCATACCGGCTGGAAGGCGATGGCGCGATCCGGGTCACCGGCACCACGGCGGGTGGCCGTATCACCCCCCTCGACCCGGCAACGGTCCTGCGCTTTGAATCACTTCGCACCCATGTCGCGGTCCGCGTCGCTATCCCGCAATCGGTCATGCAGGAATACGGGCTGACTTCTGTTTCGATTGATGTCGATGAAAATGTGGCGCTCGCGCCGACAGCGGTTGCCGGCGATGCAAACCCGCAGGACGATGCCAGCCTGGCCGCAGCAGCCGGGCCCCTGCGCGAACTGGGCAATCAGATTGTTGACCGGAACGACACCCGCATGGCCGCCGCCAGGCTTACCAGCCGCATGATCAATGACCTGGAAGCGAGGCCAATCCGGCGCGGCGACGTCACCCTGGACGTATTATCCCGTGCTGTAACCAAAATGCCGGACGCCTCACCGGCGGCACAGAAGATGGCACAGGGCGCCTTGAACATGTGCAATTTCGTGGTCGAACGCCGCAATTACAGCGATGTACAGAACTGCCTGCAACACCACCATGATCGTTTCATGGTGTTTCTGAACGGTCGTTACTGGGATGCTTCCGGCGCGGGCATGTAGCCCGTTAGCCGGCAGATAGCAGGCGGCGTTGCGTAACGGCTACGCCGCCTGTTCGACCGTCGGCGCCTCACCAGCCACTGTGGTCCGGCGCATATCGCGCACATCGCTTGTGTCATTATAGCGACGGGCACGGTGCATGACCTGCCGGTTGTCCCACATCACCAGATCGAACTGCTGCCATTTGTGGCTGTAGACAAATTCGCGCTGGGTTGCCTGCTCGGTCAGCTCGCGCAGCAGGATACGGGCTTCCGGCGTCTGCCAGCCAATAATGGTCCCCGCATGCGCCGACAGATAGAGCGACTTGCGCTCCGTCACCGGGTGGGTTCGCACCAACCGCTGGCGCGCCGGCCGGAACCCGGCCTTTTCCTGCGCGGACAATTCATCGAACCCCAGCGATCCCCGCGAAAACAGCAACGAGTGCTCGCAAACCAGGTCCTCGATCTGCGCCTTCATGTCATCATCGAGTGAATCATAGGCCGCGCGCATATCAGCGAATTCGGTATTGCCGCCGGTCTCCGGAACGACCCGCCCGGACAGCAGCGAATATTTCGCCGGTACGACCCGGAACGAACTGTCGGAATGCCACAGCATATTGCCAAGATTGAACAGCCGCTGGCGGTCCGCGCTGCCATATACCTTGTTGTCCTTGGTAAGGTTCGAAATATCGGCGAGATCGGGACCGAGACGCCGGTCCTTGTCCTTGGTGATATTGCTGACGGAATCGGGCCGCTCCAGATCGCCGAAATTCCGGCTGAACGCGGTCTGCTCATTATCCGTGATATCCTGCCCGTGAAAAACCAGCACCGCGTATTTATCCATACCCGCCTCGATCGCGGCGACGTCTTCCGGTGACAGCGGCCTGCGCAGGTTGATGCCGTCGACTTCACCGCCCAGAACCGGGTGCAATGGCCGGATGGAAATACTCATGGATCCGTATCCTCTCTCAATATCGAAACATGCCAAGTCAATCACTCAACGGCGAGGCCCGCAAGGTCAGCGTTTAAGCCGGATCCGGCGCCACGAACTCAACCCGCACACCGCCGGGAATGGCGCAGATCATGTGCTGCAGCGGGTTTGTTCCCATTTGCTCCGGCGCGAACTCCACAACGACGCCGGGGGTCGCTTCCAATGTGACGAACAGTGCGTCCAGCGCAACAGTATCGGCCACGGCGAGCGCCAGGTGGTGCAGGCCGACATTGCATCGCCGGTCAAACGCGACCGCCGTTGCCGGGGCTTCCGCCTGCCACAGGGTCAGCATGATTGATCCGTCCGACACGAATATCGCCGGGTAGGCCGGTCGTCGCGCCACCTCCTTCATATTCAGCACGCCAGTAAAGAACGCCGCCGTCGCTTCGACGTCCGGCACGGTCAGCCCGACATGATGCACGCCCTTCGTAACGGGCGTTCCCTGTGAGTCCGGCATTGCTGTTTCTCCCCTGATACCTTTTGCAGCGCAGCCGGCATCATGAAGCCGCGGCGAATACCTCGCAAGGGTCTCGGACCGCACGTCGTTACTGTTTATCTAAAATTTTACGAAAATTAAAAAATATTTATACTATATGTTACTTTAAATTTTTAAGTAATTGAAAACGATGTTTCTTGACCTTAACTTGAATTATTTGCACACTTTGGTTGTCATTTCATTCTGCTGCGAAATGATTATTGCTCTCTCCAAATATGAACTTTTCCTCCCCGGCGCACTGTAACGACCCCTCTCTCTGTACCGTTCCGCGCCGGGGATTTTTTCTGCCTCTCCCGCCAAGCCCAATGGCGGATTCCATAGCGCCATTTATTGAATTCCCAACATCGAAATCATGGAATTGTCACATTGCCGTCACGGCGCCGTAACGCGTCGATGGCCCTATGCCTGTGTTTGAAAAACCCTGATACAGGACAGAGGCATCAGCATCATGGCACTCACGGAATACCCGACAGACACATTCAAGGTATGGGTCGAATTCGACGGATTCGGCGACCCCAAACGCGCGTCCTGGGGTGTGCATGCGCCCGTCAGCAGTGTGATACAGATCGAAACCCCCGATATGTCCACCGCACGGCGCGCGGCGGCCGCCCTCAAGGCGACGATCCGCACACGTTACAACCCGTCCCCCATACTCGGCGCCTGCCTCAGCGGCGAATACTGATCCGACGAAATCGGCCGCTTCCAGTATGCTACCGGAGGCTGGATTGACATGCCGCTGCCGCTGGTATCCCTTTCCCGTCAGCACAGGAAACGGGAGAAGCAGAAATGACCACGCCTTTTGACGAAATCATGGCCGTACGCGGCCTCGGCACACCGGAAGCCGGAGAAGTTGAAATCACCGGCGCGGATCCGGTCTATTCCACCCGTTTCAAAATCGGCGAGGTCTGCGCCAATGTCGTCGGCGGGATCGGCGTCGCGGTCAACGATATCTGGGAGCTGAAGACCGGCCAGCGCCAAAAAGCCACGGTCGATACCCGTCATGCCGCCGCATCCTTGCGCAGCTCGCACAATCTCGTCACGCCGCAGGACGATGGCAGCTGGGCCGCCATGAACAGCCCCTCCATGGTCCATATGGCGTCGATCACCCAGCCCTGGGAAACGAAAGACGGCCGCCATTTCCTGCCGCATTTCAACCTGCCGCATCTGCGCGACCGGGTGCAGGGCGTGCTGGGCTGCGAGCTGACACCGGAATCCGTTGCTGCCGCTGTAAAGACCTGGGATGCCATGGATCTGGAAGCGGCTATCGACGAGGCCCGGGCCTGTGGCGGCATGGTCCGCAGCAACGCCGAATGGCTCGATTGCGAGCACGGCAAGGTGCTGACGAACAAACCCATTGTCGAGATCATCAAGATCGGTGACAGCGACCCCGAACCCTTTCCGGAAGGCGACAGGCCGTTATCCGGAATACGGGCGCTCGATCTGACCCGGATCCTCGCCGGCCCGATTGCCGGGCGGACACTGGCGGAAAACGGTGCCGATGTGCTGATGGTTGCCGCCGGACACCTGCCCCAGGTGCCGGAACATGTTCTGGACACCAGCCATGGCAAGCGCAGTTGCTTCCTCGACCTCAACGATCCGGACCAGAATGCGAAGCTGAAGGAACTGGCCAGCGGGGCCGATGTATTCTCGCAAGGCTACCGCCCCGGCGTCATGGCGAAGTTCGGGTTTTCACCCGAGGAACTGGCCGAACGCCGGCCGGGTATCGTTTGCATGTCGGCGAGTTGCTTCGGCGCCGATGGCCCGTTCAGCCATCGCGCGGGCTGGGAACAGGTCGCGCAGACCGTCACCGGCATCTGCATGGAAGGATCGCCGGAACGGCCGAAACTGCTGCCGGCCGCAGCCAATGACTACACAACGGGATATCTCGGCGCCTATGGCGTGTTGCTGGCGCTGGCCCGCCGCGCGCGCGAAGGCGGCAGCTATCATGTGCGCGTTTCGCTGTGCCAGTCCGGCATGTTCATCTACCGCCAGGGCAATGTGGAATTCGACCAGCCCGACATGGGCCTGTCCGACGCGGAACTGGATGGACTGCGCACCCGCTCCGAACCGAAAAACGGCCCGGTGAAACACCTGCGCCCTGTCCTGCAGATGTCTGAAACCCAGCCGCACTGGACCCTCCCGACCCCCGTACTGGGCGGCGACAAGCCTGAGTGGCTTGGCTGAAGCCCGGGCATACGCCGCGCGCGGCCAGACACCTTCAATCAGCGGCAACAGCCGGCAAACCCAGTTCTGGCGACGACCGGATGGCAGGTTGAACAAGGCGCGTTGCAAATATTTGCCGGATATTTGCACGACCGGTCATTGTTGCTAGGCTCCGGGCAGAATGCCGCTACTCATCGGGGATCAAAAGAAACATGAAAGTCACATCGGTCAAATGCGTCACCGTCCATCCGGGCTGGCGGAAGAACTGGATTTTCGTCAAGGTCGAAACCGACGCTGGCATCCATGGCTGGGGCGAGGCCTATTCGCAATATGACCGCGACCCTTCGGTCGTGGCCCATGTCGAACAGCTTGGCCGCTACCTCATCGGACGCGACCCTTTCCAGATCAAGCATTTCACCCAGATGGCGTTTGACGATTACGCGGCGCGGCGCGGCTCGCTTGAATTCTATTCCGCCCTGTCCGGCATCGAAACCGCGATGTGGGACATCGCCGGCAAGGCCACGGGGCAGCCGGTCTATAACCTGCTCGGCGGGCCGGTTCGTGACAAGATCAAGGTCTATGCCAACGGCTGGTACTATAAAATGACCAGCGCGGACGATTATGCCCGTGCCGCCGAAAAGGTCGTCAAGACCGGCTTCACCGCGATCAAGATGGATCCGATTTCGGGCCCCTGGCGCAACTACATCACCCGCCAGCAGGCCGATTATTCCGTCAGTGTGCTGAAAGCGGTGCGCGACGCGGTCGGCCCCGATGTGGAAATCCTGCTGGACCTGCATCGCCGCCTGTCGCCAATGCATGCGATCGACCTTGCCGACCGCTATGCCGAGTTCAATCCCTATTACTTCGAAGAACCCTGCATGTGGGAAAATGTCGAGGCCCTGGCTGATATCAAAAGCAAGGTGCGGCTGCCCGTGGTGACCGGTGAGGCAATCTATGCCAAGGCCGGGTTCCGTCCCATCTTCCAGCACAATGCGGCCGATATCATCAACCCGGATGTAGCAAGCTGCGGCGGCATCCTGGAGCTGAAGGAAATCGCGGCAATGGCCGAACCCTATTTCGTTGCCGTCTCACCGCATAACTACAATTCCACGACGGTAGCGCTGGCGGCAACGGTGCAGGCCTCGGCCCTGATGCCGAACTTCGTCATCACCGAGTATTTCCTGCCCTTCGTCGAGCTCGGCATGAAATGCTGTCCGGAAATGCTGCAACCGAAGAACGGCTATATCGACCTGCCGACGGCACCCGGCCTGGGCATCGATCTGGACGAGGAAGTCCTCGCCCGCCATCCGGGTCAGCAGTTCCCGCTGCGCGATCTGCGCCACCCGTCGGATGAAGGGCCGTAAGCGGGAAAGGTTCCGTTGACAGGTTATGGCATTGGTGTTGTTCTCGCCGCTAAACTCAAAGTAGAAGCCAAGGAAAGCGGTAACAGCAATGTCTGACAGCGATATCGGTGGGTTTATTGCGTGGAATCTTGGCAATATCATTGCCATTTTGCTGTTCCTGTTTGTCCTGATCCTGATTTACAAGGGCATAAACATCGTCCCGCAGAGCCGCGTTTATGTCGTCGAGCGGTTCGGGAAATACACAAAGACCCTGCAGGCCGGGCTGAATTTCATCATCCCCTTCCTGGATAGCGTTGCGCACAAGATTTCGATACTCGAACGGCAGCTTCCGGAGTTTCGCATCTCTGTCATTACAAAAGACAATGTCGAGGTCACGCTGGAATCGACCGTGTTCTATCGCATCATGGATGCTGCGGCCTCCGTCTACCGGATCCAGGAAATCGACCGCGCGCTGCATACCGCGTCGGAATCGATCATCCGCTCGGCCGCCGGGAAACTGGAACTCGATGACCTTCAATCGAGCCGGGAATCGATGAGCGAGGAAATCGCCCAGAACCTCCAGGACGCAGCGAAAGTCTGGGGTATCGATATCACCCGGACCGAAATCACGGATGTCGTGGTCGATGAACAGACCAAGGATTCGCAGCGCCAGCAACTGAATGCCGAGCGCGAACGCCGCGCCGCCATCGCCCGTGCCGAGGGCGAGAAACGATCCGTCGAGCTCGCGGCGGAAGCCAGGTTGTTCGAAGCCCAAAGACATGCCGAAGCCATCCGGGTGACCGCAGATGCCGAAGCCTATGCGGTCAAGGTCAAGGCGGAAGCCGATGCCGATCAGACCCGGGTCGTCGCCGCCGCGATTGCCGATAACGGCCAGCCCGCCATTGATTACGAAATCCTGAAACGCCAGGTCTCCGCACTGACCACGGTGGGCGCTTCCGACAGTACGAAAACACTGATCATGCCGACGAATGTTTCAGCCGTACTCGGCTCCCTGTCGGTGATCGCCGAAAGCCTGAAGAAGACATAGATATGGATGTATACGCCAGCGTAACGTACTGGATTTTCAAACCGGAAGCCTGGGTCATCTGCGGCATCCTGCTGATCGCCCTGGACATGCTGATCGGGTTCAACTTTTTCGTGCTGCCCATCGGGATCGCGGCAATCGTCCTGGCAGGTCTGATTTACGCGCAAACCAGCCTTTTGTTCGGCGACTTTATCCTGTTCGAAACATGGCGCGGCATTGTGATCTGGTTCGCCGCCCTGTCTCTGGCGGCAGTGGGAATCATCAAGACCTTCATGCAGAAATCCAAGGCGGAGCAGCCGGACATAAACCAGTACTGACCCGGCGGAACAAAACAGAGCTCATGATGCAGGTTGCCGTCATCACGCCATATTACCGGATGCGCGAGGACTGGTTTGCCACCTGCATCGATAGCGTCCGCCGCCAGTCCTATCAGTGCCGGCACATTCTGGTGGCAGATGGCGAGAGCTGCGACATGGCGGAACAGTCGGGGCTGGAACATATCGTCCTGCCGGCGAATCACGGTGATTACGGTGATAGCCCGCGCGGCATCGGCAGCGCCGCGGCGTTCGATTCAGGCTGCGACGCGGTCGCCTGGCTGGATGCAGATAACTGGTACGCACCGGACCATATAGAGCGGCTGGTTCGGCTGCAGCAGGAAACCGACGTTGATATCTGTCCAGCGCGCGGATTCTGAACCGTATTGACGGCACTGAACTGGGCCCATGCCAGCAGAACGATGGCAAAGGCTTCATCGACACGAACTGCTATTTCGTGACCCGAACGGCGCGCGAGGTTACGACGCTCTGGATCGAAATGGCACCCGAACTGCACCCGGTCGGCGACCGTGTCCTCCTGCTCGGCATCCGGTCACGGGGCTACCGAACCGCACATTCCCCCGTACCGACCGTGCATTACCGGACGAGTTTCCCAGAAGACTACCGTCGCTTCGGCGAAACCCCACCCGATGGCGCCCGCGCCAGACCGGAAGTCGCACGTGCTATCGACATGCTGAACCGGAGGTTACGGGCGAACCCGAACCGAAGCGAATCGGCCTAACCGACCCAGCGGCGAACGCGGCCGGTATCGACATGCACGAAGTTCGACTTCGCATAAAGCCCGGCACCGCCGCCCTTCAAACCAAGCGCCGCCTTATAAATGTCACGGGCGGAAACCCCCGGAATACGGATATCAAAGGCTTTGCCCTGCATATGCAGGCTGCGCTTCGCAACACCAGAGGATTTTGCCGCCAGCTTCGCATTGCTCTTCGGCGAACGATAGGCGGAAATCAGTTGAACCGGTTTCCCGCCGCCGACTGCACGCCCCAATGCGTGAACAAGGTCGAGCAGGTTACAGTCGATCGGATGAACCTCGCCGGTCCGGAAGTCCCGGCATAATCTGGCCACGGCGCCCAACGCATCGGAATCGTAACAACCCTGTTCCCAATAGGCGGTGGTGAGCGATTCACCCGTATGGAGATTTTGCAGGGTAAGGCGCCGCGTACCACCGGATGCGGCCAGCACCATGCCCGGGGCCACCATTGTAGCAACAGCAGCAGCACTGGACAGGGCCAGCAGGCTTCTTCTGGACAGTCGCGGCATCCCGCATTTTTCCTGCAATCCCTGGCCCTCCGGCAATTCATCCGATGACGGTTATCCTGCGCGAAAACCTACTATAACCAGTTAACGAAGCAAGCGCGTTATTCGCCCTTCACCGGATATAGCGCGGCCATAAGCCGGGTATCGCGGCCATAGATATCGTCGCGGAACTGGGTCGTGCCGTCCGCCGCCCCCCAAGCCGTAAGGTAATTAAGGTGCACCGGCACGGTCTTCTTCAACCGGATCACCTTGGTCTTTCCGGTTTCCGCTGCCTGCTTGAGCGTATTGACCGTCCAGGCAGGATTGCCGTCGAGCAGGAACGCGGCCAGCGCCATCGGCTCCGCAATCCGGATACAGCCGGAACTGAACATCCGCACATCCTGCTGGAACAGGTCGCGCGAAGGCGTGTCGTGCAGGTAGACAGCGAACTTATTCGGGAACATGAACTTGACTTGGCCCAACGCGTTGGTCGGCCCTGGCATCTGGCGAAGTTGGAAGGGAAAAATCCGCGCGCTATAGCGGTTCCAGTCTATGGAAGCAGCATTGACCTGCGCCCCGCCGCCGCCGGCGGTCAGCACCTGGAATTTGTTCTTTGCCAGATAGGATGGGTCGCTGCGCAGTTTCGGCAGAATGTCTTGCGTCGCGATCTTGTAGGGTACGGTCCAGTCGGGGTTTACCTCCAGATACGAAATCCGGTCACTGAACACCGGCGTCCTCCGATAGGGCCGACCGACGATGACCCGCATGTTCAGGACAACCTTCCCCTGACGTACGGCGCGCAGGTCGAACCCCGCAAGATTCACGAAGACATGCGTATCCCCCAGATCTGGTGGCATCCAGCGCCAGCGTTCCATGTTGATTTCAATTTGCCGGATACGCTGCCCGACCGGTGTGTTCAGGGCCGTCCTTGTTTGCCGTCCAATAACACCATCCGATGTCAGGCCATGCCGCCGCTGAAAGCGAACGACACCTGCGACCAGTTCTTCTTCATAAACCTCAGGCGCCTGCGGCGTCTTGATATCGCCTGTTTGCCGGAGACGTTCCCACAGTACCTTCAGCTCCGGTCCCGCGAAGCCGGGCTTGATGGTCTGCCCATCCGGAAGAGGATGCCAGCCGCCCTCTGCAGCGATCACACGGTAGGCCGCCAGCGATTGGCGCAAGGACCGGTAATCCGGTGCTGTCGGCGGCAGCGTTTCGAGAAAATTCGCAAGATCAGATACCGTCGCGGCATTGCGCAATATTCCCACCCGGTCCGTGGAATCACGGGTGATGAAGAGTTCCGGATCAATTTTCTCGGGCCCGGCTCTACCGGTCTGAAGATCAGTCGCATAGCGCAGCAGTAGGGCCGAAAGCGCTATTTCAGTTTCTGCCCAGGTTGCCTGCGCCGGCAGCTTATAAACCTCGGGGTCCAGCCCCTCGCGCTTTGCATGGCCGAGGAATTCCGTAACGACCCGACCACGCGCGCTCAATCCAACAGGAGTATCCGCCGTTGTCCAGGCCGGAAGAAACCCCCGTTCCTCATAAAACAGCCGCACCGGCTGCATCGGCACATCACGACCGTTTACGTCGCGTGTCGGCGGGGCCTCATACAGTGTCTCGAACAGTATGCGTTGCGGGCTCGCGTTGGAATAACCGCTCCAGACAAACCCCATAACGAACACCGCTGGCGCCAGAAGACGCATACATAGAATCATCTTGATCCTGTCTTGCGCGCGAACGCGCATATGTTGCCCATATATCACAATTTTGAACGAAAATTTCCTTAATGATTTCCAATGTTTATGTTTCAAATAACCGGAGTATAAAGAAACACGTCGCACGGGTTACACCGGATGCACTAATCCTTATTTTATATGGGCTTATTCGATGAAAACGCCAAAGCTATTGACCGCTGCCCTTCTCGCCGCCGGAATTGCATGGCCGATGGCCGCCGTCGCACAATCCGAAGGACTGTACATTTCAGGTGGACTGGGCGGGGTAATCCCGCGCGATTCAGATGTCACAGGCACCGGCATCAATTCGGAAGTGGAATTTGACGCGGCCCCCGTCGGCTCCCTCGCCATCGGTTCGACCCTTGGCGGCAACTGGCGCGGTGAGTTCGAACTGAGCTACCGCGACGTTGATATCGACAGCGTTTCCGGCGCGGCCGGCAGCACCGGTGACGTGAACGGCACGGCACTGATGATGAACGGCTTCTACGATTTCGCAAACGGCTCGGACTTCACCCCTTATATCGGTGCCGGTGTCGGCCCGATGCGCCTTGATGTCGATGGCGCATCCCCGTTCGGCGGCGCCAGCATCGACGACGATGACTGGGTTCTGGCTGCGCAAGGCATCGCCGGCGTTGGATACAGCATCAGCGACCGTCTTGGCCTGTTCACGGACTATCGCTACCTCGCCACCACGGATCCCGACTTCACCACATCCACCGGCGTCGCTGTGGAGAGCGAATACAGCGAGCACCGGGTCATGATCGGTCTGCGCTGGTCATTCGGTGGGCCGAAGCCGCAGCCAAAACCCCAACCGGCCCCGGTCAAGGCACCGGCCCCCGCGCCGGCACCGCCGCCGCCGCCGAAAGCGGAAGTCGCACCGCCACCAGCGCCCGCACCGGCACCGATCGTGAACCGGCAGTTCCTGGTATTCTTCGACTATGACCGATCCAACCTGACAGAGGACGCGCGGACCATCGTCCAGGCCGCCGCCAAAACCAGCAAGGAAGTGCCGATCACGGTTATCGAAGCGACCGGCCACGCCGACCGCGCCGGCTCCGACCGTTACAATATGGGACTGTCACAGAAGCGCGCCGAAGCGGTAAAGGCGGAACTTGTCCGGCTTGGCGTCGCATCGGCCGACATTGCCATCCTGTGGAAGGGCGAGCGCGAACCGCTGGTCCAGACGGCGGACGGTATCCGCGAGCCGCAGAACCGGCGCGTCGAAATCATCCTGAAGTAAATCAATTCCCGAAAAGTGGTCGCCCCGGCGGCGGCGGCTTTTCGGGCAGCAGAATAACCAAAGCCGTTCCCGGTAAATGCCTGGAACGGCTTTTTTCTGACAATGCTCGCGGAAGTGTTCGAGGCGGTGCTATCGGGCGGGCGCGGCGGCCCCTGACTTATCGGCCACGGTCACCGCTGCCGGAACAGCAGACACCGCCGTGGCGCGGCGAACCGGATTACCGTCCACAAAGGCCATGAACCCGCGCACCGGTGTTTGCAGCGCTTCGGTCATGACCTGAGACATGGTGCCGCAATAATTCTGGATACCGAGGCTCTTGATCGAGGCACGGTTGGTCAGGAAGGTCACAAACCGGTTCAGTTCTTTCTTCGCCGATGCGCCATGCAGGCGCCGGAATGTCTTGCCCAGCGCCTTGCCCTTGACGATAAGCTCGCCGTTGTGACGCGTAATGACCGAATTATACAGGCCCTGCTGATTGCACCGCAGCGCCGCCACGGTAATCTCCGCACGGAATTTCCGCAGGTCGACCAGCGATTTTTCCGCGGCACTGATACAATCATAGCTTGGCGCCGCACGCGTCAGTTTTTGTGGATACAGGCAACTGGCCGCCGCCGCGGGCTGGGTATTAAACATCATGGCACCGACAGCCAGAAGCCCCACCGCGCCGCCAATGCGAACGGATGATGCCAAATTCTGCCTGCGGATCAACGCCATGCTTCCACCCATTATCGTCTCGCACCTACAGGGGTACTATGCCACCAACCGGATTCACCCTCAAGCGATGTTTGCCGCAATCCGGTCCCGGTTTCGCCGTAATTCTGTGCCGAACAAGGTAACCAAATGGTTAACCTTTATACGGCCGTCCGGGTGTCACCCGCATCAAGGAATACCGCCCGTTTGATATCGACCAGCGGCGTGCCGTCGAGGCAGTCCAGGCCCGTGACGTCGACTTCATTGCCGCGCACCCTGACCAGCGGCACAACCGTTGCCGCGATCGGGTTGGGACGCAAGGGCGTCCGAAGCGCAAACACGCCCCGTTCCGCCCGCGCCGGCCGCCCAGCGCTCGCCGCGCGACCGGGCCGGCGCAGCAGGTCACGCCGCGCCTGATCCAGCCAGTACATCACCAGCACATGGCTTTCATCTTCCAGTCCGAACAACCCGTCGGCATATTCCGGATCAAGCACCAGCGTACAGGGCGCCGGATTGTCATGTACCGTTTTCGGGCAATCCTGCAGCCGTTTGTACGGGGTGCGGATCGTTCCGATAAAGATGATTTCGGCGGTCCGATCTTGCGGCATCGATTACCTCTGGCTGTTGCGACCGCGATCAACCCTCCGGGCGGCGCCGGACAAAGGTCACGAAGATAACTGTCAGCACGGTCTCGTCGCGCTGGTTCAGGCCGGTCACCCGATACTGAATAATGCCACGATCCGGTTTGGAGCGCGACGGTATGACATCGAGCACCTCCACTTCGGCACGAAGCGTATCCCCGGGACGTACCGGCGCGGTGAAACGCAGCTCGTCCGCGCCCGGCCCCCCCATGCTCGACTCCCACAACAACCCGAGATCCATCCAAAGCCGAAAGATGACCGCATGGGTGTGGAAACCGGACGCGATCAATCCTTCAAAGGGGCCCGCATCCGCTGCCACTTTGTCGATATGAATCGGCTGTGGATCATACTGGCGCGCAAACTCCATGATTGCCGATTCGTCCATCGTCATCCCCCGTGTCCGGAAAACCTCGCCCGGTGTGAAATCTTCCAGGTAGCGGGTATGCATGGTGGTGGTGTCCTCAATACAGTTGTCAGCGCCGGTATTCTGCGCATCGCGACCCGGGACGCAAGCACCCGCCGTGACACCGGCGCCACCGTCCCCGTGATATTTGCGACGCATGGCTGATTCCCTTAATCTTTCTTAACCACGCGGCGATGGGGCAGCGGCGCGGAACGGATACCGGGAGCAATAATCATGAGAAGAACCCTTACCGCACCAATCGCCCTGCTCATACTCGGCTGCATGGCTTTCGCCGCGAAAGCAGATGTCACTGTCTACCGTGGCAGCGTTGCCGAAATCATAAAGACAGACGCCACCGAGCCGGTGATCCGGCGCGGCAGTCCGGGCATGCGCGCCGGCTTTGCAAAACCGGCAACCGAGCCGCGGCCCATCCGCGTCGCCGCGGGCCGCACCCTGTGGCTGGTTGACAGGGAGGCAATTACCGCCTGCACCGTGCGAAGCAGCGGCATTGTCGGCAGGCGAAAACTGATCTGTACACAACACCAATAGGGGAGCGCGCGTTATGACCATGCCGGGGAAAGGCTGTTTCGTCGCCTGGTACGACCTCAAGCCGGGATACGAGGCGGACCACGATCATTGGCACACCCATGAGCACATGATCGAACGGGTGGCGATCCCGGGCTTCCTGCGCGGGTTTCGATACCAAACGCTGACCGGGCGGCCGCGGCTCTGCGTCATGTACCAGACCGAGACACTGGCGACCCTCACCTCACCTGCCTATCTGGAGCGGCTCAACGATCCAACGCCCTGGACCAATCGGACCCTGCCCCATTTCGACGGCATGAACCGCACGCTCTGCACCGTTGCGTCCAGCCACGGGCATGGCATCGGTGGTTACCTGCTGACGATCCAGCTTTCGGCCCGCCCCGGTGAAGAAGACCGGCTGCAAGCCTGGCTGTCGGAAGACGCCCTGCCCGCTCTCGCCACCCGCGCCGGGTTGTGCGGCGCGCATCTGTTGCTGGGCGACCAGTCGGCCAGCGAAACCAAAAGCCAGGAAAAGGAACTGCGCGGCGTGCCCGACGGCATCGCCGACCGGGTCTTGCTGGTCGAAGGATACGACCGCACGGTGCTGGAACATGCACAGGCCGAACTGCAGGGCGTAAACGGACTGGTTGCCCATGGCGCAGCGGAGGGCTGGATTACAGGAATGTACAGCCTCGGCTACACCCTCGGTGAGGACGAGGCTAAGGCGGTCTGGCGCAAGCCATAGCCCCGGTCTTGATCCGGAACCCGCGCCAAATGCACATTCGCTGGTCTGGGGAACCAGCGGTGCGCCCTACCCCCTTTTTTGCAG
>Ga0222651_1000806_pt1 | contig 17471 bp, 12 predicted proteins | sample AntAcemetagen369_FD_179855 | JGI IMG/M metagenome (GOLD analysis project Ga0222651, IMG submission 179855) | Saline water microbial communities from Ace Lake, Antarctica - #369 | ecosystem: Environmental > Aquatic > Non-marine Saline and Alkaline > Saline | place: Antarctica: Ace Lake...
TGGAGAGAAAAAGCTTAAAGGATAAAGACCTAATCCCAGCCATTGGGAGCAAGACAACTGTCAGTCTCGTGCTGAATAGAAAAAGAGCGTTGACAATCGATATGATCAGAAACCTTTCTGATTTTTTAGGTTTGCCTCTGGAAGTTCTAATCCAGCCTTATGAATTAGATGGCAAGCAGGAAAGAATAAATCAATGACCTACATATGATAACCGTCACTCCAAGTAAATTCAGTGCTAACCAAAAGAAATATTTTGATTTGTTTGACCAGGGTGAAAAAATAGCCATTCAAAGAGATTAAGGATAGAACGTATACTTTCACTCCTATCAAGTTAACAAAGCAATCATCCAGCGATAATAAGTGATATTTGAAAGATTCTATTTATTATTGATATAAACTTATTAAAAGGTACTAATCAAGCATTTTTGTACCGTATTTGTACCGCCTACTAGTTAACTTATTGTAAAATAAGTGATTACATATTCTGTATCGGGAAGTAAATAAGTAAATTGAAACATGAAGAATATTAAAAAATTCCGAAAAGCTACTTCAAACGTAAAAACGCAGCCAGCATATCTAACAAAAAGAGATGTCGTTCGTGTAGCTACTGCAGCAATTAAGAGAGCTTCAACCCAAGCCATGAAAACGGCCGGTTATGTAATTAAAGCTGAAAATGGTTGGGTTGTGCGAGAAAATCAGAACGGGAGTATCCAACGCATTAAAGAAATAAAAGGAGCCTCAACCCTACCCAAACTTGTCCTCGATTAAACCAGAACTGCTTCTTCGTGTATTTGCTGGCCCAAATGGATCAGGAAAAGCACTATCATAGAGGCCGTTAGAAACCACAAGGTAAGTGAAATCCCCGTTGACTTTGGTAACTATATCAATGCTGATGATTTGGCGAAACAACTAGTAAAAGAAGATGTCGATTTCACTTCTTACACCATCGAGACGACATTGGAAGAATATACTGAGATTGCTACTTCATCTGGCCTAATATCATCGGCATTTACAAAGGATGATTTTTTAAGGACTTTTTCACTCATCAATAATCGAATAAGGCTTTTAGATTTTAACTTCAACGAGCGTTTAGCTCAGATCATCGCTGATTTTTTACGGAAAAAACTACTTTCCGAATTGAAGAAATTTTCATTTGAAACCGTTTTTTCTCACCCTTCTAAAATTGATATCATGAAGCAGGCAAAAGATTTACTTATATTTTGTATCTACAGAAGCTCCTGAAATCAATAAATACAGAGTCAAAGTACGAACAGAATTAGGTGATCACAGTGTACCCGAAGACAAAATTGAACAACGATTCTACCGATCACTTGATTTAATGTACGAAGCTGCTCAATATGCCTATCAGGCATATTTCTTTGATAATTCGAGGAATGGTGAAAATTTCAGACTTGTTGCGCATTTTAAAATGCAAAAAGGAGAAAAAATATGGGATAGAATTAATGAATCAGATATTCCAAATTGGTTTTTTGAATACTATTCAAACAAGGTTTAGAGTTCCAATACTATTTTTTTGTGATCAGACGCTCATAAATTGAGCTGTTTTCTGAGACAACTCCTCACCTACTATTGCTTTTTTAGTCAAAAAAAACGCATCTTATTATAAGTTTTTAACTATTATGCAACGGCTTTTAGGTCATGGTAGTTATAAATAAAAAATAATACCAACGAAAACCAAAATGGATATTAAATTTCACTCACCCCCATCCAATGCATGGCCACCATCCCCATCAAGCCAACCAAAATGATATAGTAAAGCGTGGGAATAATGGTTTTCCTGATGATCAATCCCTCTTTGCCCAGATAGCCGACAGTGGCGGAGGCGGCCACCACGTTGTGGATGGCGATCATATTGCCAGCCGCCGCACCAACGGCCTGAAGGGCCACCATGATGGTGGTCGGCATCATTAACCGCTCGGCCACCCCGAACTGAAACAGACCGAACATCAGGTTACTGACCGTGTTGCTGCCGGCGATAAATGCCCCCAAAGCACCAATGGTAGGTGCGAAAAACGGATAGATCACCCCGACATGCAGTGCTACCCATTCGGCCATGATAATGGGCATCCCCGGGATGTCCTGCGGATTGATCCCCGAATTGATGTATATCCGGACCATGGGCACGGTGAAAACCAGTACAAACCCCGCCCCCAGCAACATTTTCCCGCTTTCCGAAAAGGCCGCCTTCACATCGGAAAGGGACATGCGGTGCAGAAATACGGTGATCAGCCCCACAACGATCAGGATGGTACCCGGCAGGTACAGCGGGGTACTGCTTGCCGAAATGGCTGTTCCCAGAATTCCGGGATAGCTGATGGCTACCCCTGAAAGAAGATCCTTAAAGGGGAGATGGGGCAGCCGGCTCAGCACCAACAAGATGGCAACAAAAAGGTAGGGTGTCCAGGCTTTCAGCAGTGACAGACGAGGTTTGTGGTTGCCGTTATCGAACTTGATGTCCAATGTGCCCAACCATATTTTAGGCCAGTCTTTTTTCTCCGGAAAATCCCAGGTTTCTTTCGGCAAAAGAAACCCTCTTTTGGCAGCCGTCACCACGATGAACAGTCCGACCAGGGATCCCAGCAGCGATGGAAACTCCGGACCAAGAAAATAGCCCGTCAGCACATAGGGAACTGTAAATGCCAGACCGCCGAACAGCGCAAAGGGGAACATCGCCAAGCCCTCTTTCCAGCTTTTGTTTTTGCCGAAATACCGGGTCATCATGCAGATCATAAAAAGCGGCATCAGGGTGCCGGCAATGGCATGCATCATGGCCGCATCGGCGGTGACGATGTATAAGTATTCCATAAAGCCCACATCCGAAGCCGCCAGCAGACTGTCCAGCTCCGGCCCCTGCAATCCGCCCCGTATCCCCACCAGAATAGGCGTTCCCACTGCGCCGAAAGTCACTGCAGTACTTTGCACCATCATGCCCAACATTACCGCAGCCATCGCCGGAAAACCCATCGCAAGAAGCAAAGGGGCGGTAATGGCTGCCGGAGTACCAAAACCTGCGGCTCCCTCGATAAAAGAACCGAAAAGCCATACAATGATGACCACCTGCACCCTGCGGTCCAGACTGATGCCGGAAAATCCCTGCCTGATCACCCTGATGGCCCCGGAATAATTGAGCAGTGTGAGCAACAGGATGGCCCCAAAGATGATGTACAATATATCGAAGGTGATGAACAGTCCCTGTATGGAGGAGGCCAGTATGCTGGTCAGGGAAAAGTCCCATCCAAAATAGGCCACTGCCGCAGTCAGCAGGAAACCGATTGGCATGCTGGTCCTGGCGGGGATACGAAAACCTACCAACAGGATGGCCACCACCAAAATGGGCAGCAGGGCGAGAAAAGATAACAGGGATAGGGACATGATTTTTGGGTTTTAATGAGGTTTTTTTGAAATAATTATCAAGTATTTTGTTCTCGCATGACCCAAATGGGTTGAATATTCATCTATCGGTTTCTCCCCAGGTCATGCGATGACTTCAGGAAGGCTTTGCGCGGACCACCTCCACCCAGTGTTTGGGCTTCACACCGGTGAAGTGGGCAATCTGGTGGCGGCAGCTGAATCCGTTGGCCACAACCGTCACGTTTTCCTCCTTTGCCCTGACCGCCGGAAAAAGGATGCTTTCCCCGATTTTTTCAGAGATTTCATAATGCTCCTTTTCATATCCGAACGATCCGGCCATACCACAGCAACCCGAGGGTATTTCCCCCACCAGGTGGTCTGTTTTGCCGAACAGCGTCTTTGATGCCTGGGTACCGTAAAGTGCCTTCTGGTGGCAGTGGCCGTGTATCAACAAATCCCCCTCCATGGACTTCAATTCCAGGTTCAGGTTCCCCGCCTTTACTTCATTGGCCAAAAAGACATCTATCATCAGGACATTTTCTTTCAGCTGAGCGGCCAAAAAATTATCCTCGATCAGGTCCGGAAGGTCATCGTTGAGGGCCGAGGCGCAGCTAGGTTCGCAGACCACGATTTTCAATCCCTGATCCATAAAATGCTTGAGGCCCAAAACCGTTTTCAACCCTTCCTTTTTGGCCTCCCTCAAAAACCCATGGGAAATCTTCGGCCGCTGGCAGCAGCCCACGTTGGCCAGAATCACCTCATATCCGCAGGAATTGAGCAGTTGGAGGGCGGAAACCCCAATCTGCGGTTCATGGAAATTCAGGTAGGTATCCGCAAAGAGTACCACTTTTTTACCGCTTGTAAAACCGTTGTTGCCATTTCTGGCGAACCATTTGAAAAAAGGCTCGGCGGTATAGGCGGGTAAGGTCCTTCGACTGTCAAATCCTGCCGTTTTTTCCAGCAGATACCTAAAGCCCTTTGTCTTTTGGATGGCATTGACCAGGCTTGAAAACGGTCCCGCCAACCGTGCGGCGGCTTTGGCAGAATCCCGGATCAGCCGGTCACGGATGGAGATCCCGTGTTCGTCATAATACAGCTGGGCGATATCACTTTTCATCTTGGCCATGTCCACGTTGCTGGGACATTCCGATTTGCAGGCCTTGCAGGAAAGGCACAGGTCCATCACCTGGTGCAGGCGCTTGCTGGTAAGGCCATCCCGGTCAAGTTGGCCGGACATGGCCAGGCGCAGGGCGTTGGCCCGGCCCCGGGTGGAGTGTTCCTCGTCCCGGGTGGCCTTGAAGCTGGGACACATGGTACCGCCAAGGATTTTTCGGCACTCCCCGACCCCAGAACACATGTGCACCGCTTCCCTAAAGCTGTTTTCGGAGCGGTATTGGAATTCGGTTTTTACTTCACGGTCTTTGTACTCGGTTCCGTACCTGAGGTTCTTTTCAATAGTCTGCGCATCCACTATCTTGCCCGGGTTCATCAGGTTTTCGGGATCAAAAAGCTGTTTCGTTTCCTTAAAGGCTGCATAAATTTGAGTGCCGAAAAAACGTTCGTTGTAGGCGCTCCGCACCAGGCCGTCCCCATGTTCCCCGCACCAGGAACCGCCGTATGCCATGACCAGTTCAAAAGTTTCATCGGCGATGTTTTTCAGGTTTTCGATGTCTTCCTCCGTCCGCAGATCCAGGATCGGGCGGACGTGGATGACACCCACACTGGCATGGGCATACATGGAAACTTTTGTATGGTGTTTTGCGCAGATCTTAAGCACCTTGTCAATGTATTCCGGCAGTACCTCCACCGGGATGGCTGCATCCTCGATGAAGGGTAGCGGTTTCTTTTCCCCTTTGATGCCCAGCATCAGGCCCAGGCCCTTCTTTCGCACGATCCAGACATCGTCGTAGGATTTTCCTTCGGTAAACAGCGGATAGGCATAACCCAAACCGAGCTGCATCAATTCCATGATCATTTTTGTGGGTCGGTCCATAACCTCCTCAATCGTATCTCCATAGAATTCCACGATCAGAATGGCGGCCGGATCGCCTTCGATAAAATGGCAGTGCTGTCGAGCCGTGAGGTTTTCAGCGCTCAGGTGCAGCACAGTCCTGTCTAGGATCTCCACTGCCGAGGGATGGTAGAATAGCATGGGCTGCACCGCGGTGATGGCGTCCAGCAGCTCGTCAAAATGCACGACGGCAACCGACTTGTATTTGGGCAGCGGTTCCAGGTTGAGCTTTACCTCAAGGGTTACCGCCAGGGTTCCTTCGCTGCCGGTAACCAGTTTGGCCAGGTTCCAGCGGTCGGTATAAACGAATTCATCGAGGTTGTACCCCCCCACCCGGCGCATGACCTTTGGGAATTTAAGCTTGATTTCTTCCGCATAGTCCTGGATGGTTTCTTGGAATTTCCTGTAAATCTCCCCCTCCCTGTTCTGGTTATGGGTTTTTTCCCGGTAGGCTTCAGGGGAAAGGGATTCCAGTAAAAGCTCCGTTCCGTCAGCCAGCAATACTTTTGCTGCTAAAATATGGTCGACGGTCTTGCCGTACAGGATACTCTTGGTACCGGAGGAGTTGTTTCCCACCATGCCGCCCACGTTGGCGCGGCTGGAGGTGGCCGGGTCGGGTGCGAAATGCAGCCCATGTTTGGAGAGCTCCTCATTGAGTTCATCGCGGACCAGGCCGGGCTCCACCCGTACCCATTTTTCTGCCACGTTCAGTTCCAGGATTTTGTTCATGTATTTTGAAAAATCCAAGATCAGTGCCTCGGCGACGGTCTGGCCCGCAAGACTGGTCCCACCTCCCCTTGGAAGGATCTTTACCCCGTGTTTCCGGGCAATTTCAACGGCCATTTTTACGTCCGCATCATCTTTGGGCAATACCACGGCCAGGGGTTTGATCTGGTAGATGCTGGCATCGGTGGCGTACATGCCGAGTGAATATTCATCAAAGAGCACCTCTCCTTTGATGGCGTTTTTCAGTTCCTGAACCATTGACTGGCTATTATTCATAACTTTCAATTTATTTATTGCCCTTTGATTTTGAATTTCTTCCCTGTTTGGAGACAGTTTTTAATTCAGCGATCTATTTTTTTTCCATATTCCCATTCAGCCAAGCCATCCTTTTTTGTGGTGTTAACCTTTGTCACTTTTTTCCTGAAAAAAAAGTAATCAAAAATTAAAGCCCGTAAAAAACCTTCCCCTGTCAGGTCCTGAATTTAGTTGACAGTTGTACTTCAAAACCTTCGGGGTTTGAAAAAAACCTCAAAGGTTACTCACTTCTTACCTAAAACTCCGTACTTCATAAGTTGAGGAAATCAATCCACCTGAAAATCCAGATTATCGGTAATCCGGGTTCCATCTTTTTTAAAAGCCTCCACATACCTTTGGATCCTGTTCTTTGCTTCCCCCAACTCCAGGTTGTTCAGGTTGATGTTGAGCAGGTCGATGAACCAGGGGAGTTTTGTTTCGCTCAGGGTGTAGACCGAGGCGATTTCGCGGGAAATGGGCAGGGTGGTTGTTTTGGAATCATCATGTACATCCCTGTTGCCCGCCTGTAGCAGTTTCCCGTATTCTTCCTCCAGCAGCCGTTCAATCAGGGCAACTGAAAAGACATCCCCGGATTTCACTCCGGTTTCCGGATCATCTTCGGTGATTTCCGCTTCTTTGTGCACCCATTCCCAAAGGATACTGAGTCTAATTTCCCCTGTAGCCATATCTTCCATTAGATACAGGATATCTTCATTCCCAAAGAAATCCGCAGGTTTCAGGGCTGCGGCCTGCATGCCCTGGCCGAAAGCGTTGCCGTATTGCAGGGCCACGCTCAGCAGGTTGCGGGCTCCACGGATGGTCCGGGGAGCCGGTTCCAGCAGAATCAGCCCGTCTGCTTCCTGTTGGGTATAAGATAATCCAGGGAACTCCCGGCCCAACTGATTGGCCGCCCCCGCTTTTTCCCAGACGACCCGGACGATGTGGACCATCTTCCAGTGGGCCACCCATTTGCCGCTGGCTCCTTCCCGCTGCTCCCGCTCCGCCCCGGCAAGGGCCTTTTCCATACTGGCTGCAACTCCTTCCCTGGAACCCACGGGAATGTTGGGTTCCATGCCGCCCTGCCAGAGAGCAAAGTTTCCGTTTTGGTCCGGGGTATTGACGGCCCTTCGTACCCGGTCCTCGTAAATTCGCATATAGCCATAGGTCATGCCGATGGACTCGATGTTGGGATTAACAAAATCCCGGTTCCAGGCCAGGGCATCCGAAACGCTGTTGATGTAATCCCATCTTCCCGTATTAAAGCCAACAAAGTGTTTGCCTAAAGCAGCTCTTATTTCCATTAATTGGAATGTTGCTTCAAGTTGTTCTATCAGGACATAGACCTTGATGGTTCCGGCAGCTAGCCCGACATGCTTTTCCAAGGCGGTCAGCATGTCGTTCCAGAGTGCCGCTTCTCCGGCGGTCTGGATTTTTGGCAGGTACAGGACAATTGGGGAACTGGATTTTTGTAATGCCTGATGGTTGTTGACCACATATAAGGTCAGGTCCACCAGGGAGGCTGCCATGCCTGTCCCGCCTGCATCGCGGATATGGCGGTCGTCCAGGTGGAGCCCGCGGGCACGGAAAATTTTGGTGGTGAAGTCCAGCTGTGCTTTCCAGTCCCTGATAATGTCATGGCCGAAGAACCCCTGCGCCCAGCGGTTCATCTCGACAGCCACCTTTTCTGCGGCCTGCATAAACACCGGGTCCTTGCTGATGGCCAGTTTCAGGTTCCGCTGGTTGTCCAGCGACATGGTGCCGGTCTGCCCGAGGGCATCCTCCCCGTCAAACATCCAGCCGTCGGCTCCAGAAAGCAGCGCATAGGCCACATTGCGGATACTGCTTTCGACAGAGGCATCCGGTTTTGCGGCGGGCCCGGTGCCTTGGATCCACTGCCGTTGTAAATCCTTCGGTATGACGGAACCTTCAAACTGGCCATCACGTGCATCCTGTACCCTGATGTTTGTCCTGGGAATATAGCTTTCCGGGTCCAGGAATGCGATCCTTTTTTTCTGTTGCTGACGCACTGCCCTTCTTTGCATACGGGAGGCCATGAACTCTTTGATTTCCCCGTTAAAATGGGCAAGTGAAGAAAGTGTCGAGAGGACTTCGGGTGTAAAAATATCGCTGTATGCTTCTTTTAGATTATTTTGGATTAATAGGTTGTTGTCATTCATAATAGGCAATGATCAAAATGTATGGGTTTATTCTTCTTATCTCTCAAAAGGCCGTCAAGGCTTATCAACTAAGCATACATAAGCTTTCCCTTAGGCTCAGGGATTTGTACGCCGTCTTCCTTGGCCACTTTTATCCACAAATCAATGGCTTGCTGTGCGTTTTCCAATGCTTCTATTTGGGTTTCTCCATGAGCCATTAATGAGGACAACTCTGGCACCTCTGCTATAAAAGCCCCATCCTCCTTACTCCAATAAATAATAACCTCGTACTTGTACATATTAAACCAATTTATATTTGAGAATTATTTGTCTGAATTGTTTTACCTGATAGGGTTTTGCATTTCCGCTTTTGTCAGATTGAACATTTATAGCTTCTGGTATACCTTATCTTTTTATAAATGGTATGGCTTCCTGCCGCTTCTCTTTCCTCAAAACCTAATTTTATAAGAAACGCCTTTAGTTCCTTTAAAGATAAATTATTATCTGATTTCCCCGACAGGATTTTCAACACCATTTTATCAAATTTACTCATTTCCTTTTGGGTTTCGTAAATTAAAAACAAAAGCCGATTCATTTACCCCTCTAAAAGCATTCCAGATAAATACCAGATCTTTGCTGATGGTCAGTTTCAGGTTCCGATGGTTGTCCAGCGACATGGTGCCGGTCTGCCCGAGGGCATCCTCCCCGTCAAACATCCAGCCGTCGGCTCCCGAAAGAAGGGCATAGGCCACGTTGCGGATGCTGCTTTCGACAGAGGCATCCGGTTTTGCGGCGGGGCCCGTGCCCTGGATCCACTGCTACTGCAAATCCTCCGGAATCACCGCGCCTTCAAAGTTACCGTTCCGGGCATCTTTTACTTTAATGCCTGTTCGGGGGATGAAATCCTCCGGGTCCAAAAATGTAATCCTCGTTTTATTTTGGTTCCGGTCTTCTCTACGCTTTATTCTGGAAGCCATGGCTTCCTTGATCTCCCTGTTGAAAGGAGCAAGGGCAGCCAGGGCCGAAAGGGTTTCGTGGGTATAGATGTCAGGATATAATTCCTGTAGGTTGTTGCGGATTTGGAGGTTTTGGATCATAGGTTTGAGGTTCATTTATTTTGGGGTTTTTTCAGTTTACTTTCAGCTGGGAAATCAAGGATTCATTCTAGATTTTTCCAATCTCCTTTAGGGGCTCATTCTATAAGATTGCCAACTGACAAACTTCCAATCCCCGGCTAAATTTGCATAGACACTGGTGTATTTCAGCTGCAGGTCGTTGGGTGAACCATCAGGGGTTTTTCTTTCATAAGTGCAGATCCCATTAATAATGGCCGCATCTCCATAGATCCGGATTTTAGATTCCTCCATAAGGATATTTTTATAATTTCGGGAACCATCTTTAATGCTCCCAATAAAATTATCTTTAGTGTCCACGTCCCCACTGGAATGGATATAATACAGATCATCACTGATCAGCTGATCCAACAGTTCCACATTTCCTTCAGTCATTGCCTTAAATCGTTTTTTCTCCAGATCAAGCACAAATTCTTCAGAAACAGCATTTGCGCAGCTTCCCAATAGTATCAGAATAAATAAGGCCAACATGTATTTCAGCATATTATAATTGTTTAGTTTGAAAATATTCTTATTAAAAATGTAGAATTCATTCCACGACAGCACTTTTCGCAATTTCAACATCTTTAGCCACCTCCGGCCTCAATTTTCCCCAGTGAAATCGAAGGTTATCGTTACTTTCACTAAAATGCACCAGGGGCATTTCTTTATATATTGGCTTTGCAATCGTAACCACCCTGTCCCAATATTCAAGAGACTTTTCTAAATGGGCCACAGCTTTTTGCTTATATTCTTCCCCACCCCTTGTCCGGAAGGTATGCAGTGCAACTGCACCCAATAACTTTTCCGCAAAATAAAGCCCCAAGTTTGCCCAAATTTTCACATCAGCTACCTCGTACATTAACGACATATTTTCTGTTGTTGGAATATTTATTATTAGACTAAGTGCTTTCTCACAATCCTGGACCAGCATTCTTGCAAGAACCGGAGGGGTAATTTTATCATCTGAAAAAGCATTCCTTTCTGAGAGTGCATTTACGTAATCACTAACAGAAACATAATTTGGATCAGCTGTTGGCTGGTTTATTTGTCTATCCACTGAAATATAGTCCATAGATCGTTTATTCAATGCCATAAACCCTTCACTGTAAAGCGTAAAATCCCAAGTAAAATCAAATGAGGAAGCTAAACGTAAAGGTGTGGTGCTGGCAAGTGCATATGCATCCAACAGGGACTCTGATCCATTTCCATACCGCCTGGTAAATTCTGCCCTGAATATATCATCCGAAGTAGCGGGATTATAAAGTATCCTTCCCCATAATTTATAAAATAGCCACTGACGCTGAAATGCATATTTCCAATCAACAGGGGCGTCTATCTTTGTAAAATAATCTTTTGCGGGGATATAAGTTTCTGATCCAACAAAATAACCTCCTACATAACTTTGGGTATTAGTAGCAATGTGTTCGCGGATAAAACCTGGAACTCCCCAGCGAAGACAAAAGAAATCCTCATTACGTGCCATCCAGGCTATCTTGTAGTTCTTAGGTTCAGGTTTGAAATATGTATCGTTTAACTTACCTCCATGAACTTTTACCAATTTCGGGGTAGAATGGGCATGGGACCAATTGAATTTTATTTCTGCCCATATAGGTCCATCCAAAAAATCTAATTCTTCCATGGCCTCCCGTGTGATCTGTTCGGTGTCAATACTTGTAGAACCGCCCAATGCCAAATTAGCTGAAAGAGGAACTCTGTGGATGAGTTTTGACTTACGATCAGCAAGACGCATGCCTTCAATAATGGTTTCTTTAAACCAATCCTGTCGTTGCTGAGGCGTCATTTCCCACATGGCCTCTCCATGGGTAAATCCTATGCCAGAAAGATCAGGATATTCCTCAAGAACCTGTGTGACAGATTCCCGAGTATATCGTTTCACAATTTCAGAGGTATCACCTTTTGCATGAATATCATGGTCTAGGTTATCCATAGCCACATTATATGCTTTCGAAAGTTCAGGGCTAACATATATATTCCAGTTGACGATGTAAGTGTCAATACCACGTTCCTTGGCCATTCGGAAAATATTACTGTACAAATGTTGCCATTCCTTCATTTCCTGATCGGTAAAAGGGCTTGCTTCCGGGAAGTTCTTAGGTTTGATCATGAAGGTAAAAGGATGAAGGTTCCATAGCGTAAGTGCATTAAATCGGTTTTCAGCCATCATATCCAAAAACTCTTCCCAAAATTTTAAATCACGACATGTTTCGGTATGTAAATCGAGTGCCTCACTTTGTCTGTAAGAATCCCATGGCAAATTAAACTTTATAGCACGAAAGGGTAAATTAGGGCTTTCGCTTCTAGCTTTAATATTTTGAAGTGGAATGCCATTTTGTAAATCTTCTACCAAAGAAAGGCTGCCATAGATCAGACCACTTTCATCGCCACCTGTAACAGTAATTTCTTTTCCATCCAGCAGGATAGCGTATGCCTCGCTACCTAAATTTCCTGCATCCACTGCAAGGCTTATAATAAAATCAGCCTGCTCTTCTTTAAGTAAATAACCCTGCTCCAAGAGAGATTTTTCCAGTCTTTCAGCAGCATATTTTGCCTGAGGCAAAGAAGTATCATACACCAGGCTAACTCCTTGAGAAAAGGCTAAATGGGCAAGTCCAATAAAATAAACAATAAAGGATAGTAACTTTTTCATAATTCCAAAATGTCAATTTTCATCATTAATTTAAATTCTATACTTCTAAATATCTGAACTGATATTCATTATTTTTTTTTAACCATTCCGCTTTTCTTTATAAAATAAAATTAATTTTGCTGTTATTTCCCATGGGCATAACATAACAATAATCAGTGGGCAATATTTATTTGGTTGCAGCTCATACACCTTTCCCCTAAAATTATTGACCTGCTCTGGATTTCCATGAGAACGAAGGCGTTGCTTAACGTGAAGCACACAACTGGACGAAGGAGCCACTATATAATCAACAATCAACCCTTGAAAAATTTTCTATAAAATGATCACTGCATGCTTGTGTTAGATGCTCAAACCCTGAATTTGCCATCGATTGTCCGCAGCAGGTTTGCTTGTGTGGATATACAATATTCACCCCTAAGGTTTGCAGCAATTGTCGTGTAACTATTTTTGCATCGGGATACAATTGGTTAACGTAACAAGGTATAATAAGTCCGACAGTCATAGTGTTATGGTGTGTAGTTTTATATCTTTCATTTTTTGAACTTGTAAAGTAAGATGCCGTACCCAACACCTGCAGGGTCATTGGTGTTTGCTAACTGAAAGGCCATGTATTTTCCATCGGTAGATACCACGGGATTTGAGGCCTTGCCCCCTTCATAATCATTGAAGAGTGTAAGCCGAACAAAATCCTCTGATGTCCCATCAAGTTTTAGTTTCCAGATATCTATATTCCAGGGGCCACGCCGTCCTCCCAACCATTCAGTCTGACGGTCCGATTCGACAAGCGTGTATTCCCCACCAGGAAGTATGCCTTCCGGTTCGTTGTATGTTTGAGATTTTGGAGTATAATTAGTTACTCCGCTTGTCTTCAAATCAATTCCCATCACTGACGACATGTGATCCGGCTCATAACAGGCAAAAGTCAGTTTCGAATCATTGTCGTAAAAATCCTGGGCTTCAGCTGTACATCTGCGATCGGGGCTTTCAAACACTGTCTTTTTGTTGATAAGCTTTGGCGTGCCGCCTGAAAGATCCAACTCGGCCACTATGATCCGGGAGGCCCCTTCTGCAAGATCCGGCGCCTGGGCATGTACCTGTGCGTAGGCAATTTTCATGCTTTCCTTTGAGATTGCCGCACCCTCGCTCATTTTCACACCAAGGTTAACTGGCTTAGAGCCTGGTTCTTTACTTAAAAACCAGAGTTCATTGTCCCTTGAGCGGCTGGTTCTGATATCTTCAAATTTATCAGGGCCAATTAAGAGATAATCTCCTGTCTTCAGATGCATCACGCGGAGGAATGCCGCACCCGGAACATTACAGGTTAAACAATCAATTATGCGAGTTTTGATATCTATCACCATGGCATCACCAAAACTTTTTGCCATAAAGGCAACACGTTTATTATCCGGGGAGAAATCCGCACGTTCTCCGAAATAAGTTAGGACTTCTATGTTTTTAGGCAGATTTTCAAGTGGGTCCCCCGTCTTTCTTTGTTGTGTTTCTTGTGCAAATGATTGTGCAAAAGGCAAAATAAACATAATAATTATAATGAGTGATTTCATATTAGTGAGAATTTGGTTATTGATAAAATAATTTTTTAATAAGTTGTTTTACAATCGTAAGGCTTTATGAAATCTTTCCGTTCTAGCATTTTGCCAGAATTGGAGGGGTAAAACTTTCATTTATCTAGTTAGTTTTACAAATATATACGGCGTCTCTTTGTTCAAATTGGGATATATTCTGCCATTGCCATTATTGTCCATAACTTCGATGAAGTACATGAAATCCCATTTAGGATCAATTTGTTCGGCAGGAATAACCGCCTCATATGAATCTTTTTCTCCTGTCGTACACATTGGCAAGGTCTGATAATCAAATTCCTGATTCACACCGCGATAACTTAAACGTACCCATTTGACGCCCGCAGGAGTGCTTACTTTTGCACTGACTGTAAGTGGTTCCCCAACCGGAACACTGGTAACAGGTTGATGGGTAATTTGAAACAGTTTTTCGGAATTTTCATTGGATACAGGTTTATAATCTGGTGCAGCCTTGACCGTACCTTCAGCCTTAAAACCCCGTTTTTTCTGCTCCAGGGTTGCCAGTCCTTCTTCTAAAGAAACAAGTTCATCTTTCCAGTGCCCACAAAGCCCTGCATTACAAACACCCATCATTAAATCATCAGCATAAACATCATCGGCTGCAGCCACTATTTGCTGCCATGCTTCAATGGCTTTGCGTTCATAAGCAATTGCATCTTCAAGTGCAGATACATCCTGGGTGCGTTCGAACAAACGGTAACTCACCGCTGCAGGTATTCGCCGAGAATGAAAAAGTGCTAGATTGGATAGAATCTTAAGGTCTGTAATGGTAGAAATGAATTCTTTGTTCCGGATATTTCCTATGGCTTTTTCAGCCTCGGCAATTAAGTTATTGATATCCATTGAAGTCTGCTCAAACCATCCGCTATTTGTTGAAGGCAGAATTTTTGCCGTCTCTCCGCCTTCAATAAGTAATTTAGCCTCATCATCGAAACTAGCGAATTGCTGCATATCACTAAATTCATTCTTGGCATAATCTGGTAAATCGCCAAGCCGTTCCTTTTCGGCCCAACCTCGAGTCGTCGGAAATTCATCGTAGGGAAAGACTGAAGTAATGATGCGTGGTAATACCCAACTGGCCTTATGAAGTGCCTCTTCGACGAATGGGGCGGCTTCTTCACCAAACCGCATTTCAAATTCCTTTTTCCATACATCGGGAGGTGTTTCGGGATTATAGCCAATCCGGCCAAACACCTGAAAGAAGTGCCAATACCGCTCAAACTCATAATCGTAATAAACATATTGAGGCTTCAATAAATCAAATGGCTCAGCATCGTGCGGTTGAGCCTCCATTTTGGTAGCAAGAGGTTCATTCACTTCATAACCATCACCATCGTAAAGGTGCGTACTTTCGGCAAAGCGACGCACATATTCCGGATCACCCAATAAGAGAATTCGTGATGTACCACCATTCCAAAGCCTCCAATGTATTTTATATTGTTGCGGATAAGAGAGCAAGTCTTCATAGCCATGCCGACGATGACTATTTTCCGGGTTGGTTTTTGTTGGATGATACGGCATTCCCATCTGCTCCATCCAGTGCTTGGTAGCAATTCTGAATTTCACGCCAATATCCAAAGCACTTTGAATTATCGCATCGGGCAACTCTTTGGCACGTAGGTCCACACGCAGATCGGGAGCAATCTCTTTCACCATCCGAAAAATTTCCGGAAAAAATGTTAACTGTTCCTCCTCTGTCAGACCCGACTCCCAGTGTACGCGTAATTGTATGGCATCGAGATCCGGTACCAACTTGACGAACTTAGCCATCCCAGCCTTGGTGTAAGGAATAAGATTATCAGAGGTTACACCCCAGACTAAATGTTCTTTAGGTTGATCAGGTACTTCCCTTGCTCCCGGGAGGGTGCTGGCTGCCTGTACACCACCTCGATAAATGTGATCCCAAATACCAACTGTAAATTTGATGCCCCTATCATGTGCCATTTTGATTAAATGATTGAAGGCTTCCAGATTACGTTGCTGTTCCTGTGGGGTAATACCCACCATATGAACGTCCGGGAATCCTTCTATGTCAAAGAAATAAGGATAAGCGGGTGCTAGGAAGCCGCCATTCTCATACCCGAAAATTACCACCAGTGAATTGAACCGGTTTTGTGCTAACATATCCAGATATCGTGTCCAATAGGCTTCATCGTAAAACCTGCTTTCCCAATAGGCACGGTTCATGGTGTAGACAGAAATTGCACGTTCGCTTACCTCGGGTTTCTCCGTGATTTCTTTGACTTCACTCATTGGAGATTTCCCTTCGGTGCTCCAGCTTATGCGGTTAGCCACGTCTAACAGGCCATACATAAGGCCCCGATCATCAAAACCACTGATCACCCAAACCGGTTTCTTTTGCCAATCTGTTTTCCAGATTGTTAAGGCCTCTGATACTTCGGGTACAGTGCGGCTTCCAGCTTTCAACATCTGCGCAGCCGCCCCCACTCCAGATGCCAAACCTGTTACAATGACCGATTTGCCCCGGGCTTCATCGATTGATCCAACTTTTTCGAAAGGGATATTTTTGGCTCGCAAGGCATCGGTTAATTTAGTCAGGCCGTGCGAAACGGAAACACCAGGTGCTTTATCGGTTACAATGGATAGTTCCGGATTTTCGTTGGATGCACAACAATTCAAAGATAATATTAGAAGAAATAATATAGAATTTAGAATTGACCATTTTGTTAAGTAAATTACAATCTTCATAATAAAATAAGTTAATAAGTTGTTAGATAACAAAGCTTTATAACGATCCTCCTATTCAAGCATTTTAGAAAGAATTAGCTTACAATCACCGAATTAATTTTACAAATATATAAGGCGTCTCCTTGTTCAAATCGGGATAGATTCTGCCATTTCCATTATTGGAGTGTCTACCTATGTTGTGACGAAATAATTGCGCCCAGAAATTATATATTTGGATTATGGCAAAAAAGTATGAAAATGAATTTAAGGTAATGATTTATAGGTAATTATTTAGTTTTAACTGTTGCAAAAAATGCAACAGTTAAAACTGAAGGTAAAAGAGATAGCATTTTTTGACAATAATTAAAATTTAAAAAATAAATACTGTATATTGACACTATACAACCGCTGATGATAAAAAGTATCAAGCATAAAGCCCTAAAAAACTATTGGACTAAGGGCGATAAGAGCAAACTTCCATCAACGATGGTAAGGAAAATCGAAATAGTTCTGGATATATTAGATAGCATCGAAAAAGTACCCGATGATCTATTGCCTTTCCCTGATTTGAAACCACACCCATTAAAAGGAAATAGAAAAGGTGACTGGTCGCTGGAAGTTTCAGGCAATTGGCGGATTACATTCAACTACGATAATGACACTGCATCTGCCTATGATTTAGATTTGGAGGATTATCATTAAAATTAAATCACAATGGAAAGACACTTAGAAACATACATTCACCCAGGAAGAACTTTCCTTGAGGAGGTTGTGAAACCCAATAATCTGAAAATTGGAGCCGTTGCGGATCTCTTGCAAGTTTCAAGGTTGACGGTATCG
>Ga0222651_1000807_pt1 | contig 17459 bp, 13 predicted proteins | sample AntAcemetagen369_FD_179855 | JGI IMG/M metagenome (GOLD analysis project Ga0222651, IMG submission 179855) | Saline water microbial communities from Ace Lake, Antarctica - #369 | ecosystem: Environmental > Aquatic > Non-marine Saline and Alkaline > Saline | place: Antarctica: Ace Lake...
ATCCCAAGGCATCATCATTGCGTTCCTGTTGATAATAGCCAGTTATTTCACCATTTTTAGAAGCAGATTTGATAAATCCTAAGTCATTCCAATTTTGAACCATTTTGAAGTCTCCATCATAGTAAGCATTATTGGATTGAGGTATACCTGAAGCCCAATTTACTTGTTCCCCACTTTTAAGACTTACCTCCATCGGTCTGTGTGATGGCCACCACAAACCCAAATAGGTTTTTTGATTTGAATTTGGAGCGACCTTATCCGGCTCATCATACAATTTGTTCCATTCTTCGTAGGTAATGTCTACCCTTTGATTGCTGCATTCGTTAAAATCAGCTTGCCATGGTAGCGCTGAGTATTTGGTTAAATCTCCCGGTTCTAAGCCTTCGCTGATTGGACTATTTAGAGTCAAACCAGGTCTTTCGTATACCGTGATGCCCGGAGTGGTGCCTACAGAACTGGTTTCCATAGTTGGCAAAAGTGATGCTTTGGCATTAATTCTATAGGCCTTTTTATAGATGTTTGGATTCCGGATAATCCAGGCCACTTCTGCACCGGGGTTAAATGCTCCACCAAGGCCATTGCTCAGTACTCCTTTGGTTATTTGCAACCCGGAATCAACGTTCTCTTCCAAATGACTGGTATCTATGCCTGACAATTTTTCATTGATGAATTTTCCTTCCATCCATTGTTTTAAAATAAATAACATGGTATCTGTCAATCGCAGAAACTTTGAGGGAACGGTATTTGTCAATGGATTGTCGCCCATTAACAAGGGCATTAGCGGTTTGAATTGCTGAAAAGCATCCGGTTCCTGCTTAGGGGCAAAAACATTCTCTTGCCCGGCCTTTCTCAAGGTGAGGTAAATTTTTTGTCGCATAAAGGCATAAGGATCCTCTCCCGCTTGGGGTGGCAAAGCCAAAAGATCTTCTTGAAAATTACCTTGAAAGCCTGTATTATGAGGCATGTTGGATTGTGCGAGCACTGTCGTGACCCAGCGCATTTTAAACGGCCGCGATAAAATTGGCCAGATGTCTCGATAGAAATAGGGATAATAATCCGGATTGTATCGTTTCGCAGCTTTTCGCCAGTCTGGCAATTCAGCGTCTGGAATGATTTCGGGTTGGTCAAAATTGCCTGTGCCATACAAATAGGGATTTAGTGCGAATTCTTTTACCCCCACATTATAAATCACCTCATCCATCGAGACCATATCTTCGATTTCTGGCGCATAGCTTGGATAACCGACCACTACCCATGAAGGATCATCAACCGGCTGGTACCTTACTTGTTCATCTTCTGCATCCCAATAGACCAAATGTGCAGTGACGGGTCCATCGGAAATGTCGTCAAACCATCCTGGACTATTGGAATAGGAGGAGATCTTGGGCTCGCCAAATGCTGTTTTGTAGGATCCTGATCTCCCCAGACCCCCTAAAACAATGAGCTGGTGGTCATCATTTGTTCTGATTTCCCCTAAGGTATCTATAGCGAAGGGTTGCAATGGAGGAGGGAAAATTTGCGCATAGGCAGGGTTTTTTCCTCTAGCAAATTCAGCTTTGGCTCTTTTTCCGACAACCGTTTGTGGTCCTGGGTCAATGATCAGTTTCTGGCGCTCTTTCGGATCCGTAATGTCAGCATTCCTTAAGGGATGATCTTTGCTGTAACCGTGTTCACCTTCCAATTGCTTGAATTGGTACCAACAAGCTTTTTTGTTGGCCAAGTAGGCAGTCCATTGAATATCTATCAATTTTCCTTGACTCCCTATCCCCTGAATGTGGTCGCCAATTTTTAACACCCTTCCAGCTGGATGCTCCTCGTCATAAACAGATATTTTGAAGCGGGCTGCTTGCTTCTTTACCTCGCTATTTTCATTTTTAAAATGCGCTACCTTCAGTGGTTTTTTGCTTCCTGTATCGAGAAGCTCATTCCCCCATTCGTCACACTGTGTAGGCAATTGTCCGGCTCTTTCTGGAGCCAGATAAAAGTCGTTTTCGCTATTTCCTACCCTTGCTATTCCAATGGCTGGATGAATTTTATATGTAGCAGTCATTTTTATGATTTCGATTTAGTGCGTTATTGGTCATTAACCGGTTTTGTATTAATCCATAAAATTGATGGAAACGCCATCCATTAGTATGCGACTGGCACCTGTAGCCATCTGTCCATCGGCCGCTAAGGCCACCACATTGATGTGAATATCTTTAGCACCGTTGCTTAGTATCTTTTTGATGTTCTCTGTAGCATCCAGATTATGGTTGGTGGGCGCGTTATGATGTCTGGGTCTAAGGTCAAATTTCCGTTTGTTTTCCAGTGGAATATCACAATGCCCTGGTCCCCCCACGCAATCACCATGACCAAACCGTGAAATATATCCAACAAAATGATCATTGTCTCTGGTAGGGGTAGTAGCGTCTGCATCTGGGCTATTGATAAACACCCTTATGTGGTGGGAATCCACAGAACGCTGCACCTTATGAAGCCTTATTTCGGCCTTGCTGTGAACTTTTAAAACATCAGGATGCAACCCTGTTTCCTGTGACTTAAACTTTGTGATGGCTGTGCCATTGTTGGTTGAGAATAGTTTAGATCCCTTTACATATTCATAGCCAAGTTTGGAAATATTGAGCAACTGCTGCGTGGAATACTGCCAAGGTATCATTGTATCCGTGGGATCATCCGGATTGATGCCCGGGTTACTTTGTTGCCATTTAGACCATAGCCGGTCAATATTGGAATGGTGACCATAACCTATGGGGTCATAGAAAGCCACCAAATCATTGAACATATCACCGTGTAAAATATTGTTTGGTCCATTGGCTTGGGTAGGATCTGCTGTTGGATTTTGCCCACCTGACCAAATGTGCATGGTATTGTGAGGGTTTTGACTTAGCATGCCAAACGATTGATTAGCAAAGTGCCCTCCTCCAAATTGAGTCCAATTGTCAATTTTCATGATTGCCTCTACTTCATCCTGAGTTGGATAGTGATGATGGTATGGGTTTTTTAGTGGATTGTCGCCTCCTATTGCCAGCGGTCTTCCATCCTTCCCCATTTTATAACTGCCATCCTTATTTTTCTGATAGTACATGCCCGGAAATCGATAGCGATGAAACAATGGATTTGTGAGCTTTAATTGTGCATAGAGGGCTTCATTGATGGTTGGTGTCCAGTTTTTAGCGCCCACCGCTTCCTGTGCCAGCCATATGAGTTCTGCGCCACTGTTGAACTTTTTATTGATTAGCTTCTTTAGGCTTTGAATGACAATGGTATCAAAGCCCTGTGCCTTTAAGTTCGATAAAGCCTGTTCGCTTATCCAACAACGATAAATTTCTGGAATGATACCACTGCTCCCCTTTGCGGGAAACAAGCCATCATTATAGGCTGGCAATGTCCAATCCCAATAGGGCAATGAAACACCGGGTAAAAAATCCTGAAGTAAGGATTCAAATTCGTATAAGTAAGCCCTATGCCATGGAAGAAATTGTTCCCAACCATGCTGACACGAATCCCCGTGAATTTTGGCATAAGCATTAAAACTCCTTTTATCCAAAGGAAATTTATTCAGGTCAATTGTTTGTTGCAAGGCGGCTCTTAAATTACTCAGCTCTTCTTCTGGAAGATAGGCGGCATTCTTTCTTTGAATCAATTCCCCAGCTTCGTATTTAAAAGTATTGGCATTGTTTACTGGCGGATTAGGAATTTTCCCGTTGGATAGCCCCTCTAATTTTGGATCCGCTGGTAAGCCAAATGGTAGGTCATCTTCGGGACAACCATGATCAATCCATTTTTCGATAAATACGATGTCTGATGGACTTACGGGTTCACCACCTATCGGTAACCTGGGCAAGTGTGAATCAAAAGGAAATTGACCTTTTAGGCCTCTGATCAATCCTGAGGCGGCACCTCTTCCTGATGTGATGCCGAGGTTTCCTGTGCTTCTGATACTTGCATGATCTGAGGCGGAAGCGCTAGTGCCATGGCAACAGGATTCTTCTTTCGGTTTCAGGAGTTCTTCCCTTGGATGACAGCAATCTGATATTTGAGAGGGTGTATCCGGCATGGAAGAGGCATTTTCTATCGGTGCAATCATCCGAACGCCAAATATCACGACTTCCTTGAGCTGTTCCAGAGGCAAGGTGTTCCAAAACCTTCCATATCCTTGATAATCTGCATTGGAATTCCCTGCAGCCTTGTCCATGATGACCTTGAAGGTATCATAGGGTGATTGTTTTTTACCCATGTGCATTGTTGTTGGGGTCAATGTGATCGAGACTATTGGTACAAAAAGTGAGTAGGGTATTTAATGTCTTCTGATTAGAGTGGACAATGAGGATTATTTTAGTCATTGTCTTTAGCGATTTTAACGGCATACCATGAGGCTACTACGCCTGCTGGATGAATGACTGGTTGACCATTATTATCGACTTCGCCACTTGGATGTGGAACGACTCGAACGATAGAACCAACGATGGCTGACTTTTCATCAATGCCATTTTGCCAAGGCTGAATGAGATATCCGATATAATTATAGATCCACTCATTTCCGGCAATCACACCCTTTCCCTGAAAGCGAATAGATGTTGGATTTCCCAGATTGGTAGCGCCTTTCAAAGGGAGTTGCCAACCAAAAGGCGCATCATAAGGATTTGGGTCTTTGCCATTGTGTGGGCCATATATTAATCCCCGAAATTGGTCAAATGGCGAGGGATCAATTCTAATATAACCATTACCAAAAACAAGGGAGTCTATAGATGCCGCTAAATTAGGGTCATTGTACCAGCTTCTGTAAGTCCAGATGCCGGATAATAGGTCGAGTTCCATTGGGTTTATTATTAAAAGTTTAATTATTATCTTATCATTTGCTACCGTAACGCTAAAAAATTAGCCAACGATTTCTTTTAATTTCACTATGACAGCTAAAAGCGTTGCCATTAAAATTTCTCATAGTGTCTCGTATGATTCAAAGGCTTAAATAAAGATTACTTTTTCTCATGCCTACTGCGAAATGGCAAAGCGAACATTTGGGTACAAAGTAATAGCAAACCAACACTTATATAACGAAGAGGTTTCGATCTCATACTGACTAGATTTACGCTAAAAAACAATTGATTCAACGAAAGGCTGAATAAAGCTTACCCTGACAGGTACTCATTGTAAATATTCGCTTTTATAAGCAAATGGCGAGTTAATTCCTAAAATTAGGATGTTGGTATGTTCTAGTTTGATAAAAATACTAAAATATATTTAATTATAATATTTTAGAATTAATAAATTTAATTTAGCCTATTATTTATTTGTAGGATTATATAAATTCCAAACATTATTAGTTTTATAGTTTTATTTAAATAATTGCCCTATTCATTTAATAAACTATTCAAGTAGAATAAGGGGAAATGCTTTATCGACTGAATGAAAAAATAGCAGTCAATCGAACATGTTGTAAGATATCCATTGCCTACTTTTTGAGTTTACCCCTTCCCTATTCTTTTTATGGCAAAAAAAACTACTGGTAGCTAGCAAATTATCACCAAATAAGTAATAGTAAATTTAAACAAGTTGTTTGAATTACAGTTACTCTGTTTAAACGAAACACTTAACTATGAAAAAATTAAATTATTTATTCGCCTTAGGCTTATTATTCACTTTTTCTTGCGGTGGAGGAACATCATCAACTGACGAAACGGCAACTGAAGAAATGGTTGTTGAAGTAGCACCTGTTGCTGAAGAAGCGGCAAAAGACATCGTAGGTTTAGCTATTGAAACAGAAGCTTTATCTACGCTAGTGGCTGCGTTAAAAGCCGGAGGACTTGTAGAAACATTGCAAGGTGATGGGCCTTTTACTGTTTTTGCACCAACCAATGAGGCTTTTGCGGCATTACCTGAAGGTACGCTTGAGGGTTTATTGAAGCCTGAAAATAAGGATCAGCTTGTAGCTATTTTAACCTACCATGTAGTATCAGGTAAGGTGATGTCTACAGACCTTTCTGACGGCATGAAGGCAGCAACCGTGAATGGTGCTGAAGTTACCATTACTACAGCTGATGGTGCCAAAGTAAATGGAGCGAATGTTGTAATGGCTGATGTGGAAGCTTCTAATGGAGTGGTTCATGTTATTGACGCAGTTATTTTACCTCCTGCAGAATAAGAAATTTTATTAAAAAATTAGTAAAAGCCCCATTTCGGGGCTTTTTTTATGTCCCTTCCTCCCAAATGAGCTTTTTTGGCCAATTGACTTAATTCAAAATAAGCTAGTTTAATTTTATCAAGCTGTCTTTACTATACTTGCTACTTCATCCAAGTACTTCAAATCCAACCATGGTAAAGTCATCATTAAAAGTTTCGTTGCCGCTGTAAATAAGTCCAAACATTTTAATAATTTCCAAAAGTTCCTGATTTGGAAGATGGGAGTTTTTCATTAGAAATGAAATAAAATGTTCTTTGTTCATCATTACACCATCACTATCCCAAATCTCAAGAATTGCATCTGTGTATAAGAGAAATTTATCGCCAATTTCCAGCTGAAATTTTGATTCTCTATAATAAACCGATTCACTGTTAATAGCACCGACAAGCGGACTTTCGGATGTTAATGAAATAACCTCCTTGGAACCAAGTCTGAGCACAAATCCCTCAGATCTTTTTGTGTTTCCCTTAGTTCGGTAATATCTGACTGTACGCCCACATAGTGGGTAGTTAGGCCATTTTTATCTTTGAGGGGTGTGATGGATAACCTGTTCCAAAAAGGTGTACCATCCTTTTTATAATTAAGCAGCTCTACTGTTGTCTGCTCCCCATTTTTAATGGCTCGTCGAAGTTCCTCTACAGCTGCACTGTCTGTTTCATTTCCCTGCAGGAATCGACAATTCTTCCCTATAACATCTTCTTTTGAATATCCTATCAACCTTTCAAAACCATCAAGGTTTTGAGCGCTGACGGTGTTCAGACTTATGAAGACCAGAAAAACAATTGTACCGTTTTTTATCATAACATGTAAAACTAGCTATTGTGAAAGATTGTTTCTTAGTTTATGGGAATCGATAAAAGAATTTCCATCCATTGAAGACCAGTACCTCTATAAATTTAAAGATCGAACTCAGGTATAAAGTTCATAATTATAGATTTTCCGGTAAAAACTACTACTTTGTATCAGGAGAGGAACGGCTGGTGGTGAATTTTATGGGCCTGGACTGCACCACCTACCTGGAAACCGTGGTGGCGTTGACCCGAATTGCCAAGCAGGGGGAATTTACCTTTGAGGCCTATGCGCAGGAATTGGAGCTGATCAGGTACCAAGAGGGCATCCGGAAGGCATATCCATCGAGGCTTCATTATTTTTCCGATTGGATTTTTCAAAACCAGGAAAAGGGAATTCTAATGGATATCACCAAAGCTATCGGTGGACTCCATTCAAGTTTCAAAAATTTATCCAGCTTGTTTTTTGTATGTTGAAAGATAAGTTCCCATTTTTATTCTTTCAGAAATTCTACCGATGGCTACAACAAAAAAAAACCAAAAAGAAAAGGACCGGGAAATTGTTCTCAGCCACCTAAGAAGTAAGCCAGAAGAAATTTTCCACGTGGACGAGCAATTTGCTTTTTCACGGGATGAAAAAGGGAAGCGTCTGCTCATAACCCACCTTAACCATGGCGTGATCGTAGAAGTGGAGGTGCCCTTTACAGAAAATTTTGCCGTAGAAAAGGTGAAAATGGATAAGGACCGGAAAGGCTTCACCATGAGCGGATGGCAGGGAAAGGTCTGGTTTGAGTTGGAAAATTGCTGGAAAAAAGCCAAACCACTGGAAAAACCAGCCGATTCCCCCTTCCCGGAAATAAGAATCGATCAGGAAGGTCCATTCTCAATTTTTCAGGAGCAGGATGAACTCACCATCGAATGTCCCCTTTCCTATGTCGGTGATATCAAACTAAAGCCCGGAGAAACCGGCGTGTTTCACTTTGGAAGCATCCATAAATTTGGCTGCTATCCGGTCTCCGAAAACACCGTAGTTGAGTATTTGACACCCGTTGCCCCTAAAGATTATCCAAATCCCTTCGATGACGAACCGGAGATACCTTCGGAAAAGGATTTCACAGGGGAAGAAATCCTGATGAATGAAATGGCCAACGAGGTTGCCAATCGAATTTTTGAAGGGATTGACTTTGACAATGGAATACATCCTGACCTTGTGCACGTAAAGTGGACCATGCGTGGTATGTGTTTTGAGTGTGATACGGTAGTAATCAGCTTTAACTTTTCCGACAATTCCTTAATATGGGGTAGTGAAACAGATGAGTTTCTATACACCATTCTCAGGCAGTTGGATACATTTGATCGGGATAATATTCAGAATATGGTGGATTATTTCCGAACGCTAGAGGGGGATGAGGACATGTCAATAATCTATCAGGAATTAGTTGATTTTCTTAAAAATCCCGACTGGAATGCCTTTCTAAAATGGGGCTTTGATGGGACCTTTACCACGGGTGAATTACGGAAAATACTGGAAAATATACTCCTCCATTCCACGGAATACCTGGTGGAACTCGGATTGGACCAAACCCGTTAAACAGCATATCAATAAATTGAAACCAAATTGATGGTGTTTGTTTTTAAGCATCTTATCTTTCTAACATGAAAAAAATAGCTTTATTCTTTCTCCTTCCCTTTCTTATCTTTTCGTGCTCCATAATCGATCCAGATCCCGTACCTGATTTACCACTCAAATATACTGCGATGGCAGATGTACCCTACGGCAGGCAGGCGCGGCAGGTGTATGATATTTATTTACCTGCGGATCGTACCTCATCTACCAAAACCATGATCCTCATCCATGGTGGGGGATGGAATTCCGGTTCCAAAGCGGATATGAATGCTTTTCGGGACATTTTGAGGGGCCAATTTCCGGAGGTAGCCATTGTGAACATGAATTACAGGTTGGCAAGTCCCAACCTCTCTCCCTACCCCATGCAGATCGATGATATCACCACTGTCATTGACGACCTTATGGCGAAAAAAAATGACTATGTAATTGGAGAAGAAATCGGTTTTATCGGTGCCAGTTCCGGGGGTCACCTGGCAATGCTTTGGAGCTATGGGTACGATACCCGAAAGCAGGTGGAGATGGTATGCAGCATTGTTGGCCCTACCAACTTGACAGATGAAGCCTACCAGATTACGACCAATCAACAGTTGACGGAGATGTTAGAACAGTTTGGATTTGACGAAAGTCAGTTGGAAGCCGCCAGCCCCCTTCACCGTGTACAGGCGGATGCATCGCCTACGCTTTTGTTTTACGGTGGTAAGGATCCTCTGATTCCCAATTCCCAGGGAATGGACATGCGGGATAGGCTGGAGGAACTTGGCGTTTCCCACGAGTTCCACTTTTATCCGAACGAAGGCCACGGCTGGATAGGCCTTAATTTGCTGGATTCTATCGTGAAGTTACAGGCGTTTATGAGGGCGTATTTTTAGGAGTAGGGGATGGTGGTTTGATTGGGAATGAAATCTGGTGTATTGCTTTTCTCCATCATTACCTTTCATCGTAAACCTCCCCCCTAAAGTTTGTCGTATCAAATACAAAGGTGCTTTCTGGAAGTCCCTGATCCATTTTAATATTTGAGAATGCATAGGTGGTAATGATTTGCATCCGGTTGATCGATACTACTTTTTCAAGGAATTTTGTTGTCTCATTGATCCATAGCCTTGCCTGATTAAAATCCAGTGCTGAATTGGAAATCGTTAGGTAGATTTGGTCAAGGGAACTTCCGGCTACTGTCTGCTTGTCCTCATAACGGGCGTTGATACCTTCTTCATTAAATAGGGTAAATACCTGTTCAAAGCCTACCCCTTCTTCCGGATCATAATCCATGATGTTCACTTCAGCATCCCCCGGTAAATGAACCCACATAGATATACCATCACAATAAATCTCCTGGTCATCCATAATAAGGGCATATTTTCCCTTAGCGTATTGGAGTTTTCCTTTTTTAGAGATAATGAGTGGCTTACTTTTGTTTTCAATATTGTAGGTAAAATCAGCAGAAAAATCACTCATTAGTTCCAAATTGGCTTTAGATTCCAAAAGAATCCTAGTAACAGCCTCTTCTTGTGGTAACCCTGGCAAGCAGGCAATAAAGAGAAGCAAAAGGCTAAGGGTGATCCTTTTCATGATTTTAACTATTGTTTTGTTTCTACAAGCTACAATGTTTCAGCTTAAATTAAACCCAAATATGCAATAGACCTTCTATTGTATGATGAAATCTCCCTTGAAGAAAAATAAGGACAGGATGAAAAAATTCAGGAACCCATATCCACCTAGCTCTTTAATGACTTAAAGTAATAAAAGGAAATGGGGCATTGACCCTATTTTATCAGCCCTGACAGGGCGTAATAACACAGCCACGGGTGTAGCCCGTGGTTCAGTGAATGCATATTAAATGATTTTGGCGGTATTGTTGCCTATTTTTGCAACAATGCTGACAAAATCTCTAACGTTAGCGTCATTACGTTACATTTTTTCATGACTTCGAATCCGATTTTTAAAAAAATAGACTCCATTCGCTTGATCAAAAAAGCCGAAATCAAGAAAAACCTGATTTGGAGTTTTGATTTAATGGGTGAATATTGCAATTGTCCTGCTATTTAGCCAAATTAAATGGATTTGAGATTTGATGAAATCTCAAATCCTTATTATTTCAACATACCATTACTTCCTAAAGAATACAATGAGCATCTTCAATATTATTACCATCCTGATTATCCTTTCGGCAGTTTTTGCATTTATCAATACCAAATTCCTGAAGCTTCCTTTTACCATTGGTTTGATGATCATTGCGAATGTTTTCACGGTTGGGATTACCATTCTGGGCAGTTATAACCATTATATCATGGATGAAGCCAAGCTACTGATCCAGTCGGTAGATTTTGAGACGGCACTTCTTGATATAATGCTGAGTTTCCTTCTTTTTGCCGGGGCATTGCATACCAAACTCGACGCACTCAAAAAGCAAAAAGGCCCAATCGCCTTATTTGCAACAATTGGCATTGTATTGTCTACATTTTTAATCGGCAGCATGATGTATTATTTATTCCTTGCTTTTAGCTACCCAATAGATTACATCTACTGCTTGCTTTTTGGAGCACTTATTTCTCCTACCGATCCAATTGCAGTGTTAGGTATTTTGAAAAGTGCCAACGCCCCTAAAAAGCTCGAGATCAAAATTGTTGGTGAGTCACTTTTCAATGATGGCGTGGGCGTGGTGGTTTTTATCGTACTATTCAAAATCGCTCAACAAGGCCTGGATGCCATGAGTTTTGGTGATGTGACATTGTTGTTCGTGACGGAAGTTGCCGGAGGCCTTGTACTTGGTTTACTAGGCGGTTGGGGAGCTTTTCGATTGATGAAGGTTATTGACAATTATGAAACTGAGGTCATCATTACCTTGGCACTGGTCATGGGTATTTCTGCTTTGGCCCATTACTTACACGTATCCGGTCCGCTGGCAGTAGTGGTGGCTGGTATTTTTCTGGGCAATAAAGCCCCAAAAATCGCCTGGTCCGAAACTACACATACCTATGTAGAGAAATTTTGGGAGTTAATTGATGTCCTGCTCAATGCCGTCCTTTTTGTGTTGATCGGCCTAGAATTATTGGTCGTATCCATGGATGTAAAGTACCTTTTGTTTGGCTTGATCGCCATACCAATAGCCCTTTTGGCAAGATTTATTGCCCTTTCTGGTCCTGTAGCCATCTTTAAAACAAAGCTGGACTTCATCCCCAAAACAAATATGATCATGACCTGGGGAGGTATCAGAGGAGGCATTTCCATAGCTTTGGCATTGTCCTTAGCGCCACAGATGGAGCGCGAGCTCTTCCTTACCATCACCTACGTGATCGTTGTATTCTCTATCATCGTCCAAGGATTAACCATCGGCCCTTTGGTAAAGAAAGTATTGAAGGATTCGAAAGTAGGATGATGGGGGATTGTTGGGTGTAAGAGGGCTGTATTAGGTGGTAACATAAGGTTAGATTCAAGGTCCCATAGGTATTTATTACCTCACAGCAATTCCGAAGGATCAATTGGATAAAGGGAAAGTATTATATATAAGGTGATATAAATTAGAACTTTACCTATTCAAATAGAGCATCTTAAAATTAATTGAGTATCCTTACAATTCCAGCTTTAATTAGTTTAAAGTCTTCATTTTGAACATTTAACCATTTTTGAATGAATTGGTTATGAATGTAATTTATGCTCTGTGCATTACTGTTTCCAAAGACAATTTTTGCCAATACAGCAAATTTTTCTTTTAGATTTTCAGCTTTTTCAAGCTCATAAATGTGTTCATCAATCTCAAACTCTTTAATAACTATAACTTTAATCTGATTTTGAGCAAACTCTGCATCCCAAATGATTTCCTCGGGAATATTTTTTGGTAAATAGAAGACGTTACCTAGAAAATAATCCAAGTATTTTTTATAAAGGTCATTTTGCTGTTCATTGTTACCTCCTGCATGTCCCCCATCAACTGAAAATTTAATCTCCTCACCTGTCTGCTGTTTTATCTTAGTCTTTAGAAAATTAGTTTGATTTAATTCGACTTGAGAAAAGTTTCTCCAATTGTAATGGGGAATTAATGGTTTTTGGTCTCCATCAAAAAAAATAAATTCCTTGGTGTTCTCTTCTCTGCAAAAAACCGGAATAAACTCTTTTTTAATTACTGATTCCCCTCCAGGATTGAATTTAATATTAAACAAATTACTTGTCTCCTCTCCCATTACCTTCAAAACATTATTGATGATATTCTTTGCCAAGATATCTTCAACAATAATAATTTTTTTGTTATCAACAGGTGATTCAATGTGGTAAAATGCTTCATAAGGAGTTAAATTTTCCTTAACCAAAAACCTTCCATTTTTGGGGTTTTGATAAAACACTTTTATTGCTTCTTTAGGAAGATCTTTAACTATTGATGGTGAATGACTTGAGATAATTATTTGGTGCTTCTTCACCATAATCTGTTCCAATAAAAATGCTTTTAACCTTATTTGTGCTCCTGGATGTAAAGAAACTTCCGGCTCATCAAGTAATATTAAAGAGAAAGCTTCTGCAGATAGTATTTCTCGAACCAATCTAAGAACAGCCATTTCGCCACTACCAGCTACAGCCTCTGAATATTGAGCAAAATTTGTTTGGAATAAAGCAGAATACCCTTCATTACGAAATAATTCATGTAATACAGAAATCCCTTTTATATAGCTTCGTCCTAAAATAAATGATATCCATTTTAATTCTAGAGAATCAAGAGTTTCTACAGGCCTATTTAATACTCTACTACTTGAACTTATTTTTTGTTTTTTACCAGTAAATAAATTGTTCAGAGAAACAGATTTTCTTCTGATAAATTCTTGTTTATTTCGAGATGAAATATTTTTTAGGTCACCAAAATAAAAATATTTATCAAAAGCACTTAATTCAGCGCGAAAGTCCAGATAGACAACATTTTTAGTTAGCGGACTATCTCTTTCATTTTTGTTAGCTCTTTTTTGCATACCAGCCCATGCGAGTGGACGGCTCGTCTCCCAGTAATTTGGGTCGTCCTGCCTTTTGATTCTAGCTTTAATAACCTCTTTTACCTTGCCCTTGTTATCAACAAAAGAGTACCAAAAGGAATGGCGTTTACGTTGTTCATCATAGTAATTTACTGGATCAACTTTTGTGTCAAACCAAAACCTATAAGGCGTGTATCTATCTGGAGCACCATAAAGAGCATGAAGACAAGAACTTTTACCACATCCATTTTGACCTATGAATATGGTTAACGGGAAATTAAATGTAATTTTTGTATCGATCTCAACATTTCGATAGAATGGAAATTGAATGAAATCAATATATTTATCAAACTGATTTGTAGATTTTTGCTTCTTAATAATTTCTATCAACTGGACAATTTCCATATCTTTTTTATGACAATTATATAGCCCACCTTCTTAACCATTCAGATTCATCCAGACCTACTCTTGAAATTTCTCTGGCATAATCATTAATTATTCTTTGAGAGTGCAAGTCTTTTAGGTCAAACACCCACAAAAAATCCTCCTCATTGTAACCTTCATTAATTTTCATTTTCGAATAACAAGGGGTAAAGACAAACTCATTTTCAACTTTTTGGGCATATATAACACTATCATCATTTTCAATTTTAAATTTTATTGTCCTAAGTTCATAAGACTTATTAATTAAAGCTAGCTTCCTATTGTCAGGGGTAATAAAATGAAATTTAAGATTATCTTTTTCATGAATTTCTTTTAATGGGAGAAACAAAAACCTTCTTTCATTGTCTTTTTTTAGTCTTACACTATCACATTTTTGTTGAATGCATACCCAATGCTTCTCCCATTTTTTTCCTGTTGGATTCAGCCTGAGCGCATTCCTTTTCGGCCACCTCATGGTATTTTTCATGTATGGCTTCCCATTCTTTTACTTGCGCCTCAGTTAAACCCAAGGCTTTGGTGGCTCTTTTGATCATTTCTTCGGCAGAAGGTGATTCAGGTCTTTGGGGGCTTTGTTCCTGAGCAAATGTCATGGCTGGTACAGCTATCATGGCGAGTATTACGATAAACTTTTTCAATAAAAAGGTATTGGCAGGAAATGCGCTAATGCCAGTAATTTTTTATCTTGCTTTAAAAAATAACCTGCAATGAAACCCAAAAATAATTGCCTTGTTAAATCAAGATTTATAAGCCCCTATCTTTTTTTACTGTTTTTCGCATGCGGTCATTGGCTTAGTGCACAGGATGGAGTCATTTCCGGCGAATTTATAACCGAGCCCCCTACCCTTTTGAACCTTGGATTTGAGTGGAAAATTAAAGGGGACGAAAACCGCAATGCAGTTGTAAAGGTGAGCTATCGGGAGTTGGGGGCTTCAGAATGGCTTGATGGCATGCCCTTGTTGAGGATTGGCGGAGAACGGGTGTTCCGGGAAATGGAACATTTGGCGTATACCGTACCCCACCAATTTGCGGGAAGCATTCTGGACCTTAAACCGAAAACCACTTACGAATGTCGTTTTGAACTTTCCGATCCGGATGGCGTCGAAGGAATTGGCTTTCAGGAAATAAAAGTCAAAACACGGGCAGTACCTGCTGCCTATGAAGAGGGGCGCACCCTCCATGTTTACCCGCCTGGCTTTAAAGGTGAAAAGGAGGAACCAGCCTTTGAAGGCCTTAAAAAAGCTTATTATGGTTCCGGCCTGGGTGATTGGTCGGTAGTAAGTGAGAAAACCGTTCAGCCCGGAGACATACTATTGGTGCATGCCGGTACTTATAAAGCGGACTTACTGGATTATGTTGATCCTCATGGTATTCCATTCGATGGGACGTATGTGCTCAATGTAAAAGCCACCGAAGAAAGACCCATTGTCATCAGAGGTGCCGGCGATGGAGCCGCCATTTTCGATGGAAATGGTGCACAAAGGTTATTTGATGTGATGGGAACCCGTCACCATATTTTTGAAGACCTTACTTTCCGAAATACGGATATCGTGTTTTCTGCCGGTACCAAGGGTGTGGTGGGTGCCAGTAACCTTACCGTCCGCAATTGCCGGATGGAAGAAGTAGGTTTAGGCTTGATTACGGAATTTGCCGGGTCAAGGGATTTTTACATTGCCGATAATGTGATTTTGGGCAGGGATCCAAGGAACCACCTGGTGGGCTGGGCCAATCCGGATCCTTATCCTCCCAGTCCTTTAAAAAGTTACATGGGTATTAAAGTCTATGGTTCAGGGCATGTTATTTGCCACAATGCACTGGCCTTTTTTCATGATGCCATCAATATATCCACCTATGGTTCGCCGGAGGAAGAACAGGAATTGAAAGCCGTTTCCATTGACATTTATAACAACGATATGCACCTGATGGTAGATGACTTTATTGAGGCAGACGGAGGCGTACACAATATCAGGGTAATGAGAAACAGGGGGGTCAATGCTGCCCAATGTGCACTCAGCGCCCAGCCTGTCTTTGGCGGCCCTGCGTATTTTATAAGAAATGTAATTTACCATATACCCAACGGATTTGCCTTCAAATTCATGGCCAAACCTGCAGGATTAGTAGTTTACCACAACACTATCATAGCGGAGAACAGGAATACCCAGACCTTTTCCAATGCCCATTTTCGGAATAACCTCTTTATGGGTACCAATGTTTCCGGAAGGCCGGTGAATGCTTTTCCATTTGCCACTGCTTATTCCACATCAGATTACAACGGTTACCGAACCAACCCCGGGACCGACAATCATTTCCTTTACCTGGGGCCCGCTAAGAACCAGGTTTATGCTTATGATTTAAGTGGCGGGGATGTGCAAAGTTTTTCCTCCCTGGAGGCATTAAACGCTGCAAGTGGTCTGGAGGCAAATGGCATTTTGGTAGATTATGAGGTATTCAACAAAATGACAGCACCTGATCCACAAAAACCCCACCAGGTATACCATGCCGGGAACCTGGATTTTTCCTTAAATCCAGAGGGAAAAGCGGTGGATAAAGGTACGTTGATTCCCAATATCAACGATAATTATAAGGGGAAGGCACCGGATTTGGGAGCTCTGGAAGCAGGCGATAACCCTCCGGTATATGGTCCAAGGGGACTGGAGGAAGTGGTTTGGTACAAATAAATTAGGGGAATACGGTTCATCATTTTGCCTAAACTTCTTATAAATGAAGGTTTGATAACCCTATAAACTGAGTTTGACCCAATTCCAAAAAAAAAATCATTCCAGTAATTAATATTTTAAAAACGCAGAAAACAGGATGAGGATGTATTTTTCAACGTCTTGAATTCCAATTATTTAACGAGCCCGTCATTGCGAGCTCCAGCGAAGCAATCTGAATCGGAGCGTAGGCATAAGTTCATCGAAAAAGGACAGTAAGGTCCGTATGGCGTATGCGAATTCCTACAGACTGCCACGGGTGCCGGGTTGTTTCACGATATCCTTTTATTTCCCGTTGGCACCCTCGCAGTGACGGGAACGGATAGCGGTGAGGTCAATGCCGTCATTGCGAGTCAAAGCGAAGCAATCGGAGCGTGAGCATAAGTTCATCGAAAAAGTACAGTAAGGTCAGTATGGCGTATGCGTATTCCTACAGACTGCCACGGGTGCCGGGTTGTTTTATGTTTCCTATTTATTTCCCGTTGGCACCCTCGCAGTGACGGGAACGAGTAGCGGTGAGGTCAATGCCGTCATTGCGAGCGCCAGCGAAGCAATCTGAATCGGAGCGTGAGCATAAGTTCATCGAAAAAGGACAATAAGGCCGGTATGGCGTATGCGTATTCCTACAGACTGCCACGGGTGCCGGGTTGTTTCACGATATCCTTTTATTTCCCGTTAGCACCCTCGCAGTGACGGGAACGGGTAGCGGTGAAGTCAATGCCATCATTGCGAGCCAAAGCGAAGCAATCTGAATCG
>Ga0222651_1000808_pt1 | contig 17448 bp, 18 predicted proteins | sample AntAcemetagen369_FD_179855 | JGI IMG/M metagenome (GOLD analysis project Ga0222651, IMG submission 179855) | Saline water microbial communities from Ace Lake, Antarctica - #369 | ecosystem: Environmental > Aquatic > Non-marine Saline and Alkaline > Saline | place: Antarctica: Ace Lake...
CTACTAACAATCAGTTTAACATACCCCTTGACAATCTTTCTCAAGGTGTCTACCTCGTAAGTATAAGCAACGAGCAAACAATCATCAATAAGCAAAGACTAATAGTTAACCCTTAATCAAACGGTTGCAATTGAAAAAGATCCCTGAAGTGTTTTCAGGGATCTTTTTTATTTAAGCCGGATGCTAGGACAAGGCAAAAGTAACGTAACATGGCCAACTTGGAAACACATTTTGCCATTGTTTACCTTTATTAGGATCCAGAACAACAATCCGGCTTTATGAAAATTAGTAAAATGGATTGCCCTACGGCGTTAAACCCTGATTATGCAAAAGGATATCCTGACATTTCTCAGGAAGTGGTGTAATCAAAAGAAAATCAGGTGATTTGGAGACTGGCACCACTATGGGGATCCGGAAAGAGCAATGATTGCCTGATTTTGAAGTGATTTCAACTCCTAGCAGAATGACCCAGACATATTTCGGGTTTAATCAAATTTAATTCGCTTTTTTACTACACATACTTTAAGTTTGTTTATTATGAAAATCTACAGAACTAAAAAAGGTATTGTTGTTGAAGAAAATAATCAATTGTACACCCGACCCAATGAAAATTGGGACGAGTTTATAAATGACGATAACTTGTACAGTAAGCTGGAAGGGATTGTTCAGTCTTCAAACGAATCAGAGGAAGGTCATCATTGGATCAATGAAGGGCTATTACCGCCAGTTGGGAACCAGGAAGTATGGGCGAGTGGAGTTACTTATTTTAAGAGTAAATTAGGAAGGCAGGAAGAATCAAAGGACAGCGGCGGTGGAACTTTTTATGAAAAGGTGTACAATGCAGTGCGTCCAGAATTATTTATGAAGGCAACTGGACCTCGAGTAATGGGCCATTTGCAAAAAGTAAGAATCAGAAAGGACTCCACCTGGGATGTACCCGAACCTGAACTAACCCTGTTAATAAGTTCTTCTGGAAAAATTTTAGGCTACACCATAGGAAATGACATGAGCTCTAGAAGTATTGAAGGTGAAAATCCTTTATATCTTCCCCAGGCAAAGGTGTATAATGGGAGCACTGCTTTGGGGCCATGTATATTCATTACAGACAAGCCCTTGTCAAAGGCTACAGAAATAAAATTAGAGGTAATCAGAGAAAGTAATTTAATTTTTAGTGATACTGTTACGATAGATCAAATCAAAAGAGATTTTACAGAATTGATAACCTTTTTATATGCAGAATACAGCTTTCCAGAAGGTTCTTTTTTGATGACAGGTACAGGTATTGTTCCGGGCAATGATTTTACCTTAGCATCCAAGGATGTGGTTAAGATCCAAATTAGCGGAATTGGTACTTTAATAAACTCAGTAGAATAAAAAATTCCAGACACTAACTGTTTAAATGAAGTTGTGAAGCTAAAGCTTTGCTAGTGGGCAAGTTAATCATAGCCATAATTTAAATAGATTTTCAAATCAAAATATTAACTCAATTCTAGGCCTTCAAGTCAATTATTTTACCTAATTTTGAATCCCATAAGAATATAAACAAAATTTCATATAACCATTCTTATGGCTGCGTCCACAAAACATATCTTTATTACCGGAGGAGTTACCTCCTCACTTGGTAAAGGAATTATAGCTGCATCACTGGCTAAACTTCTTCAATCAAGGGGTATTTCGGTTACCATCCAAAAATTTGATCCTTACCTAAACATTGATCCGGGAACGTTGAACCCTTATGAACATGGGGAGTGCTATGTCACAGAAGATGGTGCAGAAACGGATCTTGATCTGGGTCATTACGAAAGGTTCTTAAATACAGCAACTTCTCAGAGTAACAATGTTACAACGGGGAGGATTTATAATAACGTTATTACCAAAGAGAGGAATGGAGAATATCTAGGTAAGACAGTTCAAGTAATTCCTCACATCACTGATGAGATCAAAAGCAATTTTTATAAACTAGGAAGTGAGGGTAAGTATGATGTGATTATTACTGAGATTGGCGGATGCGTTGGAGATATTGAATCTTTACCATTCGTAGAGGCAGTAAGACAAGTGAGGTGGGACTTAGGGCCCAATAATTTTTTAGTTATTCACTTAACATTAATACCTTTCCTTTCGGCTGCAAAAGAATTAAAGACCAAGCCTACCCAACACTCAGTTAAACAACTGTTAGAAGCAGGTGTTCAGCCAGATATTCTGGTTTGTAGGACTGAACATCATTTACCTGTAGATGTAAAAAAGAAAATTGCTCAATTTTGCAACGTTCAATTGAATTGTGTGATAGAAGCAATGGATGCAGATTCAATTTATGATGTTCCCTTATTGATGAAAAAGGAGCGGCTTGATGAAAGGGTGATGACCAAGTTGAAAATCACTTCCAAAACAAATACGGAACTTGAGCATTGGAAAGAGTTTCTGGGCAAACTCAAGAACCCGACAATGGAAGTGGATGTAGCACTGATAGGGAAATATGTTTCTCTACCGGATGCTTATAAATCCATTATCGAATCCTTTATACATGCAGGTACCTCATTAGAATGTAAGGTAAACCTACACCTGGTCTCTTCTGAAGAGTTAAACGAAGGGAATATCAGTAAAAAGCTCGAGTTTATGGACGGTGTTCTTGTTGCCCCTGGTTTTGGAGTAAGAGGATTGGAAGGTAAACTAATTGCTTCTAAGTATGCCAGAGAGAATTTAATTCCCTACTTTGGCATTTGCCTAGGAATGCAAGTTGCTGTCATTGAGTTTGCAAGAAATGTCCTGGGTTTGCAAGGTGCTTCTTCTACTGAAATAGATCCAGATTGTAAAGATCCGGTTATTTTTCTCATGGAAGAGCAAAAAGATGTCCTACAAATGGGAGGTACGATGAGACTTGGAGCCTATCCTTGTGAGGTGAAAAAGGGATCTAAAGCATTCACTGCTTATGGTAAATCAAAAATCAGAGAGAGACATAGACACAGGTACGAATTTAATAATAAATACCTCCAGGTTTTTGAAGAAAATGGAATGATAGCTACTGGGACGAATCCTGATAAGGGATTGGTGGAGATAATAGAGTTGAAGGATCATCCTTGGTTTGTTGGCACCCAATTCCACCCTGAATACAAAAGTACTGTTTTGAATCCTCACCCATTGTTTGTGAGATTTATCAAAGCAGTAAGTGATAATAAAAGGAATAAATCGTAAAATAATTATTTAGTGACAGGTAAAAACCTGTATTAAACAACCGATTGAATTATGGATAGAAATCAAGCGACAGGACTAATTCTTTTCGCAGCGGTAATTTTGGTTTATTCACTCTTTTTTGCGAGTGATCCACAACCAGTTATCGAACCTCAAGCAACCAATGAAAGTACTCAGGTACAATCTAAAACAGTCGAAACGGATCAGGAAATTGAGCAAGTTGAAAATGCAACTACTGATAGTCTGAGTAGTGTGGCTGAAAAGCAAAAGTATGGTGATTTTTCTAACCTTGTAAGGGGCCAGGAGCAAGCAACTGTATTAGAGAATGAAAACATAAAAATTACATTGTCTAATAAGGGTGGAGAAATTCAAAAAGTAGAAGTCAAAGGTTTTAAAACATATGATCAAAAGCCATTAATATTATTCGATATCAAAGCTGGAAAGTTAGATTACAAAATTAATTCCAAACAAGGTAATTTAAGTTTAAATGACCTTTTCTTCGTAGTGAATGAATCCAGTGAGGTCCTAGATGGTGTGAAAGTAAGTACTGTAACCTTCACTGCAAGTGCTGGCGCTGGAAGTATCGTAAGAAGGTATCAATTGCCACAAACTGGATACCAGCTATCTCACAAGATTGAAGGTACAGGACTGGAAAGTCTTATTAGTGACGATATTCTTACGATCAACTGGAACAGTGAACTCAAAAGACTGGAAGAAGATATGGGTGAATCCAGAAGAAAAACCTATATGAATTTCTACACTACGGATGAAACCTATGATTACTTATCTACAGGAGATGGTGATGATGCAGAACAAATAGGAGAGCCGCTAAAGTGGATAGCATTCAAACAGCGTTTTTTCACAACTGGAATTATAGCTAAAGATCAGTTTAATAGTGGCAATCTGGCACAAGAGACCCCATTGGATTCCTCCTATGTGAAGAATATGTCTGTGACATTACTGCTTCCCATAACCGGCGAAGTAAGTTATTACTTTGGACCAAATAATTATAAGATACTCAAAAATGTAACGCCTGAGTTCGACAAGAATGTGGACATGGGATATATTTTTGTAAGCTGGGTTAATAAGTACATCATCGTAAATTTATTCCATTGGCTGGAAAATTTCTTTGATAACTATGGGGTAATAATAATATTGATTGTCTTCATCATCAAATTGTTCTTATTGCCATTGACATACAAGTCATACATTGGTATGGCGAAGATGAGAGTGATTAAGCCGGAAATAGATGAGTTGAAAGAAAAGTACGGTGAAGATCAAACCAAGATGCAACAAGAACAGATGAAACTGTTCAGTCAGCTTGGGGTAAGTCCTATTTCAGGATGTTTGCCTATGGTACTTCAAATGCCATTTTTGCTGGCGATGTTCTTTTTCTTTCCTAATTCCATTGAATTGAGGCAGGAATCATTTTTATGGGCACATGATTTATCCACTTATGATTCTATTGCAAACCTTCCCTTTACCATACCATTTTATGGGTCACATGTAAGTTTATTTACTTTACTGATGACGGTATCTCAAATAGCCTATACGCATTTCAATAATCAGTTGACAACTGCTCAAGGCCCAATGAAAAGCATTGGATATGTGATGCCTGTAGTATTTATGTTTGTTTTAAATTCATTCCCTGCAGCATTAAGTTTTTATTATTTCGTATCCAATATGGTGACCTTCGGTCAGCAATATTTGATCAAACAGTTTGTAGATGATGATAAGATCAGAGCGAAGGTTGAAGAAAGCAAACTTAAAAATGCGAATAAGAAGAAATCAAATTTTCAAATGAAGATTGAACAAGCCATGAAGGCCTCTGACAGTAACAAAAGCGAAACCAAGAAAAGAAAAGGTAAAGACAAATAAATTGTTTAACTAACAATCATAAAAGGTATGGAAATTTCTATACCTTTTTTTGTGCCTATTTTACTCGGATTCGAAGACTTGTGAAAATTAACGTTAAGTACCTAACGTGGATTTGCATTTAGTGAGACTTGTTGCGGAAAAATATGGCGAAAGCACCTCCAAAATGGTTATTTTTTCTAATCTGCGGGTTATCACTCGTGTTTATTGTTGTTGAATCCGGATTATGAGATAGGATTCCTGAACTTTTTAGGAAGTGTTAAAAATAGTAACGCAGAGGTCGATTTTGTCCGCCGCGGAGGATCAGCGTGTAATAGAACGGCTATTGCCTATTTGGGTTAAAGCTAAAAGTCCAGTTAATTGGCAGAAACTAAACAATTTGTTTTGTCTAAAAGGGAAGATTTCGCAGGGCTTGTTTTTTTAACTAACGGAACGGGGAGGGTTGCTGGCCATAGTTCGGATTAAAATGATATATTTGTAATCGCATGAAAAACCGAAATTCAAAATAATCTATGATTGAACTGAAGTATTTTGGTCATTCGACTTTCTTAGTGGAAATTGAAGGCAAATCTCTTTTATACGATCCTTTTATTTCACCCAATTCACTTGCCTCTGACATAGAAATTGATAAAATCACCGCTGACTTTGTTTTTGGTAATGTGAAATATGTAAATGCGGTACATAGCAGTTCTCATCCCGATGGTTCTTATGGAGGAAATCCGGGAGGATATGTTATAGCATCAAATCAGGGTACCTTTTATTATGCAGGGGACACTGCCTTAAGTTATGACATGAAATTAATTGGAGATTCATTTGACATTGATTTTGCAATTTTACCAATTGGAGATAACTTTACCATGGGTATTACAGATGCATTAATAGCTGCCGAGTTTGTGGGTACGGATAAAATTATAGGGATGCACTATGATACATTTGCACCAATTGAAATAAATAAAAAAGCAGCAAAAAGTGAAGCAGAGAAGAGTGGGAAAGAATTGATTTTGCTAAACATAGGGGAAAGTATTTCGCTTTAAAAAACAATGGGAAAAGTAATCGCAATAGCCAATCAAAAAGGAGGAGTAGGGAAGACCACTACTGCCATGAATCTTGCAGCCAGTTTAGCTGTATTGGAGTACAAAACTTTGGTGATCGATGCAGATCCCCAAGCCAACACTACATCTGGCTTGGGTTTTGATCCTAAGGAAATAGAAACAAGCATTTACGAATGTATGGTCAATGATAATGATATCAATGAAATCATTATCCCGACTGAAATTGATCATTTGGATTTGGTTCCCTCACATATAGACCTGGTAGGAGCTGAAGTCGAAATGGTGAATCTGGAAAACAGAGAGGAGAAGATGCGTGGAGTTATTCATGAAATCAGAGATCGCTACGATTTCATTATCATTGATTGTTCACCATCTCTTGGTTTAATAACTATTAATGCCCTGACTGCTGCTAATTCAGTGGTGATTCCTGTTCAGTGTGAATACTTCGCATTGGAAGGTTTGGGTAAGCTATTAAACACCATAAAGATTATTCAAACCAGGTTGAATCAAGAACTTGAGATAGAAGGCATACTTTTAACCATGTATGACGTTAGATTAAGGCTATCCAATCAAGTAGTAGAGGAAGTGCGTATGCATTTCAAAGAAATGACTTTTGACACAATCATTCCCAGAAATGTGAAATTGAGTGAGTCACCGAGTTTTGGTATGCCAGTTGTCGCTTTTGATGCAACAGGCAAAGGAGCGGTCGCTTACTTGAATTTGGCCAATGAAATTGCTGCTAAAAACGGATTGGCAAAATAAAATTGAATATAAAAGAACAATGACTGTCAATAAAACAAATAGTAAAAAGCGAGGTGCTTTGGGGAAAGGATTAGGGGCCTTGTTGAAGGATTCTCCCCAAAAAGATAAAGGTGGAGACAATACAGATGACAAATATCCAGTTGCTGGTATTTTTGAGATCTCTTTAACAGATATTCAAGTAAATCCATACCAACCAAGAACGCATTTTGATAAAACATCTCTAGAAGAGCTGGCAGATTCTATTAAAGTTCAGGGGATTATTCAGCCAATAACAGTGAGAAGACTGGCTGAAAATGAATACCAACTTATATCTGGCGAAAGAAGATTTCAGGCTTCAAAAATCGCAGGCTTGGAAAAGATTCCTGCCTTTGTTCGAACTGCCAACGATCAGCAAATGCTGGAAATGGCCCTGATCGAAAACATTCAAAGAGAAAACCTTAATGCTTTGGAAATTGCGCATTCCTACCAAAGACTTTTGGCAGAATGTGAACTTAAGCAGGAGCAACTAGGTGACAGAGTAGGAAAGAACCGAACCACTGTTAACAATTACCTTCGCCTACTAAAATTACCACCGGATATTCAAGCTGGTATCAGAGATCAACAAATAAGCATGGGTCATGCCAGGGCTTTAATCAATGTTGAAGATGTGGACAAGCAACTTGCCATCTTCAAAAAGACAATAGAGGAAGAGTTAAGTGTAAGGAAAGTAGAAGCACTGGTTAAGGAACTAAACGATGGAGCTTCTAAAAAGTCTGCAAAGGAGACAGATAGTTTGGATCCTGTAAAGAAATATGAGATAAATAAACTTCAGCAAAAATTGGCCTCGCATTTTGGCACCAAAGTTTCGTTAAAATCAGATAAAAAAGATAAAGGAGAGATTAAAATTCCCTTTCATTCAACCAGTGACCTTAACAGGATTCTTGAAATTCTTGAATTGATCTAAGTGAAATGCCGGAATTTCTTTATGGCAGACAAAATTAATCCCCAAACAAAACTCATGCGTGCAGTTTTAGGACTGTTATGTCTTTTTTTGGTGCATTCCACTCTTGCTCAAGAACAAGATTCCAATGACTCTCTAACCGACTCTTTGGGAAATGAAGCCCCTACAAATGTTAAAAATCCTAAAAAAGCCATCTATTTATCGTTAATGTTCCCTGGAGCAGGTCAGGTATATAATGAAAAAGTCTGGAAATTACCTTTACTTTACAGTGGTGTTTCGGCTGCGGTGTATTTTTTGAATTTTAACAACAGAAGGTACAAGGAGTTTATCATAGCACTTGATATCGTGCGAGAAGGAACTGAAACGAATCCTTTTCCCAATTTAAATGAAGACGCAATTATAAGAAATGTCAATTATTGGAGGAGAAATAGGGATGCAATGTATATGGTTTTTGGAGCTATTTATGCGTTGGGTGCTGTGGATGCTTTTGTAGATGCACACCTTTCGGGGTTTGATGTTAGTGATGACCTTACCTTCAAACTTGAGCCTAGTATGGAGCCTTTACTAGCCAATAATAATGCAATAGGGCTTTCATTAAAAATTAAATTTTAATATGAATATTCTGATATTAGGATATGGAAAAATGGGAAAAATAATTTCCCAGGTGGCAGAAGAAAGAGGCCATCAAATAGTGGCCAAAATTAATATAGAAAATGTAGCAGACCTCGACCAACTCGATACAAAGGAAATAGATGTTGCTATTGAATTTAGTCAGCCGGGTTCCGCTGTAGGAAACATCTCTTGGTGTATGCAACATGATGTACCTGTAGTCGTTGGTACCACAGGATGGATGGACGATAAAGAAGGAGTGACTAACCTTTGCAAACAAAGGAATGGATCACTTTTTTATACTTCAAATTTTAGTATTGGTGTGAATATTTTTTTTAAAGTCAATGCTTTTCTAGCCAAATTAATGAATGATCAAGAAGCCTATAAACCAACTCTTGAAGAAATACACCACACAGAAAAAAAAGATGCTCCCAGCGGTACTGCTATTACCCTTGCTGAGGGATTGATTAACAATAACCAGAGGTACTCCAAATGGGAATTACAAAATGGTGATGTCCAACCGAAGGAAGGAACTTTACCGATTACCTCTAAAAGAATAGACCCCGATCCAGGGACACATATTGTGTCCTATAAGTCTGAAATTGATGACATAACCATTACCCATACTGCTCATAATAGAAAGGGATTTGCCCTAGGAGCTGTTTTGGTAGGCGAATGGCTACCTGGTAAAAAGGGAGTTTTATCAATGAATGATTTTTTGGACTTTTAACTATATAAAAATGAATCAAGAAAAAAATAAAAAATCAGCCTCAAGAGAGTGGATAGATGCTTTGCTTTTTGCAGTCATTGCAGCAAGTTTGATTAGGTGGCTATTATTGGAGCCATTTACTATTCCGACTGCATCTATGGAAAAATCCCTTTTGGTAGGGGATTTTCTTTTTGTAAGTAAAATGCATTATGGTACCAGAGTCCCAAAAACTATTCTTCAGGTTCCTTTAACCCACCAGAAAATTTGGGGTACGGATTTAAAATCCTATTCTGAAGCGATCCAATTACCTTATTATAGGTTGCCTGGATTTACCTCTATTAAAAGGAACGATGTAGTTGTGTTTAATTTTCCGGAAGAATTTCAATATCCTGTTGATTTAAAAACAAATTATATAAAGCGTGCAATTGCTATTTCTGGAGATGTTTTGGAAATAAAAGAAGCACAAGTGTATATAAATGGCACGGTAACTGAAAACCCTGAGGAAATGCAGTTTTCGTATGATGTCATTGTAAATAGACCACTAAACGAGGAGTTTTTTGATCGGTATGGCATCAACCAAGATAGCTATTATTCTTTTTCGGATAATTCCGGCTACTTTGTCTTTGCTACTGATGAAATGATCAAGGAATTGGAAAAATCTCCTGCCATTTCATCTATTCAAAAACGAATTAGCAAACCAGGGCAGGGCGATTCTAATATTTTCCCTGATGGTGCCTTCTATAAATGGAATAAAGATAATTTTGGTCCATTGCAAGTGCCGGCCAAAGGTCAAACCATTACACTTAATGAAGACAATGTTCGACGATATTCGTTTACGATTGAAAAATTTGAAGGACATGAAAGTGTTACGGTAAAGGAAAACAAGTTGTTTATTGATGATGTGGAACAAGAAACATACACCTTCAAACAAAACTATTATTTCATGATGGGTGACAATAGACACGATTCACTTGATTCAAGATTCTGGGGTTTTGTGCCTGAAGATCATGTAGTAGGCAAAGCTTGGTTCCTCTGGTTGTCCTTAGAAAAACACAAATCAATGTTTAATAAGATTAGGTGGAATAGATTCTTTAAACCCATCGATTAATCATAGGTATAAATAATCGCCTGAATTTGCAATTGTAAACAGAAATTGGTGATTGAGGCAGTATATCAGCCTTTAAGGTTGACCGTTAAGTGTTTATACTAAATGCTTATCAACCTGAGTTCGACCCAATTTCATAACAAAATCGTCATTCCGAGGCATAGAGAGGGCTTTGAGTGGAGAAAGCCGTGGGAATCCCCAGCAAGGAGGGACTGTCACACCCTTTCCCACCTCAGCAACCCCCAAAAAGGGTTCGCAGTGACGATTTAGTCGGTTTTTTAAGACGATCTTATCTCGAACTCAGGTTATCAAGTTTAAAGCTGCCCGGATAAACAATAGTCCTGTCTGCTAGCACCCATTCAATTACCACTTTATGGGCGGTATTCCATGGGCTTCTAAATATGCATTGGTTTGGCTAAAATGTTTGCATCCTAAAAACCCTCTATAAGCTGAGAGGGGGCTAGGATGGGGCGCTTGCAACTTTAAGTGTTTATCCGACTTGATTTCTCCAGCTTTCTTCTGGGCATATGCTCCCCAAAGTAGAAAAACAAGATTTGATTTGTGGGAAGCAAGCTTCTCTATCACTGCGCTGGTGAATGTTTCCCAACCTTTTTTCTGATGACTTCCGGCTTTGTGAGCTTCCACGGTAAGGGTGGCGTTTAGCAATAATACACCTTGTTCTGCCCACCTTTCTAGATTCCCGTGAGGTGGAAAAGGAAGACCTAGGTCACTTTTTAATTCTTTAAAGATATTAAGTAGTGAAGGTGGGAATGGAACGCCTTCTTTTACGGAAAATGCCATTCCATGTGCTTGGTTTGGTCCATGGTAGGGATCCTGACCCAAAATAACAACTTTCACTTTTTCTACAGGACATAAGTCAAAAGCCTTGAATATCGAATCAGCTTTTGGATAGATTGTTTTTGACGCATATTCAGATCTCACAAAATTTGCCAACGAATCAAAGTAGGGCTTTGAAAATTCATTGTCTAGCAATTGTTTCCAACTATTTTCTATTTTGACGTTCATTAATAAGTTTTCTATTGGTATATTTGAATTTCTAATTAAAATTTCGGACAGGTTTTGTACTAAAAAAACAAAATGGCAACTGCTACTACAGAAGGTATAAAGATTAGTGTTGAAGCGATCTATCAGAAGGAGTTTTCAAATCCTAATTTGCATCATTTTGTGTTTACCTACAAAGTTACTATAGAAAACCGCAATCCATTTACCATTCAATTGCTAAGAAGAAAGTGGGAAATATATGATGTTACTGAAACGGTAAAATTAGTGGAAGGGGAGGGAGTCGTTGGCCAGCAACCAGTATTGGAGCCAGGAAACTCACATACCTATTTATCAGGATGTACCATTAGGTCAGGTATGGGTAAAATGAAGGGTGAATTCTATGTTGAAAAGCTTAATGATGGTAAATTGTTAACTGTAACCATACCTGAATTCCAACTTATAGCTAATATTTTCAATAACTGACAAAACCAAAATGTTATTCCATTTGTGGGAATACTTTCTTTACTTTTTATTCAAAGAGGACCAGCACAGTATCCATTCTCCCCATTTTTTTAACCTTTACCAAAACTTAAAATCATTTTTAAGAATCAATAGAAAAGGTAATAGGGATATTGAACAACATAGAAATAAGTTTTTAACCTCCCAAGAGCGAATATATAGGACTGATTTTGGGGCAGGTTCCCGCTGGAGTAATGGCGAACAGCAGCAGGTAGCTTCCATTGCAAAAAGAGCAACTACTGCTGTCAAATTTTCTCTGTTGTACCAATACCTTTGTAAGCTTACACCAGCAAATACAGTTTTGGATTTGGGTACTTCTCTGGGTATAAATACAGCTTATCTTGTATCCGTAACGAATGGAAACTTATATTCCTTCGAAGGAGACCCGGCTTTGGAACTTTTGGCCCATGGTCATTTAATTCAGTATAGCAATGTTAATAGTATAGCTGGAAATCTGGATAAGACCTTAAAGAAAATGCTTGAAGATATTAAAAGTGTAGATTTTGTATTGATGGATGCCAATCATAGATACCAACCAACCATGCATTATTTCGGACTAATAGCTCCAAAACTTCACAAAGGCAGCATTTTGGTAATCGCTGACATCCATTGGTCAAAGGAAATGCGTAAAGCCTGGGATGAAATTAAAGGCATGCCTTCGGTTACTAGTAGTATAGATTTTTTTGAATGTGGGGTATTGTTTTTTAATGATCTAGGTATCAGAAATGATTATATTCTTGAGATATAGCTTGGTTGACTAGCGTTAAATAGGAGCTATGCTGTTAGATATTACCTGTTAAGATTGTGAGATGCGTTGGTGTTTATTAAATTTGTTTTTATTAGAAAATTTGGTCTGATAATTGTTATTAGTTATAGGTTAATGTTGGCACTGAATAAATGTCCTGACAAAATGAAATATACAATTGTAAAGTGTCTTTATTAGTATGAGTCAAGGGGAAAAGATTGATAAAAGTAGTATTAATGTTGATAAGGGTAAAAATATTCTAATTATCGTTTTGGTAATTTTAGTATTTCTAAGTGGGTGGAGACTTTTAAATGACCATCGTGAGAAATCTAGAAAAAGTGAGGAAATCTTTCTTTTATCTGAAGAAAACAGCCACCTAAATACTAGACTGGACTCGATGACCAGAGAGTTCGAGGTAAGGATTAAGGAAATAGAAAGACTTGGGGGAAATATAGAGGCGCTGGTAAAAGTAAAAGAACAGTTAATCAAGGAGAGAAAACTAGATAAAAATAGGTCAGCCAATGACATCGCTAAGCTAAATGCTCAGATTGATAGTTATTTGACGTTGTTGGAGGAGAAGGATGCTGATATTGTCAGTTTAAAAGCACAAAACATTCAATTATTCTCTGAAAATAAAGAATTAAAAACGACCAAATCAGAAATAGAAGAGGAAGTAGTCAAATTGAATATTAAAACGGGTAATTTAGAAAAGAAAGTCAATCTGGCATCCCGATTAATGGCTGAAAATATAATTGTGGCCGCAGTAAACTCTCGTGGGAGAGAGCGGGAGGCTGAGTTTCGGAACAGACAATTATCAAGATTGAAAGTTTCTTTTAATATCGCAGACAATAAAATTGCTGAAGCTGGGTTAAGAGATATATTTGTCCAGGTTCTCTCACCCAACGAACAGGTTATTTTTGACATAGCCAAGGGATCAGGCACATTTGAATTAGATGGTAAAGAGTATTTTTATACTTCAAAGCAGGATTTTGTCTTCAACAACACCAAACAACAACTGACCTATTTTTATGAAAAAGGTTCAGACTATGAAAAGGGAATTTATTTCGTAAAAATTTTTTCGGAGGGTTCGGAGATAGGTAGAAGCACATTTGAAATAAAATAACACCGTATTTTTTTGATTATTGGCCCATTTCTCTTAATTTTGCAGACTGTTTTAAAATACTAAACAAAAATTAAAAAGAATGTTCCAAAAAAATTATGAAACGGTATTCATCCTTACTCCCGTTTTGTCTGAAGTTCAGATGAAGGATACCGTTGACAAGTATGTAGGCTTGTTAAAAGAATTGGGAGCAGATGTAGTTAACGTTGAGAATTGGGGCCTAAAAAAATTGGCTTATCCAATCCAAAAGAAAACTACAGGGTTTTATGTAATGGTCGAATACAAAGTGGATCCAACTGAAATTAAGAAGTATGAGATCAATTTCAGAAGAGATGAAACTGTATTGAGATTTCTTACCACTGTTATGGACAAGCATTCCTTGATCTACGCAGCTAGAAGGAGAAAAGGTGAATTCAATAAAAAAACAGAAGCTAAGGAGGAGCCAGCAAAATGACGTTAAAAAACGAACCGATCAACAGAGAGCAGAATAGGAAAAAATACTGTAGATTTAAAAAGCTAGGCATCAAGTATATTGATTACAAAGATCCTGTATTTTTGCTTAAGTTTGTGAATGAACAAGGTAAGATTCTTCCTAGAAGATTGACAGGTAACTCTGCAAAATTTCAGAGAAAGGTTGCTCAGGCCATTAAAAAGGCCAGACATTTGGCATTATTGCCTTACGTAGCAGATGGCTTGAAATAGACTATCTATAATCCTTCACCTAAAAAATTTATTACAAAAATGGAAGTTATCTTAAAAACGGATATAAAAGGACTTGGATATAAAAATGACTTGGTAGCTGTGAAACCTGGTTATGGACGTAATTATCTGATCCCTCAGGGCTTCGCTTTACTTGCTACCTCTTCTAATAAGAAGGTTTTGCAAGAGAATATCAAACAAGCAGCCCATAAAGCAGAAAAAATCAAGACTGAAGCGGAAGCTTTAGCTTTGAAATTGGAAAGCATTACATTACAGATTAAAGCCAAGATAGGCGATTCCGGAAAGATTTTTGGAAAAGTAACTACTTTGCAACTTTCTGATGCATTGGCTGAGAAAAACATTGACATTGATCGCAAAAAGATCTCTATCAACCAGCCAGTATCTACTTCAGGAGAATATGAAGCAGAAATTGATTTGCACAGAGAAGTGAAAACTAACGTTAAGTTCGTAGTTATCGCTGAAAAATAATTATGATTGTATTGTAAACTAAAAAAGCCAGGTTTATCCTGGCTTTTTTAGTTTACAATAGCCTTTTCCAAAACGGTGATTAACTTTTTAGATACTGACCGGCTACTTTTTTCTTTGACTTCCTTCAAAAGGTTCAAAGCAAGTTTAGATTTCATATTCAAACCGTCTGGATTGTTGTTAAATCGATAGCTACCCAAGCACCATTCTAGTTCGGCAGTCAAACCTCCGCTGATTTTTAATTTGTTTAACTTTGCAACAGTATTTTCTACTGATTTTTCTAATAAAGATGATTCCAATTTTTATTTCGTTTAATGTTAAAGTGAATAGTGTGACAATATTATTAGTAATTATTTATTATTGAAATATTATCAATAATAAATTCATTTATGGGAAAGAATTTGGTAAAAATTTGTGAATACAGTAAATATTATTTTACTCATTATTTAAGCCTCTAATCCCTCATATTTTCATTAATTTGTTCTTTTATTTTGGTTCCAAGTTTAGGGCATTGCAAAAAAATAGATTTCGAAAATGAAAAGTTTTAGAACCACTTTCCGCTTTAAAGAGTGCGAAAAAAAAATTAACCATTCGTCCAGCGTTATAACTATAGGGTCTTGCTTTTCAGAGGTGGTAGGCGAAAGATTAAACCTTAACAAATTTACTGCATTGGTAAATCCTTTTAGGACAACCTTCAACCCTTATTCTATTTTCAATATTCTATTGAATTCACTGATATCAAAACCTGTTGACCCTGAATTGTACTTAAACAGACATGATAATTTTTTTCATTACCAACTTCATTCTTCATTTAATGCAGCTTCCAAGTTGGAACTGGCAGAAAGAATAGAAAACAACCAGTCGTTGGTGAAAAATAAGCTGGAAACAGCGACACATTTATTTATTACGCTAGGTACTGCATTTGTTTATCGATTGTTAGAAACTGAAAGCATAGTAGCAAACTGTCACAAACAGCCACAACAAAACTTCTCCAAAAGTATACTTGGCTTAGAGGAAATGATTGATAGTTTTAATACATTTTATCAAACTCTATTGAAAGTTAACCCGAGGATTCAGGTGGTATTGACGGTCAGTCCTGTGAGGCACATCAAGGATGGAATACCCGAAAATCAGTTGAGTAAAAGCTTGTTGAAAGTGTTATGCCATCAGTTAGTCTCTATATATCCTGAGATTTACTACTTCCCTGCATATGAAATAATGATGGATGATTTGAGGGATTATCGTTTTTATAAGGAAGATATGATTCACCCCAGTTCAATGGCAGAAGACTATATCTGGAATGAATTTCAAGACGCATTTTTCAATATGGAAACCAAGGAATTAATTCAACACATTGATCAAATCCAAAGAAACCTTAGCCATAGACCATTTAACCCCCAGTCACAGGCCCATTATCAGTTTCTTTTCAAACTTCAGGAATTGATTTCGCTGATGCCCTCTACCCTCGATTTCACCAATGAAAAACAAGTAATAAACGAACAACTGAGATTATTTAAAACAGATTGACCTTGCCCATTATGAAAGCCAATAAACTGATTAAAAGCAAAAGTTTGTACTTACAGCAGCATGCCCATAATCCGGTACAGTGGTACCCCTGGTCAGAAGAGGCTTTGGGTAAAGCTAAGGCTGAGAACAAACCCATATTGGTAAGCATTGGCTATTCTGCTTGTCATTGGTGTCATGTTATGGAAAAGGAGAGCTTTGAAGACATAGAGGTGGCAAATTTAATGAATGCCCATTTTGTATGTATAAAAATTGACCGAGAGGAGAGGCCCGATCTGGATAATATTTACATGGAGGCAGTGCAGGTAATGGGTTTACAGGGAGGTTGGCCTTTAAATGTTTTTCTGATGCCTGATCACAAGCCTTTTTATGGGGGCACCTATTTTTCAAAAAATCAATGGATAAAAGTGCTGTCTGGAGTTGCTCAGGCATTTACGCAGCAGTATGAGGAATTGGTGAAAAGTGCCGAAGGTTTTGGACGAAGTATTGACAGATCAGTTATAGAGAAATATGGATTAAAAAGAGAAATCGCTGAATTTACTCCAGAAAGAGTAAGAGAAATGGCCAGGCATTTATTAAAAGGGGTAGATCCTGAATGGGGCGGCATGAAAAGAGTCCCTAAATTCCCAATGCCGGTTATTTGGACCTTTTTACTCGATATGGCTATTTTGGATGACCAAAAGATCTTAGGGGAGCAGGTTTGTTACACATTAAAAAAAATAGGAATGGGTGGCATATATGACCACGTGAGTGGGGGATTTTGTCGCTACAGTGTGGATGGAGAATGGTTTGCCCCCCATTTTGAAAAAATGCTTTATGACAATGGCCAATTATTGAGCCTCTATAGCAAAGCCTTTCAATACTGTCACGATCCATTTTTTGAAGAAAAAGTAAGAGAAACGATAAGCTGGTTACTAAGTGAAATGCGAAGTACAGAAATGGGTTTTTATTCAGCGCTAGATGCAGATAGTGAAGGTGTAGAAGGAAAATTTTATACCTGGACCTATAATGAGCTCGATGAATTGCTAGGAGAAGATTTGGTCTGGTTCAGCCAGCTATATGGGATAAAAAAAGAAGGGAATTGGGAGTCTGGTGTGAATATTCTTTTTCAGACC
>Ga0222651_1000809_pt1 | contig 17431 bp, 10 predicted proteins | sample AntAcemetagen369_FD_179855 | JGI IMG/M metagenome (GOLD analysis project Ga0222651, IMG submission 179855) | Saline water microbial communities from Ace Lake, Antarctica - #369 | ecosystem: Environmental > Aquatic > Non-marine Saline and Alkaline > Saline | place: Antarctica: Ace Lake...
CCGCAAGCACTATGCACTTCTAAGTCTCATGTGCATCTACGGCATAGAACTTCTTAAAGACAACATCGTTGAGTGCCAAGCTAACGTGTTAGAGATTTTAGCATCATATCTGAACGTTGAATCTAACGATGATTTATACCGTTCAGCGGCTTATGTAATGTCTCAAAACATAGTACATGGGGATGCATTAACTATGAAAGATACAAGCGGTAATCCTATAACTTTTGCCGAATGGGGTTACTTAGGTAAAGGGAAGTTTCAACGTCGTAATTTTAGATTTGATGTATTAACAGGTTCTTCTGCTTTTAGCGCAGAGGGATCTCTGTTTGCAGATTTAGGTAGGCATGAAATCTTCCAACCTATTAGGACATACAATCCAATGACTATTACAGAACTAGCCTCACAATGTGACGACAATACGGAGGATGTTTTATGAACGAACAAGCAAGTTTTACTTTGCGCAATCGTAATCCCGATGTTTTGACGTGTATAGCAAATCTATCTAATGATGAAGTTTTTACGCCACCTGATCTTGCTAATCAGATGTTAGATACAATTACACAAGCTTGGGCAGTTGACAACCATGGTGCAAATATATGGGAAGATAAGAATGTAACATTTCTTGACCCATGTACAAAGACAGGCGTCTTTTTAAGAGAAATAACATCAAGATTAACTATTGGGTTAGAGAAAAAAATACCAAACTTAGAAAAACGTGTAGATCATATTTTAAGCAAACAAGTGTTTGGTATTGGAATTACTAAGCTTACAAGCTTACTTGCTAGGAGAAGTTTATATTGCTCTAAAAATGCTAAGGGCGAAAATTCAATAGCTAAATCACTAGAAAATGAAGATGGTAATATTTGGTTTACACCAATAAATCATAGTTGGGAGGATAAGAAATGTAAATTTTGTGGCGCACCTAAGCTGATATTTGATCGGGAATTTAGGCTTGAAACTCACGCATACAAATTTATACATTCATCAAACATTAAACAAGAAATAAAAGAAATTTTTGGAGATGATATGCAATTTGACGTAATTATTGGTAATCCACCTTATCAAATTACAGGTGGCGGCGGCGGTTTTGACTCGCCCATTTATAACCTATTTGTAGAACAAGCTAAAAATCTAGACTCTCGTTACATATGCATGGTAACACCTTCAAGATGGCTTGCAGGTGGTCACGGGTTAGATCAATATAGGAAAGATTTATTTGGGGAGTCTAAACTTAGAGAACTTGTTGATTTTCCATTGTCGAGTGAAGTATTCCCTGGAGTTGAAATTAAGGGAGGTGTTTCATATTTTTTATGGGATGCATCTTACAAAGGTAGTGTAAATGTGACAACTAATAGGGGCGGCAAAAATGTTTCTGCTTCAAGAAATCTTGATGAATTTGATGTTTTCGTAAGAGATATTCAAGCTGTAAATATTCTTAAAAAAGTTCTATCTTTTAAGGAAAAATCAATTGCTGAAATATTGACTAACGTAGAGCCATTTAAGTGGGCTTCGAATTTTTCTGATTACCATGAACAAAGTAAAAACAACGAAATCCCTTTGTATCTTACACAGAAAGGTAAGCGAAGTATCGGTTATGTTAAAGAAAAGCAAGTTGAAAAAAATATTAATTTAATAGCAACTTGGAAGGTTCTAACACCTAAAGCAGGTTCAGGCGGGGGCATGATCCCAGATTCAGTTCTTGGAAAATCTTGGATAGCACCCTCTCCATCAGTGTGTACAGGATCATTCATGTTTTTTTATATAAAAACTAAATCAGAAGCAAAGAGTTTGCAGTCTTATTACGTTACTAAATTTTTTCGATTCATAGTGTCACTTCGTAAAATAACTCAAGATGCGATTCGTTCAACTTATACTTGGGTTCCAATGCAATCATGGGATCAGGATTGGACTGATGATGATTTATACAAGAAGTATAATTTAACTGATCAAGAAATTGATTATATTGAGTCAGTAATTCGTCAGATGGATGTTCAAGTTGAGATAGATTATGAATAAGACTATTGATGAAATCCTCTTGCCTAAGCCGCTAGTACGCCCACTTATTTATGCTTACAGCATTGATGATAAAGCGCACGAAGGTATGCTTAAGATTGGTCAAACAACACGTAATGTTAGACAGCGAGTTTCTGAACAGTTACGAACGGCGGCAATTAAGAACTATCGTATTGAAATTGAAAGTGATGCTATTCGTGATGACGGTACAGTTTTTAGTGACCATGAAGTACGGGCAAGATTGATTCAAAAGAAGTTTCTTAATCCAACACTTGAGTGGATAAGTTGCTCAGTTAAGGATGTGAAAACAGTCATAACAGAGATGCAAACTGGTCAAAAATTAAGTGGTACAAGGCATGAAGACTTTGGGATGCGAGATGAGCAATCTAGTGCTGTTGATAAGACTTATGATTATTTTGAGTCAATTTGGGAAGATGATAAAAACTCTGCGCCTAGATTTTTATGGAACGCTAAGATGCGTTTTGGTAAGACATTTGGAGCTTATCAACTTGCAAAAAAATTAGAATCAAAAAGAATTTTAGTAGTAACTTTTAAGCCTGCTGTAGAAGATGCTTGGCAAGGTGATTTAGAAAATCATGTAGACTTTGAAGGCTGGCAATACTTGTCAAGATCTACTGGTGGTGATCCTACTAAGATTAAAAATACAAATCCATTTGTTTATTTCGGTTCTTTTCAAGATTTGCTTGGTCGTGATGCCAATGGAAATATTAAAGCTAAAAATGAATGGCTTCATGCTATAAACTGGGATTTAGTAATTTTTGATGAGTATCACTTTGGTGCTTGGAGAGAGTCCGCTAAAGAACTATTTGCCTCTGAAGAGGACAGGATACTCAAGGAAGAATCTCAGCAGGATAATGCTAGAAATATTAAAGATAAAATTGCAGATTTAAGTGAGCCTTTAGGTAAAGAAGTCGATTTTCTACCTATCACAACAAGAGCGTTTTTGTATCTTTCAGGAACTCCATTTAAGGCATTATCATCAGGCGAATTTATTGAAGAGCAAATATTCAATTGGACATACACTGATGAGCAAAGAGCAAAAGAAGATTTTTCATTAAGATTTCCTAAGAAGCGTAATCCTTACGCCGCATTGCCACAAATGCGTTTACTTACTTACCAAATGCCAGATGAATTATTGGCTGTAGCCAGTGGTGGTGAATTTGATGAATTCGACTTAAATTCTTTTTTCGAATCTACTGGTGCTGGTAAATCTGCAAAGTTTAAGCATAAAGATGATGTTCAGAAATGGTTGGATATCATTCGTGGCGGACATTTACCTCAATCTGCTGAGCTTTTAAAGATTGGAAAGCGTCCGCCTTTTCCTTATTCTGATGTTCGATTGTTACCTTATCTACAACATTCATTTTGGTTTATGCACAGCGTCAGTTCATGTCATGCTATGGCTAATTTATTGGCTGAACGACACAATGTTTTTTGGCATGACTATGAAGTTGTTGTAGCGGCAGGAACTTCCGCAGGTATTGGATTAGAAGCTTTACCACCAGTGCGTAATGCAATAAGTGGCGGTTTTGAAACTAAGACAATTACACTTTCCTGTGGAAAGCTAACCACCGGTGTTACGGTTGCACAGTGGTCTTCTATATTAATGTTAAGGAATCTTAAGTCACCTGAAACTTATTTCCAATCTGCTTTTCGTGTGCAATCACCTTGGTCAATTAAGAATCCTAATGGAGATAATCCAAACGAAGAAGAAATCCTTAAGCCAGTTTGTTTTGTATTTGACTTTGCACCAACACGGGCATTAAGGCAGTTGTCTGAGTACGGAATAGGGCTTTCACCAAACGAACCGAATCCCGAAAATGCTGTTAAGGAGTTAGTCTCGTTCTTGCCTGTACTTGCATATGACGGTGCAAATATGACGCAAATTGATGCTGGCGGAGTGCTTGATATAGCAATGGCTGGTACTTCCGCTACCTTGCTTGCACGTAAGTGGGAAAGTGCATTGTTAGTCAACGTTGATAACGAAACTTTGCGGCGTGTTTTTGATAATCCAGATGCTATGGCGGCTGTTGAGAGAATTGAAGGTTGGAGAACGCTTGGCGACAATATAATTGAAACTATCATCAATAAAAGTGACAAAATTAAAGAAATTAAGGAAAAAGGAAGGAAGGGTGAATTGAGTGCTAAAGATAAGAAAGAGCTGACGGAAGAAGAGAAGGAATATAAATCTAAGCGTAAGCTAGTGCAAGAAAAGCTGATTAAATTTGCTACTCGTATTCCTGCTTTTATGTATTTGACTGACTTTAGAGAAAACACATTACAGGATGTGATCACTAAGTTAGAGCCTGATTTATTCCTAACAGTGACAGGTCTTACGGTAAAAGATTTTCATTTGCTTGTGCAACTTAGGGTCTTTAATACTGAACAGATGAACCAAGCTGTGTTTGCTTTTAGGCGTTATGAAGATGCTTCGTTGCGTTATACAGGCATTGAAAGTCATGAGGGGCTGTCTCACTATGGACTTTTTAATACTGTAGTAGCTATAGAAAAATAGTAACTATAATGTTTTTAAAGTATGGAAGCATACACTCAGCACAGCAGCAGCTAGGCAGCGTTGAAGATATACAGCGTACGTTCATAGATTTCCAAGCTGACTTATACAAAGATTATGTCGCGTGAAGGTTTGGGTAGCAAGGTTTACAGTGTTTGTAGCGCTGAGTGGGTAGGGCATTAAATGGCTTATAAAGTTTACAAGTCAGAAAGTACTAAAATGTTGAAAAATATAGGTCCTTTGAGATTCGTAGAAAATAAGATGAAACCAAAGACTTGTAAAGTACTTGTAAACTCTATTTTGGTGCTCGCAGGCTATTGTTCTTGCAGTGGTTTTTTTATGTATACAATCGAGTGGGAATGATTCCACGTCTAGCACTGACTAGCATCTACAAGCAGTAATCGTATGCTAACCCATTGTAACTAATGGGTTTTTCTTTTTTTGTCTGGCAGTTTCAGGCACTCTCTAGCACCTACAAGCAAACTTTTTTAATGGTATTTTTAATGGTATTGTCGAGCTCAGCACGGCGATATCAGATCAATACCATAGCATGAATTTTCAACGGCTCATGGTATCAAAAACTTCTAACTGTCTGATATTAAAGAAAATATACGATAAAAAATGACCAGTTTTTATCATGGTATTAAATGCTTTAAAGAGGGAGTTGATATGCTGACCGATACCAAGCTTCGAAACTTGAAACCCAGAGACAAGCTCTACAAGGTTAACGACCGCGACGGCCTTTATGTTGCTGTGACGAAAGCGGGAGCGATCTCTTTCAGACACAACTATTCAATCAAAGGACGTCAGGAGACGTTAACAATAGGCCGGTATGGCGTGGGTGGTATTACGCTCGCAGAAGCAAGGGAGCAACTTAACGAAGCCAAGAAAATGATTGCGTCTGGTAAGTCGCCGGCTAGAGAAAAGGCACGTGACAAAGGGCGTGTGAAGAATGCTGAAACTTTTGGGGCATGGGCTGAAAAATGGCTGCGCGGCTATCAGATGGCCGACTCGACGCGAGACATGCGTAAGTCGGTATACACGCGTGAATTAAAGACGCGGTTTGGAAATCAAAAGTTGGTTGAGATCACACATGAAGACTTGCGTGCATTGACCGATGCCATAGTCGGGAGAGGGGCACCTGCTACGGCAGTTCACGCCCGTGAAGTGGTGTTGCATGTCTATCGTTGGGCGATTGAGCGAGGGCAGAATGTAGAGAATCCTGCGGACAAGGTGCGCCCTACATCCATCGCCAGATTTGAACCACGTGACCGCTCCTTATCACCTGCCGAAATTGGTTTGATGTATCGGTATATGGATCGAGTGGGGACATCTCCGCAATATAGAGCTGCGGCTAAACTGCTGTTGCTGACTATGGTGAGAAAGTCGGAGCTATCCAATGCTACTTGGTCTGAGATCAATTTCAGTGAGGCGCTTTGGACTATACCTAAAGAGCGCATGAAACGACGAAATCCTCACTTGGTGTTTTTGTCTCGACAAACTCTGGAAATTTTTATCGCACTAAAGACCTTTGCCGGTGGATCAGAGTTCGTGCTTCCGTCGCGTTATGACTCGGATTTACCGATGAGCAGCGCGACTTTGAATCGTGTTCTTGCTTTAGCGTATAAGGCTGCTCAGAAAAATGGTGAGCAGCTAGATAAATTTGGTCCGCACGATTTGCGCCGCACTGCTAGCACGCTACTTCATGAGGCTGGTTACAACACTGATTGGATTGAGAAGTGCCTTGCTCATGAGCAGAAGGGCGTGAGGGCTGTCTACAATAAAGCTGAATACCGAGAGCAGCGAACGGCGATGTTACAAGATTGGGCTGACATGATTGACGAGTGGACTACCGGAAGTTAGGAACAACCCCAGGTCTGCGGGCTTGATCACTTGACTGTTTTCGGTTCTCAATCCAATTCTCTACCTCAGCTAAATCCCAGGCGACGTTCCGGCTTGTTAATACGATTCGGCGTGGGAAATCACCACGTTTTTCCATATTGAAAATGGCGCGATCTGAAAGTGGTATCATAGCCAGTAGTGTTTTGCGGTTGATCAGGTTTTTGCTTGGTAGGTTCTGATATACCTTATCCCTAAGATTATTATTTCTGACTTTACCCACGGCAGTCTCTCCTTGATGTTGATTTGGAGCCTGTCATTTCAGACTTGGCGACAAAATTCATTTGGCATTTTGCGGACTTCCGGCGTGTGTTTATCAAATCTTCTGTATCTGATAAAAAATTCCGTCCTATCGACTTGAGAGATACCCATCTGTTTGATTTCATACTATTCCACCCAATACGATATGTCTTTGTTGCTATGGCAGGGATCATTCGGCAAAAAACTACAAATAGCTTCTCACTCTCCCAAGACTTTATTTGAATGTTGGAGCTAGGCATCAATGTTCTCAGCTCCTGTGCGCTAAGGAAGCACGAAGCCTGCGTGTAGGACAACGTCCGAATCGTTGCTCGCGATGAGCAACGATAGAGGGTGCAAAGTTCGTGGATTGAGGTATACGCTCTCACTGTATTGATCCTGATTTTGAATATGCTCATGATTCTAAGTTCTTATTTGGCTTGCGCGACTGAAAATTGTTCACGCAGGATGGACGCTTTACTCCCCGAACCAGAATTTCCGAGCATATATTCGCAAAATTGTAGACTTACCATGCCCGCAATGACCGTTTGTTCAAGGCGTGAACCAATCTTGAAGTTGCAGGTGGGGTAATTGAAAAAGCCGCCCGTAGACGGCAATCAAAGAGATTGTGGTTTAAAACTCCGGTGGCATCCATGTGACGGCTTTGTCATTGGCGCTGTCAGGCGCACTGCTAAACCATTCATGCATACTTTCGACCACCGCTGATTTTTTCATATCACCGTACATTGCTGCCCAATCTTTGTGGCGCAGCGGTGCAAATGTCGCCAATAACAGAGGTTTGCTCAAGCGAGACAGGTAGTTGTCCTTGGTGGGTCGCCAGTAGCAGGTAAAATCAACAGACAGCATATCTACCAACGCATCTTGGGTCGTATTAGCACCTCGAACCCCAATTTGTAATGATTGAGCAACACAGTACGTCACCAGTTTGTCTTTCATTTTTTGGGGGAGGGCACGAAAGGCCGTGAAACGCTCACCGTCATCCTCGATGGCCAGCCACTGGGTATCCAGTTTCGATTCAGCGGCTTGCAAGGCATCCGAGGCGGTAGGGCTGTCGGTTTCCTCCCTGCTGCTCTCTGAGTTGACCCGATTAAAGGACGCATCCATTAGATCGCCCAACCGCCGGTATGCCCCTGAGAGAATCTGTTGGCATAAGCTGTAGTGAAGAATATCCGTAGCTGCCGCAGGGTCAGCCAGCAATGCTGCCTTCACTGCTTGCTGTCGATAACGGCCTAAATCCGTGCGAAGTGCTTGAGAAATTGTTGTGCCTTGTGTCTCTTGAGCAAGTTCTTGTCCATCGCTAGAATCACCCTTGCCATCATTATTTTTGCTGTTAGGTTGTGGAATGTCCTTCTTGCGCGCCACCCCTTGGGTCAGGGTTAATTTACCGTCTCGATCAAAGCCCACGATACAGCCGCTGTAAGCTTTTTGCTCGTCGGAGAAGGTAAGATATTGATTGTCTCGTTCTCGTTCCAGTGCCTCCTGCTTTTCGACCAAGGCATCATATTGTGTGTCCAAATCTTCCGGCCAGTCGGCTTCACAGCATTTGTCATGTAGCTCTGCTGTTTCTTGTTCCAGCGCGGTGATTTGATCGTCCAGCTTTTTAGGTACTCCCATCAAGACAGGCTGTAACCGCACACTGTCAGCCTCAAACTCATTGCTGCCATCATTTATTTCAATCCAAGACCAGCAGTCATTTTTTCTCAATTTACCGGCTTCTCGTTGTAAACGCTGCTTGGCAAGTTCTTCCACCAGTGCCGAATCAGAAAGGTAGGTTTCATCCTCAAACAAATCACTGGATAACGCACCACCGGCCTTAAGGTAGGCCGCTTTACCGACAAATTTTCCTATGCCCTTGGACAACACATAGGCTTCACCCAGTAACCAGCTTTTGATGGAATGTGGCCACAGGGAGCCTTGGGATAACTCCTTATAGCAAGCCAGTTGGCGCTTGTGGTCGTCGCAAACGGTAAAAGCCATCAGGCATTCAAGGCTGAAGATGTCACGCCGATAACGATCAAGTAGCTTCGGAGCCACCTTACCCAGCACCAGCCTTTTTGCCACCCGTGTTTTGGCGACCCCAAACCGACTGGCGATGTCCTCCACACTCAATCCTTCCTCCACCAACCGGCTATACGCCACAAACTGGTCGGCAGGGTGCATGGCGGCGTGAATGTTCTCAGCCAGTGAAATCTCGGTCAAATCTGCATCCTCTGATTTTTCCAAACACGGCACAGGGCAGTCCTGCTCAATCTCTCCCTTGTTAGCCAAATAATACAAACTTGCTAAACGCCGCCCTCCGGCCACCACTTCTTTTTTGCCTTTGGCGCTGGGAATCACCACCAAGTTCTGTAAAACCCCTTGGCTGGCAATACTGGCAATCAATTCTTTATCGGCCTCTTTCGATGCTGACACGACACGCACGTTTCTATCGGATATGATTAATTGGTTTAATGGAATATAACTGGACATATTGTGTTACCTCACTCGTTAAGTATTTAGAAAAAACCCCCATCCCTCTGGGGTTGAAAAACCCAGAAAAGCCGAGTGCAGCGAGGTAAGCAGTGCTTTTTGGTGTGTCCAGACAGGGGGAACCGCCCGGCCTGCAACGAAGCGCAGCGTAGAGAAGGTGGGGGGATGTCTGGATTAAGCCAAAAACACTGCTAGGCTCTCTTAGCCCCAGAGGGATAGGCCCATAAACAGCGTGTTAAGGCACGCAACGCCGCCTTCAATAAAGCGATAGCGCCCGTCAGGGCGTTAGTCCCGAAGGGATGAAGCGAAGCGCAACCCGAAAGAGCACGCCCGGACGGCCAAGAAACATTAATGGGGTGGCATTACTTAAAAATCCAGTATATAAAAATGTTAATGGTTGCTTATATGCTGAATTATCACTAAAAAATGGATTCTCGCTCTTATATTCCCTACCGTAGAGCTTGCTAAGCAACGCCCTCTGGCTGGATAGTCAGCACCAAGTACTTAAGTTGTTTCGCGGCACTGTAGATGGAGCAAGTGTCTATCCGCGAGAAGTCATCAAAGAAGGGCTTGCCTGCAACGCAGCCGCCGTAATCTTCGCCCACAACCACCCTAGCGGTGTAACCGAACCCTCACAGGCAGATGTACAGATAACAAAGCGCCTACAAGAAGCGCTTGCACTTGTTGATATCCGCCTGCTGGATCACCTAGTGGTTGGCTCTAACGTAACTTCAATGGCAGAACGGGGGCTGATCTGATGATCAGTACCCCAAGAATATGCTTTAGATTCGTGAAATACCCTTACAAAACAATTGTTTATTGTCGGTTGGACAATTTTCCCTTATTCTCTTACTGGTTGAAATGGTGGGTAATATCATGACTGATGAAATTTTAACCATAAAAGAGGTTGCAGAATACCTCAAGCTATCTGAGAAAACAGCCTATCGGTTAGCTTCCGATGGCAAACTGCCTGGTTTCAAGGTTGGAGGTAGCTGGCGGTTTAAGCGAGCCGACATAGAGCAATGGATCGAGCAGAGCAAACAAGGCCAGAAGGAATAGGGGTGTAACGAGTGTTACTTGATAATAAAAATAGTGGTCATGTAGGGAAAGAGCTTAAAAACCATGCGTTTGAAGGCTCAAAGCTATCTGTCCTTTCCAGCATATTCACTATCTATGGCTATCTCTCGCTTAAGAAAGAACTGTCAAAATTATCCAATGTGCGTTTGTTATTGAGCGATTGGCGGCACCAAAGCCTTCAAGCCTTAATTGGGGCAGATAATGAATTAAGGCTAACCAACCAGCTTGATCAAAAACGAATAGCGAAAGAATGCGCCAAATGGCTGAGTGGTAAAGTTGAAGTAAAGGCAGGGATCAATCTCCAGCAAGCTAACCAGAATATATTTCATTTTGATAACTCAGAACATCCAGATTTTGCTGTTCATGGCAGCGCCACTTTTACCCCTACAGGTTTGGGAGAGGTACGGTCAGATGCGCTTCAAATGAATACGGGCATAACTGACCATGAAACTACACAGCAACTATTGAGCTGGTTCGATTCTATCTGGTCAGATGATGCTTCAGCCAAAGCAATCAAAAAGGAGCTTATTGAAAAACTGGATTACATAGCAGCGGATCAGCCTGCAAACTTCGTCTATTTTCTGACGCTCTACAATATATTCAAAGATTTTTTAGAGGATATTGACGAAGAAAATATCATCAAGAGTAAAACCGGTTTTAAGGACACAATCGTCTGGAACAAGTTGTATAAATTCCAGAAGGACGGTGTACTGGGCGCAATTGATAAATTAGAAAAGCACAATGGCTGTATTATTGCTGACAGTGTCGGTTTGGGTAAAACCTTTGAAGGCCTAGCCGTTATCAAATACTACGAGCTTCGCAATGATCGTGTGCTTGTTCTGTGCCCTAAAAAACTTCGCGATAACTGGACGGTCTATACGATCAATGACAAGCGCAACCTACTAGCTGGTGATCGTTTTAACTATGATGTACTTAATCATACTGATCTAAGTCGAACAAAAGGGCTTTCTGGAGAAATAAATCTAGAAACACTGCACTGGGGTAACTACGACCTAATTGTTATTGATGAATCCCATAACTTCAGAAACAATCCGAACAAGGCAGAAGGCAAAACACGCTATGAGCGCTTACTGAACGATATTATTAGGTCAGGTGTAAAAACAAAGGTGCTCATGCTGTCGGCCACGCCGGTTAATAATCGCATGAATGACCTCAAAAACCAGGTCGCCTTCATAACAGAGGGTCAGGATGATGCTTTTAGTGATGTGGGTATTAAGAATATCGATAGCACCCTGCGTTTGGCACAAAAGCAATTTAATCAGTGGGTGAAAGAGCCGGTAGAAAATCGCACGACAGCGACATTGCTGGATAGCATGAGCTTTGATTATTTCAAATTGCTTGATGTAGTCACTATTGCACGTTCCCGAAAACATATTGAAAAATACTACGGTACAGCCGACATCGGCAAATTCCCAACGCGCTTGCCACCAAAAAATATTAAAGCAGATATTGATTTAACCGAAGAATTTCCGCCACTCAAAGAAGTGAACAAAACAATTCGCAGACTATCACTTGCGGGCTACTCCCCTCTGAAGTTTGTACGGAATGATAAAAAGGATGAATATGCGCGGCGCTATGATAAGGCTGTTGGTGGTGGTAAAGGTGTATTTAAGCAGATAGACCGTGAAGAAAGCCTCATTCATTTAATGCGAGTTAATTTGTTAAAGCGTATGGAAAGTTCCATTCATTCGTTCAGTTTAACAGCTGGCAAGCTTGCTGGGCGCGTTGAAGGCTTATTGGCAAAAATCGAAGCGCATGAGAGCGGTGATATAGATGCGCTGAATATTGAGGATGTTCACGACTTTGAATTAGACTCTCCCGATTTTGAACCCTTTCTGATCGGCAATAAAACAAAAGTGCTTTTACAGGATATGGATCTAATTCGTTTCAAGCAGGAGCTGGAAGCGGATCAGATATTTTTGAACGATCTTGCTCAATCCGCAAAACAGGTCACAGCTGAGCGTGATGCCAAGTTAAAGCTACTTAGGCAAGCCATAAGTAATAAGATCAATAATCCTCTAAACGCGGGCAATAAAAAGGTCATTGTCTTCACCGCGTTCGCCGATACGGCTCAGTACCTCTATGCCAATCTTGCGGGCTGGGTTGAGGATGAGCTGGGCATTAAAAGCGCATTGGTGACAGGTGGCGGGACAAACAAAACCACATTGGTTGGCTTAGGTTCTGATCTCAATAACATACTGACAGCATTCTCGCCTGTCTCTAAAGAGCGCGACAAAGTCGATCCAGACGCAACCACAGAAATTGATTTATTGATCGCGACAGACTGTATTAGTGAAGGTCAGAACCTTCAGGACTGCGATACGCTGATTAACTACGACATCCACTGGAATCCGGTCAGGATTATCCAGCGGTTTGGTCGTGTAGACAGATTAGGTTCAAAGAACACCAAAATCCAACTAATAAACTTCTGGCCAAATATGGAGCTGGATGAGTACATCAATCTGGAAGCAAGAGTATCGGGACGCATGGTATTACTAGATATATCCGCAACCGGGGAAGAGAACGTCATTGATCAAAATGCACAGGGGATGAATGATCTCGAATATCGCCGCAAACAGCTTCAACAATTACAAAATGCTGTGGTCGATCTGGAGGACATTGCTGGCGGAGTCTCTATTACTGATTTAACGCTCAATGATTTCCGTATGGATTTGTCAGAATACATGAAACAACACTTGGGCGTACTGGAACAAGCCCCCCATGGCTTCTACGCAGCGGTCACGTTAGATGACGAACTTAAAAAAGAGGGTCTTAAATCAGGCGTTATTTTCTGCCTTAAAAATATTCGTAAAGGCCATCAAGCGGTGCAGGTTGACGATAACTATCCGTTAGCACCTTACTTTCTTGTCTATGTGTCAGATGAAGCCACTATAGAGCTGAATTTTACCCAAAGTAAAAAAGTGTTGGATATGTTGAAGCGGCAGGCTTTCATCATGAATTCTGTCGATGAAGACGCAATAGAACAAATTAATACCGCAACAAAAAACGGCAGCAATATGGAGCATTATCAGCATTTGCTTGCCGTAGCGGTAGACAGTATTGCCGGTAAAAGTGAAGAGAAGGGTGTTCAAAGTTTGTTTACCAAAGGCGGCACTGTTCTGTCTGCAACCAGCAGCCAAGGCATAGAAGATTTTGCTGTCGTGTCTTACCTTATTATCGTTGACGGTGAAGGTTAAGATAATGAATAAGAGCGGCAAGGGCATGGATTTCGAACTAAAACAGACCATCAATAATATTCAGGATTTTCTTACGCATTTATCGATTCCGAAGTCTTGTGAATTGAACAAGCCTGTATTTAAGAAAATGTTCCTAGATAGCGGCGCATTAAATACTACAGATAAGGCATGTTTGAAAGAGGATGTTGATAAAATACGCTGGCTCTACACCTTGAAGCCTAGCACCATCAATATCGCAGCCTATGCAGATGATCAGCGTGATTATTCAGAGATTGCAGTGCTATTAGTCGAGCTTGCCAGTCCCAAGCGTATAATGCGCATTGCCCAGTTTATGCAGCGCTCAATTCCTTATCCCCTAGTGCTTATTTTTACTTGCAATATTGAGGGGCAAGAAAACCTTACTGTGAGCCTGGCCGATAAGCGCATCAATCAGGCGGATAAAGAAAAATGGGTCGTTGAAGACAGTATTCAAACTGGTTGGATCAGTCTTGAAGAGGAAAGTGAGCTGGATTGTAAATTCCTAAATAGCTTAACAATCAGCAATTTTTCCTATTCAAATTTCCTTAATTTCTACAAATGTTTTACGGAACGTGTCATAGCTATTAACTGTGCAGAACACAGCGGTCAGTTTACGCTAGAAGACGGCAATGAGGTGAGAAGTGGCGATGAGCGCTTAGTTTTTTTGCGGGAGATTGAAAAACTTCATATTGAAAAGTCCGAGATTTCCAATAGATTGAAGAAAATAAAGCAAATGGGCAGGCAGGTTGAACTGAATACTCAGATAAAACAGATTAATGACAAGGTTGAACTGCTTAAAAGTAGAATTTAAACAGATTTATGAGCGATGGAGAGAAGATGGAACAAGTAACGCTAGAAGATGGGCAGAGCGCTGATATTGTTGGAGATAACGTTGGACAGTTAAAAGAGCTTTTTCCCGACGCAGTTACTGACGGTAAAGTAGATTTTGATACTCTTCGTCAACTGCTGGGGGATGTTAATGCCCTTGATGAAGGCGAAGAAAGGTATGGGCTTAATTGGCACGGTAAAAAGAAGGCTCGTCAGATTGCACTAACTCCATCAACGGGAACACTGCTTCCATGTCCAGATGAAAGTATTGATTGGGATACTACAAGCAATTTGTTCGTGGAAGGCGATAACCTTGAGGTTCTTAAGTTATTGCAAAAAAGTTATGCCAATCAAATCAAGATGATTTATATCGACCCTCCATACAACACTGGTAAAGAGTTCATATATCCAGATCGGTTTCAAGAAAATCTTAATACATATTTGAAATATACAGGTCAAGTGGATGAGGACGGTGCAAAGTTTAGTTCAAATACTGAAGCGACAGGCCGGAGACATACGAACTGGCTTTCGATGATGTATCCAAGATTACGGTTAGCTAAGAGTTTGTTGAAGCCAGACGGCGTCATATTTATTTCGATTGATGAAAATGAGACTGAAAATTTAAAATTAATTTGCAATGAAATATTTGGCGAAGAAAACCTTCTTGGAAGAGTCGTCTGGAAGAACGCTACAGATAACAATCCTACGAATATTGCAATAGAGCACGAATACATAATTGCATATTGTAAGAGTCGAAGTGAGCTAGAGCCTGTTTGGAAGTCGGCAATTTCTGATGTGAAAGAAACTTTGGTTAGTAAGGGTAGGGAGTTGGTTGCCGCGCATAGCGAACAAGGCGAGTTGGAGACTGCTTATTCAACTTGGTACAAAGAGAATAAGTCCCAGTTGTGGCCGCTTGATCGATACAAATATATTGATAATGGTGGCGTCTATACTGGTTCACAAAGTGTACATAACCCAGGTAAGGAAGGTTATCGTTACGATGTGATTCATCCGGAGACAGGAGAGCCATGCAAGCAGCCGCTCATGGGGTATCGGTTTCCTAAGAATACTATGGAAGAGCTAATAGCTAATGGAAAAATATTATATGGAGACACGCATGACAAAATAATCGAACTAAAAGTATATGCGGAATCATTTCAGGAAAAACTTCCTAGTGTTATTGATTTGGATGGTAGGTTGGGATCTTATGATGTAAAGCCACTTTTTCCTGAGTATAAAAAAGCTTTTGATAATCCCAAGCCTGTTCGTTTATTGAATTCGTTTATACCCTTTTTGGCAAAAAATTCAGATGACATTGTTCTAGATTTCTTTGCAGGTTCCTGTACCACCGCTCATGCAGTAATGGATCTAAATTCAAAAGATGGTGAGTCTAGGCGATTTATTATGGTTCAACTTCCAGAAAAATGTTCAGAGAAATCGGAGCCTTTTAAGGCTGGTGTCAAGACAATCAGTGAGCTTAGTTTAGAGCGTATGAGGCGTGCATCTAATGCGGTTAAGAATTCCGATGGTAGTCAAAGCAGTGATTATGGGTTTAAGGTTTTTAAATTGGCATCATCAAACATAGTTGCTTGGAATCCGGATAGATCTGATTTAGAAGAAACATTGCTGTCCAGTCAAGAGCATTTAGTCGTAGGTCGTACCGAACAGGATATTCTTTACGAGCTGCTACTAAAGCGTGGAGTTGAATTGGCTGTACCTGTTGAGAGAAAATCCGTTGCTGGAAAAGTTATTTTTAGTATTGGTTATGGTGTGTTGTTCGCTTGCTTGGATGAATCTATCAACCGTGATCAGGTTGAAGCTATTGCACAAGGCATAATCGACTGGTGCGGCGATCTTTCCCCTAGTTCAGATACTCACGTTTTCTTTCGCGATAGCGCGTTCAGTGATGATGTTTCAAAAACCAACATGGCCGCCATTCTGAAGCAGAACGGTATTACCCATGTGCGCAGCTTATAAGGAGAGTATGCTATGAAGCTGCATTTTGAAGATGATCTTGATTACCAACTGGCTGCTATTGACTCAGTAGTTGATCTGTTTAAGGGGCAGGAAATATCCCGTTCTGAATTTACAGTGACTTACCGCCCTGAAGCTGGCCCACAAGCATCATTAGGGTTGGCAGAAAATGAACTAGGTATCGGCAACAGGTTGCAATTGGTTGATGAGGAGATATTGGATAACCTTCGTGCCGTTCAGTTAGCAAATGGCCTGCGCCCTACGGAAAATCTCGCTAGCGGGGATTTTACTGTAGAGATGGAAACCGGTACGGGCAAAACCTATGTCTATTTGCGCACGATTTTTGAACTAAACAAAAATTACGGTTTTACCAAATTCGTGATTGTTGTGCCTTCGGTAGCGATTAAGGAGGGGACTTACAAAACTCTGCAAATCACTAGAGAGCACTTTGAAGGGCTTTACCCCAAAGCTAAAGGGTATGAATACTTTCTCTACAACTCTTCAAGGCTTGGCGAGGTGCGTAGCTTTGCTACCAGTTCCAACATTCAGATCATGGTGACAACAGTTGGCGCGATTAACAAAAAAGACGTTAATAATCTCTATAAGGAAAATGAGAATACTGGTGGAGAAAAACCCATTGACCTCGTAAAGGCAGCTAATCCTATTATCATTGTCGATGAACCCCAGAGCGTAGATGGTGGTTTGACAGGGAAGGGGAAAGAGGCGCTTAGCGCAATGAACCCGTTATGTACTTTGCGGTATTCCGCGACCCACGTAGATAAACATCACATGGCATACCGCTTAGATGCGGTAGATGCCTATGATCGAGGGTTGGTTAAACAAATTGAAGTGGCTTCCCTTCAAATTGATGGTGGTAGCAATAAGCCTTATGTTCGCTTGGAATCGACGCATAACCGAAAGGGATCAATCACAGCTAAAATTGAGATTGATGTTCAGCGCGGGAAAAATATACGCCGTGAAATCCTCACAGTTGAAGACGGGGATGATCTGGAGCAGCTAGCTAGTTCGCATCCATAAATAGGCTGTTTTTCGGAATTTCGATTTTACATGCGCGAGCACGTCCGGAGCAGCATCAAACAATGCCGGGGCAATGCTTATCGCGCCCGTTATTTCTTGTTTCAGC
>Ga0222651_1000811_pt1 | contig 17398 bp, 15 predicted proteins | sample AntAcemetagen369_FD_179855 | JGI IMG/M metagenome (GOLD analysis project Ga0222651, IMG submission 179855) | Saline water microbial communities from Ace Lake, Antarctica - #369 | ecosystem: Environmental > Aquatic > Non-marine Saline and Alkaline > Saline | place: Antarctica: Ace Lake...
AGATTCACGCACTCTCAGTGAGCGTATCGAGAAGACGAGCATCGCTATCGCGGTCAAGACAGGCGAGGGCGGCAAGATGTTTGGCGCAGTCACTGCTAACGATTTGATTGAGCGTCTCAAGGAAGAAGGCATCGAGGTGACCAAGAAGCAAATGCAGCTCGCAGCTCCGATCAAGGAACTTGGCTCGCACACCGCCAGTGTTAAGATCCACGCCGATATCGAGACAGAGCTTAGGTTCGAAGTCGTCTCTGAAAATCCCATCGTAGAAGGTGCGGATTCTAAAGAAGAAGAAATCGACGACGACGAGTAATCACTCGGCACAGTCGTATAGACAACCTTCCTTACGATGGCAGCCGATTTCAACTCGTCATTCCGAGGGCGCTCGGATCGTAACTTTCGCGGCAAGCGTAAGCCCGACTCGCGCGACGATGCGGTGCGCGTGCAGCCTCACAGCATCGAGGCCGAAGAGGGCTTGCTGGCTGCCTGCCTGATCGATGGTGGGCGCGAGATCCTCACTGAGTGTATCGAGGCTAAGATCTCGCCCGAGTATTTTTATAAGACCGCCCACGAAGAAATCTATCGAGCGCTGCTCACCCTCTACGAGGTGGGTGATCCCATCGACGAGATCCTGCTGCTAGAGTATTTGCGTAGAAACGGCCTCGAAGAAGAAATCGGAGGCATCAGCGCCATCTACGCCATTCAAGACCGTATTGAGACGCCCGCGCACGCGACTTATTTTGCAAAGATCGTCCACGAAAAGTATCTCCTGCGCCGCCTGATCCGCACCTCGCGCGAGGCGATCGAGGCCTGCTACGAGCAGCAGGAGGATATGTCGACCTTCATCGAGAAGATCGAGCAAGAGATCTACGAGATCAGCAGTGGCCGCATCACCGATGCCCCCAAGCCGATCCAAGGCTCGCTCGACGAGGCCGTGGCCGACATCCATGCCCTACTCAACGGGCGCGACGATGCCGATGGCGTGCTATCTGGCTTCCGCGACCTGGATGGCATGACTTACGGCTTCCATCCTGGGCAAATGATCGTGCTCGCGGCGCGCCCCTCAGTGGGTAAGACCAGCCTCGCTATGAACTTCGCCGAGCACGCCATGATTCCCGATGGCGGGCGCAAAAAGACTGGTGTGCTCGTTTTTAGCCTAGAAATGACCGCCTCGCAGCTCGCCATGCGCCTCATTTGCAGCCGTGCCCGCGTTGATATGAAGCGCATCCGCGACCGCGTCATCTCCAAGCAAGACTCTGCCGATATCGCCACCACCGTCAAAGAGCTCAAGCAGTCGCCCCTCTGGATCGACGACGCCTCCAGTTCCTCTATTCTCGATATTCGCGCCAAAGCGCGCCGCCTCCACACCAAAAGCCCCCTAGGGCTGGTGGTGGTCGACTATCTTCAGCTCATTCGCGGCACGGATAACCGCATCCAGCGCGAGCAGCAGATCGCCGACATTTCGCGCGGCATGAAGGGCATGGCCAAAGAGCTCAACATACCCGTCGTCGTGCTCAGTCAGCTCAACCGCGAGTCAGAAAAAGAAAACCGCGATCCACGGCTCTCCGACTTGCGCGAGTCCGGCTCCATCGAGCAGGACGCCGACGTCGTCATGCTCCTCAGCCGCCCCAAAAAGAGGGAAGATGATGAGACGGCTGAAGGCGGATTGACGTTTAACGAGCACGAACATATTAAATTAATTATTGCCAAGCAGCGAAATGGCCCCGTAGGTGAAATAGACCTGACATTTGTCCGCCGTTACACACGCTACGAGAATTTCCACAGTTAAGCGCGACACCCGTCCATACTTTTTACCAATGCGAATCCTCCAGACACTCCTCTTCACCTTTGCGGGCTTGCTCGCTTTCGGTTTGCCGACACATTCGTCATTTGCTCAAGCAGCAGAGAGCTACCCGGTGATTAACAGCATCGTGCCCGAGTTCAAAGGGTTCCGTTCCGTCAGCGATCAGTATATATTCGGAAATATACAGCTGCGCCCCGGCATGAATTATAATCCCGCGCTGCTAGACCAGTCGATCCGCACGCTTTACAGCACTGGCTACTTTGAGTTTGTCGAAGTCCGTGTAGAAAATGCCGAAAATGATACCGTCGATGTCATCTTTGAGATGGTTTCTAAATACACCATCGAGCGCATCCGCTTCCTCGGGAACGATAGCTACTCTGATTCGCGCTTGGCCTCCAAGGCTGAGATCGAGAGCGGCAACCCGCTCGACGAGTATTTGGTCAGCGTCGCCGCCGGTGCCATTACCGAGTATTATGTGGAAAAAGGTTTTCCCGATGTCGAGGTCGACTACCGCATTCAGCGCGATGAGCAGACGGGCTTCGCCGTCGTCAACTTCGATATCGACGAGGGCGGTAAGGTGCGCATCACAGAGATAAATTTCGAGGGGAACGAAGCCTTCAAAGATAAAGTGCTACGCAAGCAGCTAGAGACTAGTGAGCACGGCTGGCTCTCTTGGTTGATCGGTTCTGGTAAGTTCGACGAAAAGAAATTTAAAGAAGACCTTAATATTTTGCGTAAATTTTACCGCGACTCCGGCTATTTGGACTGCGTGATTAATGAAGACGAAGTCAGCATCGACTTCGTCGAGACCGATGAGATCGTGATCACCATCCCCGTCATCGAAGGCCAACTCTATTTCCTCGGCGAATTCACCGTCGAAAACGCCACTGTTTACACCACCGACGAACTGCTCGGCCAAGTAAGGCTTCAGACCGGCGACCCGTTTTCGCCGCAGGGCGTCGACGACGCTGCGACCGCGATTCGCGATTATTACACCTCGCAGGGTTATCTCGACTCCCGCGTGCGTGCCGAGCGCGTGCCCAACATGGAGACCCGCAAGATCGATGTCGTCTTCCGCGTGCGCGAGAGTGAGAAATTCTACGTCGAGTCGATTAAGGTCGAGGGCAACACCAAGTCCAAGGCACGCGTGATCATTCGCGAGCTCGCACTCAGCCCCGGCGATGTGTTTGACCTTAAGCGGATGGAAGTCAGCCAGCGGCGTTTGGAAAACACCAGCTTCTTTCAAGATGTGCGTCTTAACCCCGAGCCGACGAATGTGCCAGGGCGCAAAGACCTCGGCATCACCGTGCGCGAAGGCCGCACGGGTAATTTCACTTTCGGTGCCGGCTTCGGCTCAGTCGAGAGTGCCGTCATTTACTTCGAGGTCTCCCAGGGTAACTTCGATTTATTCAACTGGCGCTCCGGTTTCCAGGGCGACGGGCAAAAGTTCCGCTTTCGCGCCTCAGTGGGCACCAACAGTAACCAAGTGCTGATCGCCTTCGAGGAGCCTTGGCTCTTTGAGCAGCGCCTCGCCTTCGGCGTCGAGCTCTACCGCACCGAGTCCGACTTCAACAGCGCCGACTATAACGAGCTGCGCACCGGTTTCGAACTCTACCTGCGCCGCCGCCTCTTCGAGCTAGTCGAGGCGCGCCTTTCCTACCGCCTCGAACTCGTTGAGATCTTTGACGTGGATCGCAATCCTAACCCTGCGCTCTTTGGATCGGATATTAGAGCCGATGGCAGTGTGGCCAACGACGGCGTGGCCGACGTATTCCAACGTGCGGAGGGCGAAGATCTCGTTTCCAAGGTGGGCCTCACCTTCCTCCGCGACACTCGCGAGACACTTATATTCACCCGCAAGGGAAACCGCTCCTCGCTTGAGTTCGAATACGCAGGCATCGGTGGCGATGTCAATTATTACAAGATGGAAGGGCGCACGGCGCACTTTATCCCTACCTTCGACACGCTAGAGCAATCGCTCTCAATTATTGCTCGTGCAGGTAGCGTCACGCCCTTCGGGCAGAGCGAAATCGTCCCGTTCTACGATCGTTTCTACCTCGGCGGCCCAGACACTTTGCGCGGTTTTGACTTCCGAGAAGTCGGCCCTCGCGATGACGACGACCCCAATGAATCGATCGGTGGTAACACCTACACCATGGTTTCTTTAGAATATGGCTTCCGAATTGCGGAACCTTTAGGGCTGGTTGTTTTCTACGATTGGGGATTTGTTAATAAAGATGATTTTGATTTCAGTATGTCAGACTACGCTGATAATTGGGGTGTGGGCGCGCGCATTATGCTTATGGGCTCGCCTCTCAAGCTCGATCTCGGTATTCCTATTACCTCTCCAGAAGGAATCGATGGGGGCACACAATTTAACTTTTCGTTTGGCACGCGCTTCTAATGCTGATTCACTCTAACTACTCAATCCTAGAAAACACACATATCATATGAATAAATTCACCACTGTAATCCTCGCTTCGCTTCTGATCGCTACGGGTCTGTTCGCGCAAAAAACACCCGTCGTCGGCGTCGTCGATGTGCAACGCGTCCTCGCCGACTATAACGACTTCCAAGCAGCCGTTGAAAAAGTGCGCGGTTCCGTAGCGCCCGTCGAAGAAGAGATGCAAAAGATGCAAGCCAATATCGAGGCCATCGTCACTGAGGGCCGCGCCGTCGAAACTAGATCGAAAAACCCAGCCGCAAGCGAAGAAGCACGCGCCACAGCCCAAGCCGAGGTCGGCCAGCTCCAGCAGCGCCTCCAGCAGGCTCAAGTCGACCTGCAGCAGTTTCGCCAACAAGCGCAGCAGCTCGCGCAGCAAGGTCAGCAAGAAGAGCTGGCTCCCCTGCAAGCCAAGGCGGTCGAAGCCGTCAAGACAGTCGCCGAAGACAAGGGCATCGATCTCGTGCTACCTAAAAATTCCGTGATCTATTCCGCGGATACGCTTGAAATCTCTGACTCAGTCATCGCCGTGCTCAACGCCGGCAACTAGGCTTAAAAAGATCTCAATTTTCAAAAACCCTGTTCTCGCATAGGACAGGGTTTTTTGTTTTTTATCCACTATGGCTTTAGCGTACACCACACAACGTATCCTCGAAATCCTCGGTAGCGACTGCGAGCCGGTCGGAACCTACGAGGGCACTATCCAAGGCATCGCCTCGCTCGCCGAGGCGCAAGCGGGCGACCTCTCCTTTCTCGGTAATCCCAAATACCGCGCCGCCGTGGCTAGTTCGCAGGCGTCGATACTACTCGTGCCACAAGACTACCAAGAGCCGCCCCAGCCCGGGCAGCTCTATCTCAAATTAGAGAATCCCTCATTCGCGCTCGCGCTGATTTGCCGCGATATCGAAGCCACGCTCTTGCCCCAGCCCTCAGCCGGCATTCACCCCAGCGCAGTCATCGAGCCAGATGCCGAGATCTCACCCGCAGCCAGTATCGGCGCATTTTGCTACATCGGCGCGGGGGCAAAGATCGGCGCAGCAGTTTTAGAGAGTCACGTATCTATCGGGCGCTCCGCTCAGATCGGTGATGAGGCGCACATTGCCACCCGCGTCTGCGTCGGCGATTATTGTGTGATCGGGGAGCGCAACCGCCTCTTGCCCGGTTGTGTGATTGGCTCCGATGGCTACGGCTACGAATATCTGGAAGGTGCGCACCAACGCGTGCCGCAGATTGGAAATGTCGTCACCGAAGCCGATGTCGATGTCGGGGCAAATACTACGATCGACCGCGCGCGTTTCGGCTCCACTCAGATCGGCGCAGGCACCAAGATCGATAACCAAGTCCAGATCGCGCACAACGTGCGGGTCGGGCGGCATTGTTTGATCGTGGCACAAGTCGGCATCAGCGGTAGCACCGTCTTAGGCGATGGGGTCGTGCTCGGGGGACAAGCAGGTATCGGCGGCCACTTGAAAATCGGCTCAGGAGCCATGGTTGCCGGCGCCACTGCTGTGCTCAGCGATATCGAGCCTGCGGCCAAAGTGCGCGGCTATCCCGCCATGCCCATGATGCTTTTCAACCGAATCGCCGTATTGCAGCGAAAGTTGCCCGATCTTTTCAAAAGGTTTGATCAACTCGAAAAAAGGGTGGAGTCTCTTCCCACCGAGTCACGGTAACCTAACAAACAATAGATGAAAGAAAGCGCACTCAAAATTTTCTGCGGTAATTCCAACCCCGCCCTAGCTAAGGAGATATGCCAATATCTCGACGTGCCGCTCGGTGAGGCAGATGTCATGAGCTTTCCCGATGGTGAGACCTTCGTCCGCATCAACGAAAATATTCGCGGAGCCGATGTCTTTATCATCCAGTCTACTTGCAATCCGGCCAATCAAAACTTGATGGAGCTCTTCATTATGATCGATGCCGCCCGCCGCGCCTCCGCCAATCGCATCACTGCCGTGATCCCGTTTTACGGCTACGCCCGACAAGATCGCAAAGACCAGCCACGGGTGCCGATCACCTCCAAGCTGGTGGCCAATCTACTCGTCTCCGCCGGCACCGACCGCGTGCTCACTGTCGATCTCCACGCCCAGCAAATACAAGGTTTTTTTGACATTCCCGTCGATCACCTCTACGCCTCGCCGGTGCTGTTTCAGTATCTGAAAAATATCGACACTAAGAACCTCACGCTTTTCTCGCCCGACGTAGGCGGTATGAAAATGGCCTCCGCCTACGCTGGAATGCTCAACGTGCCGATCGGTTTTATCGCCAAGCGCCGCACCAGCGCCGAGACCGTCGAAGCCGTCTCCCTAGTCGGTGAAACAGCAGGCCGCGACATTCTGTTGATCGATGATATGACAGAGACCGCAGGCACCCTCTGCGCCGCCGCCACGTTGCTCAAGCAAAACGGAGCCAAGAGCGTCATGGCCGCCGTCAGCCACGGCGTATTGAATGAGATGGGCTACGAACGTTTAGCTTCCGGGGTGATCGATCAGTTGATCACCACCAACACCACACCCGTGAAAACGCGCCCCGGGCTGCCCATCACTGTGCTCAGCGTGGCCGAACTTTTAGGCGAAGGCATCCGCCGCATTCATAACAATGCAAGTGTCACCAGTCTCTTCGACATCAAGGGCTTCTAGCGCAAAACTGTGGTCGGGCTTGATGTAGATATTTTTTTCCTGCTCTATTTAGGGGCGGGTTTTGTGCTGCTCTTTGGCCTGTGGTTTTACTACGACTGGCGCGATGGCCACATCCACGACGCCCAGCGGGTCAAAGTCATCTACCACTGCATCAAATGCAGTCAAATCTACACGGGCCCCCATCTCAGCGAAGAGTGCGACTGCCCCCAGTGCGGCTTCACCAATGGCCGCTTAAGGTTTTAGGCACTTCTACGTAGGGGCTTCACTTGTGACGCCCGCCGAGCCTTTTCTGCCTAGCGATGCGGTATAAGCCTTCTCGCCACAACGTGCAAAGGCCACTTCGGAAAACGGGTGCAATTTTAACTACGTGGTAATCTACATCGAGATCATTTATCTAATTTCGCTACTCCTTGCATCCGCTTTATTGGCGCAGGGTTCAGAGCGCATTCTAATCGTGGTCACCAATCACGCAGAGCTGGGGGAGACTGGTTCGACCACAGGCTATTTTCTCTCGGAAGTTGCGCATCCGTGGCATGTCTTTACCCGCGAAGGCTACGCGGTGGACTTTGCCAGTCCTCTCGGAGGCTATGCGCCGATGGATCCCAAGAGTTTTGATTTGAGTGATCCAATCAACAAAGAGTTTTGGCACACGCTGGCTGCCGTCGAGGCGCTTGTTTCCACCAAAGACCTGTCGCAAATTGATAGTCGCGACTACGCCGCCATCTTCTTTGCCGGAGGGCATGGCACAATGTGGGATTTTCCGGGATCGGCTGATGTGATTGCACGAATCACCGAGACCTACCAAAACGGCGGCGTGGTCGGCGCTGTTTGCCACGGCCCCGCAGCCTTGGTGGGCGTTGTTATCGATGGCCAGCCCCTAGTCGCAGGCAAGCGTGTGGCTGCGTTTACCAACGATGAGGAAAATGCGGTCAAACTTACGGAGGTCATGCCCTTTTTACTCGAGTCCAAGTTGAAAGAGCTGGGTGCTGAATTCGTGCCCGCTCCAAACTTTCAGACCAACGTGGTCGTGGACGGACGATTAGTGACCGGACAAAACCCGGCATCCGCCGAGAAGGCCGCTGAAGCCATCGTGCAATTACTGAAATAGAACTTGTGACTGGCATTCTTGGGATCCGCCAGTCTCCGCATTGGCTGCCTCGGAGCGAGCAGTTACAGCTTCCGCACGGTCTGCTCAATATGCGCCACTATTTCGTCGAGCGTGGCTCCTTGCAGCTCACCGTCTGCCGCTTCTAGCGCTCCGGCCAAGGCGTTGATCTTACCTTGCAGGAATTCTCGCTTCTCGACCAAGGTGTCGCTGTTTTCCGTTTCCCAATACTCGCCTTCATCGTCGACGATGATGCCCATCGGTGGTTTATTGTAAATTGTTCTCCATTACTTTTTGCATAGTTCAAGGTGTATAGTTAGGCGGCGTTTTGGGCAACTATTCTTTGCGGCTTGCCTTGCGGGAGGCTTGATCGACTAGCTTAAAGAGGCGATCGGTGGAGTCTCTTTGGGCGACTGATAAGTGTCCTTTGATTTTTACGAGTTTAAAACCTCTGTCGTCGGCCATTTCAAAGAAGGCTTGGTAAAGCGCCGCACTGCGTAGCGGCTTACCTCTTTTCGAGTGGTAGTTTTGCTTTTCAAAGCCTGCGCGCCGGCTTGCTAGGCTCAGGATGTTCTGGCAGTCCGTATAGACTGTGAGGGGCTGACAAGCTTTGGGAATTTCAGTAAGTGCCCAGAGTAAGGTCTGCAACTCTATCTTAGTCGACGAAGTCTCCGTGAATTTTTTAACTTTGATCCGGTCTTTCAGCTCACTGTATGTTTTGGTATCGTTGGAAGCGACCCAAAGCGCCGCACCGTATCCGCTCTTTGTCTGTGTGTTGACGCTGCCGTCAGTGAATAGAAGCCACTCAGTCATCGGGCGATTAGATCAATGCGTTCTAGCAACGCAATTTACCCCTCCAGTGGCAGGTCAACCACTTGCCACGGTAGGCCGCGTTGGTTGAGCGCTTCCATGAACGGATCGGGGTCGCGTTGCTCCATGTTCCAGACGCCGGGTTCTTTCCAATGACCTTTCAGGATCATCTGCGCGCCGATCATGGCGGGCACACCAGTAGTGTAGCTGATCGCTTGGCTGGATACCTCCGCGTAGCACTCTTCGTGGTCGCAGGTATTGTAGATGAAGATGCGCTTCTTCTGGCCATCTTTGGTGCCCACGATGTCGCAACCGATACAAGTCTTGCCCTTAGTGCGCGGCCCGAGGCTGGCGGGGTCGGGCAGCACGGCCTTGAGGAATTCAATCGGCTGAACTTGTTGCCCGCGAAACTCAATCGGCTCGATCGAGGTCATGCCGACGTTTTCCAATACCTTGAGGTGCGTTAAATATTTTTGCGAGAACGTCATCCAGAAACGAATGCGCTTTAATCCCTTGATGTTCTTACACAGCGACTCCATCTCCTCGTGGTAGAGCAGGTAGGCATCTTGCTCGCCCACCACCGGAAAATCATAGACCTGATGCACGCTCATCGGCTCGACTTCTTTCCACTCGCCCGCTTCCCAGTAGCGGCCCTTGGCGGTGATCTCGCGGATGTTGATCTCGGGGTTGAAGTTGGTGGCGAAGTGGTAGCCGTGGTTGCCCGCATTGGCATCGAGGATGTCGATCGTTTCGATCTCGTCGAAGAGGTGCTTCTGGGCGTAGGCGCAAAACACATTGGTCACGCCCGGGTCGAAGCCCGAGCCGAGCAGGGCAGTCAGCCCCGCTTCTTTGAAACGGTCTTGGTAAGCCCACTGCCATTTGTATTCAAACTTCGCCTCTTCCGGTGGCTCGTAGTTGGCCGTGTCCATGTAGTGCACGCCGGCGGCGAGGCAGGCATCCATCAGCGCCAGGTCTTGGTAGGGCAGCGCCACGTTGATCAGCAGCTCGGGGGCTTCCGCTTTTAAAAAGGCAGTCGTCTCGGCCACGTTGTCGGCATCCAGCGCGGCGGTGCGGATGGTAATGCCCGTCTTAGCCAGCACATCGGCGGCGATGCGCTCGCACTTGGAAACGGTGCGGGAAGCCAGCACGATTTCTGAAAATATTTCGGGGAGCTGCGCGCATTTGTGGGCGACTACATTTCCCACACCCCCGGCACCGATGATGATTACTTTAGACATGCCTTAGCATAAGTCGCAGCCAGCCGGGTTCTTCAAGTTTATTAATGGGTGTAAAATCGATTTGCTTTGGTCGAGTTAGTGCGTAATTTAATGGGTGTGTTAATTCAACTTAAAGCGATTGAAGACCAAGCCATGGCGCTGCCACCGGAAGATCGTGAGCGATTGGCGAGTCATCTCTTTCAAAGTTTGAGTGACGAGGAGTCTTTTTCTTTGGAGTGGGAAGATGAGATCGTCCGCCGGATTGAAAGTATTGAAAAAGGTTCAAGCAAATTTCGACCCGCGAGCGATGTGTTTGCAGAAATAGACGAGCATTACGCTTAGCGGAACGTTTATTTTTCTTATGCTGGAAATCCAGATTCTTAAAGAGGCCGAGGTTGAATTGTGGCAAGCTGTTGGCGATTACGAATCTGCGAATTTTCCCCTTTTACATAGCCTATCATCTCTCGGCGGAGACTATTTGGATTGTTGCGATTGCTCATTCAAAACGTCTGCCTGAATACTGGAAAGATCGCCATGACTTTAAATGAGCGAGACTATTGCACCCGTAAGCCTTTTTGCACGTCCGGAGATTTGCTTTCTTGGGAATAGCCGCTAGGCTGACGTCTCCTAGTATTATGAAAATACAATCAAACCTCCGCAGTTACGGCTCTGTGGTTCTTGTAATCTTATTGGCCGGTGCACTTTTTACTTTTGCTATGCCTGATAAACCGACTCCCCAAAATACGACCGATACGACCGATGTCGATGTAAACGAATGTGCCTCCGCCTGTGGCTTGCCCTCACATGTGGATCTGAGTGGCGATACCTTTCCGGTGCAACGCACCGATGCCGAATGGAAAGAGCGGCTCACGGATATTCAATATCATGTGGCTCGCAAGCACGGCACTGAGCGGGCGTTTGCTAACCCATATAACGACAATAAAAAAATGGGCCTCTACAGCTGTATCGGCTGCGACACGCCGCTTTTTAGTAGCACGGATAAGTTTGACTCGGGCACCGGCTGGCCGAGCTTTACCCAGCCGCTGGATGAGCGCACGCTGGGCGAGACGCGCGATACCAGCTTCGGCATGGTGCGGGTGGAAGTGCACTGCAATGTCTGCGGCTCGCACCAAGGGCACGTCTTTCCCGATGGCCCGAAGCCGACGGGGTTGCGCTACTGCATCAACTCCGCCTCAATGAGCTTTGAGGAAGCTGAATCGCCCGAAGCAGTGAAAGCACTCGTTAAAAAGTGGTACCACGCAGAGTACCCGAATTAGTAAACGTCGCGCAGGTAGCGCTTGTCAGTCTTGAGCTTTTTCACGAAAGCGGCTGCGTCTTCTTTACTCAGACCGCCTTCTTTTTCGATGATGTCGTGCAGTGCTACATCCACATCGGTCGCCATGCGGCTGGCGTCGCCGCAGACGTAGAAGCTCGCTCCTTGTTCTAGCCACGCATACAGCTCTTTGCTGTGCTCACGCATGCGGTCTTGCACGTAGATCTTTTTCTTCTGATCGCGCGAGAAGGCCACATCGAGCTTGGTCAAAATACCGTCGCTAAGGTAGTCTTGCCACTCGGTTTGATAGAGGAAATCGGTCAGATAGTGCTGGTCACCGAAAAAGAGCCAGTTTTTGCCCTTAGCGCCGATCTCTTTGCGCTCTTCGACGAAGGCGCGGAAGGGAGCGATGCCGGTGCCAGGCCCGACCATGATCATCGGGGCATCGTTGTCGGCAGGGATTTTGAAGTGCTTGTTGGCAGTCACAAAGACCTCAGCTTGGTCGCCGGCGGCGATGCGTTCGGCCAGATAGGTGGAGCAGACGCCCTTGCGGTTGCGGCCATGCGCATCGTAGCGGACGACGCCGACAGTCAGGTGCACCTCGCCGGGGTGCGCCTTGGGGCTGGAAGCGATCGAGTAAAGGCGCGGCGGCAGCTTGCGCATGATGCCGACGAGGGCATCTGCGGTGATTTCTGCGGCAGGAAAGTCGTTGAGCACATCGATGATCTCGCGCCCATACAGGTAGCTTTGCAGATCGGCCTTGTTGGCGGGCTCAAGCATCGCCTCTAGTTTTGCATCCTTGGCGATCTCGTTATAGCGCTTGAGCACGGGTAGCGAAATCGCAGTCACGTCCAGCTGGCTGGTGAGTGCCTTGCGCAGCGTGAAGTCTTGCTCCTTGATCAGCACGGGAGCGTCGCCGTCGAGCCGAGTGGTTTCGATGATCGCCTCGACCACGTCTTCCGCATTGTGCGGGACGACGGCCAGCGAGTCGCCCGCCTCATAGGTCAGGCCAGAGCCTGCGAGGTCGAACTCTAGGTGGATGGTCTCCTTGGCGGAGCCTTCGCCGTTGAGCATTGTGCGCCCCAGTAGCTCGGAGAGATAGGGGTTTTTGCGCGAGTATTTAATCGGTTCGACCACAGCGACGGGAGCGACGGGAGCGACGGGGGCGACGGGGGCGACGGGAGCGGCAGCAGGGGCAGTCATCGTGGCAGGTGCGGCGGCAGCAGACTCATCTAGAGCTTTCAGCGCGGCTAGCGCGCCGATGTGCCATTTGGCAAAATTATCGTCAAAATCGACGTCACTATCCATGCGGTTATACACGCGGCGCGCGCCCAGCGTCTCTAGGCGGGAATCAAAGTCTTTACCCATTTTGCAAAATTCCTCGTAGCTGGTATCGCCCAGGCCCATTACGGAGAAGCGGGTGCCCTCAAGCTTGGGTGCTTTGTCGCCCATGAAGGCTTCGTAAAAGTCGATGGCCGTCTCGGGTGGATCGCCTTCACCCCATGTGCTCACGATGACCAGTAGGTTCTGAATGTCCTTTAACTTGGCCGGCGTGATGTCGGCCATATTGACGGCCTTGGCCTTGAAGCCAGACCCTTTTGCTGCTTTGACGGTGAGATCGGCCAAGCTCTCCGAATTTCCCGATTCGGTGCCGTAGAGAACAGTCAACTCTGGTGCCAGTGCCACTGCCGCAGGCACGGGCGCGGTCACTGCGCCAGTGCCAGTGCCAGTGGACGCTGGGGAGCCTGCGCGCAGACCGCTAATGAATCCTTCGATCCAGATAAGCTGGTCAGCGTGGAGGCCTTTGAGGAGACTACTCAGCGTAGCCACTTGCTCGGGAGCAAGGGGCGCTGTCTGCGGGACGATTGGATCGGTGTGGCTCATGTTTCTAATTGTGAAAACGCGTTAAGAAAGCACAGATCGCCCGAAATGCTAGCCTATTTCTATGTTTTCCAGTTTTATCTTAGGTTTTTGAGTGACAAACCTAAGATAAGAGCACACTTTTCGTGCATAATTCTTTTCTGCGGACTGCTTTCTGCGTTTGCATCGCGGAAAAGATGGCACTTATTAAGCTACTTATTATGATTTCCGATAGCCAATCTGCTCCACAACTTCACAAAAACGAAGGCATCAAGACTCGCAGCAATTACCTGCGCGGCACCATACTTGAGGGTCTAGCCGACACTTCGAACGGTTCCATCGCTGCCGACGACCAACAGGTATCCAAGTTTCACGGCCTCTACCAGCAGGACGACCGCGACGTGCGCGCTGGCCGCCGCAAGCACAAGCTGGACAAAGCCTACTCCTTTCTGGCGCGCATTTGCCTGCCCGGCGGCGTCTGCACGCCCGAGCAATGGATAGTAATGGATGAGCTGGCCAACTACTGCGCTTTTAACACGCTCAAGTTGACCACCCGCCAAGCCTTCCAGCTGCACGGCATCTTAAAGAGTAACCTCAAGGAAGTGATCAGCAACTGTAACGATGTCGCTATGACCACGCTCGCTGCCTGCGGCGATGTGAACCGCAACGTAATGTGCAATCCGAACCCCTTCGCCTCCGAAGTGCATGCCGCCGTGCAAAAGGTGACCGAAGAGATCGACGCGTATCTCAAGCCGCAGACGCCCGCCTTTTCCGAGATGTGGCTCGATGGCAAGCCGATGAAGCTCACCGTGCCGCAAGCCGCCGAGCGCTCGCTCGATTGCAAGGGCGACGAGGTGGAGCCGCTCTACGGACCCACCTACTTGCCGCGTAAGTTCAAAATCGCCGTCGCGGTTCCGCCCTATAATGATGTCGACGTCTTCGCGCACTGCCTCGGCTTCATCGCGATCGTGGAAGAGGGCAAGCTGATCGGCTTCAACGTCTCCGTCGGTGGCGGCATGGGCATGACGCATGGCAACGAAAAGACTTTCCCACGCCTCGGCGATGTCATCGCGTTCTGCACGCCCGATCAGGCTGTCGCCGTCGCCGAAAAGATTGTCACCATTCAGCGCGATCACGGTAACCGCGAGGAGCGCTCCAATGCTCGGTTTAAATACACCGTCGAGCGCCTCGGCAAGGACTGGATCCGCACCGAGCTAGAGAGCCGCCTCGGCTATGCGCTCGAAAATGCGCGCGATTATAAATTCGTCAGCAACTGCGACCGCTACGGCTGGGTCGAAGGCACCAACGGCAAGTGGAACCTCGGCCTCTTCATCGAGGGCGGGCGCATTATCGATACCGAAGCGGTCACCCTCAAGACGGGTATGCTCGAAATCGCTAAGATCCACAAGGGTGACTTCCGCCTCACCGCCAATCAGAACTTACTCATCGCCAACATCGCCACCGAGGACAAGGCGCAGATCGAGGCGTTGGTCGAGCAGCACGGCCTCGATGCTTACAAAAAAGCCTCCGGGATGCGCCGTAGCCAGATCGCCTGCGTGGCGCTGCCTACCTGCGGCCTCGCACTCGCGGAGTCGGAGCGCTACTTGCCGAATTTAGTCACCGATCTCGACGTCATTCTCGAAGAGGCTGGCCTGCAAAACGATGAGATCGTGATCCGCTCCACCGGTTGCCCCAATGGCTGCGGGCGTCCTTACCTAGGCGAAATCGGCCTAGTAGGCAAAGTCCCCGGTAAGTATAATCTTTATCTAGGAGCCGGATTCGACGGTGAGCGGCTGAATAAGCTCTACCGCACCTCGATCACCCACGAGCAGATCATCGATGCGCTCAAGCCCATTCTCTTCAGCTACGCCAAAGAGCGCGAAGAGGGCGAGCGATTCGGCGATTTTACCATCCGCAAAGGCCACGTCAACGCCACCACCGCTGGAAATAACTTCCACGCCAACATCATCGAGGCCTAGGGCGGCTCTGCCCTAGGCGAGTGCTTCGCGGATCAGTGCTTCCACAGTGGCTTCGGCGCTGAGCTTGGAGGTGGCTTTGCGCACGAGCTTATCGGCGTCGGCGGGTTTGTAGCCGAGTGTCATTAGACTCGCGACGGCGTCTTGAAAGGCGCTGGGCTGGGCGGCACTCATCGCCGCCCCTATACTGCTTGCCGCACCCGAGCTGCTAGTGCCGAGGCCGACCTTGTCTTTGAGTTCGATAATTAAGCGCTCGGCAGTCTTTTTGCCGATGCCGGGGCACTTAGAAAGCAGTGCTACATCGGAACTGGCGATTGCGCTGCGCAGTAAGTCGGTCGACATGCGGCTGAGCATACTGATGCCAGTCTTAGGGCCGATGCCGGAGACTTTCTCGATCAGTAGCCGGTAAAAATCGCGGTCGTCGCGGCTGGCGAATCCGTACAGGGTGGCACTGTCTTCGCGGTAAACGCTATGGATGAAGAGGCTGCACTCGCCGCCGATGGCGGGCACTTTCTCAGCGGTGGTGATAGGGATGTGAACCTCGTAGCCGACACCGCCGGCCTCCAGCACGACTAAGAGCGGAGTGGATTCGAGAACAGTGCCTTTGATGCGTGCGATCATAGTAGTGGGAGGGCGGATAGTCGGGAGGGCGGATGTCCCATCCGCAGTTGAGAGTTGAGAGTTGAGAGTTGAGAGTTGAGAGTTGAAAGTGGGAGGGCGGATGTCCCATCCGCAGTGGTCGGGAGGGCGGATGTCCCATCCGCAGTTGAGAGTTGAGAGTTGAGAGTTGAGAGTTGAAAGTGGGAGGGCGGATGTCCCATCCGCAGTGGTCGGGAGGGCGGATGTCCCATCCGCAGGGCAGTGGTCGGGAGGGCGGATGTCTCATCCGCAGGGCAGTGGTCGGGAGGGCGGATGTCCCATCCGCAGTGCTTGGTCGGGACGTCTAGTCTGTCAGGCCGAGCACGTCTTCCATGTTATAAACGCCAGCCGGTTTGCCGACCGCCCATTGCGCGGCGCGAACTGCGCCTTGGGCAAAGATCTTGCGATCGGTGGCGCGGTGCGTCAGCTCGATGCGCTCGCCGTCGCCGCAGAAATAGACGGTGTGCTCGCCCACGATGTCGCCACCGCGGATGGCGTGTACGCCGATCTCCTTGCGGGGGCGCGCGCCGACGATGCCCGCGCGCCCGTGCACGACTTGCTCGTCGTTGAGCGCGTAGCCGTCTTTAAGGATTTCGATCAGGCGCTCGGCGGTGCCGCTGGGAGCGTCTTTCTTGTGGTGGTGGTGCATTTCCAGCACTTCTGGCTCATACTGCTCGCCAAGAATGGCAGCGGCCTTACGCGTTAGGTAGTTGAGCGTGTTGACGCCTACCGAGTAGTTGCCCGCCCAGACTACGGGGATCTTGCCCTCGACGCTGCTGAGAATCTGTGCCTTTTCGGCGGCAGTGTGGCCCGTCGTGCCGATGATAAGTGGCAGCTGATGAGCCACCGCTAGCTCGGCGATGCCCGCGGTGACTTCGTGAAAGCTGAAATCGATGATGGCCTCGCAGGCGTCGATCTTCGCGCCAGGGTCGTCGCCGGCATCACATGCGGAGATGATTTCGGCGTCGTTAGCTTGAGCGATGGCGGCGATGGCGATGCCCATGCGTCCGCGCGAGCCGTTGAGAAGTAGTTTAAGTGGCATAAGGATTTAGCGTTAGACAAGGCCGAGCTCTGCCAGGAGTGGATCGAGCGCGGCGATAGTTTTATCGGTGATCGGGCTCAGCGGCAGGCGCACCTCTTCGCAGGCGATAATACCGGCCTGCTTGAGGGCATACTTGATCGGCACTGGATTGGGCTCTAGGAAGATGGCTTTGAAGAAGGGGAAATATTTAAGGAAGGTGGCACGCGCGGTGGCATAGTCGTTGGCATTGGCCGCGCGCACCATCTCGACGAGTGGGGCGACGACGAGGTTGGACGCTACACTGATCACGCCGGTGGCACCTGTGGACATGAAGGCGAGGGTGAGGGCATCGTCGCCACTCATCACGGCGTAATCGGGGCCGAGTGTGCGCACGTATTCGGTGACTTTTTCGCAGGAACCTTCGGCGGCCTTCATGCAGCAGACGTGTGGATACTTTTCGTAGAGGCGCGCGGTGACGTCGACCGAGATCTCGATGCCGCAGCGCGAGGGGATCGAGTAGAGGATGATCGGCTTTTCGGTGGCTTCGGCGATCTGGCCGAAGTGTTGCAAGAGCCCGGCTTGGCTGGGCTTGTTATAGTAGGGTGCCACCACTA
>Ga0222651_1000814_pt1 | contig 17307 bp, 9 predicted proteins | sample AntAcemetagen369_FD_179855 | JGI IMG/M metagenome (GOLD analysis project Ga0222651, IMG submission 179855) | Saline water microbial communities from Ace Lake, Antarctica - #369 | ecosystem: Environmental > Aquatic > Non-marine Saline and Alkaline > Saline | place: Antarctica: Ace Lake | collected...
CAATCGTCGAGCGAGAGCGCAAGCGGCTTCTCAAGGATAAGGTGCTTGCCAGCCTTCGCCGCCGCGACCGCGTGGGCTTTGTGCTGATTCGGGTATGAACAAATCGAGACCACTGCGATGTCATCGTGCGCAAGCAGATCGTCGATCTCGGTGTAGCTGGTGATCGCGCTGCCATGCTTCGCCGACAACTCGGTATCGTTTTGCGGACGCGAAGAATAGATCGCGGCGACCTCGACCCCTTCGATGGCATTAAGCGCGTCGATATGTGCGCCCGCAACCCAGCCATAGCCAATGATCCCAATTTTCATACGCTGAGATTAGTGGCTCGGGTTGGCATTGGCGAGGCGATAACAAGATCCCCGCACGCGATGGCGCGACCGGTTTCAGAAACACGGGCAAGGTGCTATTTTAAAAGTGGCTGGAAATGAGGGGCGAGGCATGAATGTGATTGGAGCCAGGGGCCTCTTTCTCTAGAAAGGAAACTTCATGAAATTCTCACTCCCCACGAGCACACAATGAACCCTTTAGTTGATCAATCGATGACACGGCGGAACTTCGTCCAGCAAGCATCGCGCGCCCTCCCGGCAGGTATCTTGGCCCTGCATGGGGCCCATTCAGGCCTGCGCGCACAAGAGGCCGGAGACCGCCCCAAACAGGCGACCGACATCGAAGTCCTCAATCCACGAGCGCGAGTTCCAGTGGGCCTTATCATCGATGATTCCACCTGCCTCGTAAACCTCAACCGATTCGCAATGCCGCAGTTCAATGCGGCTTGGGGTGGCCAGAACAAGAACTATCAGCGGGATTGGAAAAGTTGGCCGGTTGAAATTCCCGATAGTTTTGTGAGGAAGTTTGGGGAGTGGTGCGCGCAGCAAGGGGTGAAGGGTAAATATAGCATCGTGCCTTTCCCCGCATGTGTGGGCCGCTTGGACCGCGAGGTGCCCGGTTGGTCGCGTCGGGAGATCAATGACAGCATCAAGCTCGTTCGCGACTTGATGATGCCGAACTGGGATATTCATCCTGAGATGGTCACACACACCCGCGTCATCGATTTAAAAACGGGGCATCCCTACCCTGAAAATTCATCTCGGTTTATGGAGAACTGGGATTGGACCACTGGCAAGAGTGTCGACGAACTCGCAAGCTATCATGCTTACGCCTTGCAAATTCTGAAGAACATCGATCTTCCTTGTGATGGTCTAACCACGCCTGGCGGTTATGGGAACAAGGTGCTGCCCCAGCTTTCACAAGCGACCTTTGAATCTCTTCGCGATGTCTTTGGGACAGAAATCCCGCATTATTTTCGCCATCTCTACACCGACGAACGCAGCGTCGTGCCCAGAGTGGAATATGCCAGCGGTCTGGATGGTAACGATCCTCAATGTGTCGTCAGCATCATAGGATGCACCGGTGATTGGACCGGTGGATGGGATAACGTCGAACCAGCGGGCGCAGACAAGTTTATCACTGCTGATTTGAAATCAGGTCGTATGGTAGAGGTCATCACGCGGGGCGAACCCGCCATGATGGTGTGTCATTGGACCGGCATTTATTGGAACGGGGAGGAGAAAGGTTTCAAAGTTTTCCAAGAAGTTGTGAGAAGATTACACGCCCGATTTGATCACTTGATCTGGATGAAGCTGAGCGAACTGGCTCGCTACTGGGCCGCCAAGGAACTGACCCGGATCACGCGAGCGGGCACCGCGATTCACTTTCACGCGCCCTTTGCCTGTCCTGACTTTACGGTCGCAATTCCAAAAGGAGCACGTGGCAATCTCCTCATCCAGCACCATGGAAAGGCGCATCCCCTCAAGGAGGTGGCATTGCGCAAACAGCTGGAAGCGAACACCTGGTGCGAAGATCAGGATCGCTTGATCGTTTGTTTCAATTTGCCGAAGGGAAATGTCGAGTTGGTCTGGAATTCATAGTCGGCCTCTCCTTGCGTCTACGCCAACTCCTTCGGCCCACTCTCGAACTCCTGCTGCAATTGATGCGTGTAGAGCGCGTGATAGTGCCCCTTTTGCGCCAGCAAGTCGTCGTGCCCGCCGCTCTCAATGATGCGACCTTTCGCAATCACGAGAATCCGATCCGCAGTCCGGATCGTCGAAAGCCGATGCGCGATCACGAAACTGATCCGTCCGTAAAAAATCTCCTGCAAGCCCTGCTGGATCAACTGTTCGGTCTCGGTGTCGATTGATGACGTCGCCTCGTCCATGATGAAGATCGCGGGGTTCGCCAAGACCGTCCGGGCAAACGAGACGAGCTGCTTCTGCCCCGTCGAGAGACGGTTGCCGCCCTCCCCGACATCGGTGTCGTAGCCGTCTTCCAAGGCTTGGATGAAGCCGTCGGCATTCACGCGCCGCGCCGCCTCGCGCACCTCCTCGTCGCTCGCCTCGAGTCGACCATAACGGATGTTCTCGCGCACCGAGCCACTAAACAAGTGCGGCCCCTGCAAGACAATCCCGAGGTTCGATTGATACCACTCCAAACTGCGCTCCCGCAAATCCTCGCCATTCACGAGGATGGCCCCTCCGGTCGGTTCATAGAATCGCGCCGCGAGATTCACAATGGTGCTTTTGCCGCCGCCGCTTGCGCCCACCAAGGCAATCGTTTCGCCCGATTTCACGCTGAGACTAAAATCCTTCAGCACCTCTTCGCCGGTCTCATAGGAGAAGTCGACCGCGCGGAACTCAAGTCCCCCGATCGCGCGCGCCCCCCCGTCCGGCGCGAGGTCTGCCGGGCGATCCTCTCGATCCCATTCGGCAAGCTTCGCCTTCACCGCATCATTATCACTGATTCCTGGCTCCGTCGCCAATAGTTCGAGCACCCGCTCGCCCGCCGCCTGCGCGCCTTGCATCTGTACCAGCACCTGCGCGATCTGGTTGATCGGATTGAAAAACTGTCCCGCATAAAAGATGAACGCCACCAAGGTTCCCAGCGTCATCTCAGCGCTCATGACATCCGCCCCACCACGCCAGAGCGCCACCCCGGCCGCCACGCTCCCCAGCGTGAGCACCATCGGGATATAGACCGCCGACTGCAGTGCGTTCCTCATGGAAACCTCGTACATCTGCGACGAAAGCCCTTGAAACTCACCGAGGTTTTCCTCCTCGCGCACCAAGGCCTTGCTCGTCCGCAAACCCTGCAAGGCCTCCGAAAAAGAGGCCGTGATCATCGAATTAAACTTTCGCGTGTCCCGCGAACTCAGCAATAACTTCTTCTGGAAAATTGCGCTGATGACAATCAAGGGCGGCACCACCGAGAGCACCAAGAAACCGAGCACCGGGTTCAGGGCAATCAGAATTACCGCGATCATGACCACCAGACAAACCGCCCAGACGAGATCCAGGGTCCCCCATGCGATGATGCGGGAGAGCTTGTCACAATCCGAAGTGAGCCGCGAAATCATCCATCCGGTCGGCCGGTGGTCAAAGTAGCTGAACTCCAGTTCCTGCAAACGCTGGAAGCAGTCGCGCCGGATGTCGTGGCTCATGTGGTTCGCCAGGCTGCCTGCCGACCGAATGAAGATTAACACGCCAACCGTCAGCGCTATACTCAACCCCAGGTAGGTCGCGATGTGCGGTGCCAAGTCCAACGTCGAACTGACCTCGTTCACCTCGTCCACCGTCCAGCGTGTCACTAAGGCAAAGCTGGCATCCACCCCTGCGATCGCCACCGCCGAAACCGCCAGCGGGATCAAAAACTGCTTGTAGCCCAAAGCGAGACGAAAGACCTTCTTCCACAGGCTCATGTCGAAATTCTCGCTGAAGGCGTCTTCTGGAACCTCGTTGGTCATGATTCAACAGGGTTCAAGAGTTCGTTTTCCAAGGCCGTTTGAATCGTCCACAGACGACGATAGAGCCCCTCTTTCTGCACCAATTGCGCGTGCGTGCCCTCCTCGCTAATGCGTCCGCCCTCCAGCACTATGATTTTGTCGGCATGAGCCAGCGTGGACAAGCGGTGCGCGATCACGAGCGTTGTCCGCCGCCCGTGACGACTGCGTAGCGCCTCCAAAATCGTGGCCTCCGTTTCGGCATCGACCGCACTCAAGGCATCGTCCAGCAGTAACACCGGGGTGTCCTGCAAGAGCGCCCGCGCCAGGGCCACTCGCTGGCGTTGTCCGCCCGAGAGCGTCACCCCGCGCTCCCCGACCAAGGTCGAATATCCCGCGCTAAAGCTTGCGATCGTATCGTGAATGTCCGCCAAGCGCGCCGCCTCGGCCACATCGTCATCCACCGCCCCGTCACGGCTCAGGCGGATGTTCTCCCCGATCGTCTTTGAGTAAAGAAACGGCTCCTGCATCACCACGCTAAATTGCGCACGCACCCACTGGCGGTCCAGGTCCGTCAACTCGTGACCATCGAATCGGATCGACCCCGACTGGTAATCATAGAGTCGTAAAAGCAGACTCATAATCGTCGACTTCCCCGAACCCGAGGGTCCCACGATCGCCAAAGTCTGGCCCGGCTCCACCCGAAAGGAAAGACCCTTGAGCTCCGTCTCGTCTTCACCGTAGCCGAACACCAAATCCGTCACCTCGATCTTCCCCTTCACCGGACACGGAGGCGTCGCGGGAGCTTCCGGCGCACTCTCCTCAGGCTCCGACAAAATCTCGCCCATCCGTGTCAACGCCACCACCGACTTGCCGAGCTCCGTCAAGGTTCTCCCCATCTGGCGCACCGGCCACAACAACATGTTCAAGAACATCAGAAATGCGAACAACGTCCCCACCGTCAGCGATCCCGTCGCGATGAAGTAAGCGCCGGAGAACAAGACCAAGGCCTGCTGGATCAGCACCACCAAGTCCGAGATCGACCAATACCACGCCATGAGACGAAGAAGGCGCAAGCTGCGATCGCGGTAGAGTTGATTGGGCTCCGCAAACTTGGAAATCTCAAAGTCCTGACGCGCAAAGGCCCGCACCACCCGCAAGCCCGTCAGGTTTTCCTGCACCACCCGCGTGACCTGACCCTCCGCTTCCGCAACCTCCTTGAAGAGGTGTTTTACTCGGCCCACGTAAAGGTAACCGAACAGAATAATGGGCACGATCAGCACGAACGAAATCGCCGCCATGCGACCATCCAATAGGATCATGATCGGCAAGGCCGTGAGTAGCAGTAAGATGGCATTACTGACCTCCACCACCTGGCTCGACAACGCCAGTCGCAGCGTTTCAACGTCCGAGGTGCAGCGTTGGATCAAATCACCCGTCTCGGCCCGGTCATGATACTTTGCCGGCAAACGCTGAAGGTGATCGTAAAGGCGATCCTTTAAGCGCCGCGCGATCCCATCCGACGCCTGGGCTGCAAAGCGACCCTTGAAATAAGCGAAGACACCCGCCACGAGCGTCAGTAAAACCATCAGCAGGGCTGGAAACCACAAGCGCTCCCGCACGAACTCCGCGCCCCCCATCATCGCGATCACCCCCGAAGTCAGCCGCCCCTCATCCGGCTCCTGCGAGAGCGCGAAATCAATCGTCGCACTCGCCAGCAAGGGCGTCACATAATTGATCGCGGTGAACACGAACAAGGCCGCAATCGCCCAGGCATATGTCCCCCGAAACCCACGCATCAAGTCCCAGAGCAAATGCAGCGGCGCTGAATTTGGTGAGTGAGACTGCCCGAAAGCCATGCCGTTAACTGGGATGAGGAGACCTAGGTGGCAAGAGAATTCAGCGGAATCCACGATGACATGTCCTGATCTTCGCCGCGTCCCGACTCCGCCCCGTGGACTTTCAGAAGAACCGCCGCCAAAACGATCTTGGCATGGTGGCAGGGAGGACGATGCTTTCAGGTGAAAGATACCCTCCCTCAAACGATTGTTTTACGATTATTTCCTGCGATTAATTCCCGCACTTATGGAAATGCTCTGGACGGCGATTCTGTGAGGTGGAAGCCCATTCGCGTCAACTTAAGAGGTTAATCCAAGTGCTACAGTTAGTGAGTGCTATAGTTAGTGCGGGAAACAATATAATAGGGGTTCCGCTGATCACGGCGGATGAGAAGATCATTCGTTGGGGAAGAAAAACCCACAGGTTCAAGTCATCGCGCTTTAGGCGGAGTGGTAGCAAACAAGACGGGGCTTAATGGGTTAGAAATGATACCACCAAGTAACGTCGAAGTGAACTTCTCGGATTTCGTTTTGGTGCCGTCGGGCTTGGCAGATGTGGTGCGAAGGCAAGGATGAGGTGGTAAAATGGGGGGGGCTTGGTCCAAGAGCAGATAGAAACTTTTTTATACTGACATAAGATTTCAAAAGCGAACAATCGCGATCAGTCACAATGTCTCTTTCCTCCCTCTGCACCCCACGTCCATCCGTCTTCTCTGCTGAACGCCGGGCGACTGTTCTTAATCTCAATAACTTTCTAATTGGTGAGGTGGAGGGGGATACCTTTTTTGAGGAGAACTACTTCACGGTGGGGATGGAGACGCTCGTAGAGCGGGCGTTGAAGCAGCTGAGCGGGCAAATTTCAGGTTCTTCGGTGTTTCTTCTCTCCCAGGCGATGGGTGGCGGAAAGACGCACAGTATGATGGGGTTGGGGCTTCTCGCCCGCGATCCCGCTTTGCGGAAACGGGTGATGGGCGTTGATGATCCTGCCCCTTCGCTTCCTGCGACCCGGGTGATTGGGTTTGAAGGGCGAAATACCGATTCCTCCGGTGGGGTGTGTGGCGAACTGGCCCGCCAGCTGGGAAAAGAAGACGAGTTCTCGCAATACACCTCGGGCGCGCTCAGTGCTCCTGGTCCGGAGGCTTGGAAAAAGCTCCTCGGCGAGGAGCCGGTCATCATCTTCCTCGATGAAATTCCTTTCTACCTTCAATATGCGGTTTCCGTTTCAGTCGGGAATTCTGACCTCAGCGTCGTCACCAGCACGGCGCTCGCTAACCTTTTTGTCGCGGTCACGGATTTGAATAATGCCTGCCTCGTTCTTTCCGACCTTGCCGGGCATCACTACTCCGGGGGGCAAACGAGCTTGGAGGGCGCGTTTAACTCGGCCAGCAAATCGATCACGGACGAGAGCCGCCGCATCGCCGTTCCTCTGACGCCGGTCAATCCCAACGGAGATGAGCTTTACCATATTCTCCGTAAGCGGCTTTTTGAAAAAGTGGCCTCGGAGGAGCAAATTCAAGAAATCGCGACAGCTTACCAAGCTTCACTCCGTGAAGCCGAAAAAATGGGCCTGACTTCGACGGCTCCTGAAACTCTCTCGGCTCGCATTCGCGATTCCTACCCCTTCCACCCGGACCTCCGCGAACTCGTCGGGAAGTTTAAGGAAAACAGTGGCTTCCAACAAACCCGCGGCGTTATCCGCTTGATGCAGATCGTCGTCTCCAACCTTTGGGAGAAAGAAACCGCTGAGTCACTCGATCTTATCGCTCCTTATAATCTCGACCTCAACAGTCAGGCCGTCGCCGATGAGGTCAAACAAATCAATTCCGCTCTTAGCGAAGCCATCGCCCACGACATCGCGCGAGAGGGTGATTCCGAAGTGGAACACATCGATCAGGCGAATAAGAATACCGACGCCTCCGACGCCGCAAAACTTGTCCTCATGGCCTCGCTTTCCACCACGCCGGGAGCGGCTCACGGATTGCGGGAACATCAACTCATTGATTGCCTCCAGCGTCCCGGTCGTGACCTCTCGACCTTCAAGACCAATGTCCTCGATAAGCTTGATACCCGCGCCTGGTATCTTCACCGCTCGGCGGATGGGCGGCTCTTTTTCAAGAATCAGCAAAATCTCGCGGCCAAGCTTCGGTCCACCGCGCAGTCCCTCCATGCCGAGGTCGTAGAAGGAATGCTGCGCAAGCGACTGGAAAGTTACTTCGCGCCCACCGTCCGGGACTGCTTTCAGAATCTCAAAGTCCTTCCTCCTCTTGATGAGGTGCAGTTGGAACAAGGGAACACTACTCTCCTGATCGTCCGACCCGGTGGCACCAATGGCACCCTTCCGATTTCGGCAGACTGGCAGAGTTGGTGGGAACAACAGCAGTATAAAAACCGCGTCCTCTTCCTCACCGGTAGCCGTGATACCTTTCAGAAAGTCCTCGATTCCGCCCGCCAGACCCGCGCGCTCGAAAGCATCGAAGAAGAACTTAGAGCCGAAAGCACCCCGTCGGATGACCCGCAATGGCGTGCGCTTGACACTTTAAAAGACCGCGTCGGCCTCCAATTCAGTGCCGCGCTGAAAGAAGCCTTCGACCAGATCGTCTATCCTTCTATCAAAAACTCCCTCCGCGCGACCGGGGTCGATCTCGCCTTTGCCGGGAATCAAAATGGCGAGTCCACCATCCGCCACACCCTTGGGGAGGCTGATAAATTCACGCAAGACATCAGCGAGGATAGCTTCCGCAGCTACGCCGAGGCCAAGCTCTTCGGCGGGGAGAGCAAGACCGTCCTCTGGGCCGACTTCAAGCGGGCCGCTGCTGTCAAGACCGAGTGGCCCTTCCACAAGACTTCCGCTCTCGATGATCTGAAGGCCGAGTGCTTTCGCCGCGACCTTTGGCGTGAGGAGGGGAACTACGTCCGCCGGGGTCCATTCCCGCCCGCCGATCCCAAGGTCAATATCCGCGTTCTTTCGACCGATGATGACAATGGCGGCGTCACCTACCTCAAGATCGAGGGCCTCAATCAAGCACCCTCCGTGGTTTACGAAACCGGAGAGAGCGCCCCCACCACCGCCTCCAGCCCGGTCCCCACTCCGCAAAAGTTCGAGGCCCGCAGCTTACGGTATCGTTTCTTGGCTTTTGATCCCGACGATCTCGCCCGCACCAGCCCAATCGAGGAATGGTGCGCCAGCCTCCGGCTTAAGCATGACCTGCAAGACGGGGGCGATCATTTCAAAGTCACCCTGCAGGCCCTCCCAACTCATCCCGAGGTGAGCATCCGCTTCACCACGGATGGCTCCTCTCCCTCGCACAGCGGAGCTGCCGTTTACGATGGGCCGATCCGCGTGCCCGAAAACTGCCGCATCATTTGCGCCTGTGCCGTCGCACCTGAGCTGGGCCTCACCTCCGAGAAGCTGACGGTCAATATCCCGAAGCGTGGCGAGGAAGAACGCACTATCGATCCGCAAAGGCCCGCTCGCTGGACGGCCCGCACCAAGCTGGACGAATCCGGGCAAGTCTGGGAATTCCTCGCGCAATTCGAAAAATCCCCGCAAGCCACCGCGCATGATCTCTCCCTCACCGCCGAGAGTGAGAATGGCCAGCAAGTGCTGGACTACACCGGCTCCCGGCCCGAGGGCTACGCTGCTGTCGATCTTCGTCAGTTGTCCGAAAAGCTGCAAGAAATCGTGGCCACCACCACCTTGCGGATGACGGTGGGCAGCCTCAGCTTCCCCTCCGGGCAGTCTCTGCTCGACTGGGTGCAGGAAAGTGGGCAATCCTTTGACCTGAGTAAAGTCACTCAATCGTAACGTCTCCGCTACCATGCCTCCCCGTTCCACCGTCTCCAAGCGCAAGCCTATCGGCCTCGGCTTCCTCCCGCAGGAAGCTCGTCACGGCTTTCTACTGGAAGTGCCCCGGGACAAGTCGCCGGATAGTCTCATCTGGATTTCCGAACACCGGGGAAACACCCTCGCCACCCTCGGTGAGCGTACCATTGCCGCCAGCGATAGCAGTGATCCGGCCCTCCGCGTTCTCATTGACCGCCGTCGCTGGGAACTTCTTGCCCCGGCTTTTTGGGAAGAGGCCAATCGCCGCCTCAAAGCCAATGGCCTCGGCACCGCGCGTTTTGTTAAAAATCCCACCAAGCCCGTGCCCATTCATCCCTCGCTGGGCAAGGAACTCTGCATCCTCTGCTGGGCGCTCGAAGAAGCCCCGCCCGATGACATCCCCAATGCTCTGCGCAACTGGGAAGCGCTCGCTCCCGAGGAACGTTGGTGGCTTTACACCATGACCGTGGCCACCACCGGGCAGGCCATGCAGCGCGGTATCGGTTGGCGCAAGGCCCTCCGCGCCGCTCTTGCCGACAATCCCTTCATCAAAGGGGAAGGCCTCTCGCCCAAGGCGCGCCGCGAGCTTCTCGGGCATTCCCAGCTTTCCCTCCCGCTCTAGAATTTTCCCACATGCCTTCCTTCATCGAGACCCAGTTCCCCATCGCCCGCCTCTCGGCGGAAGCTTACAAAGAGCGCAAGGCAAACAATGGACAGACTCTCACCCGCCTCGGGAAGTGGTGGGGCCGCAAGCCGCTCATCCTCGTCCGTGCCTCCATCATCGGGATGCTCATGCCGGCCTCTGACGATGCTAAAAAGGACCGCGAAATTTTCCTGAAAATTCTCACGATGGATGACGAGGGGACCTTGGCTCGCTGGCGCACCGATAAGCGCTTTTCGGTCTCCGAGCTGGGGGTGCTCGCCACGGCGGCTGAGCGACGCGACTGGAACGAACTTGATGGACGGCTCGAAGAAGCGAAGGAAGAGGTCAAGACTCTCCGCGGGGCCTCCCGCCAAATCCCCCGTGGAGAGCGGGCCGCCAAGGAGCAGGCGAAAATCGCCATCGATGCCGCCGTGCGGGAGGTCGAAGAACGGGCAGGCGAGTTGGGAAAGTTCATCGCGCAACTCCAGATCACTTGCTTCGGGCGCCTCCCTTATCCCGAGCGTCTGCGCCGTTGCCACCGGCCCGAGCAGGTCGAGGGGCCATCGCCGGAGGCTTGGGCGGAGATCAATGCCCACCTTGGAATTGCGGCACAGTCCCTTCCGGATCTGGTCGCGGAGCTGGGGAAGAAGACCTTCGGGCGCGTTCCCCGGGTCGGTGATAGTTTTTGTGGCGGCGGGTCCATCCCCTTCGAGGCCGCACGCATTGGTTGCGAGGCTTTTGGCTCAGATCTTAATCCCGTCGCGGCCCTCCTCACCTGGGCCAGTCTCAATATCCTCGGCGGCGGTCCCGAGGTGCAGGAGGAAGTGATGGCGGCTCAGAGCAAAGTTCTCGAACTGGCCGACGACCAAATTACAGATTGGGGCATCGAGCACAATGAGCGCCGGGAACGGGCCGATGCTTATCTCTACTGCGTCGAGGTGAAGCCCGAGGGCTGTGAGTATTATATCCCGCTCGCTCCCAGTTGGTTGGTCGGGGAGAAGTCCAAGGTCGTTGCCAAGTGGCATCGCGAAGATGGCTCGGACCGTCTCAAAGGAGAGATCGCTTACGTCGAGACGGCTGAAATGAAGGCTTTCAAAGCAAAAAAGGGAGCGACCGCAGCCGATGGCCGTGTTGTCGATCCGTTCGATTCCTCCCGCACTTGGTCCATCGAATCCTTGCGTGGACCGGAGGGGCTCCGTCGCTGGAGCAATGAGGACGTCTTGCCCCGTCCTGGCGATGTTTTTCAATAAAGATGGGAAGAAGCGCTACGCCGCTCCGGATGAGAATGATCTCATGCGTGAGGAGAAGGTCAGCGAACTTCTCGCCGAGCGTTTTGAAAAGTGGCAGGAAAAAGGGTTCCTTCCATCGACTGAAATTCCTGAAGGTGGCTATAATACCGATCAGCCGATTCGCGAACGGGGTTGGACCCACTGGCACCATCTCTTCACGCCGAGGCAGCTGCTTACGCATGGAATCATTATGGCGAACAGTTTTGAGGTTTTGTTCGAGACGACTCCGAAGGTCGCCTCTGTTCTAGGGTGCAATCGAATGGCTGATTGGAACTCCCGGCTCTCAGCGTGGATGAATCACAAAGGAAACGAGAAGGGAAATCAGGTGTTTTATAACCAAGCCCTGAATTGTCATATGAGCTATTCGGGGAGGCCTTTTTCGAAGCTTGTTGATACCTTTCCAGTCGTAAACGAGGTTTCAAACGCGAAGGCTTTCCCAAAACATGTCGCCATTCATTCGGACGCTCGCGACCTCACAAACGAATGTGACCTTTGGGTCACCGATCCACCCTACGCCGATGCCGTCAACTATCACGAACTCGGCGACTTCTTCCTCGCGTGGAGCGATAAGGCTCTCGCTGATCTTTTCCCCGAGTGGGCCACCGATTCCCGTTCCGAACTCGCAGTCCGGGGCGATGGCGATGACTTCCGCCACGCCATGGTGGAGATTTACCAAAATCTGGCCCGGCACATGCCGGATAATGGCTTACAGATGGTGCAGTTCACTCATCAAGACCCCGGCGTGTGGGCTGATTTGGGGATGATCCTTTGGGCGGCAGGATTACATGCCACGGCAGCTTGGACCATCAGCACCGAGACCGAGGCGGTGGGCATTAAAAAAGGAAACTACGTCCAAGGCACGGTCTGTCTCGTCCTCCGGAAACGGCTGAATTCCGAGCCCGGCTTCATCCGGGAGGTCACTCCGCAGGTCGAGGATGAGGTGAAGCGGCAGATCGACTCGATGCAGGCTCTCGATGAAGATGGCGAGCCGAATTTTAACGACTCCGATTACCAACTGGCCGCTTACGCCGCCGCGCTCAAAGTGCTCACCCAATTCAGCACCCTGGATGGCAGGAATGTTGAGCACGAGGTCTTTGCGGTGCGGGAGAAGAAGGAGAAGAGTGATTTTCAAAAAGTGATCGAGCGCGCCATCGGCATCGCCTGTGACCTCCTCATCCCGGCCGGGTTAGAAAACATCTGGCAGCGTGACCTCGCCCTCTCCGAGCGCTACTACCTCCGCGCCCTCGATATCGAGAGCCGGGGAGAACGCCGCAAAGGAATGTATGAGGAATTGGCACGGGGCTTTGGCGTGACCGACATCCGCCCGCTCCTCAAATCTGACAAAGCGAACGGAGCGCGCATGCGCACGCCGAGCGACTTTCGCAGAAGCCAGCTCAGCCCGATGAACTCCGATGACACCGAACCCAGCTTCGGATCATCGGCCCTGCGTCACCTCCTCTTCGCGATCGCCGAGACCAGTAAAGCGGAAGGCGACGCGGAGGTGGGCCGCCAATATCTGCGCGATGCCTTCATCACCCCGGCCCTTTACTGGAGCCGCCGCGATAGCCTCATCACCTTGCTCGACTGGCTCGCCGCCTTGGGAAATGTCGAGGGCATGAAGGAATGGCAGGCCGATGCCGAAGCCGCCCGCATTCTGGCAGGCCGACTGCGAGTGGATGAAGCGTGATGAGCGGAGTTGTGCCATTGCCGATCACGCTGCGTCGCTTCTCGGCGAGACGCTTCCGTGGCCCGATGGCACGGGGCTTGAACGCGCCCTTTTTAGTTTCGGCGATTGAGGAAGGATCTGATGAATTGGTGAGCTTGGTCGTGAAATGCCACGCCGGATACGACGACCGGCCCGAGTGCCTCGTGCGGGAGATGTTTGCCCTCATCTTGGCACGTGAGCTGGGCTTGGCGACCGTCGAGCCGGTGGTGGTGGATTTGCCGGAGGGATTCGAATACGGGGCAGGGGATTACAAGAGCCACCGGGGGCGAAATTATCCTGAGATGATCGAGCAGAGTCGCGGGTGGAATTTCGCGACGGTGCATTTGGGGGCAGATTGGAAGCAGTGGCTGAACACTGCACCTCCGCAGTCGGTCGGGAAAGAGGAGATTAATGCCGCTTTTTCTTACGATGGCATGGTGCAGAACGCGGATCGACAGGGCGATAATCCCAACCTTCTGTGGCGGGAAGATCGGCTCGTCCTGCTGGATTTTGACAAGGCCTTTGCGTATTGCTCGCAGCAGGGAGGCGAGGAAAAGCCGTGGCGGAAGTTTCTCCCGATGATGCAGTTGGAGCGTCATTGTTTGTTCCCTTTTCTGAAGCAGGGTGAGGGAGGCAGCCTTTGTGATTGGCTGTGGGAGCATTGGGAAGAGTGGCAACTTGAGAGAGGGTGCGCCCCGATCACCGAAGCGATCGAAACCGGTTTGGCGAGTTCACCGCTCGACTTTGCGGAAATCCTGACCTACCTTTCGAAGCTGGCTGGCGGGATGGACGACTTTTTCGGCTACCTCACGGCCCATGCCAAACCATCTTGAGCGATGAATCTGGAACCCTACAGCTTTTGCTATCTCCGCTACTTTCACGAACCGCTTTCGGGCGAGTTTGCGAACGTCGGCGTCTTGATTTGGGCACCGAAGAGCCAGACGCTGCTCTTCCAGGGGACGGAGAAGTTTAGCCGTCTCTCGAAGTTTTTTGCCAATTTTCATAAGGACGACTACCGGAAGATGATGAAGCGGATTGAGTCGCGCTTCAAAGAACTCTCTGAGGAGATCCGGGAATCGTCAGTGGGATTGATCCTAGGACGTGAGCCGGAGACTGCGCATGATCTCGGGGTGAGCGTGATTCCGGTGGACTCGGCTGCTTTGCAATGGAGCCAGTCGGGCGGGGGGCTTTGCGCATCGCCCGAGGCGGAACTCGCCAGTCTCTATCATGAGCAGATCGAGCAGCACTACGACGTGCTCGATAGCTTCCGGCGTGACGAAGCAGCGGTCTATCGTGCGGTTTATCGGGAGGCCTTCAATCGCCCGCAGGTGAAGGAGGTGATCAAGCCGCATGAAATCTCGGCACCGTTGGCGAAGCGGAATTTTGAGCAAGCGTGGCGGAATGGGGTTTGGAATGTTTACCAGACACTTTCATTTGACCTTTTGAAGCCTGATGACATTCGGCAGAAGGCCTACCGCTGGCATGCTGAGAGTAATTTCTTGGCTGAGTCCGCCGAAAAGCACCAGCTGCACCTTCTTCTTGGTGGTCCGCAGGGGCGCAATGGAAAGGCTTTTGGTGACGCCTGCAAGGTCTTGGAATCTGGGGGGAATGCCCGGATTATCCGTGAAGATGCAGCTGGGGATTTTGCGGAGGAGTTGGAGGCGAAGGTCCGGGAGGCCACCGAAGCCGCTTGAGAATTTCCATTGACGGTAGGATTTTTAAATGTTCCCTTGAACACGTATCATGATCTCCCGTCATTCCAGTCGCCGCAAGAAGCTCGATCAATCGGTGCTTCAGGAGAGGCTGGCGAGCGCGATCTCTTATGACCGTATTGCAGGGTATTTTCGGTCGAGTTTGTTTGAGGTGGCGGGTGAGGCTCTCATGCAGGTTGAGGGGAAGATTCGCATTATTTGTAATTCGGATATCGATCCCAAGGACATGCAAACTGCGGCAGCGGCGCAAGCGGCGCTGCGGAAGAATTGGTGTGCCGGAAATAATCCGGAGGTATTGCCCTCGGCCTTGCCGCGATATCAGGCCCTTTTTGAAGCTCTGAAAAGTGAGAAGCTAGAAGTGCGGGTCTTGCCCGATCATGCTCACGGGCTGGTGCATGGCAAAGCCGGGGTGATCCGATACGCCGATGGCGGGGCAACTTCTTTTCTGGGAAGTGTGAATGAGAGTGTCTCGGCTTGGAAACTCAACTACGAACTGCTGTGGGAAGATGATTCACCGGAAGCGGTGGCCTGGGTGGAAGAGGAATTTGAAGCTCTTTGGAATGATCCGCTTGCGGTTGACTTGTCCTGCTGCCCTTTTGTGGTTCAGGAAGTGGAGCGCGTCATTAAACGCAAAGTGATCAGTCCGGAAGATTGGCCCGGCGGAGCTGGAATCGTGGAAGATGCGGCGGCAGCGGCGGTGGAGACTCCGGTTTATCGCAAAGAACAGGGGTTGTGGCCCCATCAGAAATACTTTTGTCAGCTGGCACTGGAGCGTCATCGGCTGGGAGGCGCGCGGCTGGTTCTTGCTGATCAGGTGGGCCTTGGGAAAACGATTCAACTGGCGATGGCGGCGATGTTGATGGCCCTCGATGAGCCGGACGGTGGTCCCATTTTGGTGCTGGCGCCGAAGCCACTGCTTCCGCAATGGCAGGGAGAATTGATGGAGCTGCTGCACCTGCCCTCGGCCCGTTGGGATGGGCGGCAGTGGATCGATGAGAACGAGGTGGTCTATCCGGGACTTGGAAAAAATCCGCTCGCGAATTGTCCCCGGCGAATTGGTTTGGTCTCACAAGGCCTCGTGGTGCGAGGGAAGGAGGAGGTTGTTCAGCAACTTCTTGCTCAAGAATACACCTGCGTCATTGTCGATGAAGCACACCGTGCTCGGCGGCGAAATGTCCCGGCGGTGGACGCGACGGAAGATCAGGTCAACGAACCGGGAGAACCGAATAACGTCATGGCGTTTTTGCGGAAGATCGGGCCGAAGACGAAAAGTATGCTCCTCGCGACAGCGACTCCGGTACAACTCCATCCGATCGAAGCGTGGGATCTTCTGCATATTCTCTCTCATGGGAATGACGGCGTGCTTGGTGGTTGGACCCGGACCAGCCCTTGGTATCGTGCGCAAACCTGTCTCAATGTGGCGCGGGGAAATCAACAAGTGCCGGTCGATGATGAACGCTTAGGTTGGGAGTATGTCCGCGATCCGCTCCCTTCACGGTTTGAAGATCCGGTGACGGCGCGCATTCGTCGGGAACTCAATGCGGCTGATCAGAAATGGCAGTTTAAGCCGGAGATGATTGATAAGCTTCCGGATGCGATTCGGAATGTGAAACTCAAGAACGATTTGCTCCCAGATTATGGACGAACTCATAATCCAATGTTGCGTTGTATTGTAAGGCGGACCCGGACCTATCTTGAAGAAACAATCAATCCGCACACGGGTGCTCCTTTTTTGCCAAAGGTGGGTGTGAGGCTTTTCATGGGGAAAATAGAGGATGGCTTGACGCTCGATAGCTATCTGCGCGACGCCTATCAGGAGGCCGAACACTTTTCTGACCTTCTGCAGCAGAGAGTCAAAGGGGCAGGGTTTTTTAAAACTCTCCTTCTTCGCCGGATTGGAAGTTCAATGGAGGCCGGACGGAGAACAATTTGTCGCTTGCTTGGAGTGGAACCGGAGGTGGAATCCGACGAAGAGGACGACGATGCTAAGGAGGGGTTCGATGAAAATCAGAGTGAGTTTAAGGATTTCACGACTGAGGAAATAACCTCACTCAGTCGGTGCTTGGAGCTCTTACGCGCGGGCGGAAACAATGATCCCAAGCTTGAGACGATCATTGGCTTTTTACTAGGATCGTCGCCAGAGTCTGAAGAACGCTGGCTGGAGGCCGGCTGCATTCTTTTCTCACAATACTACGATACCGCTCACTGGATCGGTGAGGAGCTATCGAAGCGGAGTGAATTCTCGGGGTATGATATTGGACTCTATGCCGGGAGCAATCGTTCTGGATTTTGGAGGAAGGGGGAGTTCCAACGCTGTGATCGGGATGATTTGAAGGAGAGGGTTAGAAGTGGCGAGCTTCGACTTCTCATCGGCACAGATGCGGCATCGGAAGGCCTAAACCTGCAGAGACTGGGAACGCTCATCAATATTGATCTTCCCTGGAACCCCACACGATTGGAGCAGCGAAAGGGGCGCATTCAAAGAATTGGACAAAGCCGGAGCGAGGTCTTTGTCGCGAACCTCC
>Ga0222651_1000816_pt1 | contig 17293 bp, 27 predicted proteins | sample AntAcemetagen369_FD_179855 | JGI IMG/M metagenome (GOLD analysis project Ga0222651, IMG submission 179855) | Saline water microbial communities from Ace Lake, Antarctica - #369 | ecosystem: Environmental > Aquatic > Non-marine Saline and Alkaline > Saline | place: Antarctica: Ace Lake...
AAGTTAACTACAAGAACGGTAAAATAATTAAGGAACTATGAAAAAGAATGGAGTAGTTGTAACTCGGTACTCAAATGGTCAGTTAAAATCAGAATCCAATTGGGAAGACGGACATCCAGAGGGGTTATGGGCAGAATGGTATGACAATGGTCGATTGAAATCTGAATACAATTTCAAGGATGGTAAGCTGGATGGATTAACCCAAGAATGGTACGATGATGGTAAATTGGAATATGAAGCCAACTACAAGAACGGCAAAAAGGAAGGGGTGTGTAAAGACTGGAATGAAAGCGGAAAATTAAGATTTGAAGATAATTTCAAGAACGGTAAACTAACATACAAGATATGACTGTATTAATAATAACAACGGCAATGTGCGTCTATATGATTAGGCGAGAACGGTTGACATACCTTGCAGTCAAAAGAAAACTTGACCAGTATGATTGAAGACGGCATAGCCTGCCTACTGGTTCTTATATGGCACGGCTTTTTAATTTATAAAATGAGAAAAATGGACTACTTAGACTACGAGCTACAGCAACACCAGGAACAGCAAGACGCTTACTGCGAGAACTGCGGACAAGCACATAGAGACGACTGTGGCTGCTCAAATGAGGAAGAATAGAGAGCTAACGATTACCCTAGGCAAGGTGCCTAGCTTAAACAGTTTCTATGCCGGAGCGCATTGGACAAAACGAAAAAGAGCAAAAGATGAGGCATTTGAAGAGGTTAAGCAGCAACTGGGCTATAATAAAGGAGCTCCTTATAACAGTTTTAGAGTTATTGCTAATGTTCGTTACCGTTACGATCTGGACAATAGCATTATCGCTGTTAAATTTACTAGCGATGCTCTTAAAACGTTGGGCTGGGTTATCGACGACAGTCCTAGATACTTTCGATCGTGTCTTTTGGTATGGACGGAACAAATACCTAAAAATGAAGCGCAAATAATAGTTACGCTTTCAGATGAACACCCGTAATAAAGGAGCTTTAGCGGAGTACCGATTTTTAAGCTATGCGATTAGCCTAGATTTAAATGTACTTACCCCCGCCGTAGAGGGCTACGCTTACGACGTTGTGATAGATAACGGCTCTAGGTTCTATAAGATCCAGGTGAAGTATGCCGCAAGAGACAAGAGGTACCCCAACGCCTTTAAGACAATGGCCCAGCGTAAAATATTAAACAGTACCGACCTTTATAGAAAATACAAAGCTACAGAAGTAGACTTTTTTGCTGTATACATTTGGAATATAGACACCTTCTATATCATTCCTTATGATCAGGTTACAGGGAACAGCATAACCCTAAACCTTAAAAACAAGAATAACAACAACAAGTACGAGCCTTTTAGGAATAACTGGAGGCAGCTACTATAACAACACTTAACAAAATGCAAAAACTACAACAAGCAGCCAGCCTATACATAAAGCACGGCTTTAGCCCGGTGCCGTTGGTAAGTGGTCAAAAGCGCCCGCTTCTAAAGGATTGGACAAAGTACAAAGACGAGGTAATAACAGACCTTACTCTTTTTAGTACTGAGGGCTTAGGTCTTGTATGTGGGTTTAATGGCTTAGAGGTTTTAGATATTGACGCTAAGCATTTTGAGGGTAACGAGTTTGTAGAGTTTATAGACCTACTAGAGGTTAACGGCCCTGGACTGCTTAAAAAAATGGTTATACAGAACACCCCTAGCGGGGGCTTCCATTTCCTATACCGCTGCGAGACCATAGAAGGCAACAAGAAGCTAGCTAAGAACACTATAAAAGAGGTAACCTTTGAGACCAGGGGCCTAGGTGGTCAGGTTGCCGCGTGGCCTACTCCAGGATATAGCTTAGAGAACAAGGCCAGCGCTATACAATGGATAACTAAAGAGGAGCGCGATATACTTTTTAATAGCGCTAGAGAGCTAGATAAAACCCCAAAAGTAGAGATAACCTACCAAGCCCCTAAAAAAAGCTTTAACGATAGCCAAGAGCTTACCCCCTGGGACGATTTTAACAGTAAGGTAGACTGTATAACAATACTACAGAGCCACGGCTGGCAGATCGTAAGAGAGGATAGTAAATGTGTATACGTAAAGAGACCAGGACAAAGCGACGCACAAGACAGCGGTAAGGTGTTTAAAGATAGTGGGCGGCTTTGGGTATGGAGCACGAGCACAGCGCTAGAAGCTGAGGTACTATATAACGCCTTTGCCCTACTAACAGCTTTAGAGCATAACAATGATTTTAAGGCTTGCGGTAGAGCTTTAAGTGGTGAGGGCTATGGCGCTAAAAAAGAAACAGTTAAGCCTAATGAGGTAGAGAGATATACGGCGGCACTAAGCGAACCAACAGAGAGCGCAGAGCCAGCCGATAGCTTACTAACTAAATACCTGCTAGATCCTACGCAAGAGATAAAAAACCCCCCTAGCGTAATAGAGTTACGCGTAGGCGTTGAGGTATTTACCCTAGGTACCGCAGGTAACATTAGCCTTATTCAGGGAAAGGCTAAGAGCCGTAAGAGTTACTTTATGAGCGCAATCGCCGCCGCCGCAATAAGGGAGGGGTATAATAACAACATACTTAAGGCCGGTATAGTTAAAGGTACTGTCCTTTACTTTGATACAGAACAGGGAGACTTCCACGCCCAGCGCGTAAACCAGCGAATACTTCACTTAGCAGGTATACCCAGGGAAATAGGCCAGCAGAAGCTTAAGTACTTTGCCCTGCGTAAGGCAGACACTAACGCAGACCGGTTAAGCGTTATAGAGTATATAATTAATAAAACAGAGGGCGTAAGCTTAGTTATTATAGATGGCGTAGTAGATATATCTAACGGCGTTAATGAAGAGGTAGAAGCTATAGCTTTAGTTAGCCGCCTTATGAAGATAAGCGCAGATAAGAACCTACACCTGGCAACAGTACTGCACGAGAATAAGCACGACAGAGGCGCAAAGGGCCACTTAGGTAGCTACCTAGTACAGAAGTCCGAGACGGTTTACGGGGTTAGCAGGTCAGAAGACGGCTTTACAACGTACATAGAAGGCCTTTATACTAGAAACGCAAGCTTTCCAGACTTACAGCTAGTGGTAGAGGGTAAAGAAGTAGAGCTAGGCCTTAAGGAAGATACAAGCCCAGCGGGTAAGGAGTTTAGCCCTGGAGACTTAGAGCGCATAGCTAAAGCTTTAGTAGGTAAAACACTCACCGCAGCCAAGGAATACGTAAGAGATGTCGAGCGCTGTAAGATGTTTGAAGCCGCCAAGGTTATTAATTTAATGGAAGCTGCAAAAATAATAGCCTATACAAGCGGGTCAAATGCAAAGATTTGCTTAAATTTATCAAATGGGCATAACACCGAACCTGTACCCTTTTAGATATGTGGATAGAGATAGCGAGCAACACCTGGGCAGAAGCTAAAGACGAAGAAGACGCTATAAGGATTATTAAGAAGTATAAGAACTATAAAAAGAAGCAAGGCGTTAACACTAGCCGCCATTTTATAGTAGGAGATATAAGTAATGAATTTAACGGCGTATTATGAAACTAAGTAAACACCTAAGCCTTAAAGAGGCAACCTATAGCGCTACAGCTATAAAGAACGGACTTAACAACCAACCGAACATAGGGCAGCTAGAAGTACTTAGGGCTATAGCTATTAATGTCTTCGAGCCTTGCAGGGGTTTTGTAGGCGGCCCGCTTAAAGTAACAAGCGGTTACAGGGCCCCACAGCTTAACAGTCTCATAGGCGGGAGCCTTACGTCTGACCATTGTATAATAGACCACAGTACCGCAGCCCTAGACCTAGACTGCGACGTATACAAGCACGGCACTAACTTTGATTTATTCCACTTCATAAAAGATAACCTAGACTTTAAGCAGCTTATATACGAGTTCGGAGACGAAGCTAACCCGGATTGGGTGCACGTAAGCTACAGCACTAACGCACACTTTAACAAGCGTGAAGTGTTAATAGCTAAGAGAATAAAAGGCCGCACGACCTATGAGCACTACAAGGCGTAACAAGATTATAGAGTATGTCCTACAGATGCCTGTAGGCGCTATAGCACCTATAACAGATGCTACAGCCATACCAATACTACACGAAGCAAACAACACTAAAACACTATCGAAATGTTTAAAGATAACGAGTACTACTATAGAAAAGCTTTACGCGACAGAGTTAGAGTGCACCTTGAGCCGTCTATTGCGTTAGACCTTGTAGAGGGCTTTATAAGCTGCTACGATGCTAGAGAATACGATAAGGCTAACGATATTAGAATAGATGCTAAAGACCAGGGCTATAAGCTTGCAGTAAGCTATATGAACCAGTATAGCGACTTATGAACGAGAGCGAGCTATTTTATAAGTTTAAGCAGCACTACCTACCCCAGTTAAAAATAGCTATAGATACCTATAGCCCCTTCGACGCTATCTGCCACGAGGCTAAAGTAGTAGTAGAGTTTAAATGTAGGCGCTCACATTATAGCGATATGCTTATAGAGTGGACTAAGTACGAGACTTTACTAAACAGAGCAGCAGACCGAGGCTATAAGCCTATATACATTTGCTCTACTCCTTTAGGGGTTTGGGCCTGGGACTTAACCTATTTGGATTTAAAATGGTTAAAGAAGAAGCTCCCAAAGCAAACAGACTTTAGTAATAAGAATATAGTAGTAAAGCAGGTAGCTTATATAAGCTTAGAAGACGGCAGCTACTTAAGTAAAATAATGATATGAACAAAAAAGAAAAGATAGACGAAGTGCTTAAGCATAACGCTAAACTATTTCAGAACCTAGGTACTGATAGCACACCCGCTGAACGCAGCGCGGTAAAAAGACAAGAGGTCTTAAACCTTAGAGCTATTAAAAATTTAGATCCGGAGAAGATTACCCGGCTGCTAGTAGACACAGATAAGTAGAGTGCCCTACGTACCAAGAAAAGGAACTGCTAAGCCCTGGCTTACTAAGCGCAAAACTTTTGCGGGTAATGCAGGAGAAGACACCAGCTTTTACAATAGCAGAGACTGGCGCAAGCTTAGGCTATATATCTTATCCGGTGAGCCATTATGTAGAGAGTGCACCGCTATAGCTACTGTAGTAGATCACATAACCCCTATAAGATTAGGCGGCAGCAAGTGGAACCACGAGAACCTACAGCCAATGTGTGCCAGCTGCCATAATAAAAAGAGCAGCAGCGAAAGGTCTAGCCTTCAGCAACTTAACGACGACGAGCTATAGTATATGTACCCAGGGGGGGCTTAAATGTCTGATCCTTAGCGCTGTACATCGACGCGTGAAGAGACAAATATACAGTGTCTAAATTGATTATAGATTTACAAAAGCTATTAAGAAAATAAAGCAATAGATAAAACCTATGCCTAGAGGAAGAAGACCAGCCCCGCAAGAGGTTAAGAAGCAGCGAGGAACGGCGCGAAAAGACCGCGCACCTGAGCACCCCGTAATAGTTGACAACGCAAAGCCAGTAACCGCAACGCCCACCTTTTTAAAGGTTAAGGGTAAAATGATGTACGAGCGTGCCGTAGGGCACCTGCATACTATGGGCCTGCTCAGTTCTGTAGACGATACCAGCCTAGAGCTGCTGGCTATGGCTTATCAGGAGTGGTATAACGCAGAGCTTATGCTACAAAAAGACGGCAGAATATATGAGACAGTCAGCTCTAATGGCGCGAAGCTTTTAAAGCCGCACCCAGCCGCCGCACAAAGCGCGGATGCGTGGCGGCGTATTAGAATGATGTTAATAGAGTTCGGGCTTACTCCCGCTTCGCGTTCTAGAATGGAGCGCCCAGAGGGACGCATACTAGACATAGACGATATAATAGACGCGTAATGTACGACAAGCAAAAAGCGGAAAGGGTAATAAAATTTATAGAACGACTTACCGGCCATACTAAAGGAGAGCTAGCGGGTAAACCTTTTATACTAGAGGAGTTCCAGAAAAAGGTTATCCGTGATGTGTTCGGAAACATTAACGAAGATGGCAACAGAATTATAAGAGAGGCCTTTTTATTCTGGCCCCGTAAGAATGGTAAAACGAATTTTCTAGCAGCTCTAGGACTTTACTTACTTGTAAGTGATAACGAACCAGGGGCGGAGATTATTGTCTGCGCTGCTGATCGTGGCCAGGCGGGAATGATTCACGAGATTCAAAAGCAAATGGTACTCCAGAGCCCTATACTTATGGAGCAGCTTAAGGTATACCGCAACAGTATAGTAAAAAAAGACGGTAGCTTTATACAAGCGCGGAGCGCTGACGCGGATACAGCCCACGGGTATAACGCTCACGCGGTACTCTTTGACGAGTTACACAGCCAGCCAAACAGAGACCTGTACGACGTTATGAAGACTTCGAGCGGAGCGAGAAGACAGCCGCTTTTTTTTAGTATCTCTACAGCGGGTTTTAATAAAGAAAGTATTTGTTATGAGGTTTACGACTACGCTAAAAAGGTTCAGGAGGGTATAATAGAAGACAAAACATTTTACCCTAATATTTTCGAAGCTGATCCTGAAGACGATATACAAGATCCGGCAACCTGGCGCAAGGCTAACCCCGGCTACGGCGTAACGATTAAGGCAGACTATATAGAAGCTCAGGCGGCAAAAGCTAAGACGCTGGTTACTTATGAGAACACTTTTAGAAGGCTACACCTTAACCAGTGGACTACTAGCGAGGTTCGCTGGGTATCCGATGAGGACTTTATGAGCTGCGCGGAGCAGTACGGCCCTAATGATTTAGAAGGCCGCGACTGTTACGCGGGGCTAGATCTTGCGAGCACAGAGGATTTATGCGCCTATGTATTGATTTTCCCACCTGTAAACGAAGACGAACCTTTTAAAACGTTAGTGCATAGCTGGGTAACAGAGGCAGCGGTAAGTAAAAGACAGGGTAAGACGGGTGCGGATTACAATAAGTTTATCGCTAAAGGCGAGCTAGACGTAACGCCTGGAAACGTAACGGACTACAGATATATAAGTAAAGTTATTCTAGAGACTGCAGAGAAGTATAATATAAAAGCTATAGCCTTTGATAGGTGGAATAGTAGCAGCCTTATAGCTGATCTAGCAGACGAGGGGCTCCCGGTGGAACCTTACGGCCAGGGGTTCGCAAGTATGAGCCCTGCTATAAAGCAGCTAGAGATATTTATAAAAGGCAAGCAAATAGCGCACACAGGTAGTAACCTACTACGGTGGAATGTAAGCAACGTGCAGGCAAAGAGCGATCCAGCAGGAAACTTAAAGTTTGATAAAAGCAAAAGCTCCGATAAAATAGATGTCGCGCAAGCCTGGGCTATGGCGGTGGGCATATGGTTAGCGAAGCATAGAACAGATAACGACGGCGGCAGTATATATGACGAGCGCGACCTTATTATATTGTAAAATGGAAATAGAAGAGGCCAGAGCTATAGGCCTAAAGCTTTTCGACGCAGGCCTTACACCTTGGCTAAGCCAAGTGCCAGCGGGGTATAGCGTTTGTTTTGTTATAGAGGGCGTTAGATATGAACTAAAATAAATGAAAATAAATAGTATTTTATTTGCATAGTTAAAATTAAGCCGTATATTTACATCAGTAATAACAACAAACGCAACTAAATACTACCACGATGCAAATTCTACTAAACACTAAAACAATAATCACAGCGGACGGAGTCCAGCACTACCAACCAGTGCTTTATAACTTCTATCAAGCTGGAAAGTATCAACAGTGGTGCTGTATGTATAAAAGCCCCTTTACCCTTGATACTCAAGTGAGATTCTACAAGAGCGAACAAGGAGCACAAAAAGCCCAGCAAAGAATGATTAAGCAAGGCGGAACAACTTGTCTCGATGCTATCAGAAAAGTTTACATTAACGAGTACTGATATGCAAGACTGGCAAAAGCAGATTTAATATAAGGAAAGCTTTATGAAACTAAAGAGAGTTATACAATATGCCGGCGCTGAGATTATAGAAACCCAGCCCGGCCTATTTACCGCCTTACCGAATACGCCTAGCTTTTATAAGAGCAGGCAATTTAAGAACCTAGCAAAAGCTAAATTTTACTTAAAACAATGGAACAGAAACTAACAGAAGACCAGAGAGACGCACGCAGCTTGCTTATAGTAGCCGCTAGCGCCCTATTATTTTTCCCGGCTATGAGTTTATTATTTAAGGCCGTAAGCTTGTTACAGTACATTCTACTAGGCTATGTCCAGTAAGGTAGAGTACTACTGCCAGAGCTGCGGAACGTATACCGAGGAACTTAGTAACGTAACAACGTTAGAAATTTGTAAAGGATGCTTTACAGAAGACAATTTAAACGAAGACGTAATATTATTTATATGAGAATTATTTTAATAGAGCATAAGAGCTCTAAAACTATAGAAGGGTTTAGAACACTTACCAAGGCTTGCAAGGCCTTAGAGCTCAACTATAGCACCTTAACGAAGGTTATAAACGCTAGATGCAACTACTACGAGAACGACAGATATAAAATTACGCGCCTGCCTATACAATAAAAAACAAAGCAAAGCAAGGAATAACAAATCTTTTTTTGTATATTTGTTTAAAGTATATACTTCTTAACTTTGGCAGATAAAAATAACCGCGGCTTTTTTAGCCGCCTATTTCGAAATTCCCCGGAGAACCCTAGCACGAGTTTAAGCAACCCGTCTGCGTGGCTTACGGGGCTTTTCAATACTAGCGCCACCGGTGTACAAGTAAGCGAAGACAACGCGCTTACCTTTAGCGCTGTTTACGCAGCTACTCGAATTATAAGCGAGACTATCGCTAGTATTCCGTTAAACGTCTATAAGTACGACGGCGAAACCAGGGTAATAGCTAGAGACCATCCTATACAAATATTACTAGCAGAGGCACCTAACCCAGTTAGCTCTACCTTTACTTTTCGTGAAGCTATGGCGGCTAACCTGGTACTACACGGTAACGCCTATGCTAAGATATTTTTTAACGCTGCTGGCCGTCCTGTTAGCTTAGTGCCTCTAGATCCTCTTAAGGTGCAGGTTAAAATAGTAGAAGGCGAAAAGGTCTATATCTTTAATGATAAAGAAACCTTGCTAGATTACGAGATGCTCCACGTAGTAGGCTTAAGCTTTAACGGGTTGACCGGGAAGAGCCCTTTAAGCGTAGCACGTGAAGCGATAGCAATAGGGCTAAGCGCTCAGGAGTACGGCGCACGCTTTTACTCTAACGGTGCTAACACCGGCGGAGTAATTACAGCGCCAGGACGTTTAAGCCTGGAAGCTATTAACCGTCTTAAACAAAGCTGGAACCGCTCGAACGGTGGGAACGCAAACAGCCACGGCACAGCCATACTAGAGGAAGGTATGAAGTACGATAAAATAGGACTAGATCCGGAAGCGGCCCAGTTCCTACAGTCTCGTAAATTCCAAGTAAACGAAATAGCTAGAATTTTCAGAATACCGCCAAGCTATTTAGCGGACTTAGAAAACTCTAGCACGCGAGCTAACGTAGAGCAACAGGCTATACAATTTGTAAGAGACTGTATTACACCTTATGTAAGACGCTTCGAGGTAGAGCTTAACCGTAAGTTATTTAGAGAAGACGAACGCGGCTACTACGCTTATTTTTCTGTAGACGGTTTAATGCGCGGCGATTTAAAAGGCCGTTACGAGAGTTACGCTATAGCGCGTAACTGGGGCTGGTTATCTGTTAACGACATTAGAGACCTAGAGAACCTGAACCCGATTAAGGGCGGAGACGTTTACCTTACCCCTCTAAATATGCAGACGGCAGGCGAAGATAGCACTAACGTAGACGCAGACTAAAGCTACCGAAATGGAAACAAACAAAGAACAACGCCACATAAAAAGCGTAGAGGAAACAGAGACCGAGATTATAATAACTTTTGGTAAAGCTGAGGCCGTAGAAGAGCTACAGCCGGAAGACGTACAACCTGAAGAGCAAAGCAGCTTAGATAGCGGCGCTTTTGTAAGCTGGCAGAATGAAGGCGAAGAGCGCAGCCACGGAGTTATAACAGATATAGACGAAGACGGGTACTACGTAGAGCTGTACAGCTTTAATAGTAAAGAAGACGCTTTTACTAGATCAACCCCACCAGAGCAAACCCTGCTACCTTTAGAGTGCCTTAAGGTAATTGAAGGCGCACAGGTTCGCAGCGTTAGCGAAGTAGTAGAGCAGAGAGCCTACGAAGGCGAGTTAAAAGCAGACGGCAATAGCAGAACCGTAGAAGGTTACGCTAGCGTCTTTAACTCTATGAGTGAGGACTTAGGCGGCTTCCGTGAGATTATAAAGCCTGGAGCTTTTACTAATGCAATGAATGACGACGTAAGAGCCTTATACAACCACGACAGCAACTACCTACTAGCTAGAACCGCTAGCGGTACGCTAGAGCTATGGCAAGACGAAAAAGGCTTAGGTTATCGCTTTGAGATGCCTAACACTTCTTACGGTAACGATATGCTAGAGCTATTTAGACGCGGTGATTTATCACAGTCTAGCTTCGGGTTTACAGTAGAAAAGGATAGCTGGAAGTTAGAGAACGGCCAGCACATAAGATATATAGAGAGCGTGAGCTCTTTGTTTGACGTATCTCCGGTAGTTTACCCGGCCTACGTTAGCTCATCTAGTGGACTGCGTAGCGCTGAAGCCCAGGCGGAAGTAGCTACAAAGGACACACTAGAAACGCAAAAAGAGGAAGTAAACTATAATTTATATAATGCTTTAATTAAACTAGCTAAAAATGAACGCTAAACAAATGCGCGAAAAGCGCGGAGCTCTAGTAGAGCAAATGCAAGGAATGGTAGCAGCTGCAAAAGCTGAAGACCGTAACCTATCTAACGAAGAAAACGTAAAATTTGACGCGATTTCTAACGAAGTAGACGAGCTACGCTCTGCTGCTGCACGTATCGAAAGAAGCGAAGACCTTAAGAAAGAGATGGCCTCTAATGTAGAAGTTAGAAACGCTGCGCCAGTTAAGAAGGTAGAAGCGCGCGACGCTTTTAACTCTTACCTACGCAGAGGGTTTAACAACTTAACGGCAGAAGAGCGAAACGCTATTTCTGAGCTTCGTGGTACAGACACACAAATCACTACTACTGACGGTTTAGGAGGCTTCTTAGTTCCTGAATTGTGGGCTAGTGAAATTAGCGCTACTGACCTTTTCAAATCAGACATTGAAAAAGTAGCCACTATTATCCAGACGCAAGGCGGTAACAAATTCAACCTACCCGGTAACAACGATACAGCTATAGTAGCTGCGATCTTAGGCGAAGGTGTAGCTGAAGGTGTATCTGATATGACTTTTACAAATATCGAATTTGATCCGTATACTTACTCTTCTAAAATTGTTAAAGTATCGCGTCAATTGGTTCAAGACAACGCATTCGACCTAGGTAGCTTTGTTGCTGCTCAGTTAGCTAACCGTTTGAACCGTGGAATAAACGCTCACCTTACTACCGGAGACAACTCAGGTAAGCCACAGGGTATCGTTACAGGATCTACACTAGGTAAAACTGCCGCTTCAGCTACTGCTGTAACCGTTGCAGAGATATTAGACCTTATGTATTCTGTAGACGTTTCATACCGTAACGCTCTTAGCGCTGCGTTTATGATGAACTCTGCGTCTTTGGCTGCTGTGAGAAAATTAGGCTTTGGATCTGCAAACGATAGTCCGGTATTTATTCCGTCTATGGCAGTAGGAGAGCCAGACTTGTTATTCGGCAAGCCTGTTTATGTTAATGAAGATATGGCCGGCATCGCTACAGGCGAGAAGTCTATTATTTTCGGAGATATGAAGCAGTACTATATTCACCAAGCAGGAGGCGTACAGCTTCTAAGATTGGAAGAACGCTACGCTGACGAATTATCTGTAGGCTACCTCGCTTATAAGAGAATTGACGGTAACGTAGTACAGGGTACAGCTATTAAGCACCTTATCCAAGCTTAATTAAGTTAGTAGATGTATGAAGGTTTTATTTAACCAGAATATTAGCGGAGCAGATTTCTATTACCTGGCTGGCCAGGTAGTAGAGCTGCCCGCAGCTACTGCTACTGAGTTTCTTAATGCCGCTTTCTGCGAAGTCGTAGAAGAAAAGCAGGCAGTTAAGGCCGAAAGGGCAGTAAGCAAAAAGACAACTAAAAGAACCACTAGAGCCAAGTAATGAGCTATACTATAATTACCCCAGCAAGTATCCAAGCTTTAACCGTACAAGAGGTTAAGGATTTTTTGCGCGTAGACAGCGACGCAGAAGATGCCCTGCTAGGGGTTCTTATAAGTGCCTCTACAGAGATGTCGGAGTACTACTTAGGAAGGTTCCTTTTAACTACCGTTATAGAAGAGTTTTACGATTTTTTTCCTATGGCTAGGATAACCGCAGAACCTTTTAGAGGAGACAAAAATATTATATATTTAAGCCGTGGCCCTGTACAAAGTATAACTTATTTAAAGTACATAGACGGCACCGGCTCCGAAATAACCGTAGACGCTGCAAACTACCGAACAGACCTAGTAGGCGAGCCCGCGCGCATTATGCCTAAACAGGGCTGGTATGCTGCTCAGGATACGGTAAACGCTGTGGTAACCCGTTATACCTGTGGATACACTCAGGCAAGCGATGTGCCAGCTAATATAAAAATGGCTATGCTTTTAATGATTGGCGAGATGTACGAAAAAAGAATAGACAGCGTACACCGCCTACCTACAGCTTCAGAGTACTTGCTAAACCCGTTTAGAGTATTCCGCTTTGCTTAATCCTGGAGAACTAGATAGAAGAATAACGCTACAGAGTGCTAGCGTAAGTACGGACGGCTTCGGCCAGGCCGTGCGAACGTACAGCACCCTAGGCCTAGTATGGGCTAAAGTAGACTACCTATCTGTAAAGGAAGGCGAAGAGACCGAAAGGCTAACCAGCGTTAATAAAGTACGCTTCACTATACGCTATCGCGCAGATGTTGACGCTACTATAAAAATAAGCTGGGACAGTAAGACCTACGAAGTAGAAGGTGTAAGCCTTGAAGGGCGCGAGCGTTACCTTATTTTAGACACGGTACTCCGGGACTAATGGGAAAGCTAGACGATACGCTAACAATGCACGTAGAGGGTTTTGAAGAGGTTATAAAAAAAATGAACCTTTTAAGCCGGATAGACCGCACAGAGTATAACGCTTTTAAAAAAGGAATAAAAGCCGCTGCCGATCCTTTTGTACAAAATGTTAAAGCAGTAATCCGCACAGGTAGAAGCCGTAAGCCTATAGGTAAAAGCATAGGCGGTAGAGGCGGTAAAAGCAAGAGCGTTACTTATAAGCCAGGAAACCTAGAGCGGTCTATAGGTTATATTAAGGCAAAAGGCAGAAACCTTATAGGCTATGTCGGCCCACGTTTTGGGCGCAAAGCCACAAAAACCGGGGACGGGTATTACGGTGCAATGGTAAATTTTGGAACTGCTAGAGGTAGCGCAAAAGCTAACGTAAAAGAAACTAGAAACGTAGGCTTTATAGATAAAGGATTTATAAAAGGAGTGCCCGCGGCAAATGCTTTATTAGTTAGAGAAGTTTCGCGTATTTTAAACAAAAAACTAATGCAACTAAGCGCCCAGCAAAAGCGTAAAATAATAAAACGTGGCTTCTAATGAACGAGGGAAAAGCTATATATTCAATTCTAACGACAGATAGCGCGGTAAGCGCTATAGTTAGTAGCAGGGTTTACCCACAGATTGCAGCGCAGGGCGCTGTATTTCCGTTTATAGTATACATTATAAACGACATTACACCGAGCGACACCAAAAGCGGGGTAAGTACTTTAGACGAAGCGCGCTACGAAATACTAGCCGTATCAGAAACTTACGCGCAGGCGGCGGATTTAAACGAGAAAATAAGAACGGCTTTAGATCGCTACACAGGAACGGTAGCGGGGGTAGATGTAAACAGTATACAGTTTACCGAGTTAGAAGCTGACTACGATCCAGATAGCGAAACGTACATAGCTAACAGCGAGTACATAATAAGAGTTAAACGATGATAATAACACTAATAAAAAACACTACCCTAGAGAGCGGTAAAAAGCTCGTAAAAGGTACTAACTTAGGGGTAGTGAACGAATACGGCCAGGAGCTTATAAACGCTGGAAAAGCTGTAGAGATTGGTGCTGCGGCACTACTAGAAAACGAAGAAGAACAAATAAATAATTTAGACTAAAATGGCAACTACAGGAATTATGAACGGAACCCTATTAGGGGTATACGTAGGCAGCACTTTAATAGCTCACGCTACTGAGGGCTCTATCTCTTTGTCTATGGACACTAGAGACGCATCTACAAAATCTAGCTCTGGGAGCAGAGATTTACTAGAAGCAACTAAAAGCGGTACTATCTCAGTATCTGCGTTATATGCAGAAGATGCCGCTTACGGTGTTGACGATTTAATGTCAGCCTGGTCAGCGCGCACGGCTCTTACCGTTAAATTTTCTACGGAAGTAACAGGCGACCATTACTGGTCCGCTTCAGCTTACGTTACTTCTCTAGAGGTTAGCGCAGGAATGGAAGACAATGTAACTTACTCAGCTACATTCGAGCTTACAGGTGCTATCACTTACGGCGCAGTAAGTTAATAATAATAACACAAAACACTAAAGCAAAATGGTAAATAAAGTACTCATAGGAGGAGCAGAGAGACCGGTTAAATTTGGCTTCGCTGCTCTAATGCAATTCACGGACGCGACTAACTATACACTCGCAGACCTTGACAAAATAGGCGAGAGCCTAAAACTTAGCGAAGCTTTAGAGCTTGTGCGGGCAGGGTTAGCGCAGGGCGCAAGAGTAGAGGGTGATAAGTTTACAGCAAGCCTAGAAGATGTAGCGGACTGGTTAGACGATAACCCGGAAGCTCTAGAAAAGGTACTAGCATTATTTACCGATAGCTTTACACCGGTAAAAAAGGAGACGGGACTAGGGGCAGGCAAAGCGCCGAAGTCCCGTTAACTTTTGACCGATGCGAAGAGATAGCGCTAGGGCTACTGGGCTATAACTACGCAGAATATTTAGACCTAACCCCGCGCAGCCTTAATAACGCTGTAGCGGGTTTTAGTGAAAAAAGGGAAGCAGCAAGTACAGAGCTTTGGGAAATAATGAGAACCCAAACCGTAACACTAGTTAATATACAGCTTCCTAAAAACAAAAGAGTAACGCCTAGAGACTTGTTTAAATTTCCTTGGGACGTTAAAAAAGTAGAGCGCAAACTAACGACAAAACAAGCTAAAGAGATTCTAGCGAAATGGGAAAAAAGAGCTTAGCACGGACTACCATAAGTATAGGCGCAAATATTGCGGGCCTCCAGCGCGGGCTTAAAACAGCCGGCTCTAGTATTAAAAGATTTGGAGGACAGGCTAAGCGAATAGGAACCACTTTTACCGCTGCTTTTAGTGCGCCTATAGCCGCTATAGGTGTTAGCGCGGTGCGTACATTCGCGGCCTTTGAGGCAGAGATGAGCAAAGTAAAAGCCGTCTCAGGAGCTAGCGCCGCAGAATTTGCAAAGCTAGAAAGCGAAGCAAAGCGACTAGGAGCTACCACCACCTTTACCGCTACTGAGGTAGCCGGCCTACAGGTAGAGTTTGCAAAGCTAGGTTTTACCGCTAGCGAGATAACCAAAGTAACAGAGAGTACCTTATTTTTAGCGCAAGCTGCGGGAACTGATTTAGCGCGAGCTGCTGAGGTTGCGGGTGCAACGCTTCGCGGTTTTGGTATGGACGTTACAGAGACGGGACACCTTACCGACGTAATGGCGAAGAGTTTTAGCGAAAGTGCGCTAGATATGGAGTCCTTCGCTGATGCTATGAAGTTCGTAGCGCCAGTCGCTAACGCAGCTGGAATTAGTTTAGAAGAAACTACAGGAATGCTCGAGCTGCTAGCTAACGCTGGGGTTAAAGGTAGCCAGGCTGGTACTTCTTTGCGTCGTATTATTTCCGAGCTAGGAGCCACGGGGGGCGACGTAGCGGGAACTATTAAAAAACTCGCTAGCGAAGGTTTTAACTTAGCTGACGCTAAAGACGAGGTAGGGCGCTCCGCTCAAAGTGCGTTAATAATATTAGGAAATACTATAGACACCCTCCCCGCGTTAACCGAAGGCCTTAAGGACGCAGACGGCGCAGCTAGGGGTATGGCTAATACTATGATGGATAACGCAGCCGGTAGCTTTAAGGAGTTACAGAGCGCTAGCGAAGGGGCCAGAATAGAGATAGGAGACGCTATAGCAAATAACAAAATATTTCAAGAGATAATAGATAAGCTTACCGTTAGCTTAGGAAAAATAACAAAGTATATCCGCTCAATGAGCGACGCGGAAGTATATAATAAAACAGTACTAGCGGGGCTTATTGCGATTGTGCCTATACTCATTACCCTTGTAGGGGCCCTTACTATAGCCTTCGGATCACTTACGCTAGCTATGGGGCCGTTATCTATTGCTCTAGTAGCTGTCGCGGCAGCGTATGCGCTTATTAAAAAAAGCGTAAGCGAAACAGATAAAATAATACAGCAAGCTTTAGGTAACGAAAACACTAGGGAAAGCACAAAGCTTTTAAAAGACCGTTTAAAAGTAGTAGATCAAAACTTAGAAAAAACTAAAGCCTGGGCAAAAGAACAGCCAAAGAACGTAAGTTATCAGCGCCAGCTTATACGCTTAGAAGACGAAAGGCTAAAGCTTAAAAAGACTTTATCTACTTTAGAGGCTAGAGACGCATCGGAGCGATCAATATGGCAGCAAGACCAGTTAGACTACGACAAAGAGCAGCTAGAAAACCAGCGCCTGCTTAACGAGTCTAAGAAAAACGCTGTTGCTCTAACTGAAGAACAAGGCGAAAAAACAGTAGACTTAAAAAACAAGACCGCCGAACTAGGAACAGTTACAGCTAATTTAACTCTAGCGCCATTATCGCACGAAATACAGACTACTACTTCAAAAATGGCCTTAATGACAATGGCCGCCGCTGAGTTGTCTCAAAATGTAAATGCTGCTATAAACGCTATGGTAACAGATACTATAGTAGGAATGGCGGAAATAGGCGGCGCTATTTTAGTAGGAGAAGCAAGCTTTAAGGATATGGGCCGTTTTTTACTTGGTCAGTTTTCCAGCTTAATGTCTACGCTAGGACAAATGCTTTTAGAGTATGGCCTAGCGGTAGAAGGTTTTAAAATAGCGTTGGCTATGGGCCCCCTAGGAGGCCCCTTAGCTATAGCCGCGGGTGTTGCTTTAATAGCAGCAGCAGGAGCAATTAACGCGAAGATGTCCGCTGCATCTATGGGAGACATTCCAGCGCTAGCAGAG
>Ga0222651_1000819_pt1 | contig 17244 bp, 17 predicted proteins | sample AntAcemetagen369_FD_179855 | JGI IMG/M metagenome (GOLD analysis project Ga0222651, IMG submission 179855) | Saline water microbial communities from Ace Lake, Antarctica - #369 | ecosystem: Environmental > Aquatic > Non-marine Saline and Alkaline > Saline | place: Antarctica: Ace Lake...
TGTTATTGAAGGCCCTGGCCTCTTTTTGTTTCTCTCCTATTAGTGCCAGTCTTTCCTGATACATCTCCTCAGTGAGCAAAACCTGCTCTCCTTGAAGGTCACTGTACATTTGCTGGATTCCTTCCTCCAAATTTTGTGCCTCTTTTTTCCACGCTGTACTTAAGGCTTCCATTTCCCCCTGAATCTTTTTGTAATCAGGATGTTTGTTGAGAATATATTCTGTATCAACGTAGCCTAATTTCTGTCCCATAAGCACAATGGGCAAAAACGTAAGCAAAAATAACAATTTCAGGGACTTTTCCATAATTATCTGAATTGTTGACCAATAGTAAAGTGGAACATTCCTCCGCTTGGTCCCGGATTTGGATCGCTTGTTGTAGATACACCGTCAAATCCATAGCCCCAGTCAATGCCTAGCAGGCCAAATGCTGGCATAAATATTCTTGCACCAAAACCGGCCGATTTCTTTAAGTCATACGGGTTGTAATCTTGGTAATTGCCCCAGTTATTTCCAGCCTCTGCAAAACCAAGTAAGAATATGGTAGCTGAAGGATTGGGAGAAACAAGGAAACGAAGTTCCATCACATGTTTGTTATACACCACTCCACCATAAGGTACTGGAGCGTTGGGCTGATTTCTAAACTCTTTACCTGGTGTGATGGATTGGTTTTCATAACCCCTAAGACCAATGATTTCCTGGCCCAAGGCAAAGTTCATCATGTTCATACCATCTCCACCCAATACAAAGCGTTCCAGAGGAATGATACCTGTTTTCGTTCCATAAGACCCCAGAAAACCCATGTGGGTTCTTGCGCTTAGCACAAGTTTGGTAGAGCCCAATACCGGTGTATAAAATGAACCGTCAAACATCCATTTGTGGTATTCCAGCCATTGGTATTTTTCCTGATCAGAAGATTCACCGGTCAGGTTTTTGTTCATGGAAGCATATGGCGGTGTGAGTGACGCACTCAAAGTAATGTTGGAACCGAACCTTGGATAGATCGGGTTGTCAATATTATTTCTTGAAATGGTCGTGTTTAACGCAACACTTTTTGCATTACCCGTATTAAAACTCAAACCAAAGTAATTGCCATATTCGTCGAAATTGTAATTCTGGAATTGAATGCTGTTACTGATCTGAAAATAATCATCCGGCCAGGTTACCCTTTTGGCCAGGCCTATTGAAGCACCTGTTATCTTAAAGGAACCCAGTTCCTCACCAAAATTGGTTTGACTGTAGAAATTTATTTGCCTTTGGATGGAATGGTTGAAGCTAAAGCTAAGGGCATTTGGTTTCTTGCCGCCAAACCAGGGTTCGGTAAAGGACATACTATAGTTTTGAAAACTACGCCCATTGGCCTGCACCCTCAAAGAAACCTTTTGTCCATCACCTACAGGTAGTGGCCGCCACTTAGAGAAGTCCTTGATATTTTTGACAGAGAAATTATTGAAAGTTAGTCCCACCGTACCTACGAAACCAAATAGTCCACCCCAACCTCCGGAAAGTTCGATCTGGTCATTGGGTCGTTCCTCTAGTTTGAAAGTGATGTCTACAGTGGCATCCTCAAAGTTGGGGCGCATGTCTGGTTCTATATTCTCAGGGTTGAAGTAACCGATCTGGGACAGTTCACGAATGGTTCTTACCAGTTTACTTCTGTCAAATTTTTGTCCAGGAAGAATACGTATTTCCCGCATGACCACATGATCACTTGTTCGCTCATTTCCTTCTATTGATACGCTGTTTACCGTTACCTGTGGACCTTCAAATATCCGCAATTCTATGTCTATGGAATCTGCTTGTATATTGACCTCCACTGGGTCTATGGTAAAAAACAGGTAACCATTGTCCTGGTACAAAGAACTGACATCGTCTCCTTTTTGTGGGTCATAATTCAGCCTTTTGTCAAGCTTTTCTTTGTTGTAAATGTCGCCATCAAAAATTCCCAACTTGGCTTGAAGCTCTGCTGTTGTATGGATATAGTTTCCTGAAAAAGTAATGTTGCGGTAATAATATTGACGCCCTTCTTCTATATCCAAGTCTATATTAATCCGACTGTCATCAAACCGGAAAATGCTATCTGATAAAATCTCAGCATCCCTATACCCGCGACTGTTATAAAAAGCGACAAGTGCATTTTTGTCATCGCGGTAATCGCTTTTGACAAATTTGGATCCATTAAAAAAGTTGAGCTTAAAATTCTTATTGATATAGGCTTTAACCTGTTCATCCGTCACAGGGTTTCTCTTAACCACTGCATTGCCGATATTTTTTGGATTGGCATTCAGCAAACGAGACAAAAGGTCTTTGAAAAAATACACCCGAGCATGCTCATGAGTGCCTTTCATTTTTTTCTTTAAGCGATTGTCAGCAATATTTTCATTGCCATCAAAGCTTATTTCATTGATACGGACCTTGCTCTTCTTCTCAACGTCAAACCGGAGTTTTACGCTATTCGGAAGTGTGGTATCTCTTTCCTGTACAATTTTTACTTCAGTATTCAGGAAGCCCTTGCCTACAAAATAATCCTTGATATTGCGTTGCGCTGTGTTGAGTACATCGTCTCTTACCACGCGGCCGGTGATATTAACCTTGTCCTTTAATTCCCCTTCCTGCGTTTTATTAATCCCAGTAAAGTCGAAGCGGCTAAACCGAGGTCTCTCTGTAAGGTCTAATAGGAGGTAAATGTCATCCCCTTCTATTTTTGTCACCAGGATTTTTACATCGCCAATGATACCTTGAGCCCAAAGTTTTTTAAGCGCGCCCGAAATAGCATCACCTGGAACACTGATTTGATCATCTACTCGAAGGCCTGCCAGAGAAATAATGGCTGTTTCATCAAGTGTATTTAAACCTACTGCCTCTATTTCAGCTATCCGATACTTCTTGGGACTGGAATAATTAAGGTCTATAATATTTACCGGCTCTTGGCTGGAATACCGGCTTTGTCCCAATCTGATTTGGGCCTCTGCCACTCCGGCCAATAGCAGTAAGCAAATAATTAATAAATTCTTTCTCATTTCAAACTATAAAATTTAACCCCGGTTTTAGTTATTTCAAGGCATCAATTCTGAAACTTACTTCTTTCAGAACAAGTATTGTCAATTGGAGGTCTTTGTCTGAGCTCCTGTTTTCCCAAACCTTCTTTCTCTTTTTTGAAAAGCAAGTATGGCTTCATGTAAGTGCTTTTTCCGAAAATCCGGCCACAGCACTTCTGTAAAATATAATTCTGTATAGGCCAATTGCCATAACATAAAGTTACTGATCCTAACTTCACCGCTGGTTCTTATCAACAGTTCCGGGTCTGGTATACTGGCAGTGTTCAAATGTGCACCAATCATTTCTTGATTGATAGCTTCCACTGATAACTCGCCACTAACTACTTTTTTGACAATTTTCTGAACAGCCTTGGCTATTTCCCAACGACCACTATAGCTTAATGCCAGCACTACAGTCATGCCAGTATTGTCTTTTGTTTTGGTTTTTCCCATTTTCAGATGCTCTCTACACGAACCTGGAAGGCTATCAATATCACCGATTGTTTCCAATCTGATATTGTTTTTCATCATGGTAGGCACCTCATCAGTAATTGCATCAACCAATATTCCCATTAAAGCATCTACCTCTTCTTTAGGCCTGGACCAGTTTTCGGTAGAAAAGGCATACAAGGTAATGTAATCTACACCCAATTCTGCTGATCCTTCAATGGCATCCCTTACTGCAGCCATAGCATTTTTATGGCCAAATATTCGCATGGCTCCTTTCTTTTGGGCCCAACGCCCATTGCCATCCATTATTATTGCAATATGTCGGGGAATATTACCCTTGTCAATCACTTCCTTCATTCCAAAATTCTCTGTTGGTTTAATTGATTTACAAAAATGACACTTCTTTTTTAAAAAATCTATCCTGTGGTCAATTATTGTACTAGTAGCACTTGATCTGATGGAAGGAATAGCTGATGGTAACACCCAAAAAGTAATACCAATCACGGTCAGATGGATTGCCATAATTGATGCTTGTGGGGTCCAACACCTGATTTCCTGTGCCGGGGTCAGTTCTGTATCGGGGTAAGTATATTGTCTCATCACCGATTTTATCCAGATTATCAGTAAAGGTTGCTTTTGCTCCACCTTCGAGAGAAATCAAAATACGGTCCTTAAGTTTGTACTTGATGCCTGCCCCAAAGGGGATAATTACAGTGCCTACTGTATAGTCGCCCGGCTGAGGATCGGCCTGATAGGTTTGTCCCTGACCGAAAAACATACCATAACCAAGACCAAAAAAGCCAAAAGGGGAAAACCTGGTGGTAGACCTGTGACTCATATAGTCGAGAAAATGGAATTCCATCGTTGCAGACACTTCGGCCATTGTACCTTTAAAAAAGGCATTTCTGGTCATCGCCACCTGATCTATAGGGCTTACGCTGTCTGCCCCGTTTAAACGGGACACGGAAAACCCTGCTCTCAAGCTCCAAGCGTTGTCAAAATTTCGTCTGCCAAATAACGTTCCTTGAATACCAAGTTGGTTCGGGTCTATGCTCCGAAGAATATCTCCGGTATAGGAGCCCGCTCCTAATCCTAAACCTATCTCATGTTGTTGGGCTTTTGCCGTTTGGACAGTTCCCAAACTTAGAAGGACCAAGACAACTGATAGTGCTAATGTGTAAAACCTGGATTCATTCAAGTCATTGCAATTTATAAACTACCCAACGAATAAAAAACCCTACCAAGTATAGTGGAGGTTAAATATTGTTAAAACTAGTTTCTCATGTCATATCCCCAGTTCAATTTTTGTCTCAGGGTGTCAAAGAAGCTGTAATTGTGAAACTTAACAAGCTTCGCTACAAATATTTCTTTTTTGATTTTAAGTTCCACTGACGCATCTATAGGCGCAGATCTGGAATCTAAAGATACAAGGAATTTTTCACTCCTTCCTTCGATTTTGAAGGAGATTTCACTATCGTCAGAAACCACAATAGGCCTGACATTCAGGTTATGTGGACTTACAGGGGTAATCACAAAATTTTTGGCAAGGGGTGATATCAGTGGGCCTCCACAACTCAGCGAGTAGCCTGTGGACCCAGTAGGTGTGGACACGATGAGCCCATCTGCCCAGTAACTGTTGAGATAGTCTCCGTCTATATAAGTATGAACGGTGATCATGGAGGAAGTATCTCTTTTATGAATGGTGAATTCATTTAGGCCAAAATTCAACCCTTTAAATAGTGGGACACTAGACTCTAACTTTACCAGGCTTCTGTCCTCCAATGAATAGCGGTTTTCCAAAAGGTCTATAACAGCAACATCTTTCTCTTCCTTGGCAATAGTTGCCAGAAAGCCCATTCGCCCCGTATTAATTCCCAAAACAGGTGTTTCGTAAGCCCCAATAAGCGAAATGGTATCCAAAAGGGTGCCATCTCCTCCAATGGATATGACCACATCTATATCCGCCAATTCTTCCTTTGCTCCAAGCACGGTTACGGAAGGGCTTAAGCCTCCCCTCTTTTGGATAGAATTGAATAGATTTTTTGTTAACTGTACTTTTGATCCATTTTTTTCAAAAGCTTGAATCAATTGGTGAATACAGGTTTGAAACTGAGAGGATATATTGATACCGTGAAGTAATATGTTCATGTAGGATCAGATATCTAAAAACCGCATCAAGTTGCCTAGACGATCTTGTTCGCTACTGATACCGTCTTCTTCCTGGTATTGGTCGATAACCCTGTACCCAAAACGTTCCAACGTAGCTTTGATATGTCGGAGTTCTACCTGATCAATTTTTAGTGTTACTTTGATTTTACTGTCATCAAGTGGGTCATCAGAAATAAAGCTGCTAAGAATTTTTGCGTTTTCGGACTCTACCACCCTGGCAATATCATACAGGCTATAATCTGTCATAAACATGGATAAGATCAGTACTCCCCCTTGAGACTGGATCGAAATGCTTTCAGTAAAGGCAGAAATAGCCCCTTCCTGTGTGACAACACCCAGGTACTTTAGCTCCTTGTCCAACACGGCAACCATACTCACTTGGTTTTCTGAAGATACTCTTAAGACTTCATAAATATGCCTGTCCTCTTGCACGATACTTGCACTCCCCACCAAATCTATAAATTCTATCTTAAGCTCCGGATCATTGCGCTCATAAATGATTTCATCTGTAATAAAACCCTTAAATACACCTTTGTCTACCACAGGTAATATATCCGTCCTGATCTCTTCCATCCAGGAAAGCCCTAACTTTACTTTGTCAGTAAATTTTAGGGGGGGAATAAGGTTGTTTATAAATTCTATTGCCCGCATGTAGCTAAAGGTATTAAAAGGATTCGAAAAATAAAACGAGTTCTAGCTCTCCTTGGTTCAATTACCTACAATTTCTTGCCCTTTTTAGCACCCAAACTACCCTAATGGGCATATAAAAAAGATGGCTTCGAAAGTATTATTAATGAATTTGAGGTATTTTTAATTCATTTATGAGATTTACCCAGTTCTGTATGAGCTGTTCTCCGTATTCTGTAAGGTGCGCTTCCGGATGAAACTGAAACCCTAAAATAGGTAGATCCTTATGAGAGAGCATCATAATTTCTCCTTTTTCTCCTTCAAGAATAAACGCTAGACAATCCGGAAGATTTTCTAATTCCAGAGAATGATAGCGGGTGACTTTAAATTGCTGAGGCAAATGCTTCAACACTTCATGGTACTTTTTTCGGAAAACAGTAGAAATTTTACCGTGCATGGGCCAGGGGCTTCTAACCAACCGAGCACCGAAAAAAGTGCCTATTGCCTGATGTCCCAGACAAATCCCTAAAACAGGTACTTTGTCATAATAATGGGCCAGAATTTCCATTAAGTTGCCTGCTTTCTCAGGGGTTTCTGGTCCTGGCGAAATAACCAAGGCAGAAAAATGATGTCGATTTATCTCTTCCAGGCTTACATTGTTCCGCAAAACAGTAACCTGTTCGCCCGTCTTCCTGAAATAATCTGCCAGGATATGGACAAAGGAATCAAAGTTATCAATTAACAAGATCACTGGAAGAGCTATTTACGAGTTCTTTGATAGTGGCTATTGCCGTATCTATAATGGGCGTATAATCATCCAAAACGGAAACCATGGTTGGCGCCACAGGTACAATAATCGGGTAGATCACCGCATCTTTTTTCATTTCTGGAGGGACTTGAAATTCAAAGGAGTTGGCCACCCAAATCAAAAGGCTGATCATGATGCTCCATTTAAAGATGCCTAAAATAGCTCCGGCAAAGCTATCAAATGTACCCAGTATAGTCAAATATAGCGCTTTTTTGGCAATAAATGCCAATATTCTGATGGTGATAGTTACGGCCAGGAAGATTATTACAAAAGCCACAAACGGGAGCATAAAGGTCAGGCTTTCTACTTTATCGGTGAGGAGTTCTGCTCCCCAATTCATAAAGCGAAAAGCCAAGATAATGCCGATAAAAAAAGCCAAAATAGACAAAAACCCAATAAACAGCCCCTGCCGGTAGCCACTAAAGGCCCCAACAGCCAGCATGCCCAATATGATTATGTCTATCGTGCTCAAAATGTTTTTACGGGTTTAATAAAGCTTTTACCTTTTGAGAAATGGCTTTTCCATCCGCTATTCCTGCCAATTTTTTTGTCGCCATTCCCATTACTTTTCCCATATCTTTAGGACTTGATGCACCTGTTTGGCTAATGATAGCTTCTAGTTCAACAGTCAATTCTTCATCACTAAGCTGCTTGGGAAGAAACTCATTGATCACTTCCAGTTCGGTAGCCTCCACTTCAGCAAGGTCTTTCCTGTCTTGTTTTTCAAAAATTTCTATGGAGTCTTTCCTTTGCTTGGCTGCTTTGATCAAGATTTGTAGTTCTTCAGCATCAGAAAGTCCTTTTTCACTTCCACCTTTGGTTTCTTCAAGCATGATCATGGACTTGATAGCTCGCAATCCACGCAACCTGTCTTTGTCCTTGGCCAGCATTGCTTGTTTAATTTCTTTTTCTATGTTGGTTTTTAAGCTCATGACTGTATTTATTTGACTTATAAAATATAACTCGAAATATGCAATAGTCGTTCTATTACGTGATGAAATCCCTTCAAAATCAATCGCTCCTACTTCCGTATCACCATAGCGGTGCTTTGACTCAGTCTCTAAATAGCCTGATTTTCTTGTGATTACACCACTTCCTGAGAAAGGTCAGGACAGGCTGCTACGAATCCTATTGCATAATCCGAGTTTAAAACTTATCCTATCCTTTTACCTGACATAAAAATTAAAACCGTCTTATTCTCATCGGTATTTTCTATGTTCACGCAATATATTTAATTTAGCGCAAAATTAGCTGATATTAAGAACATGACGAAATTAAGTGTAAACATAAATAAAATTGCCACCCTAAGAAATGCCCGAGGCCATAATAATCCCGACTTGGTCCAAGTAGCATTGGATGCAGAACGATTTGGTGCCCAAGGAATAACAGTACACCCCAGGCCGGATGAAAGGCATATCAGGTATGCCGATGTATTGGCCCTCAAAGACCAAGTTACTACGGAATTTAATATTGAGGGCTACCCAGACAAAAGGTACATGGAGATCATTCGTCTGGCCAAACCCGCCCAAGCCACCCTCGTACCGGATCCCCCGGAGGCCATCACCTCCAACACCGGCTGGGACACGATCAAACACCAGGACATGCTCAAAGACCTTATCTCAGAACTTCACAGTTATGGTGTAAGGACTTCCATTTTCATCAATCCGGAAACCAAATACTTTGAACCTGCCAAAGCCACGGGAACAGACAGGGTGGAATTGTACACTGAACCTTACGCCAGTAATTATCACAAGGACAAAGAAAAGGCCGTCGCACCTTACCTAGAAGTAGCAGCCATCGCCAGAGAATTGAATCTTGGCTTAAATGCAGGCCATGACCTGGATCTGTACAATTTGAAATTTTTAAAAGAAAAAATTCCTTACCTGGATGAAGTGTCCATAGGACATGCCCTTATCTGTGATGCCTTGTATTATGGTCTGGAAAACACCATACAAATGTACCGCAGACAATTGGAAGAATAAAACCAAACCAACATGAAATTAAATTTTAGAAAAACCGGTACAGGAAAACCGTTGGTGATTCTTCACGGCCTTTTTGGTTCTGCTGACAACTGGATGAGTATCGCCAAAGGACTGGAGGAAGATTTTACCCTTTACCTGTTGGATCAACGCAACCATGGCGATTCCCCACAAAGTGATACTTGGGATTACAAAGCCATGGCAGAAGACCTTAAGGAATTCATGGAGGCAGAAGGTTTGCAAAAGGCCAGTTTCCTGGGGCACTCTATGGGTGGAAAAACGGTAATAAAATTTGCCCTGACTTATCCTGAAATGGTAGATAAACTTGTGGTGGCGGATATTGCTCCCCGACCTTACCCGGTGCATCACCAGACCATATTGGAAGGGCTCAATGCGGTGGAAATTAAAAACCTCGCCTCCAGAAAAGAGGCGGAAGACAAACTGGCCGAGTATATTCCTGAGCGTGGTGTTCGCCAATTTCTACTGAAAAACCTGACCAGAAAAGAGGGGGCTTTTGCCTGGAAAGTTAACCTACCAGTCATTACCGAAAAAATCGAAAATGTCGGTGAGGCCATCACTTCTGACAAACCTTTTACTGGCCCTGTACTCTTTATGGGAGGAGCCAATTCGGACTATATCAAAAGCAGTGACAAGGAAGAAATAACCGCTCTTTTCCCTGACAATCACATCATTCACATCAAAAACACCGGCCACTGGCTACATGCAGAACAGCCTGAAGCGGTGGTAGCTACCTTAAAAACTTTTCTTGGAACCTGAGACCAAACACTTCAATCCGTACAAAATAAATAGCAATTGTAGATAAAATATTTTTTTTTATAAGGTGAAGCAAATTAAAGATAAAAAAATGCCTTATTTTTTGACATTCCACATGGAATGAAAACCAAATGGGAATTCCCTTTAATAGTATATTAATGTATTTCCGCAGCTTATTTGCAATTTTAATTAGGTGTTTTGCCAAATTAATAGTTTTTACCCTTGGTAAAATAGGGCTTAGTTTATATATTAGTTAATTAGTTAAATCTCATGAAGAATTTGCTCACCTTTTCGCTGTGTTTTCTTTTCACTGCATGCGGTAGCGGATCGGATAAGGAAACACCCGAAGCCAAGCTGGAAAAGGCGGGATCACTGGAACTTCCACTGAATAATAGGACATCCTACAAGACCCCTCATTTATCCTACTTTGTGGATAGTTCTGAATCTGAGAAGGTACCCTTCTTGGTATTTCTGGAAAATAATATTCCTGCCATCCACTTTTTTGATTTGAATAGTCGGCAACTTTCTTTTTCCATACTTTTAAAAGAGGAAGGACCTGAAAGTGTGGGTAGGCCTGGTGGGATGAAAATAGTGAGTATGGATTCCATCATAGTAGTCTCGACTGCTTCTAGAAAAGTTTCAATGCTTGATGAAAGAGGATCTATTATATATACCTGTAATCTTTTTAAAGAAGGCCAAATTGGTGGATACCATACAGGTATGCCGCTTTCTTATACTATTAATCCTCTCAATCTTTATAACGGAAAGTTATATTTGAATGTAGCACCAGACAGGAATACTTGGAAGCCCGAATATTATGATGCCCCAATTATGATGGAGTTCGACCCGGAAGACTGTACCTACAAATACTTTAACCATTATCCCAAAGCAATGAGGGGAAAAGTTTGGGGTTCCAGGGGGATGACTTATGCAACAACTAGAAATAAAAGAGATCAACTCGTTAGTTCCTTTGCTTCGGATCATACTATTCAGGTGATGGAATTATCAGATAATTCCATCACCGAGTACCTTGTCAAAAGTAAATACATAGATGAATTGGAGCCTTTGAAAAACCCAGGTGTGTCTACTGATAAGGAATATGTATTTACCACCCCTAGTTATGGGGCAATTGTTTACGATCCTTACCGAAGTATTTTTTATAGGTTTGCAAGACATGGCCTTCCTGAGCTTGAAGAAGATTCGGAGTATAATGACCAACCCTTTTCCATAATGATTTTGGATGAAAATTTTAAGACTTTGGGAGAAACCTATTTTCCTGGTGAGCTTTATGTTCCCCACCAGTTTTTTCTTACCGGGGATGGACTCTATCTTTCCACGAACAACGACAAACATCCTGACCTGAGGGAAGATGTGCTGACCTTTAATCTTTTCACCGTGAAAGGACTGGAGGGAATAAGGTAAATCTCACAAAGTCAAGTTTGTAGATGATTCAGTAAATCGACACCTTCCAGGCTAGGTTCCACACTAAAAATGAGTCGGCTTTTTAGGCTAAATGTGAGTTATTCTTCCAAACTTCTCTTATCCTGATTTTGTGAACCAGGAATTTTCAGATAAGAATTATTCATTTCATCCCATTATTTTGGCTAAATCTCCTATTTGTTATGCTATCATTAGAATGGGCTGAAGCCCATTCCTATTGAATTTTTTGTATAATTGATTGGCCTGTCCTAAAATTGAGAATAGGGCAATGATTCATTTTTATGAGAGTTAGCCCAGGGTTTGCAACACGGGGTTATTGTTGTTAAAGCCCTTCAGGCTTCTTACGCTCCCTTTACAAATTCCATATTTTCTCAAAAGGATCAGAGGTTAGAAGTGTATAACGCCTATCAAACAATAATTTAAAAAGTTTTATAAAATTTTCCTATTCTAATTTCACAACAACAAATATGGTAACTAAACCCAAAGCACCATAGACCTAAAGGGCCTGAGCAATAATAACATTGGGTGACAACCCACGGCCCAGAATTTGGCTAATCTCAGGAATAAAACACGTTTGACAGTGAGTGAATAGGGCTGTTTTTTGCAATCGTCGTTTGATTTAAATTGCAACGAAGTCATAGAAATTATTTTTTTCGCATAATTGATGGAAACATCATACAATTCCTAAAACAGAAGACAAGGCTGAGGCCAGGCCTAAGAAACTGAGAAAACCACAAATGTCTGTGACTGTTGTCAATATTATCGACGAAGAAGTTGCAGGATCTTGACCGATGGCTTTTAGACCCATCGGAATGATGGCTCCCGCGAAACCAGCGATGACCATAGATAAAACCATGGAAATTCCTATGACTATGGCAATTCCCAAAGAAGAGGCCCAGAAGAAAACGATTATTCCTGTCGTCGCAGCAACGGCTACACCATTGATAAAACCTACTGCCATTTCCTTTCTAGCCACTTTAAACCATTGTGAAATTCTAATTTCCTTAAGGGCTAAGCCTCTCATGGTTACGGCTAGGGCCTGAGAACCTGTATTTCCAGACTGCCCAGCCACTACAGGTAGGAAGATGGCTAGTATGGTGATTTGCGCTATTGTTTCTTCAAAAAATCCCACGACCATAGATGCCAAAAATGCCGTTGCTAGATTGACTTGCAACCAGGGTAGTCTCTTTTTAACCGCAAAAGTAACCTTCGATAAAGCTTGTTCCTCTCTTCCCGCACCAAACATCGCTTGTAAATCTTCTGTTATCTCGTTTTTTGAGGCCGTCATTAGCGTATCATTCCGAATAACGCCAAGCAATTTATGGTTAATGTCTGTAACAGGGATTTGGAGAAGATCTTCTTTTTCAATCACTTCTAAAACTTCTTCCTGAGAGGCCATGGCTTGTATAGATGATGCCAAATCCATGATATTACCCAATAATTCCGTTGGTTGGGAAATGGCAATAATTTGTAGTGGAATTTTACCCAACAATTTCCCTTCTTGATTTACAACATAGATTACCGCAAGCATACGATTTCTAAGCTTTCGAATTTTGCGAAGCACATCCTCCACTGTATTGTCGACGAAAAGTGTAACAACCGTCGTTTCCATTAGATAGCCTGCAGAGTCTGGTTTGTGCTTCAAAAAATCGGCAATTTCCCTGGACACTATATCTGGGAATAGGGACAATTTTTGATCAATTTCTTTTGGACTCAGCCGTGACAATAATCGCGCACCCAAATGCGTATTCACATGGATAAAAAGCTCTTTGAAAAACACTTCATTCATCTCCACAATGAGTTCAGCTATTGTATCTGGATTAAGCAGAAAAAAGATAAGTCTTGCGTCATGAATTGGGAGTTCCTCTAAATATTTTAGTGTAGCATTCAGAGGGAGCGTATCGAGAATATGAGCGGCATCCTGGGGGTATTTGGCAAAGTATTCCTTCCGTAATACAACACCTACCTTTTCAGCACTTGAATTCATGTTATTAGATTTTTAAAAATATATACATTCGCTTTTTTGCCTATAAAGGATAAAATCAACATTAAAGATGCTGAACATATACAATGCGGCCACATTGGTATTCCTTTACCTGTCATCGTTCCTGGAAATCAAAGAAATTAGGGACACCGATACTGTTTTGGACAATCATTTTACAAGATATTATTTACCCACGGCTTGAAGTAATCCTGAAATACCTATTAGGTACAATTCCCCTAGCTCGCTACCTGTTTTAATAACCTGCTTAGTCTGAGGCCTTGCGGCCTTATAAACCATCTCTTTCGTTTTCAAATAAGGCAAGGAGCCCAAAAGTCTTTGGGACTTGTCTATAACCGGTATGGCACTATATTCCAGCCAAGCTGGATGATCTAGAATATTTTTGATTGGGGTATCTGACAAAAACCTTGGGACATGAGTAATCATGAGTTCACCAAGGGTTTCACTTTTATCAGCCAGCACGAGCTCTTTCAAACCAACCATGCCTTCTAGTTCTCCTTCCAAATTCACCACATAGATGGAGGAGTCTAAATATTCTTTGTTGCTCTTTATAATTTGAATGGCCTCTTTCGCTGTTTTTCTCTTGCTCGCAGTAATGGCGGGCAACATAAAAACACCAACAGAATTGGGCGTTTGCTCAAGTCTCCGTTTAACAATCGCAGCCTTATCATGCGATAGCATGGACAAGAGACGCTCACGTATCGGCACATCCACCAATCGCAAAAGTGCCTCAACCAAAGCTTCGTCACTTTGCTCCAACAGATCTTTTTTCTTCTCTGTGGGAAGCATCAAGAAACATTTTGTCGCTTTTCCTGCATTCATCAGGTTTAGAAGCTTCATTCCTTTTTGGATGGATAGCTCCTGAATGAAAGCAGCCACATCCTCATCACCCAAAGTGTCTAGAGCTTGAGCAGCCGAAAAAGGGTGTTTCTCGATAAAGTCTTTAACAACAGTTATATTTGAATCCATAGATTAGTCCTTCACTATTAAATAAGATTTAGTTTCGCTAAAATGCTTTGTAGGTATGTTTACCTGACCCAATTCATTGCTTACAACCACATTTGTCGCCTCAATTTTTACAATAACTCCTTTTACTTTTCCAATCTGTATTTCATCACCCTCCTTATAGGTTTTGCGTACATAGAAGGCTGCCAAAATATTGCTGATCGATGTTTTGGCCCCCAAGCCAAATGCCAAAGCAGCACCGAATAGAACTGCTGCCAAAATAATGTCAATAATATCTATGAGAAGCGATATTTCAATTCCAATCTGATCAAGGCCGATGATAACAGCCATAAAGATCAAGCCGAACTTTACGATTTTTGAGAGCGTATTTCCATATTCAAGACCCGCACCGTCGGTAACGGATACCACAAAATCAGAGATAATACTCCCCAGAATTATCGAGGCAAGAATTATTAGGATTGCTGCAAGCACATTAGGAATGTACTGAATAATGCTCTGAAACCAGTCTGTTATAATGGTCAATCCCAGAATATCTGTGATAAGAAGGATACTCGAAAATATAACCAACCAAAAAACAGCTATTCCCAAAAAAGAACCTGCCTGTTTAAAATCGAGTGTCTTAAATCTGTTGTTTACTAAGCTTCCTAAATAATTAACCACATGAGTGATAAAATATTTTAGCATCTGGGCGACTAAATAGCCGATGACTAAAATAAGTAATGACATGAGAATTTTCGGAATAAGTTCCAAAAACCCATCTTTCCAGTTATCTAGGATGGTATTAATTTCTTGCATCATAGCCCTCAAAATTTAGGATTCGAAATAATACCGCAGTTTGATAACATGCCGAGTAACATATTATGCAAATCGCCACTTAGGCACTGCGATGCTCACTATGTTGTCAATTTAACTGATTTATTCTTCCTTTTTACTTCTTATATGCAAGTATATCGATTTCTTTTTATTCCATTAATTGATCTCTTCCATACAATCAGAAATCCAATAGCAACCAATAGAATGACTATCGCCTATTTCGGGTTAAATACCTGATTGACTGAGTCAAGCTTTGTATTGGTTGTTTTTATTTTGGAGAGTTCTATTGTTTTATAAGTTGCTGATCGGAATTTGTGTATGGGTTTTTGAACCCAAGGAGTTCAAATAAAAGTTCAACCCACTTCGAGGTTGTGAGAGATATGTTGGTTTTCCGTACCTCGGGTTTGCACCACGGGGTTATTATTGTTGAAGCCCTTCAGGCTTCTTGCGTTTCTTCTTTGTTTCCTACCCTCGATAAACCTCAACAGAAAGTAGAATAGTTTTACCCAAAGCACCACAGGCCTGAAGGGCCTGAAATGTAATAACCGTGGGTTTTAGCCGCGGCCAGGTGACCACATCACCCTACATCGCAACCCCGGATGGGGTTGAACACTTCTGGAATTTAGGTTGTGAAAAATGATCCCTGATATGGGAGTAAAATTTTAGCTTAACTCTTTACAAAGTATTTAGCTCCCCTTTACAAACAAAATAGAGATACAGCACTTTTTGTTTACTACGGTTTTTACTCCACGCATTACCCCCCGAATTTTCGCCATAAATACAGCAATAGGGTAAACAACAAACTCAGTAGGATGCTGGTAGCCAAGGGGAAATAAAAGGTGAAATTTTCTTTTTTGAATACAATATCCCCAGGCAAACCTTTGAAACCTGGAAATTTGGGCAAGAACCAGAGCAGCAATCCCGCGATCAGTAACAGCAGTCCGATAAAAATAAGTACTTTTGCTAAAGAAGGCATTCCATTTTCCATAATCCAAAAATAATGAAAGCTAAGGGAATATTATACCTGATACCTAATGTATTGGTGCTTGAAACAGGCCAAGACATCATGGCACCCGTAGTCAAAAACGTAATTGCAGCTACCTCCCATTACCTGGTGGAGGATTTCAGAACAGCCCGTAGGTATATCAGTAGCCTGAAATTAGGGGTTAACCTGGAAGAGGTGCACCTGGAAAAACTGGATAAAAAAACGCCCGAACTGCAAATAAAGAAACTGCTTGCTCCCTTATTAAAGGGGCATGATGTGGGTATCCTTTCTGAAGCTGGCTGCCCGGGTATCGCTGATCCCGGCGCCAACGCAGTAGCATTGGCGCATAAATTAGGCATTAAAGTAGTTCCATTGCCGGGACCTTCTTCCATGTTTATGGCTTTGATGGGGTCTGGCTTAAATGGACAGTCCTTTACCTTCAATGGCTACTTGCCCATAGATCGGAAAGACAGGGTTCAAGCAATCAAAGAATTGGAGGCGAAATCGATAGCGGAAAACACCACCCAAATGTTTATGGAAACGCCTTTCAGAAACAATCGGATGCTGGAGGATTTATTGGCCAACCTTAGCAGCAATACCTTGCTGTGCATTGCAAGCAATATTACGGGTACCGATGAACTGATCCAAACCAAAAAAATCGCTGACTGGCGCAAAAAACATCCAGACCTTCATAAAATACCAGCCGTTTTTCTGATCTATCATTCTTAAAGAAACCGACAATTGAATATTGTCAGTAATGTATCCTAAAACGGACAAAAACACCCCTAAATATCGAAAATTCATTTAGCCAAATCCCCGTGTCTCAACACGGGGATTTCCCGGATTCTAAGACATGAATAATGTAACGTAATGAAACTAACTTGAGAGATTTTGTCAGTATTGTTGCAGAAAAAAGGCAACAATACCGCCAAAATCATACAATGTGCATTCACTGAACCACGGGCTTCACCCGTGGCTGTGATATTACGCCCTTTCTGGGCTCGTGAAATAGGGATAATGCACCCCCTTCTACTATGGTTACTCTAAGTCTTTAAATAATTTGCAATAGGGTATCCTGACTACAATCAGTGGGAAGTGATTCCTATGTGGAGCCGAAGGAGTAGGCAATATGTCCCCGTTACCCTATGGTTTCGACTCCGCTCAACCGCCGGGGGGGGGGGGGGGGGGTTTTTAT
>Ga0222651_1000822_pt1 | contig 17212 bp, 15 predicted proteins | sample AntAcemetagen369_FD_179855 | JGI IMG/M metagenome (GOLD analysis project Ga0222651, IMG submission 179855) | Saline water microbial communities from Ace Lake, Antarctica - #369 | ecosystem: Environmental > Aquatic > Non-marine Saline and Alkaline > Saline | place: Antarctica: Ace Lake...
GCTGTATGACGAAGAAAAGGTCTATGGCGTCAAGGTCAAGCACAAGGGCAAGACCCGTGATATCCACGCCAAGGCTGTCGTACTGGCATCAGGCGGGTTCGAAGCCAATGCCGAAATGCGGACCCGATATCTCGGCCCCGGCTGGGAAATGGCCAAGGTGCGCGGCACCCGCCACAACCAGGGCGAAGGCATCAAGATGGCGCTGGACATCGGCGCCATGTCCTTCGGCAACTGGTCCGGCTGCCACGCCGTGGCCTGGGATGTGAACGCACCGGAATTCGGCGATCTGACGGTCGGCGACAACTTCCAGAAGCACAGCTATCCGCTCGGCGTCATGATCAACGCCGAAGGCAAGCGTTTCGTCGATGAAGGCGCTGACTTCCGGAATTATACCTACGCCAAATACGGCCGGGAAATTCTCAACCAGCCCGGCATGCTGTGCTGGCAGGTCTTTGACCAGAAAGTCACGAGCATGCTGCGGGATGAATACCGTATCCGCCGCGTGACCAAGGTGACGGCGAATACGCTGGAAGAGCTGGTCGAGAAGATGGAAGGCGTCGAGCCGAAACAGGCGCTGAAGACGCTGAACGAATACAATGCAGCGGTCGATACCAAGACCGAGTTCAACCCCGCCGTCCTGGACGGTCGCGGCACGCCGGGGCTGGAAATTCCAAAAACCAACTGGGCCAATACCCTGGATGAAGGACCGTACGAAGCCTATGGCCTCGGTTGCGGCATCACCTTCACCTTCGGCGGCTTGCGGATCGACCCCAATACGGGCGGCGTCCTCGATACCGACCTACAGGAAATTCCGGGTCTGTACGCGGCCGGCGAGCTGGTCGGCGGGCTGTTCTACTTCAACTACCCGGGTGGCACGGGACTGATGTCCGGTGCGATCTTCGGCAAGCTCGCGGGTGGTTCCGCCGGCAAGCTGGCGAAAGCGGGTTGACCCAAAGCTGATACTATTCAGGAAAAGGCGCCGGCTGCATTGACTTGCAGCCGGCGTTTTTCTGTTCAGGCCGTGGCGGCTGTCTGTTGCCGCGACATAAACCCGGTCGCGAGTCCCACCGCGAGCAGGACCCCGGAGAACATGGCGATTTCCCAGTTCGTGACGCCGAGAATGTCATTGCCCGGCGTCGCCAACGCGAGCCCGCCAATGCCAAGCGCCGCCCGACTGACCCAGGAGACCACGCCATTGCCAAGATCCCCCAGCAGGATGAGATAGCCCTGCAACGCTGCTGAAACGAACACGATACCGACCATCGCCTTGACGAAGACCAGCGCCGTCTGCTCCAGCGGCCCCTGCCAGATAAAGGCAGGATCGAAGACGAAGAAGAAGGGGATGAAGTAGATGATACTCCCCAACCGCATCGCCTCGAACCCGACGGCCATCGGTTTTGCCTTGGCAATCGGCGCCGCCGCATAGGCACCCAGTGCGACCGGCGGGGTGATGAAGCTCAACATCCCCCAATAGAAGATGAACATATGCACCGACATCGGGTTCATGCCGCCCTGGATCAGGGCCGGCGCCAACGCGATGGCCAGGAAGACATACGCCGCCGTAACGGTCATGCCGATCCCCAGAATGAAACTGGTGAACGCCCCCATCAGCAGCAGGACGACATTCGACCCCCCCGCCACGGACAGCAGGTCGCTGGCCAGATTACCGATCTTGCCGGTGACTTCCAGCGCGCCGACGATGATGCCGATCCCCGCCAGCAGCGCGCCCAGTTCGGCGAAGAGTTTCACCGTCGAAGCAATGAAATCGACAAATTTTGCCTTGTTCCAGCGATGGTAGGGAAAGACCTGGTTCAGGACGATCAACAATACCGTCGCATAATACGGCGCGATGGTTTCCTGATTCAAAACCACCAGCATCCATACCAACAGCGCGAAGACGGCAATGAAGTACCAGCCCTCTTTCATGGTTTTCCTCAGGCTCGGCATTTCCGCCAGCGGCAAACCCTTCAGCTTATTCCGTGCGGAATAGGCGTCGATCTGCATGAACAGCCCGAAGAAATACATCGCCGAGGGAATAACCGCCGCGATCGCCACTTCGCGATAGGGCACCTCGAGAAACAATGCCATGACGAAGGCCGTCGCGCCCATGATCGGCGGCATCAACACCCCGCCGGTGGACGCGCAGGCTTCCACCCCGCCGGCATAGGCGGGACGGAATCCGACCCGTTTCATCGTCGGGATGGTCATGACGCCGGTGGTCAGCACGTTGGTGACGACGCTGCCGCTCATCGAGCCCATCAGCCCGCTGGCAAAAATCGCGACTTTCGCCGGGCCACCACGAACATGGCCCAGCAGCGCAAAGGCGAGGTTGAGAAAGAAACTGCCGCCACCGGTATGCTGCAGGGCGACACCGAAAATCAGGAATCCGATAACGATATTGCCGAAGGCGCGCATCGGAATACCGAAGATCGCTTCTTCGCCCATTGCGAAACGGGTGCCGATTTCCTGCCAGTCCGGCGACGACGCCAGAAGGATGCCCGGAAGCTGATCGGCAACGAATGGATAAATCGAAAACAGCGCGACGATCGTGACGATCGCATTACCACCGGTCCGCCGCGTCGCGTCCAGCACCAGCGCCCAGAGAACATAGGCCAGATAGACGGCCTCGGTATGGTCTTCCGGCACCTCGTATTCCCAGCCTTCATCGAGAATACGGCCACCATTCCAAACGAAATAGAGACCAACCGAGATGGTGGTGACGAACAGCACCACGTCATACCAGGGCACGCGGTTCTTCGGCGCGTTGCCGTATGCCGGCCAGTAGATAAACACGAACGGCAGCAGCGTCAGCAGCAGCAGATAAAGATACTGCAGGCCCAGCAGGTTGAAATTGAACCCTAGTGACTGACTGAACCCGTAGGGAATACCGCCAAGGAAGTCGCTGTCCGACATAAGCCGGCCAATGCTGAACAACTGGTAGGCCGATAAACCGATGGACAGGAAAGCCGCCGTCAGCAGCGCGTAATGCCAGAAACCGGTAAGCTGGCGGTGGCGCGAGATTTCCGCCACCGCCGCCTTACCTTCGGGAGCACTGAGGCTCATAGCCCGTTACTCTTCTTTAGACCCTGTTCCCGTCAGTTAAAGATGACGTCCATGCCCGCGGCCGAAAGCGCGGCTGCCCGTGCCTTCATCCAGCCGGCCTTGAAATCATCCGCCGGCTTCGCCTTGTAGGCGGCAAAGGCGGCAACCAGGGTTTTCTGACGCTTTACGACTGTAGCCTGATGGGCATCCATTTCGGCCGTCCAGACGCCGACTTCCTTCCAGTACTGGATCGCGCCGTCATGCCAGGGAATGACCCACTGGAATCCCTGCCGATCACGGGCCCAGCCATCAACGCCGGGGGCACTTTTGGAGAAGTCGTCATAGCTGGTGTCGATTGCCTTGACGAGGTTGTAGACCGTACCGGAGTCATGATCGCTGTTGGTCAGCAACACTGGATAGAAATAGCCGGAACCTTCCCAGGGCGTGTCCTTGGAGAAGCCCGGGCCCTGCGTGGCCATATGCTTCTGCATCCATGGCGCCGTACCCTGCAGGCGCTTCCAGCCCGCGGCATCATTGTGATCCATGTCCAGGTAAGCAACGCCACGCGGTGATGCTTCGATGCGCGAGATATGGGGCGAGACCGAAGAAGACGCAGCAGCGTCAACCTGACCGTTGATAATGCCGTCGAGCGCCGCCTTGAAGCCGCCGAACTAAACCTTTTTGACATCATCCCAGGTCAATCCGCCGAAGCTGAGCGCCGAGGTCGCGTTCTGGTTCAGCGCCGGTGCACTGCGAACCCAGGCAACGCGCTTGCCCTTCATGTCCTTGTAATGGGTAACACCGGTATCCTTGGCCACGGCCAACCCGATGCCCGCCCCGCCGATCGAAGCGAAGACCATACGAATTTCCTGCGGGCCCCAGGTCTTTCCGGCAAACTCAAAAACGCCTTCCTGTGCGAAGTAGAGCGCGATACCGCAAGCGCAGAAATCCGCCTTGCGGCTTTTGATGGGCAGCATGCGGGCAATATCGTTCTTGCCCGTCTTCACGTTGACCTGTGAATTGAAATTCTTCTTCAGCATATTGCCGATCGCGACCGACTGCTGGTATCCGGTCGATGACGTGCCATAGGCCGTCCATGTCATCTGTGCCGGTAATTTGACATCAGCGGCCTGCACCGCGGTGGCGGAAAGCGCGATAATGGCGCCCAGCCCAAGAATTTTCATAGTTTTGTACATGTTATCTCCCTGTGTATTCCGATTCCGCAATGCGTAGGTACTGCGAGCAACTTTTATGCTGCCATATTCGCTTTTCACGATATTGAGGCCACGTTATCAGTAAAATTCCATACGCCGCAACAGGTCTCGGTGACCGAAAGTATCCAAAAACACAAAAACAGTCAGAGGCACTATAATACCGCTAAAATCAGGGAGCATAAACATGGTCAGACGCTTCGTTACCGCCGTCATGCGACATGAAACGAATACATTCTCGCCGGTGCCGACGCCGGTCTCCGACTTTGGACGAATCGGCCCCACGGACGGGCCCGCCCGCGGCGACGAAGCCTTGCGTGTCTATCGCGATACCAATAACCCCGTTGCCGCTTATATTGACCTCGCTGCGACGGAAGGTGCCGAACTGGTCTTCCCCATCGCCGCCAACGCCCATCCCAGCGCCCCCGCCCCCGGCGCAATCATCGACATCTGCGCCGACGCGATCTGCGACGCGGTGGCAAAGGGATGCGACGCCCTGTTCCTCGACCTGCACGGCGCAATGGTCACGCAGGCGCATGATGACGGCGAAGGCGAATTACTGCGCCGCATCCGCGCCATCGCCCCGGACCTGCCAATCGCTGTCGCGCTGGACTTCCACACCAACCTGTCCGCCGCCATGGTCGACAACGCCACCGTTATTGCCGGCTACCGCACCTATCCGCATATCGACATGTATGAAACCGGCGCACGGGCGGGACAGACATTGCTGCGCACGCTGAATGGCGAGGTCACCCCGGTCATGGTCTGGCACTCCCTGCCCGTCCTGACCCATATGAACCGCCACGCGCCGTCAATGCAGCCCATGAAAGACATGTACGCCAAAGCCATCGCCGCGGAATCATCCGGCGCAGTCTTGAACGCATCGGTCTTCGGCTGCTTCCCGCTCGCCGATATCCCGCATGTCGGGTTGAGCGCCGTTGTCGTCGCCGATGGATCCCGCGATGACGGCGAACGTCTGCTCTACGATATCCTGCGCGACGGCTGGGACCGGCGCGACGAGTTCGTCTTCGACGTCGAACCCGTCGCGGATTCAATCAGCAAGGCAAAAGGGCTGGACGACGGCCCGGTGCTGCTGATCGACCACGGTGACAATACCGGCTCCGGCGGCAACCAGGATGTCATGACGGTATTGGCCGAAGTCATGCGTCAGGGGCTGGACGATGTCTGCGCCGGCCCGTTCTGCGATCCGGAATCCGTCGCCCGGATGATCGATGCCGGCGTCGGCGCAACCATAACCCTGCAACTCGGCGGCAAGGTCGACATGCCGGCAATGGGGCTGCACGGCGAACCACTGGAAGTGTCCGGCACCGTGCGACGTATCACCGACGGCCAGTTCACCGTCACCGGCCCCATGTTCACCGGCGTGGCGATGAATATCGGCCGCTGCGCGGTCCTGGATACCGGCGGCATCGAAATACTGGTCAGCGAAGGGCGCTACGAGCCCTTCGACACCGGTGCTTTCACCCATGCCGGCATCGACCCGTCGCGGAAGAAATACGTGCTGCTGAAATCGCGCCAGCATTTCCGCGCCGGCTTCGAACCGCTGGCCAAACACATCGTCATGGTTTCCGGCCCCGGCACCTGCACCTCGGATTACAGCCTGTTCCCCTGGCAGAAACTGCGCCGCCCGATCTACCCGCTCGATCCCGAAACCAAATCCAATCTGCCGACACAAAGCTGATCCCGGAAGCGCCACACACCATAATACCGCAACGATAATAATACCTTAATCAGAATCAACCTTAATAGGACTTTAAGTATATAACGCCACTCTTCCTTAAAGGATTGAGGACACTGTTCAGGACAGTGAGTGCATTCGTTCACGAAGTACATGCCGACCGTCGGCGACCGGTTCATGCCGATGGGAAATGGTTAAGGTTACGAAATGCAATTGTCGAATAACGACGATTTACCGTTTAAATCAGTCCTGGATGCGCTACCCCAGCAGCTTTGCGTGCTCGACGCGAACGGTGTCATTAAGTGGGTCAATCACGCCTGGGTCCAGTTCTGTCTGGACAATGGCGGCAGTGTTTCAAATGTCGGCCTTGGCACGAATTATCTGGATATATGCAAATCATCGCCCATTGACGGTGAAGAGCAGGCGAATGGCGAATTTGAAGGTATCCGCGCGGTCATAGAAAATAGGTTGCCTTATTTCAGTTTCGAATACCCCTGCCACAGCCCGAACAAGAAGCGCTGGTTCATGATGGAGATCCGGAAACTGGTCTTCGATTACCGGCCGTATTTTGTCGCCTCCCACCACGACATCACACAGCGGAGGCTTGCCGAAGAACAAGTTCGGGAACTCGCGATTATCGATAGTCTTACGACACTGTCGAACCGCCGCCATTTCGACGATTTTCTGGGCCAGGAATGGCGCCGCGCACAGCGGCTGGGTCTTCCGGTGTCACTCGCCTTTGTCGACATCGATTGTTTCAAACAGTTCAATGACAATTACGGGCATGTTGCCGGCGATGGAATCCTGGAGAATGTGGGAACCGTGCTGAAGGCGTTCGGCAAACGCCCCGGGGACCTGGTCGCGCGGTATGGCGGGGAAGAATTCGCCGTCATTATGGGCGAAACCAATCTGGCCGGCGCGGAGAAACTGGCAAACGAAATTCGGGCGCCATTTTCGACATGAATATCCAACACGGGTTCGCAGGTCCGCACGACCGTTTAACCGTCAGCATCGGGGTCGCCATGGCCTGCCCAACCCAGGGGCAATCGGCGCGACAACTCGTCGAAGCCGCGGATAATGCGCTGTACGATGCCAAAAATTCCGGGCGCAATTGCGTCTCGGTCAGCAGGGCAGACGACCAGCAATTTCAAAACGGTCGCACGGCGATGCGCGCAACCGTCTGAACACAAGGGGACGGACTGCTTCGGCCCCCGGAATCCTGCCTTAGTGAAAGATGCGTCCCCCGTCGCTGACGGTGGCCTTTCCGGTCATCGTGTCCGTATGGCACCTCGTCAACTCGATGCCAGGTCGACGGTCCGCCGTCACGAAGCGTCAGCAAAATCCCGCAGCAACTGTCCCGGCGTGCCGCAATTACCCAGATTGTCACCGCGGTCGTCCACGGTCCGGACGCCATTGACCCAGACGCCGTGCAACCCGACCGCCGGCGTATCCATACGTTCGGCTCCCGTCGGCAGGTCGTTGACCCGGCGTTTCTCGCCGCGCCCCACGGTTTTCGGATCGAACAGCATCAGGTCCGCCCAGGCGCCCGGCACCAAACGGCCCCGATCCTTGATGCGGTAGATATCCGCCGCGCGCGAGGTTAGCGCCTGTAACGCATATTCCACCGACAAGTCGCCCCGGTCGCGGGCCCAGTGCCCCAGCAGGTGCAGGCCGAACCCGGCATCGCACAGGAACGACAGATGCGCCCCGGCATCGGACAGGGTGATCGCGGCGGCGGGGTTGCGCAACAGTTCCACGACCTTGTCCTCATCCACATTGAAGAGGCGGCAGTCGAACATGGTTTTGAGGTCGTCCGCGAGACCGAAATCGAGGAACCAGTCCCAGGGGTCCTTGCCTGCCTCACGGGCGAGAGGGCCGACCTTCTTGCCGACAAGGTCACGGTGCGCCGGCTTGTGCACCGACATGATGGTCATATGGTCCCAGTTGTTCGTCGAAAAACGGTTCGGCACGCCCGTCGTGTTCATCTCGTCCTTCAGGGTCTGACGGAAACCGGCATCGGCAAGCACCGCCTTGTAAGCTTCGGTGCCTTCCGCCTCGATTGCCGTATGCCAACCGATCAGCGCCTCCATCGGATAGGGATGCTCAAGCGTAAATTCCATCCCCAGCGGGAAGCAGCCGACCTGTGACCAGAGCTCCCGCCCCCGATTTCGGGCGGCTTCGATCTCACCGATCTCGCGGAACACGCGGTCCGGGTCGCCGGGATCGACGAACATCGCGGCGATCATCACCGGGCGCCCGTTTTTGGCCGAGACCTCTTCGAGCCAGGGCACGGTCGTCTTCATGCCCTTGGTCAGCATGAAAGCGCCCTTCCCCGCCTCGCCCAGCGCACCGGTCAGTTCCAGCATTTCATGTTCATCGGCAAGCCGGGACGGCATGGGAATCCCGGCATCGCCATTGTGCTGTTCCAGGGTCGAGGTCGCAAAACCGCAGGCACCGACGTCGAGGGCCTCCCGTACAAGGGTTTTCATTTCCGCGACTTCCGCCGCGGTTGCGGCGCGGTCCGATGCGTCGTCGCCAAGCACCCAGGTGCGGACCGAGGAATGGCCACAGAACGCAGCGACATTTGGCACCATCCCCCGGCGTTCCAGTGAATTCATGTAATCGGGAAATGTCACGAAGTCCCAGTCGATCCCCTCCTGCATCGCTTCCAGCGACATGCCTTCGACATGGGTCAGGTTCTTCAGCGTCCGCTCACGGTGTTCCGGCTTGCACGGTGCGATCGTAAAACCGCAATTGCCGATGACCACGGTGGTCACGCCAAGCCGGTTTGACGGCGTTGCATAGGGATCCCAGGTAAGCTGCGCATCAAAATGCGTATGCAGGTCGATGATGCCGGGCGCAAGACTGAGGCCTTCCGCATCCACCACCTCGCGGCCCTCGCCGACCGTGGGGCCGACTTCTGCGATACGGCCATCCTTTACAGCGAGGGCGCCCCCGAAACCCGGGTTTCCAAGGCCATCGAGGATTACCGCGTTTTTGATCACCAAATCATGCATGTCCGCCTGCTCCCTTGTCAGCCACAGCGCCCGTCCACTGAGTCCAGCCAGAAGACCGGCGGTTCCAAAACTCCCGAAAAATACCCTAGTGAAAGATGCGTCCGGCGTCGATGACGGTTGTCTGGCCGGTCATTGTGTCCGTGCGGCACATCGTGACCACCATGTCAGCGCAGTCATCCTTGTCCGCCACCTTCTTCAAAACAGCACCCACCGCGGAACGCTCGACCTGTTCGGGCGACAGGTTGGCGGTCGCGCGCGTTCCTTCCAGCATGCCCGGCGCCACGCAGTTCACCAGGGTTTCCGGCGCCAGCGCGACAGCCATACACCGCGTCAGGTGGTTCAGCCCGGCCTTGGATACCGCATAGGCGATGGAGGACCCGGTCGGCGCCAGCCCGGCAACCGAGGATATATTGACGACGCGGCCCGTGCCCTGCGCCTTCATGACCGGGGCGACCGCCTTGATCAGCCGCATTGGACCGGTCAGGTTGACCGCGAGGATCTTGTCCCAGACCTCATCCGTCAGCCCGTCGAGATCCTGATAGGCAACCGATTTGTTAAAGGCCGCATCGTTGACCAGAATATCGAGGCGGCCGAACCGCTTTGTCACTGCCTCGACCAGCGCCTTCACCGCCGCACCATCGGTAATATCGCAGGCAAAGGCGGCCGCGTTGATCTGGTAGCGGGAAGCAAGGTCACGGGCCACTTCTTCGGCCTGCTCACGGCTCTGCGCATACATCACCGCAACGTTCACGCCTTCCCGCGCAAGGGCGTGACAAATGCGCTGCCCAAGTCCCCCATTACCGCCCGTCACCAGAGCGACCGTGCCCTTCAGTTCCATCTATATTCTCCTGTATTCGAAGAGGGCGCCGCATCGCGACGCCCGTTGATCAAAGGCGTTTCACGACCTTCTCGCTGAGAAGTTCGAGCGCTTCCTCGAAGCTCGGCAGGCTGGCATCGGCGGGGGCGATTTCCGCGGCCACCGTCCGGGCGTGGGATTCGCGGGTACGTTCCGTCATCAATGGCTGGATGCCCAGCTCGATCAGGTTTTCCCGCGCCTTGTCCATCTCCTCCATGCGCCGCTTGGCGTGGACGACATGGGACGTGGCAAGCGATGACGCCATGCCCGCAAAGGTTCGCTCGTCGATATCAGAGAAGCAGGCCAGCACCTCGTCCACCAGTCCCGCACGATGCGCCGCGACCAGGCATTCAACGCTCAGCGCCTCGATCCCCTTGACCATGACCGAGCGGATGATCTTTACCGCCGAAGCATCACCGGCGCGGTCGCTCATGACCGTGACGTTAAAGCCGAAGGGTTTCAGGAATGCCGCCGCCCGCTCCGCCGCCGGACCGGAAAGAACAAAGGGCACCTTGTGCCCGGTCGTGGAAAACCCGCCCATCGCCGCGAAATCGACATAGTCGATCCCGGCCTTGTACATTTCCTCGGCGATAGCGGCCGTCTGCGGACCGGTCAGCGTATTCACGTCGAAAAACAGCGTGCCCGGTTTCAGCACATCGCGCGCCGCCAGCGCCGCGTTCCTGGCCTCAACCCCGGTAACAACGGAAAACACCGCGCCCGCATCGCCCAGCTTGCTGGTATAGCTGCCCTCGACCTCTACGCCGATGGCACGTGCGCGATCATTGATCGCGGCCCCGCGGATATTGTCGCCAAGCCCAATATCAACCGACAGAATGCGCCGCGACGGATCATCCTTGCGCCATTCCTTCGACAGCCCGGTCGTAATCGCCGTCCCGGCCTCGCCAAGCCCCAGCGTCGCTATCGCCGTGATGTCCTGTGCGTCATTGGTCGCCATTGTTTGATATCCTCCGGATTATTATTCGTTCTCGACATGGCCGTGCATGTGTCCGGGCGGCAAGATACGCCCGATCCTCGGGCGGATACAATACGGCCCCCCGGCAAACGCGGAAGGCCAGAGGGCGGAAATACGCGACTTCGTATGGTGCTCGCAATCAACGTGTCGCATTGCGCAGGATTCGGTAATATCCTCACGGTTGCACCATCGCAATGTTCAGGACCATCTCAACAAGCCTGTCGGAAAGTGCCATGACTCTTTTGACCAGAACACAGTTCGCCGCGTTTGGTTTCCTTGTCCTGCTCTGTACCCTGTCCCGCCCCGCGCTGGCCGATGAAGCATCCCTGTGGCAGGCGCTGCGCGGCGGCGACGCCTTCGCCATCATGCGACATGCCATCGCGCCCGGCACCGGCGACCCCGCGGAAGTTGTCGTGGGCGACTGTACGACACAACGGAACCTGTCCGCGGAAGGCCGCGACCAGGCAGCCACAATCGGCGACCGTTTCCGTGCCAATGGCATTGACGCCGCCGCTGTCTTCACCAGCGAATGGTGCCGCTGCCGCGACACGGCGGAAGGGCTCGCCCTCGGCACCGTAGTCGCGCTACCCGCTCTGAACTCCTTCTTCGGCCAGTACGAACGGCAGGCGCCGCAGACCGCCGCGCTGAAACAATGGCTCTCGGCATATCGTGACTCACGCCCGCTGGTGCTGGTCACCCATCAGGTCAACATCACGGCGCTGACCGGTGTCTATCCTGCCTCGGGCGAAACGATTGTTGTCCAGCGCACCACAGACGGCAGCATGACCGTGCTGGGTCGACTGCCTTGAGAACAAAATCCATAACAAGGCTGATAGAGGAACTTCCATGCGCGTAATTCTGCTGGGCACCGGAACGCCGGTACCGTCGCTGCGCCGGATGAGTTCCGGCTACCTTGTTGATCTGGGGGAGAACGGCGTGATCCTGCTGGACCACGGCCCCGGCGCCTATCACCGGATGCTGGAGGCCGGCTATGGGCCGACCCAGGTCACCGATGTCTTCTTCAGCCACCTGCATTTCGATCATTGCCTCGACTACCAGCGCCTCGTCCTGACCCGCTGGGACCAGTCCGCCGGCGACGTCCCGGAGCTGAACGTCTACGGCCCGCCACCGATTGGCCGGATGACGGAACTCGCCTTCGGCCCGGACGGTATCTGGGATCCCGACCTGACCGCACGCACCCAGCACCCGCTCAGCCTGCAGGTCTATGCCGCGCGCGGCGGCGTTGGCCCCCGCCCCCGTCCCGCACCGGTGGTCACCGAACTGGGCAATAACGACACCGTCGATGGTAACGGCTGGCATGCGACCGTACGCAGCGTGCGCCACGCGCAACCCTATCTGGCCTGTTACGGCATCCGGCTGGAAACCCCGGCGGGCACGGTCGCCTATACCGGAGATACCGGCCCCTGCAAGGCCGTCGAACGCCTGGCCGAAGGCGCCGATATCCTGCTCGGCATGTGCAGCTATGAAAGCGGCCACGGCCTTGGCAAGGAATATGACGAAACCTGCATGGGGCACCTCGAACTGGCCCAACTGGGGCAGACAGCCGGGGTCGGCGCGCTGGTCATCAGCCACGTTCACGCCAGGCTCGACATGCCCGGCGTGCGCGAGCGGTTGATCCACGAAATGAGCGCGATATATGACGGCACGCTGTATTTCGGCGAAGACCTGATGGAAATCCCCCTGGGCTGAACGGGCCCTTTCGGGTTCTTCTGCGCAACGTGACTCCCTATTGAAACACTGGCGCGATACTCTGCAAAATATGGAACCGCTGAAACTCGCCATCGTCACCGATATCCACCACGGCCCGACCCGATATACCAAGATCGGTGCGGCCGCCCTGCCGCTGCTGCGCCATGTCCGGGAGAATGTCGCGACACGCGGCGCGGATATGCTGATCGACCTCGGCGACCGGATATCCAACGCCGACCACGACACCGATATCGGGCTGATGCGCGACGTCATGGCCGTCTTTGATCCCGTGGAAATCCCCCGCGCACATCTGCTGGGCAATCACGACCGGCATTACCTGTCGCTGGCGGAAAATGAAGCGATCCTCGGCCAGCCGCTGGGCAGCCGCAGCATCGATATGAAAGGCTGGCATCTGGTTTTCTGGCAGATTGACCTGTCCGGCCGTTTCCCCGACAACCCCATCCCCGCCGACAGCGATCTGGACTGGTTACGCGCCGACCTCGCCGCGACCACCCTGCCCGCCGTCATCTTCACCCATGTACCGCTCGACGGCGCATCGATGACCGGCAATTATTATTTCCAGAACAACCCCGCCTCCGCCACGCTGCAGCACATCGCACGGGCGCGGCAGGTCATCGAGGACGCGGGCAATGTCGTGCTTTGCGTCGCCGGACATGTCCACTGGAACAACGCCACCAGCATCGACGGCATCCGCTACCTCACCGTCCAGTCGCTGGCCGAAAGCTACACCACCGAAGGCGAAGCAACCGGCGCCTGGGCCGAAATCGAACTAGCGGACGTGCTGCGCTGGCGCGTGCATGGCGGTGATCCGGTCACCTACGAAGTCCCCCTGCGCGTATTGAACCACCACTGGGTGCCGCCCCTGCCCCCCTTCGACATCCTGCGGCAGAAGAACAATATCGCCCCGGCCGACGCCCCCGTGCGCGGCGTATTGCTCGACATGGACGGGGTGCTGTTCCAGGGCGACACGCCCATCGAAGGCTCAGCCGATGCGATCCGCGACCTTCGCGCGGCGGGGATCGCCATCGCCTGCCTGACCAACAACGCGCGCCGCACGCCTGCCGAATACGCGGCGAAGCTCAAAGGTTTCGGCATCGATATCGGCGCGGCGGATATCGTCACCTCCGGCATGGCCGTCGCCCATCACCTGACGGCTCAGACCCCCGCACCGAAAGTCCATGTCGCCGGCAGCGCCACCCTGCGGCAAACATTGCTGGACGCCGGCGCGGTGGAAAGCGACAGCCCCGATTACGTTGTCGCCGGAATTGATCTGGACATGACGATTGCCGATCTTGCCCCGGCGGTCCGGCATATCGCCAAGGGTGCAAAACTGGTCGCCAGCAATGGCGATGTGGTCATCCCGACCCCGCAGGGCCCCGAACCCGAAGCCGGCCCGGTCATCGCCTTTCTGGAAGCCGCCACGGGGGTGGAAGCCCTCGTCCTCGGCAAGCCCCGCCCCGCCATATTCGACCTCGCGCTGGGGAAACTCGGCGTGGACCGGAACGAAGCGATCATGATCGGCGACACCCCGGCTACCGACATCGCGGGCGCCATCGCCGCCGGGCTGCGTTCCGTCCTGGTCGAATCCGGCAACCCGATTCCGGCGGATGGCCCCGACTTCAAGCCAACCATACGTTTCGCCAACCTGCGCGCGGCGGCGGACCAGATTATTAAAGGGACATAATACTTTATTGCCAACCCAACCGGGCGGCCGTCAAATGCTGATAACGCTCTTGCCGCAGGCATGCCCCGCTTCCAGATGGCGGATCGCGTCCGCCGCCTCGGCAAGTGGAAAGACCCGGTCGATGACCGGAGCCAACCGTCCCGACTCGATGTAATCCTTCAGCAAATACAGATCGTCCCTGTTCTCCGTCGAAATAAACGTTTTCAGATTCTGATGGATAAATGACGATAGCAGCATCGCGCCGATCTGCCGATGGGTGCCACCGAGCAATCTGTCGCCGCCTTCCCCACCGGCAATAACCAGCGTGCCCTCCGGCGCGAGGATACGGCGCAAACCCGCCAACGGGCGTCGCCCGGCGATATCGAGGATGAGGTCGTAGCGCTGGCCGCCTTGCGTGATATCGCCCGCCGTATAGTCGATTACATGGTCCGCGCCGAGCCCGCGAACCATCGCCATCTTGTCCGTGCTGCATACGCCGGTCACGTCCGCACCAATCGCCTTGGCCAGTTGCACGGCGAAATGCCCGACGCCCCCCGCCGCACCGATAATCATCACCGTCTGCCCGGCTTCGAGCTTGCCCGCATCCCGCAGCCCGTGCAGTGCGGTATAGGCGGAAACCGGAACCGCCGCCGCCTGTTCGAATGTTAGGTTTGCCGGTATCGGTGCGATCCGGTCCGCCCGGGCAACGGCATATTCGGCGAAGCTGCCGTTGCAGGTCCCGAACACCGCATCGCCGACCATGAAATCCGCCACTTCGGGGCCGATTTCCTCAACCACGCCGGCAACATCCATCCCCGGCACGGGTGTCTTCGGCCTGGTGAACCCGAACCCCAGCCGCACCACCCAGGGCAACCCCGCCATCAAATGCCAGACACCCTGATCCACCCCGGCTGCCTGCACCCGGATCAGCACTTCATCCGGCTTCTGTTCGGGCCGTGCGATATCGCGAAGCGCAAGGACATCCGCGGAACCGTATCGATCCTGGGTGATTGCCTTCATGGGGTTTCCTTGACTGAATCGCTAATGAAGATGGGCGTAGGGCGGGTCTAGCCCGGCTCGTCATTACGGGCAACGGGTACACCATCTACCGTCATTGCATTTTCATCTATTTTATGCTATTATTCCTTTTTTTGTTTTTTAGGGAGGAAAGATATGAACGCTTCCCCGCTTTTGGCCGACCAGGAAGAAAAATTCTGCCGCGACTATGTCCGGCGACCGGTCGGAAAATCCGCCGCTGAATTCGCCGGTTACGATCCGTCTGATCTGGCCGAGACCGCATACCGCCTGCTTGCCCGGGAAGACATCCAGGACCGGATCGCCGCGCTGCGGCATGAGATGGCCTGGCGGCAGTGCCATGATTCCGATGCGGTGCTGGCAAAGCTGCAGGCAGTGTATGAACTCGCGTTGGAGAAAGAACAGTATTCCAGCGCCATGCGCGCGGTGGCGCTGCAGGCACGGATCGCGGTGCTGGTCGATGATCGCGGTCGGGGAACACAACAGCGACGCGAACGCGCCGTAACCTGGGCGTGGAATGGCAAACCGACGGCGGTGGAAGTGCCCCCGATGTCAATCGATGCCAAAGAAAGCCAACCTTTCGAACTGCCCGCCGGGCAGCCTCCTCACCCTGCCCTGAATCCTCTTTTGGGACGATTCAGCCTCCCCGGAGGAGCGGCTTCAAAAGGGGTATGGCAAGGCCACTTGCGCCCCCTCTCCACCCCCGGGGGTGGAGAGGGCTGGGGTAAGGCGGGGGCTTCAACACGGCGACGAGACGAACCGGTGACAATCAATGCCAATGATTGCCAACGATCCGAGACGTGTTATGGCAGCGATACGCAGGAATGTGATGTACGGGACGCCTTTCAGGACATGACCGGTTCAATAAGCTCAGGTTGATGCGAGCCGCGCCCGGCCATCCGCCAGGACCCGTTTTTCACGCGCCGCGACCCATGTTTCGAAAAACACGTCGTTACCGTCAATCCAGAGATGGGTGGTCAATTCCTCGCCGGGATAAACAGGTGCGGCGAAACCGGCCGAAAACTGTTCCAACCGGGCGACATCGTAGTTGCCCGCCGCCCGCAGAAGGACGTGACACACATGGCCCCAGGTCGACAGCCCATGCATGATCGGACCATCGAAGCCCTGTGCACGGGCGTCCGCGGGCGTGGAGTGAATTTTGGCCCCACCGCCCAGCAGGCGATAGATCAGCGCCACCTGCGGCGATGTTTTCAACGCCACGATATGGTCCGCATCCCGCTCCGGCCGCGCAACGCCGGTTCGTGCCGCCCCGACAGGCGCGCCCTCCACCCGGAAATCGCGCGCAATCGTCGTTTTCAGCAACCGCGCCAAAGGGGTCCCGCTATCGGCTTCCCGGATTATCGTTTCACTCGTCAGGACCGTTGCATTCTGCTTTGGCTTGTCCACGACATCCACGATACGGGCATCGGACAGCAACCGGGCTTCCGGGGGCAAGGGCTGATAAATTTCCACGCATTGCGCCAGGTGGATAAGTTTGGACCACTCGATCCCCAGATCCAGCAGGAAGCCGATATCCCAGGCCGCAACCGACGCAAAGGTCGGAAACACCAGCAGGTCATCTTCCAGAACAAACCGCAATTGCCGTTCATCAAGCGGATCCATGCCCATCCCGATCCCCAGCGCATACAGGATCACCTGCTGTTTGTCATAGCGATGCGGTTTCCCCGGACGCGTGTGCCGGAGCACATCCTGATAGGTTTGCGTCATGATCCGATGTCATCTTGTGAACACTGCACCCGACAAGCTTATGAATGTTCCAGCCTTACGGTCAAACCGGCGTCATCTAGGCGGCGGGGTAGGACGATGGCGAAGCGTTGGCGCACCCCTCCTCACCCTGCCCTTGCATGTTGCGGATGCGTTGTTTTTTAGAGCAACGTGATAATGCCCCGGGATGGTGGCCGCCATCCCGGGGCGGGCGACGCGAACCGTCCCAACCCTTGGCGATGAAGCGCCGTAGGAGAGCG
>Ga0222651_1000823_pt1 | contig 17188 bp, 19 predicted proteins | sample AntAcemetagen369_FD_179855 | JGI IMG/M metagenome (GOLD analysis project Ga0222651, IMG submission 179855) | Saline water microbial communities from Ace Lake, Antarctica - #369 | ecosystem: Environmental > Aquatic > Non-marine Saline and Alkaline > Saline | place: Antarctica: Ace Lake...
CGCTTCTACCAACCTCCCGAAATCTCATACACCCGTAATTTTCCTACGAACCATCTTTAACAAGCACGGCCTTATCTCGTTTCTAAACACCACAAAAGCGACAAGAGTGTCGCTTCTACCAACCTCCCGAAATCTCATACAACCGTAATTTCCCTACGAACCATCTTTAGCAAGCACGGCCTTATCTCGTTTCTGAACACCACAAAAGCGACAAGAGTGTCGCTTCTACCAACCTCCCGAAATCTCATACACCCGTAATTTTCCTATGAACCATCTTTAGCAAACACGGCCTTATCTCGTTTCTGAACACCACAAAAGCGACAAGAGTGTCGCTTCTACCAACCTCCCGAAATCTCATACACCCGTAATTTCCCTACGAACCATCTTTAGCAAGCACGGTCTTATCTCGTTTCTGAACACCACAAAAGCGACAAGAGTGTCGCTTCTACCAACCTCCCGAAATCTCATACACCCGTAATTTTCCTTCGAACCATCTTTAACAAGCACGGCCTTATCTCGTTTTCAAACACCACAAAAGCGACAAGAGTGTCGCTTCTACCAAAATGACTTTCCAACTCACAGGCCACACCATCGCCCCAACTGAACTGCGCAAGCAACTGCTCTCGATCAGTTCCGGCGCGTATTGCAGCTACGAGGGGTGGGTGCGCGATCATAACGAAGGCAAACCCGTGGCCGCGCTCCATTACAGCAGCTACGCCCAACTCGCGCCCGGCATTGCCCAGACGATTCTCGACGAAGCCAAAGCGAAATTTGGCATTCAAGAAGCCGCCGTAGTCCATCGAATCGGCGCACTCACCGTCGGCGACATCGCAGTCTGTGTCGGCGTGACCGCTCACCATCGAGGCGATACTTTTCTGGCCTGCCGCTACATTATCGACAACATCAAACATCGCCTCCCGATCTGGAAAAAAGAAATCTACACCGACGGCAGCGAAGCTTGGATCGAAAGCAACCACTGCGGCTGCGCCGACCCCGCAAACCTTGAGCATGGCAACCATCAGCATTCTCACGGCCACTAGCCACCGGTTGGATTATGGCCACAAAACGTATTCACCCTTTTTAAAATTTATTTCAATAACATTAATATAAACGCCATCTACATTTCCACTGGGCACGACTTTGTCGGTCGTCACGGCAAAGGCCGCCTCGATCACGGTATCGAAAAAGTCGACACTGTTGAGTGCGTCGCCGGGGCTGGCCTCGTCGGCGACCGCTACTTCAACCATCAGGAAGACTATAAAGGCCAAATCACTTTTTTTGATTGGGCGGTCTATGAACGCATCCGCGACGACTTCGATTGCCCCCGACTCAACCCTGCGTGGTTCCGCCGCAACGTGCTGACCTCCGGCGTCGACCTCAATACCTTGATCGGCCAACGTTTCAGCCTGCAAGGTATCGATTTTGAAGGTAGCGAAGAATGCCGCCCCTGCTACTGGATGGATGAATCCATCCAACCCGGTGTGCACGAAGCGCTCAAAGGCTCAGGTGGCCTGCGAGCGCGAATTCTGACGAGTGGGAAATTGACGGTATCATCAACGTAGGGGCTTCACTTGTCAGAGATCATGAACTTGTCGAATGGTGAAGCCCCTACAGAAACATCTTAAACGCTGCTAAACTCAGCACGAGCGCCAGCGCGTAGCGGAGCTGCTTGGCTGCTGCTAGATGGCTACCCCAACTGCAACCGAGCAGGCCACCGAGCAACACGGCTACCGCCAGCCATAGAAAGAGCGGATGAAGGTCATTCGCGCTAGGTTGTAGCCCGGCCAGTCCCGCCACGGAGTTGAACATAATGAAAGGTGCAGAAATAGCCGCCGCCGTTTTCACCGGTGCCCAGCCTAAGAAGATGACCAGGGGCGTCAGAAAGATGCCGCCCCCCACTCCGATCAAGCCGGAGACGAAGCCCATCGCCGTCCCCGCCAGGATCAACTGCCAGAGCGGCGGAAATCGCATCTCTTCGGCATCACGCTGCGGCATGAATAATCGAAGCAGCGCCACCGCCAGCGCCACGCCGAGAATCTTGCGAAAAAGCCCCTCTTGGATATCGAGACTGCCACCCAGATAGGCAAAAGGAATGGCCGAGAGTGCCAGCGGCCAAAACAACTTGGCTCTAAAATGCCCTGCCTTAAAGAAAGCAATTGTGCCCAGTAAAGAGACCAAAACATTGAGCCCAAGTGCCGTCGGTCGAAGTAGAACCGCTTCCACCCCGAGCAGAGCCATCACTGCCAGATAGCCTGACGCACCGCCATGCCCGGCAGAGGCATAGAGCAAAGCTACAAAGAAAAAAGGAGAAATTGTGAGCAGTGTTTCAAGCATGTCGGATACATTCAAAAGTGATGTCTCGACCAAACGATGTAGTCAAAATTATTTAGGAAAAATTCATGCCGCCTCAACGTAGCCGAAGCGGTCACGCTTTGGAGCGCTCGACGCGGGACGCTTTCGTTCCTCCAAAATCTTACGATGACGGCTACGATTACGGCTACGATTACGATTACGGCTACGATTACGATGACGGCTACGATTACGACTACGATTACGATTACGACTACGATTACGACTACGATTACGACTACGACTACGATTACGATGACGATGACGACTACGATTGCGATGATGATGACGATGACGACTACGATTACGGCTACGATGACCTCGCTCAAAAAATGCGGCCTCACGGTCGAAATCGTTGATTACGCATTGACGAGTGAGTCGTCTTATTCATTAGCTATTCGGTATTAGTCATTTGAAAGCGGGTATGGTGTAGTGGTAACACGTGACCTTCCCAAGGTTGAGCTGAGAGTTCGATTCTCTCTACCCGCACCATGGTGACTACGATGGCGGTGACGCCAAAAAATCTAGTTTTCCGAATCTTTAGCGCTGGCCGCAAATTTAATTCCGTTGAGACCTCTGATGATTCTATGTTTGTCATCGAAAAAACGGACATATTCTTTAATCCTATTTTCGGAAATTTTCCACTACGACGGAGGTCTGCCGTAGATGGCGAAGCAAAAACGCGAAAGTACGCGAAGCCAAACGGAGGTATTCTGGATCAGTCAACTCACTTTGAGCAGCCACTTGGTCTCGCTGTGAGCGGGGCACCTATAAAGCGACAGGAGTGTCGCTTCTACGAGCGCTGACGAAAGCCGAAGTTCTCGTGGAGTCTCTGGCTTCAACAGCAGCAAGCACAAACAGCCCTTTTTCGCGTAATTTCGCGCTCTTTCGTAGTCAAAAAAACGAACCTAAGGAAGCCACTAAAACTCATAAAGATATTTGAAGCTCTAAGCGCGTGCTTTTTTGTGGCCAACCGGGGGCTGTATGGCTGGCTCAGTGCTTTCGCGGCAGGTAATATCGGCATCATTCAGCCGCTGAGTCGACTGCTGGATCGACGGGCACCCCGCTGCTGCTGCCGCGGCGCTGCCGCGCGCGCGCGATGAGCCCTTCATGCGGAGCGAATATCCATGCGACGGTAAAGAGCAGGCCCACGGCAAAGGCCATCATTCCGGAGCTGGTGGTATCACTGATCCCGAACAGTGGGGGTATGCGTATCGCCATGTAGTGCCCCAGCCAGGCAGAAGCGGCCCCGACCACACAAGCGATTGCAAGCATAGGCACGAGTCGGCGCGTGAGCAGTAGCGCAGTGGCGGCGGGCACGATTAGCATGGCGATCACGATGATACTGCCGACCGATTCAAATGCGGCCACAGTGGTAATCGCCACCATAGTCATGAGTAGGTAGTGAAGAAAACCTGGTGAAAAACCAAGGGTTTCGGCGAGAGCGGGATCGAAGGAACTCAATCGCAACTCTTTAAATAGTAACGTTATGACTCCTAGGTTAATTAATAACATCGTGCCATTGACCACGGATGCGCGCGGTAGCTCGAAAGGGCCGACGAAGACCATGTCGAGCGGGGTCAGCTCAATCGCCCCATAGAGCACGCAGTTTGGATCGAGGTCGACATGATTGGCCGCGCGGACGATGAGCAGGAGGCCTAGCGCAAAGAGCGTCGTGAACACAATGCCCATGGCAGCCCCTCGATCCACTTGCCCAAAACGGCTGATCCATTGAGTAAAGAGTGCGGTTAAAATACCCGCCACGGCAGCTCCGATAAACATCGGGAAGCTATCGCGCGCCCCAGTGAAGAGGAAGGCCAGAGCGAGGCCGGGCAAGACGGCGTGGCTGATAGCGTCCCCCATCATACTCATTTTACGAAGGACGAGAAACGAGCCGATCGAGGCGGCTGACATGGCGCAGAGCATCCCGGTGACGGCGATCCATGTATCGAAAATAGTCCAAGGCATCATAACAAAAAAAACTAAAGTTGGTGTGGGCTTGGCGGGAGCTCTGTGTCGAGGTCGAGCTCTGCTTCGAGTTTGCGAACCATCTCGGAGCCAAGGATGTGCTCCACCATATCGGCATCGCGATCTACGTGGCTGGGCGCAACGTCTGCGTGACGAATCAAATAGAGCTCCCACAAGCGGTGGTTGCGAGTAATGCGGGCAGCTTCACCGAAGCCCGACTCCGAGAGGCCTATGGCATGGATCGTATTTGACTCGATGTGATCTTCTGCTCGGGCACGGCGGAGTAAACGCTTAAACTCGCGGGTTGACCATGATCGGTGCGCCAGTAAGGAGGCGCGATCAACTGGTATATTGGCCAAAGGGCCAGGCTGCTGTTCGAGAATCTCGTAAGCGGCACGGAGCAGATGCTGCCGACCGACCCGCCGCTTGAGACGCGAGTGATCACGGAGCCGTGGAATCACCCCGCGATCTGTGCCGAACAACATACTAAAGAGAAAGATGCTAGCGGCCACCAACACGATGATGGCACCCGCCGGGAGATCGCTAAAGATGCCGCTAAAGGAGGCACCCAGCCAGCCACTGACTGCGCCGAGCACAGCGGAGAGTAGCAGCATGCGGTCTAAGCGGTGCGTCCAGAACCGGGCGGCCGTCGCCGGAATGATCAAGAAAGCAATGATTAAGATCAGGCCGACCGCCTGCAAGCCGATCACGGTGACGGCGGTGACGAGGGCGAGCATCGCGATGTCGAGCAGCATGACAGGCCAGCCTTGCGCTCGGGCGTAGCCATCGTCGAAGCAGAGCAGCGTAAATTCCTTTTTAAAGAGGAGCGCAACCACGCTGATCACGAGCGCAACGCCGCCGATCAATTGGGCATCTTGCATCACCATAGACGCTGTCTTACCGTAAATAAATGATTCCAAGCCAGCCGCATTGGCACCGGGCATTTTCTGCACCATGCCGAGCACCGCCACGCCCAAGCCAAAAAAGACACTGAGCACAAAGCCCATCGCCACATCGTCGCGCAGACGCGTGGTCGAGCGGATGGCCAGCATCAAGAGTAGCCCCGCGACGCCCGAGACGGCGGCTCCGAAAAGTAAGCCGGGCAGACTTTTACCCGAAAATCCTAAAGCAGTCATCACGGCAAAGGCGATGCCAATGCCGGGCAGGGTGGCATGCGAGAGCACATCGCCCATCAGCGAGCGCTTGCGCAGCAGCAAAAACGCTCCGATGATACCGGAGGAGACGCCCAGTAGCATCACACTGACGACGACGACGCGGGTGTTGTGATCCTTCAGAAGAAGGACGTCGCTGATCGTTTCAAACATGGCAGGATACGCGGTGAGATGTAGGCCGTGCGGGCCCTAGCTTTGACTCAAAGCGAAGGATGCGTTATCCAGCAAATCGAGCTTGCCGCCGTAGGTCTTGCGCAAGTTCTCGCGGGTGAAGACTTCTTTAGTCGGCCCTGCGGCCACAATGCGCATGTTGAGCAAAACCAACCAATCGAAATACTTGGAAACAGTCGCCAAGTCGTGGTGGACGACGATGCAGGTCTTTCCCTTCGCACGAAGCTGCTTCAACAGCTCGACGATGGCCTGCTCCGTCGCCGCATCGACCGCGGCGAAGGGCTCGTCCATGAAGTAGAGGCTTGCGTCTTGCACTAGAGCGCGTGCCAAGAACACCCGCTGCTGCTGCCCGCCTGAGAGTTGACTGATCTGGCGGTCGGCGTATTCGCTGATACCTACTTGCTCCATCGCTTCGAGGGCGCGCGCTCGCTCGGCCTTACCGACACGCTTGAACCAGCCGAGTTGACGATAAGTCCCCATTGCGACTACATCGAGCGCCGTCACAGGAAAATCCCAATCCACGGTTTCGCGCTGCGGCACATAGCCGACTAAGTGACGTTGCTTCGCATAGGGTGCGCCATAGACACGCGCCCAACCAGAAGTCTTTGGAATCAGATCGAGGCAGGCTTTCAGCAAAGTGCTCTTACCCGCCCCGTTCGGCCCGACAATGCCAACCAAACTCCCCTCGGGAATATTCAGCTCAATATCCCAAATCACTGGCTTGCGCTGGTAGGCCACCGTCAAGTCATGGATCGCCAACGGGCAATCGGCGGGATGCTCTGGATACCGCAAGGAGGCGGCAGATTTTGCTGGGGTGGGAGTGGCTGGCATAGTCGGGTTCCGTTTTAATACGGAGAAATCAGTGGCTCAGTTGCCCATTAAGACCCTTTTCCGGCGCTTCGCCACCTAGGGCGCGGACGATCGTGGTGATATTGTGATCCAGCATCCCAATATAGGTGCCTTCGTAGGTGCCGGCCGCGCCCATCGCATCCGAGAAAAGCTCGCCGCCGACGATCACATCGTGCCCCCTTGCTTGCGCCCCTTCGATCAATGCACGCACGTTCTTCTGCGAGACAGACGTCTCTACGAAGACCGCTGGAATGTCGCGGTCGACCAGGAAATCTACCAGATCGTTGATATCCTTGAGTCCCGCTTCCGACTCAGTGCTGATGCCCTGAATGCCCCGCACTTCGATTCCATAGGCGCGGCCCATGTAGTTGAACGCGTCGTGCGCAGTGACTAGCACCCGCCTTTGCTGCGGAATCGTCGCGAAGACTTTTTTCGCATAGTCGTCGAGCTCTTTGAGCTTCGCGGTGTAGTCCGCAGTGCGCTCTTCGTAATAGCTTGCATTATCAGGGTCAAACGCGATCAGCGCTTGGCTAATTACCTCGGTGGCTTGAATCCAACCCGCCACATCCATCCATACGTGCGGATCGAAATGCGCTTCCTGTGTGGCCATAACGTATTCACCCTGCTCTAGCAGGGTTTCCGTGACAACGACGACCGGCTTACCCCGAGTCGCGAGGCGCACCAGAACATCTCCCATCTTACCTTCCAGATTTAAGCCTCCATAGAAGATGATGTCCGAGGCCTGCATGAGTTTCACATCCGAAGATGTCGGCTTGTAGAGGTGAGGATCCACTCCCTCACCAATGATGCCATGCACCGTGCCCTTATCACCTACGATATTACGAACCACGTCAGCGATCATGCCGACCGTGGCTGTGGCACTATACAAGCCTTCGCGATGCGATTGCCCCGCGTGGTCGCGCTCCTCAGCCTGATTGGATTGACCGCAGCCAGCCAATAAGAGCACTGCCGCCGCGAGAAGAGTTGTCAGTCTTATGCTATCCTTGTTCATGTATTTTGAACGTTAATGATTTTCATTTTGACATGTCAAACTGAATTTTCATCTCGAAGGGTTGGAGTCCCGCCTTTAGGCGGTTGCGTAGGTGACCGCCTAAAGGCGGGACTCCAACCCTTCGAACTGAACAATACTTAGTTAAGCTTAAACAGGTTTTCGTAATTGGCAGAGACGGCCGCCCAATCAGCAATATCGAGGAAGGCATCCACGTAATCGCCTCGTCGGTTTTGGTAATTGAGGTAATAAGCGTGTTCCCAGACGTCGATGCCGAAAAGTGGATGCTGTCCTTCCATGAGTGGACTATCCTGATTCGCGGTGGAAAGCACCACAAGCGAACCACTAGGATCAGCCACCAGCCAAGCCCAACCGCTACCAAATTGACCCGAGGCCGCCGTTTTCAACTGAGCACGGAGCTCTTCGAGGCTACCGAAATCGCGCTTAATATCGGCCGCTAGTTGCCCAAGAGGCTGAGACCCACCTGGGCGCATAGTTTCCCAATAGAGTGAGTGATTCGCATGCCCGCCCCCGTTGTTACGCACAGCGATACGGATCGAATCCGGGACTGCGTCGAGATCGGCCAGCAGCTCACCAAGGGTCTTAGATTGCAAGCTCGGCTCCCCTTCCAGAGCGGCATTGAGCTTGCGCACGTAACCAGCGTGGTGCTTGCCATGGTGAATTTCCATCGTGATGGTGTCGATTCCGGGCGCAAACGCGTTGCTAGCATAGGGCAACTCCGGAAGCGAAAAAGGATAACGTAAATCGATCAGTCCTCCCGAGAGGAACCCTGAATATTTCGGCGGCAGCGTAGAACTGGCACGCATCGCACGCCCTAATCCAGAAAAAGTTAAAAAGCCAACAGTCGCTAGACTAGTTTGAATCATACGACGACGAGCAGGTACAAATGTATTATGCATAGCAGAATGTTACTGATTCTGCTGGCACATACAAATCTAAAAACTCTTTTTTACCTCTTTCAAAAAGACCATCGCGCACCGAAGTTCAGACTACGGCCAGGCAGCGCTGCGACCTCTTTTGAAAAGGAAGCATGCCCAGTAGATCTAAAGACGGTTACCCGCCTAGGGTGAACTCGCTATCTGGCCAGCGTCAGCTATGTGGACCAGCCTGTCGGTAATGTTATACAGAAGCTGGAACGACTGGGTCAGAACTGCCAGGTGATTCCGGCGGATAAGGCGATCGTAGCACCTGGATCAAACTTGGCACTGCGCCCTCCAGCAGATTGCTGCAAGCTGTTCAGACTTTGGAATTGAGCACCCACGTAGGCGCCCCAACTTTCGTTGAAGTCGTAGCGGAGTCTCGCGTCTACATAGCCACCATAGAGCAATTTCGTAGTGGAAGCGTGGCCGCTACTTGCAAAACTTGGCCCACTGCTTAACGTAACTGTTTCAGAGTAATCGTATTCAAGCTTGGTCGGTGCGAGGGTCAAGCCAGCGCTGGCGGAAACACTCAACTTGGGAGTTACCTCCCATTCGGCAAACGGGCCAAGACGGAAGTTAAATAAATGACCACTCAACTTTTGATCACGGATCAATGCAGCAGAGCCTAAGGTGCGCACGGGGGTATCGCCGAGCAGAGTGCCAGGTCCTACAAATGTGCCATTATATGGGGCGGGAGGAGGCAGCACTCCATTCAGCGGGTAAGTGTCGATGGTGACAGGCGTGGTTCCTCGATCATTACCGTCTAGGTCGAGATCTGTGTAGCTAAAGCCAACTTGAAATCCCCAGATACCGGGCGACGTCTCGGACAAGGCACTTAAGACTCGCTGGTAAATAATTTCAAAGCCATATTGTGGATCATCTTCGACCGATGAAGAGCCACTCGGTTGAATGCTGCGAAACTCCATGCCATTCGCCAGACCAGCCCCGACGACTTGCGTGGGGTTAATGTAACCCCAGTTGGTCGTAAGGCCACCAAAGTTGCCGCTGGCATCCACCAAAACGTAACCATCATCGTAGGTATGGTTGGCGCCACCAGTGGCCGGCCCTGGATTGAAGTTAGATGCTGTGCTCTGAAAATTGGCCTTATAGTTAAAGGTGAATTGCGGGCCGATGCTTAGGCGATTCGAGTTCTCTGCACGTTCTGCGCTCAGCAGGGTCAACGGAGTGACGACGATGAGGGTGAGCGCGACTGAAAGTGAGATTTTTTTGTTCATAAAGATGGCTTCAGTTGGTTTCTTGATACTTAAGGAAGTTGAATGATCCGGTAGAAACGAGACCCGACACTGCTCGGTTTGCTTTCCGTTTTGGGCGGCCCATCGTCATGCCATTGCGTCTGGTTGGATGGAGCGGTGATAACGGGATAGGTGGTCTGCCAGACTGTTAGATCGGAGCTATACTCCACCACGTATTGGCGACCAGGGACGGTAGAGAAATCAAGCAAGACTCGCCCGCCGGACAACAGTGTTTCGCGTTTCAGTTCTATTTCGATCATTTCGCCTTCGGGCGCAGGAGGTGACACGACCACCGCCGCTACCGGCACAAAATCAAAGTTTTGTGTGACAAACGGAACGCGACTGACGCGATGATACTCGATTAAGAAGACGATCTCTCCGCCATGCGCGAGAGAGAAGTCATACTGTAGATATGGGATACCACCGATACTGCCACTCGCATTGTAGATCAGCACGTCGGCCGGCAGATCATTGACGAACAACCGAACGGTGCCGACGGTGGCGAGGTCACTATTGGAAATACGAACCGTTTGCTCAAGCAAACCAGTCTGCGGATTCAACGTTATGAATGAAGTGGAGCCAACGACTAGGCCGGATCCCGTGCCGCTGAGGTCGATCTCGAACGGATTTTCATTACTGTCATTGTTCGCAAACCGCAACGCAGCCACTTTAGCCCCGTTGGTCAATGGTGCGAAATTCACTGTAAAGGTGGTGCTACCGCCTGGAATCACTGGCGTGGACGGGGGGACAGTTACGGAGAACAGGCCCGCATCCAGACCACTAAACGTGATCGGCAGGGTGAGGTTCAAATTGGCGTCACCAGAGTTGGTGACAGTGAAGACGAGATCTCTGGTGTTACCAACGAGCACAGTCCCGAAGTCCTTGCTGCCGCCATCGGCCACATCCATACCAACGGGCTGTTCAACCGCGATTTCAGGGTCGGGGACAAGTGATGCTGTGGCCGTGAGGTCGATGTCGAAAGGGTTCTCGTCACTGTCATTGTTCGCGAACTGCAGTGCGGCAACCTTCACCCCGTCAGTAAGGGGAGCAAAACGCACAGTAAAGGTAGTCACGCCACCCGGGAGCACTGGGGAGGAGGGAGGCACCGTCACAGTGAACAGACCCGCATCCAAGCCGCTGAAATTAATCGGTAGGGTGAGATCCAAATCGGCATCGCCGGAATTGATGACAGTGAAGATGAGATCTTTGGTGTTACCAACGAGCACAGAACCAAAGTCCTTGCTGCCGCCATCGGCCACATCCATACCAACGGGCTGTTCAACCGCGATTTCAGGCGCCGTCGCCACAGTGGCTCCACTGCCGTTGAAAGTTACCCCGGCACTGAAGGCCAAGGCCCGACCTTCCATGGTACTACTGGTTTGCATCGTGATGGCTTGATCCGCCAGAATAGTTCCCTTGAAGACCGAGGACGTTCCCAGAACTGCCGAAGTGCCAACCTGCCAGAAGATATTCTTAGCCTGAGCGCCACCGGCTAGGATCACTTTGAAGCAGGAATCAGCACCACGGGAGCCACAAACATTGTTGGTGATATTGGTGTCAGTGCGATTGACTCAACTGCCATTACTGGTTTCGGTCTGACTCTGGATGGTTCTAACACATTCTCAACATCTTCACTCGTAACGGGTCAAGTATTTGCTGCTAATTATACCGCCCCAACGCCCGCGTTAATGAGCACCGCCATTAGTGACATGGAGACTGCATATACTGATGCGGCAGGGCGCTCAGGTCCGGATTTTCTAAATCTTGATAGTGGAAATCTGAATAGCACGACGCCCGACCTCACCGCTGGCCTCTACAAATGGGCGAGTGCGGTAACTATTACAGATTCTGTCACGTTTAACGGAGGCGGAGATTCCAACGCGATCTGGGTTTTACAAGTCGATAACCGATTGAGTCTGGCAAATAGTGCGAACATCTTTCTCAGTGGTGGTGCCCAAGCCCACAACATCTTCTGGCAAACTGCTGAAGGTGCCACTTTGGGAACCAATTCACATTTTGAGGGAATATTGATTACGGCAACGGATATTGAGGCACAGACCGGTGCAACCATGAATGCCAAACTTTATGCCCATACGGCCATCACCTTGGATGCCAATGCCATCACGGCTGTGCCCGAGCCGGGCTCCCTAGCACTGCTCACTGGTGCCATTGCCGCACTTTTTGTTGGTGCGCGACGCAGGCTCACAGTTTGCTCGTAGCCGGATCGGGTTCCTTTATTCCTGAAATCAGTCGAAGACGCGACCGAGGATTCTGAGGATAGCGCCAGGCAACTGCAAAAGACACTCGGTCGCCTAAAAGTGGACTTCAAAGACCTCAGTGCCGCCATGTCCACCACCGCTCGTTACTAGACTGACACCCCATGACCACCACCCACTCATCTCCCGCAGACTCGACCATAATTTCCGACCATGAAGAAATCGCCAAACAGGCACACAAACTATGGACAGAGGCAGGCGAACCACAAGGCCGCGATGAAGAGTTTTGGCTCGAAGCCGAACACTACTGGTGGTGGCACTTGAACGAACAACAGAGCGACGCACCGACAACCGCTGTGTCGGCATTGTCCGAACTATTGCATGAGCCGCAGTCAACAAGGAGATCCTTCGGTCAAGGTTTCACCAGCACACGTAAAAAGTCAGCTTAATGCCCAGACACTAAGTTTGCGCTGCATCACTTCAGCGACATCGAAGCTTTGGCGATCATTGGTGAAACAAAATGGCTAGAAATGGGGTCATTTAATTTTTAACAGTTAAGTTAATGTAGTGTAGACCATCACTCCATTGGTGGAATGATGGTTAATAACAAAGCTAATTCCGATCCTTAGATACGCCCTGAAAGCACGAGCACTAAGACGATAATGAGCACGAGCCCAAGTCCACCACTTGGATAGTAGCCCCATTTGTTGCTATGAGGCCAGACAGGGATAGCCCCGAGTAAGAAGAGGACTAAAAGGATTAAGAGTATTGTGCCTAACATATAATTTCTTTCTAAGATACGGCAGAAAGCTTCATTGACCAGGAGTCACCCCTTCCGTCGCCTGTCTCCAGAAGGCATTTCGCCGTCATTCACCCGCAAAAATAGCTTTCCGACCGCGGATCGATTCTTAAATCCCGCGCGTGTCATCAAGCGGGACTTACAAACACCTAGACCTATTTCAGGCAACCTGATACCCAGTAGAACACCCCATATCAATGAGACGCGGATTATTGTATTCTATTGCTTTCAACTCACCTAAACCACGCAGGAACGAAATACATCGTTTCGATCGTTCACCAAATATCATTATGAAAAACAAATACATTATCACCGCCCTCGTGGCCACAATACTAACTGCCGGATGTTCCCCTTCAAAAGACAAAGCCGAAGCGGACAAAGAAGCCGTCGTCAAGCAAATCGATAAAGCACAGGATGCTGTAAAAGATGCTGCAATGGATCTTAAGGCCTATACCTATGAGCGCAAAACCGAATTTGTTGCAGCGATGAAGAAGCAAGTGGCCGCGCTTGAAACCAATATCAAAGAGCTCGGCAGCATGATTGAAAAATCAAACGACAAGGTCAAAGCGGAAGCCGAACCTAAGTTAGTCGCCTTGCGTGAGCAATCCGCACTTCTGGCAAAACAGGTCGAGGCAATCAGCAAGTCCACCCCAACCACCTGGGATGGTATCAAAGCCGACACCAACAAAGCCTATGTAGCCTTAAAAGATAGCCTAACACAAGCACGTCAATGGGTAAGCGACCAGATTGAGCCCTAGTGGTGATGGTTAAAAGGTTCCCTTCAAAATTCCATCACAGCGTAATTTGGTGAACCCGGATGACGCTTTTTTGTGCCTGCACCATTGGGGTCGACTTCTTCATCGATCTCATCGATCAGATAAGCGTCACTAGCAAAACGAGGTCAATCCGAGCAGTTCAATTCACCTCGGTGCCTACCGAAAGCCAAATTTAATCTGCCCCGTTTTTGTCCCCTCCAAATGAAATAACCACGGTGAAGGCTTTTTTGTGGAGGATGACAAAAGGAGCCATTAGGGTTACACCCCATAGTCAAGGATGTCGAAGTGGTGTATAGTCATTGGATGAAATCAAAAACAACCTTCTTAATTTCGCTCATCACTGGTGCCCTGCTCATGGCCGGATGCGCCTCGACCCCTAATGATACCAACGATGAGGATACTTCCACCGCACGCGAAGAGTTGCCTGATGTCATTCCTTCAAATTATGGTTCGGAACAGATGTATCCCTAATTATAAAGATACTAGGTGAGTAAAGACTTCAAGCAGGCTAGTTCTTCGTAGCGTGCAGCTTCAGCAAACGTTCAGTGGTGGTAATGGATTGACGCGTTAAACGGGTATCTCTTCCTGACTCAACTAGGAAGGTAAAGTATTGATCCTTGCGGGGAAATACCGCCGATACTTTCGGCTGAACCTCGGACAGGGACATTTTCAGTTTATGCTTGGCGTGAAATGCAACCAGCTCATTAGACGCATAAGGGAGCGCCTCCTCCTCCTCCTCTGGTTGGATGGCTGTGCGTTGGAGTGGCTTTTGCTCAGGAGCTAATTTACCTATCGGCTCCAGTCGGCTACGATTACGATTACGATTTCGACTACGATTACGGATACGGATACGACTACGATTTCGACTGCGGATACGATTACGGATACGGTTACGATTTCGATTACGACTACGACTACGATTTCGACTACGGATACGGATACGATTTCGATTACGACTACGACTACGACTACGGATACGGATACGGATACGGATACGATTTCGACTACGGAGGTCTGCCAAATCTAAGATAATATGTTGCAGAGAGCAATCATCCTCCAACAGATCTGGGCATCTCCTCCTCCCCTCTCTAGCGACACGTCGCTTAGAATGAGAACAAACCGCTGCTTTCATGATTCTGTAACAATCTTTCAATCAGGCGAATCGGAGAATTAATCGGACATCTTCACCTCGCCGAATGATTTTTTTAGACAAACTATTGACAATGCTGTTCTAGAAACACTTTATACCGCTCTTCTATTTTGCTCGGTAGCTCAGCGGTAGAGCAGGTGACTGTTAATCACTTGGTCGCTGGTTCGATCCCAGCCCGAGCAGCCATTTAAAGCCCTTCGAGAAATCGGAGGGCTTTATTTTTAGCCATGTTCACGGTTTACATTCTCGAAAGCTAAAAAGGTTGGCTCGATAACTCTCTTATTTTAGGGGCTTTAAACTGGGGAAAAGTATAGTGTCGCGAATACTCTCGGCGCCGGTCAGTAGAATGACCAGGCGATCAATCCCTAAACCCATGCCGCCGGCGGGGGGCATGCCGTGCTCTAGGGCTGTCAGGAAATCGGTGTCCATGTCTTGCTGCTCTTCGCCGACTTGATTCTCAAACATCTTGCGCTGAATGATGGGGTCGTTCTGCTCGGAGTAGGCGGGTGCGATCTCTTGGCCGTTGATACAGAGCTCGAAAACGTCGATGGTGGTGTCGTCGTCTTGGGTGATTTTGGCCAATGGGCAGAGTTCACGGGGGATGTGGGTGACGAAAGTGGGCTGGATCAGGGTCGGCTCAATCAGCTTTTCGAAGACGTTGTTGGTGATCTCGTAGTCCTCTAGCTGGCCGTCGACCTCGATGTTGAGGGCGCGGGCTTTGGCCAGCTTGTCCTCGCGGGAGTGGCTGAACCAGTCGGCGTCGCCGGTGGCTTCGATAATGAGATCTTTATACCTGGCTTCGCGCCATTCGCCGCCGAGCTGAATGAGGGTGCCGTCGGGACGGGCGATTTCGAGGGAGCCGATGACAGTCTTGGCCAAGTGCTGAATGAGGCCTTGGGTGAGCTCCATCATACCGCGAAAGTCGGTGTAGGCTTGATAAAGCTCAAGCATGGTGAACTCGGGATTGTGACGGCGGGAGAGCCCTTCATTTCGAAAGACGCGGCCGATCTCGAAGACGCGGTCTTCGCCGGCCACAAGCATACGCTTGAGATAGAGTTCTAAGGCGATGCGCATGTAGAACTGGCAGTCGAGCGCGTTGGAATGGGTGACGAAGGGGCGCGCCGCGGCACCGCCGGCCACAGATTGCAGCATGGGGGTTTCGACTTCGGTGAAGTCGCGCTCCCAGAGATACTTGCGCATCTCTTGAATGATCTTGGAACGGTGGCGGAAGCGCTGGCGCGACTCTTGATTGACAATGAGATCGAGGTAGCGCTGGCGGTAGATCTTGTCGTCGTCTGTGAGGCCGGCCCACTTCTCGGGGAGCGGGCGTAGGGCTTTGGAGACGAGTGTGTAGCTCGCGGCGCGGACGGTGATCTCACCGGTCTTGGTTTTGAAGAGGCGGCCTTCGATGCCGATGATGTCGCCGAGGTCGAGCTTCTTGAAATAGGTGTTGTACTCGCCTTCGGCCAACTCGTCGCGCGTAACGTAGGCTTGTATCTGGCCGTCGCGGTCTTGAATCTTAATAAAGCTGGCTTTGCCCATGACGCGGAAGACGACGATGCGCCCCGCCACGGCCACCTTGGGCTGCTCCTCGTCGGCAGCGCCGTCTTTATACAGTTTGAGCGCCTCCTCGGATGTATGGCTCTGCGCGCAGTTCGCGGCAAAGGGGTTGCGATCCTCCTTGCAGAGGTTCTCAAGCTTTTGCAGGCGCACGGCGTAAAGATCGTGCGAGTTGTCGGGTGTGGCGGTTTGGTCTGTCATAAAGAAGCCCGCGAATGTGCGTGGCTCCCCCGAAATGGCAAATGCAAATTAGTTGAGAGCAAAATGATAAAAAAATTGACTTTGGTCAGATGAGCATATAAAAAGGTTTAGATGAAGAAACAGAAAGGGAAAGACGACTGGAGCCTCGAAGAACCTGCCGCAATCTACGGCGAAAAGCGAAGAACGCGCGGGCAGTCGGGAGCGCGCGGGCAGTCGGGAGCGCGCGGGCAGTCGGGGACGCGCGGGCAGTCGGGAGCGCGCGGGCAGTCGGGGACGCGCGGGCAGTCGGGGACGCGCGAAGATCGAGCGATGGGGCCAGGCGAGACGGTGGCGTGCATTCGCGCGGGGCTGCCGATCGTCGAATTTGAGGCGCTGCAAGAATTACTCGGACTGGGGGCGGAAGAACTGGCGGGGCACTTGTCGATCTCGCGCAGCACCTTGATTCGGCGGCGTAAGAGCCGGCGGCTGGATGCGCAGGAATCGGATCGGCTATTACGGTATGCGCGGCTCTATGCACGGGCGGAAAGCACCTTGGGCGATGCGGAAGCGGCGCAGCAGTGGCTGAAAAGCCCGGCGCGGGCGCTGGGCTACGAAAGCCCTTTGCATTTTGCTGAAACCGAGGCAGGCGCGCGCGAGGTCGAAAACTTGCTTGGCCGTATTGAGCACGGCGTGTTTAGCTGATGCCTCGCTTGATCAGGGCTTGGCGAATCGTGCAAGCGCACTGGGCGGAGCGCGCTTTCGATGGCGAAGGGGCGCGGCTCTATGGCGGGCGTT
>Ga0222651_1000824_pt1 | contig 17173 bp, 14 predicted proteins | sample AntAcemetagen369_FD_179855 | JGI IMG/M metagenome (GOLD analysis project Ga0222651, IMG submission 179855) | Saline water microbial communities from Ace Lake, Antarctica - #369 | ecosystem: Environmental > Aquatic > Non-marine Saline and Alkaline > Saline | place: Antarctica: Ace Lake...
GCCGCCTTGGAAATGCCATAGGCGCCGAGCACGCCGCCGGCGCGCAAGCCACCGACCGAGGAGATGATCGTGACCGAGCCGCCGCCCGATTTCGCGATATGCGGGCGGGCCATCTGGGTCAGCCAGTGGTTCGACTTGATGTTGGTTTCCATGACCTTGTCGAAAGCGGAATCCGGGATGTCCTTCAGCGGGCCGAAATACGGGTTTACGGCTGCGTTGCAGACCAGGATGTCGAGCCCGCCGAACTTGGCGACCGTGCCGTCGACCAGCGCCTGAAGCTGTTCCTTGTGCGAGATATGGCAGGGGAGGGGCAGGGCCTCGGCGCCGCCTTTTGCCCAGTTGTCATTGATGTCCTTCGCGACCTCTTCGCACATATCCGCCTTGCGCGAGGAGATCACGACATTGGCGCCATGTTCCGCCAGGCGGCTGGCGATGGCGCGGCCAATACCCTTGGTGGCGCCGGTAATGATGGCGGTCTTGCCGCTCAGGTCGAAGAGAGTCATGCGTATTCCCTGTCTTTGTGCTGGTGTTATTTCGCGCGGATACCGGCGTGGCGAAGCACGGCCTGTGCATCCTGAAGCGTGAAGACCTCGCCCGATGCGGCGCAGTAATAGCCGAACAGCGTCCGGGTGGCGGGCGTGCCGGGGCCATCGTCCCAGCGCTGGCTGAAGATGACGCAACTGCGGTCCCCGGCGACGAAGCGCCGCCAGATCGCGGGGCCCATCGCCGTTTCGGATTGATACAGCTTGCCGAATGTCACCTTGAGCGGGACGAGTTCGACGAAATTGGCGATTTCGTCCTGCGGGTCGTCCGGCACCTGCAGGCCCTTGGGCTGCAAGGCTTCGATCAGCATCGTTTCGGCGGATATGCCCGCGCGGTTTTCCCAATAGGCCCGTTCGACCGCATAACCGGAGTCGCGCCGGTCGGCACGGCGATGCTCGCCGGTGGCGCCGCTGAAGGCGGGCGCATCGAAATACAGCCGGGCCTGTTGCGCCGAAATGGTGTCATAGGACGGGGCGCCGCTATCGAGGGAACCGCAGGCGCTGAGGACGATGGCGATGCCGGCGGATAACCCGGCGAAAACGAATGTGCGAATTCTCATGGTGGCGGGATCAAAGCATATTTCTTTCGGCTTGGGCAAAGCGTAAACTGTGCTCCCCTGAACGGAGTACGATAATGTTGCCGGAAATATTCTCGACGGCCTGCCCGCATGATTGCCCCTCAACCTGCGCACTGGAAGTCGAAACGCTTGAAGGTGGCCGGATCGGCCGTGTTCGCGGTGCGCGTGATAACAGCTACACCGATGGTGTGATCTGCGCGAAGGTCGCGCGATATGCCGAACGGGTGCATCACCCGGATCGCCTGACTCAGCCGCTGCGCCGGGTCGGTGCCAAGGGGGTGGGGCGCGAGGCATTTGAGCCGATCTCATGGGACGAAGCCCTGGATATCACCGCCGAAGCGTTTCAGCGCGTGGCGGCGCGCGACGGGCTGGAAGCGGTGTTTCCCTATCACTATGCGGGCACGATGGGGCTTTTGCAGCGTGATGGGCTGGACCGGTTGCGCCACGCGATGGGGTATTCGCGGCAGAAAAGCACGATCTGCAACACGGTCGCGGATGCGGGCTGGTTCGCCGGGGTCGGGGTGAAATACGGTGTCGATTCGCGGGAGATGGCGGAAAGCGACCTGATCGTCGTCTGGGGCGGCAATCCGGTTTCCACGCAGGTCAACGTGATGACCCATATCGCCAAGGCCCGCAAGAATCGCGGCGCGAAGCTGGTGGTGATCGATCCGTACCGCACGCCGACGGCGGAAGCGGCCGATATCCACATCATGCCGCGGCCGGGCACCGATGGTGCGTTGGTCGCGGCACTGATCAATGTGTTCTTCCGCGACGGCTATGCCGATTGGGACTACATGCGTGAATACACCGACGCGCCGGATGACCTGGCGGCGCATGTGTCGCAGAAGACCCCGGAATGGGCAGCGGAAATTACCGGGCTGGACGCGGCAGAAATCGAAGCCTTCGCCAAGCTGTATGGACAGACCGAACGTGCCTATATCCGCGTCGGCTACGGGTTTACGCGGTCGCGCAATGGCGCGGCGAACATGCATGCGGTGACCTGTCTGCCCAGTGTGACGGGCAAGTGGAAGAACCAGGGCGGCGGCGCGCTATATGCCAATGCCGGGCTGTACGGGTTCGATATGTCCCTGATTATGGGGCTGGACGTGATGGATAAGTCGGTCCGGGCGCTGGACCAGTCGCAACTGGGGCCGATCCTGTGCGGTGAGGCGGATGCGCTGGAAGGCGGCCCGCCGGTCGGGGCGATGATCATCCAGAATACCAATCCGGTGGTGGTCTGCCCTGAATCCGCCAAGGTGCGCGACGGGTTCCTGCGCGATGACCTGTTCGTTTGCGTCCATGAACAGTTCATGACCGAAACCGCGGCGATGGCGGATATCGTGCTGCCGGCGACGACGTTCCTGGAGCATGAGGACCTGTATCAGGCCGGCGGGCATACGCATTTTTATGTCACCAAGCGGGTGATCGAGCCGCTGGGTGAATGCCGCCCGAATCATGATGTGCTTTGCGGGCTGGCGGAGCGGCTGGGTGCGGACCATCCCGGGTTCCAATTGTCGTGCTGGGAAATGATCGATCAGACGCTGGCCAATTCCGGCCTGCCCGATGCGGAAACGCTGCACAAGGAACGCTGGACCGATGTCGCGCCGGGGTTTGAGAAAACCCATTTCGTCAAGGGTTTCGGCCATGCCGACGGGCGGTTCCGCTTCAAGCCGAAATGGGCGGAAATCGGCGCGTCGCATGAAGGCATGCCGGAGCTGCCGGGGTATTATGAATCGATCGAACAGGCGGATGACGACTGCCCGTTCCGCCTTGTGGCGGCACCGGCGCGCAACTTCCTGAATTCCAGTTTTTCCGAAACGCCGACCAGCCAGAAGCGGGAAGGGCGCCCGACCGCGCTGATCCATCCGGACGATTGCGCGGCCCTCGATATCGATGAGGGCGGACAGGTCCGGCTGGGCAACAAGCGCGGCTCGGTTGTCGTGCATGCGAAGCTTTTTGACGGGGTGCAGCGCGGCGTTGTCGTGGTCGAAAGCCTGTGGCCGAACGCCGCCTTTGTCGAAGGGATGGGCATCAATGTTCTGATCGGTGCGGACCCGGTGCGGCCCAATGGCGGCGCGGCCTTCCACGACACTGCCATATGGCTGCAAGCAGCGTGACGGCGGGGGCAGTTGGCAAGCCGCATATTGTCGTTATTGGCAACGAGAAAGGCGGTTCGGGAAAATCAACCACGGCCATGCATCTGATCGCCGGGTTGATGCAGGCGGGTCTGGATGTCGGGTCCATCGATCTGGACGCGGGGCAGGGTACGCTCAGCCGCTATGTGGAGAACCGGAAGCAGTATAACGCCGCGAACGGGCTTCGGCTCAAAGTGCCGGAACATCGCCGGCTTGAATCGAGCAAGCTGGACAGCGTGCATGAAGCAATGGTTATCGATGGCAGCCGGCTGGAAGCCTGCATCGATGAACTGGGCGCAGCGCACGCCTATATTGTTATTGATACGCCGGGCAGTGACACGGCCATGTCACGGCATGCGCATAGCCGCGCCGATACGCTGGTCACGCCGTTGAATGACAGTTATGTCGATCTTGATCTGCTGGCGTCGGTTGATCCCGACACCGGCAGGGTGCGCCATCCGAGCCGTTATGCCGAGATGGTGTGGGGACAGAAGAAGGCCCGTGCCCTGCGTGATGGCGGCTCGATTGACTGGATTGTCATGCGCAACCGCCTGGGAACGCTCGAATCCCGAAACCAGAAGGCGATGGAGCGATCGATAACCGAACTGTCGCGGCGGATCGGGTTTCGTCTGGCGCCGGGCTTCAGCGAACGGGTGGTTTTCCGGGAAATGTTCCTGAAAGGGTTGACCCTTCTGGACCTTCGCGAGCCGGGTGCGGTCTCTAAAATGAACATGTCCCATGTCGCCGCTCGGCAGGAAGTGCGCCAGTTGCTGGGGACAATCGGGTTGCCGATGGCGGAATAGTTAATCCGAATGTCCAAAATGCTGGAATTGCGGGGGGTACGTACCCCATATTACGGGTATGGCGAAACTGCCTACATCCAATGGAGACGACGTCGCGCGTTTCCTCAAGAAAGTAGCTGAAGCGCCGGCCCCGACGACGCGGCCGGGGGAACGCGGTCGGCTGATCTTTGCAATGGATGCGACGGCGAGTCGCGACCCGAGCTGGGATCAGGCCTGTCAGATCCAGGGGGATATGTTCAGCGAAACCAGTGCGCTGGGCGGGCTGGAAGTGCAGTTGCTCTTTTATCGCGGTTACCGGCAATGCCAGGCGAGCAAATGGACGCCGCGCTCGGATCAGCTTTTGCGTTTCATGGAAAAGGTCCGTTGCCTTGGCGGTGCGACGCAGATCGAACGCGTGCTGAAACACGCGATCAAGGAAACCGATGCGCGACGGGTCAATGCACTCGTCTTCATTGGCGACGCGATGGAGGAAGATATCGACGCGCTCTGCCATCTTGCCGGTGAACTCGGTTTGCGGAACGTGCCTGTTTTCGTGTTTCACGAAGGCGGAGACCTGATCGCGGAACGCGCATTCCAGCAGATCGCCAAGCTTTCCGGCGGCGCCTATTGCCCCTTCAATGCCGGCAGCGCGCAGCAATTGCGGGAATTGCTTTCCGCCGTCGCGGTATATGCCGCGGGCGGGCGACAGGCGATGCTGGCGTATGGCGAGCGCAAGGGCGGCGCGACACTGCGCCTGACACATCAAATTTCGGGTAAGGGGCGTTAGCCGCCATGCAATGGCTCTTGCTCGGGGTTGCTCTTTTTATCGGCACGGTATTGATCGGCCGATGGTTCGTCGATGCGGATACCAAAAAGGTGCTGAAGGCGCTGCGCTGGACCGGCGCGATCCTGGCCATTGTGGTTGGCCTGTTTTTGATTGTTTCCGGTCGTTTTTCGTTCCTGTGGATTGCCCTGATGGGGCTGCTGCCGTGGATTTCACGGTTCCGGATGCTGCGTCGGATGGCGCGGTCGGCGCGCGGGCCCAGCCCGGGAAGGCAGTCCCGTGTCGATACGCGGTTTGTCGCGATGACCCTCGATCATGACACAGGCGATATGGATGGTGAGGTTCTTGAAGGGCCTTTTGCCGGGCGCCAGTTGTCGGAAATGTCGCTTGAAGACCTGCTGGCGCTCTTTGCCAGCGCAAGGCAATCGGATACGCAGTCGGCCAGTGTCCTGGAAGCCTATCTTGACCGTGTCCATGGCGATTCATGGCAGGACTCCGCACGGGACAGCGGAGAACAAGCATCTTCCGCCGCGCGAAAAGGCGGTGCCATGACCGTGGAGGAGGCCTATCAGGTGCTTGATCTGGAGCCGGGCGCGTCAAAAGAGGAAATTGTTAAACGGCACCGGGATCTGATGAAAAAGGTGCATCCTGACCATGGCGGGTCGGATTATCTGGCTTCCAGGATCAATGAAGCAAAAGAATGTCTTTTTGACGTAATCTAAATGAGTGACGACTATACGCGATAGGGATCGCTATTGTTGCGACTGTGATTCGGATATGGCAAAGAACAAAGTAATTTAACAAACGGACACTAGTATTTCGTTATGGGCAAAGTAATACGTAAAGCAATTTTCCCTGTTGGTGGCATGGGGACACGGTTCTTGCCGGCAACCAAGGCAATCCCAAAGGAAATGCTTCCTATCGTCGATAAGCCGCTCATTCAGTATGCGGTGGAAGAGGCGCAGGCTGCCGGGATCGAGAACTTCATTTTTGTCACGGGGCGTGGCAAGCACGCTATCGAGGATCATTTCGATTATTCGTTTGAGCTCGATTCCATGCTGGAAGAGCGTGGCCGGTCCGACATGCTTGAAACCATCCGCAGCTGGATGCCGAAACCCGGCCAGATCAGCTATATCCGGCAGATGCAGCCGCTGGGCCTGGGGCACGCGGTGTGGTGCGCGCGCGACCTGATCGGGGATGAACCATTCGCGGTTCTGCTTGCCGATGACCTGGTCCAGTCCCGGACGCCGTGTCTGAAACAGATGGTTGATGTGCAGGCAGATGTTGGCGGCAGCGTCGTCGGCGTTATGGATGTGCCGCGTGAGCACACCAGTCGTTACGGTATTCTGGACATTGAGAAAGACGCTGGCGACCTTGTGTCGATCCGGGGGCTGGTCGAAAAGCCCTGCCCCGAAGATGCGCCGTCCACGCTGTCGATTATTGGCCGTTATATTCTTCAGCCGGAGGTCTTCGAATACCTGGACCGGCAGGAGAAAGGGGCGGGCGGCGAAATTCAGCTTACCGACGCCATGGCCGCGACCCTTGGCAAGGGCCCTTTCCACGGATTGCGGTTTGAGGGCAGGCGGTTTGATTGCGGTGACAAGGCCGGGTTCCTGGACGCGTCGATTGCCTTTGCGCTGGCGCGGGACGACCTTGCGGCGGCCACACGTGAAATATTGAAATCCTACGCTGGCGCCTGATTCAACGCGCCGGTATTTTTGTTAATTTTGTTTTCGAGGAGATTGCTGCATGCGGATCGCAATGATCGGGACTGGTTATGTCGGTCTAGTTTCAGGCGCCTGTTTTGCCAAATTCGGCGTTGAGGTGACGTGCGTCGACAAGGACGAATCGAAGATCGAGAAACTGACACGTGGCGAAATGCCGATCTACGAACCGGGTCTCGATGCGCTGGTAAGTGATGGTTTTGAAAATGGTCGTTTGACTGTAACGACGGACCTGCCGTCTGCGGTCCGGCTTGCTGATGCTGTTTTTATTGCGGTCGGAACGCCCAGCCGGCGTGGCGATGGCCATGCCGATCTCAGCTATGTATATGCTGCTGCGAAAGAAATCGCCGAGTCGCTGGAAGGCTACACGGTCATCGTGACGAAATCGACCGTACCCGTCGGAACGGGTGCGGAAGTCGACAGGATCATCCGCGAGACGTGCCCGGATGCGGATTTCGATGTTGTTTCCAATCCGGAGTTCCTGCGAGAAGGCGCCGCGATCGAAGATTTCATGCGCCCGGACCGGGTTGTCATCGGGACGGACAGCACCGTCGCCCGTGATGTGATGCGCATGCTCTATCGCCCGCTATACCTGATGGAGACGCCGATGCTGTTTACCCAGCGGGAAACGGCGGAACTGATCAAGTATGCGACAAACGCGTTTCTGGCCACGAAAATTACGTTTATCAACGAAATCTCCGACATCTGCGACAAGGTTGGCGCGAATGTTCAGGACGTGGCGCGGGGGATTGGCCTGGATGGGCGGATCGGTCGCAAATTTCTGCACGCGGGGCCGGGTTATGGCGGCTCATGCTTTCCAAAGGATACGCTGGCGCTGGTGCAGACGGCGCGTGACGTCGGGGCGCCCTTTACGATTGTTGAATCTGTTGTCGAAGCGAATAACAAGCGCAAGAAGGCGATGGCGGAACGTGTTATCGCGGCATGCGGCGGTTCGGTGGATGGCGCGACGCTGGCGGTTCTCGGGGTTACCTTCAAGCCGAATACGGATGACATGCGTGAAGCGCCAAGCCTGGACATCGTTCCGGCATTGATGGAAGCCGGCGCGACTGTGCGCGCCTATGATCCGGAAGGTACGAAAGAGGCCACGCCGCTATTGCCCGGGGTGGTCTGGTGCGCCAATGCCTATGAAACAATGGAAGGCGCTTCCGCCGTGATCATCATCACGGAATGGGACGAGTTCCGCATGCTCGATCTCACGCGCATGCGGTCATTGCTGCGGCAGCCGCTTATGATTGATTTTCGAAATATCTATAATCCGGAAGAAATGGCCGCTGATGGCTTTGTCTATCACAGTATCGGCAGACCCGGCGGCCTGCCGGTATCGGCGGAGAAGGTACTGGAGCAGGCCAAATGAAGGGGCATGAATTTGCCGCACAAATCCTGCGCGAATACGATATCAGGGGCACTTTCGGTGAAACCCTGAATCCGCAGGATGCTTATGCGTTGGGCCGTTCATTCGGCACCATTCTTGCTCGCCGGGACGGTCGGCTCGTTTGTGTCGGGTATGATGGCCGCGTCAGCTCTCCGGAGTTGGAAGGCCGCCTGATCGCCGGGCTTCGGGCGAGTGGCATGGAAGTGATGCGGTCCGGTCTTGGGCCGACACCGTCGCTCTATTTTGCGACGAAAGCGTTGCATGCCGATGGCGGTATCATGGTGACGGGGTCGCATAACCCGCCTAATCACAACGGTTTCAAGATGATGATGGGCGGCGCTTCTTTCTGGGGCGAAGACATCCAGAAATTGGGTGCGATCTCCGCCGCGGGCGACTGGGTCGACGGGAACGGCAGTGTCCGTGACGTTGCCCTGATGGATACCTATGTATCGCGTTTGCGGGTGGATTATACCGGACCCAAGGCGTTGAAAGTTGCCTGGGATGCAGGGAACGGGTCCGCCGGTGAAGCAATGGTTCGGCTGACTGAACAGCTTCCCGGACAGCATTTTCTGCTGAACGAAAAAATTGACGGCACGTTTCCCAGTCATCATCCGGATCCGACCGTTCCGGAAAATCTGGTGCAGCTGCAGGATGCCGTTGCGGAACACGGGTGCGATCTGGGGATCGCGTTTGATGGTGATGGCGACAGGATCGGCGTCGTCGATGGCAAAGGCAGGATTCTGTGGGGCGATCAGCTCCTTTCTCTTTACGGGCGCGACTTGCTGTCGCGCCGTCCGGGTTCGACGATTATCGCGGACGTGAAGGCCAGCCAGGTTCTTTTCGACGAAATTGCGCGGGCGGGCGGAAAACCGATTATGGCGGCGACCGGCCACTCGATCATCAAGTCAAAAATGGCGGCATTGGCGGCGCCACTGGCTGGTGAAATGAGCGGTCATATCTTCTTTGCGGATCGCTACTACGGTTTTGATGATGCGCTATACGCCGCTATTCGCCTGCTTGATATCGTCTCCCATAGCGATCTTTCGCTGGCTGAAATGCGGGATGCGCTGCCTCAGGTCGTGAATACGCCGGAAATCCGCTTTGATATCTCGGAAGAACGCAAATTCGAGGTTATTGATGAAGTAAAGGCGCGGCTCGCCACGACGGATGCCAATGTCGATGATACGGACGGGGTTCGTGTACTGAATGATGATGGCTGGTGGCTTCTGCGGGCATCGAATACCCAGGCTGTTCTGGTTGTTCGATGCGAATCGTCCGATCAGGACGGCCTTGCACGGTTGAAGGAAACGGTCATCAGTCAGCTACAGAGCAGCGGCGTCGACGCGCCGGCATTCTAGCCTGTCTGGATTATTTCGGCCGGTTTGCCGTTTGATTGTTGTCCGTCGGATCGCTCTGTCCTGAGCGGTTCGGCGCAATTGAGATGCACGGAATTTTGCGGCGTTCCAGCCGCTTGCACGCTGTTTCAGCACTTGCCTGACTCATGCCGATCAAACGCGCCCGGTACATCAGGCGATCCCCTGCGTGATAGGGGGCGATGCTGATACGGGTGTTCTCGGTGAGCTTCGGTATACGGGATACGGCCTTTTTTGCTGCTTTTCGCGCCGGCGCGATGTCGCCATAAGCGCCGACCTGTATCGCCCATTCATTTGGATTGCCAGCCCATGCCGGCGCAACGGGGACCGCGGGTTTGGAGCGGGTGGCTGTTGTCGCGAAAGGGTTGCCCGTCGTCACATTTTTCCCCGGAACCGGTGTCGGGGTAGGCGGCGGTATCAGTGCGATGCGGTTTGGCAGGCGGTTGGGTGCCACTTTGGCCGGTCTCGGCGATGGTTTCTCAATCTTCTTCTGGCTCAAAGTCGCAAACGGTTGGGAAGCACTGATCTTCTTGCTGTCCCGTGCCAGTTGCGCAAACCCCCGCTCAAGCAGTGACTTCATATGCTTATCCCGGGAGCGTGCGGTTTTTCCGCCAAAGACAACCCCGATCAGCCGACGATTGTCTCTTTCGGCCGACGCAGCCAGGTTGAAACCAGAGGCCCGGATATAGCCGGTTTTTATGCCATCTGTTCCGGGGAAGGACTTCAGCAGGCTGTTATGGTTTTTGAAATCCTTGCCGCGGAAGCTGTACTGCGCGCGGGAAAAGTAGCTGTAATACTGCGGAAAGTCCTTGATCAACTGGCCGGCAAGTTTTGCCATGTCGCGCGCTGTAGACAATTGTCGACGATTGGGCAGACCGGATGCGTTCCGAAACGTCGTTCGGCGCATGCCCAGCGCTTTGGCTTTCTTTGTCATCAGCAGCGCAAACTTAATTTCTGTCCCACCCAGCGCCTCGGCAACGACAACAGCGGCATCGTTCGCCGACTTCGTGACCAGTGACAGGATTACTGCTTCGACCGAAATTTTTTCACCTGTTTTCAGGCCCAGCTTGGACGGTGACATGCCCTGCGCGCGCCTCGATACCGGGAGTTGACTGTCAAGCTTGAGGTGTCCGCTCTCCAGTGCCTCGAATACGAGATATAGCGTCATCATCTTCGTTAGTGACGCTGGGTAATTCCGTGTATCCGGGTTTGACGCATGCAAGACTCGGCCGGTATCGGCGTCGAGGACGATTGCGGCATAGCGCGCTTGTGCCGATGATACAGGGAAAAGCACGGCCATGACGGTGAGGACAATAACGGGGAACAAGGCCAATCGGACCGAACGGAGTAATTTGTTATGTTCCATGTCGTTGCCGATGGGGCCAATCACACCAGGATATCTCATGAATCCAATAAGCTAACAAGTCTAGTTAAGGTGGACCCTATTGTCCACCTGTAAGCTGGCCCGGAACCGGGTAGCAAAGGCCTTCCCGTCCGATTCCGCAAAATGCGTAGGTTACCTCTATCCCTTGAAGGTGCCGCACAGTCCCTTTTCTGCCTTGCGAAAGCGTTTTATTCGCCGTGATACGGCTGTCAATCCGCGGGAGTGATACTGCATCGCGCAAAAAAAATATTGCATCGCACAAAATTTACTATTGACATGCAGGCCCGCGGTATCATATCTCCATTATTAGAAATTGTTGCATTGCAGCATAACGGCTCGGTGCTTCAGGAACGGTGCAGAGAACGTTCTGGGTTCACATTATTTTTCGGGAGTTTAGACATGGCGACGAAAGCACAAGGTACCGCGAAAGATGCGGCGAAGAAAATCGAAGACGCAATGTCTGTCGGTAAAGATACAGTTGAGCAGGCGTTCAAGGCATCGACCGAAGGCTACGAGCAGGTCGTGACGGCCAGCCGTGCCCAGGCTGAAAAAGCCAGCAAGGCAATGCTTGGCAGCTATGACGACATTGCTGTTGTCAGCAAGGACAATATGGACGCGCTGATGGCCGCCGGCGATATCTGGTTCAAGGGATACGAAGCGATTGGCAAGGCCTGCTTCGCTTATGCGCAGGAAACCGCCGAAAAGGGTGCCGAAGTCGCGAAGGCCGTGATGTCTGCAAAGTCCGTGCAGGATGCCATCGACGTTCAGACGGATTTCGCGAAGCAGCGTTTTGACAGCATGGCGACTGAGAGTGCGAAAATTTCGGAAATGTCTGTCAAGGCAACGAATGAAGCTCTTGCACCGATCCAGAAGCGATTCGATGACAGTGTGTCAAAGTTCATGAAATCGGCCGCAGTCTGATGGAATTCGTGTCTGCGTAACTTTCGCGACACCGAATTAAATACGGCCCCGGAGCGAAATGCTTCGGGGCCGTATTTGCGTTTTAACGGAAATACTTCCGGTAACAAGGATAGGCGTATATTCTATGGTTTCTAACCCTTTCCCCGGGGGCAATGAGTACCAATATCTACTTACGGGCAATGGACGCTGGCGTGGGACGCAATGAGCGAGCAGAATAACGGGAACGATGGCGATATTCGGACGGGCGTGGTCGTAAAGGCCAAGCCCAAAACGAAGAAGCCATCCATGTATAAAGTTTTAATGTTGAATGACGACTATACCCCGATGGAATTTGTCGTGCATGTGCTGGAGCGGTTTTTCAACAAGGGGCAGGAAGCCGCTACTGAGATCATGCTGCATGTACACCAAAAGGGGGTCGGGATCTGTGGTGTGTTCACGTACGAAGTTGCTGAGACCAAAGTGAACCAGGTCATGGAATTCGCCCGCAAACATCATCATCCGCTGCAGTGCACTCTGGAAAAGGACTGATATTCCCGTGTTATCACGCAATCTGGAAGAAAGCCTTCACCGTGCCATCGCTCTCGCGAGCGAACGGCGGCATGAATATGCAACACTGGAACATCTGTTGTTCGCCTTGAGCGACGACCGGGACGCCGTAGCCGTACTTCGCGCCTGTGGCGTCGATATCGATCGGTTGCGAAAGGATCTGGGCGAATATCTCGACGGCGAACTGGAAATGCTCGTTGCGGATTTTGTCGAGGACCCGAAACCCACCGCCGGCTTTCAGCGCGTTCTACAGCGCGCCGCAATCCACGTGCAGTCGTCAGGTCGCGAAGAAGTGACCGGGGCGAATGTGCTGGTCGCGATGTTCTCGGAGCGCGAGAGCCATGCCGTCTATTACCTGCAGGCGCAGGACATGACGCGCTTCGATGCGGTTAACTACATCAGTCACGGTATTGCCAAAGTCCCCAGTGAAACGGCGACGCGGAACGTCAACGGTGCGGACGAGGACGCGGCGGCGGAGAAGGTGAACAAGAAGGGCAACGAGGCGCTCGAAGCCTATTGCGTGAACCTTAATGAAAAAGCGAAGGCGGGCAAGATTGATCCGCTGATCGGCCGCAAGAAGGAAATTGACCGGACCATTCAGGTTCTGTGCCGGCGGACGAAGAACAATCCGCTGTATGTCGGTGATCCGGGCGTGGGCAAAACGGCGATTGCCGAAGGCCTGGCCAAACGCATTGTCGAACTCGATGTGCCGGTCGTCCTGCAGGAGGCCACGATTCATTCGCTGGATATGGGCGCGCTTCTGGCCGGAACCCGGTATCGGGGCGATTTCGAGGAACGGTTGAAAGCCGTCATGAAGGAACTCGAGGAAGAAGAGGGCGCGATCCTCTTCATCGATGAAATCCATACGGTGATCGGTGCCGGCGCAACCAGTGGCGGGGCCATGGATGCCTCCAACCTGCTGAAGCCTGCGTTGCAGAGCGGGACGCTGAAATGCATCGGGTCGACGACCTACAAGGAATTCCGCAACCATTTCGAAAAGGATCGCGCGCTGGTGCGGCGTTTCCAGAAGATTGACGTCGCCGAACCGTCAATCCCGGATACGATCAAGATTCTCCAAGGTCTGAAACCTTATTACGAAGAGCACCACAAGGTCCGCTATACCAACGAGGCGCTGAAGACGGCGGTCGACCTGGCGGCGAAGTACATCAATGATCGCAAACTGCCGGACAAGGCGATCGACGTTATCGATGAAGTCGGCGCGTCCCAGATGCTGTTGCCGGAATCGAAGCGCAAGAAAACCATCGGCGTACGCGATGTCGAAGCGGTCGTCGCCATGATGGCGCGGATCCCGCCGAAGCAGGTATCCCGCAACGACCGCGAGTCCCTGCAAACCATGGAACGCGATCTGAAGACCGTTGTCTTCGGTCAGGACGCGGCGATCGATGCATTGACGACGGCGATCAAGATGTCGCGGGCCGGCCTGCGCGAGCCCGAAAAGCCGATCGGCAGCTATCTGTTCTCGGGGCCGACCGGTGTCGGCAAGACCGAAGTCGCGCGTCAACTCGCGAATACGATGGGCGTCGAACTGACGCGGTTCGATATGTCGGAATACATGGAACGCCACAGCATCTCCCGATTGCTCGGCGCGCCTCCAGGCTATGTCGGGTTCGATCAGGGTGGGTTGCTGACCGATGCAATCGACCAGCATCCTCATTGCGTCCTGCTGCTGGATGAAATCGAAAAAGCGCATCCGGATCTGTTCAACGTGCTGCTGCAGGTCATGGATCATGGCAAGCTGACGGATCACAACGGGAAATCCGTTGATTTTCGTAATGTCGTCCTGATCATGACCACGAATGCGGGGGCGGCCGACCTGGCCAAGCCGGTCATGGGCTTTGCGCGCGAAGAACGGGTTGGTGAGGACGAGGAAGCGATCAGCCGCATGTTCTCGCCTGAATTCCGCAATCGTCTCGATGCGGTCATTTCCTTTGCGGCGCTGTCGCAGGAGGTCGTGCATCGGGTTGTCGACAAGTTCATCATGGAGTTGGAAGGCCAGCTTGCCGACCGGAACGTGACAATCGAATTGACCGACGAATCGCGCGCCTGGCTGGGCCGCAAGGGCTACGATCCGAAATTCGGCGCCCGGCCATTGGGACGGGTCATCCAGGAAAACATCAAGAAACCGCTGGCCGAAGAACTGTTGTTCGGCAAGCTGGCCAAGGGTGGCGTGGTTAAAGTGCTGCTGGTAAATGACAAACTGGATTTCGAACTGACCAGTGCGGGTGGCCGTCGCGATACCGGCGAAGATGGCGGTGAAAAGCCGAGCCCGAAGGTTCCCGAACTCCTCGAAGGCTGAGTACCGGCAGCTTGGCTGCCGGTCGGGCCTGATGCAGGAACTATCGTTTTCGTTCAGGCCGGCGGGCCCTGGTTCGGCGCTGGAACCGGTCTGGCGCGACCTTGAATCCCGTTCCGATTGCAGCTTTTTCCTGTCCTGGGACTGGATCGGCTGCTGGCTTGATGAAATCGACGCCAGACCCATTCTGGTTGAGGGCCGTGCGGGTGACGCGGTGGTGGTGCTCGGCGTGTTTTGCCCGGGTGCCGCGCGGCCATTTGCCATCCGTTCGGTTCGCCTGCAGGAAACCGGGCAGGCAGAGGCGGATTCACTTTATATCGAGTATAACGGGTTGCTGATCGACCGGCGCTGGGCCGGTATTGGCGAGCGGCTTTGCATCGAAGCCCTGTTGGCCGAAGGCGCGCGGCGGGGACGCGCCGGGTGGGACCGTATCGTCATCGGTGCGGCTGCCGAACCGGTGGTGGCTGCGCTGCGGGATGTGCAGCCCAAACCACGGCTGGAGGCGCCAATCCAGACCAGCCATGTCGATCTGGCGGCAATCCGCGCCGCCGGTGGGGATTATCTGGCGGCTATCAGTGCCAATACCCGCTACCAGATCCGCCGGGCGCGCCGGCTGTACGAAGCGCGCGGGCCGCTGACGCTCGACGTGGCCCGGGATGGCGAAGAGGCGCAGGCATATTTCGATGCGTTGCGCGTGCTGCATCAGGCGACCTGGACGGCGCGTGGCCGGCCGGGCGCGTTTGCATCCCCGTTCTTCGTGCGCTTTCACCGCCATCTGATCGCGTCCGGCCTGCCGAATGATGCGGTGGAGCTGGTGCGGATTTCAGCGGGGGGCGCGCCGGTCGCCTATCTGTATAATTTCCTGTATCGCGGCACGGTCTATTACTACGCCAGCGGCATTGCGTACGAGCCGGACAACAAGGCCCGTCCGGGGCTGCTCAGCCATGCGATGTGTATCGCGCATCATCTGGCGCGCGGCGACGACTGTTATGATTTCATGGCCGGCGCCGCCCGCTACAAGGAAAGCCTTGGCACGCCGGGGCCGGCAATCAGTACAATCATCGTGGAACGGGCCGGAATCCGGTCAATGCTGGCCGGGGCCATGCGCGGTTTTCGCGAAAGGATTCGCGGTTAGGTTGCGTCATGGCGGGCGGGGCCGCCGGGAACGACCGGATCAGATGGTCAGCGAGATGACCGTCAGCGCGCCGACAATGCCGAGCGAAGCAACAACGACACAGGCATAAACGACGAGGGGGTTGAGCTTGACGCTCCGTTGCCGTCCGAAGGTAAATTTTACGGTATCTGTCGTCATGGCGTGCCCTGTCTTAAGTTTTCCTGTCGAACCAACGTTAAGGACAATGTGGTCGAACTTTATGACTTTTCCGTGAAGAAATTCGGTTAATGCGATGAATTCCCGCGAATATGCTGCCGTTGGGACGGTAAAGCCTTTATGAACGCCGGCGCGCCGCCGCGCTGTGATGCGCGTCACGGTTAACGATTATTAATTCAGGACAGGCATAGGGCGATCAGGTCACGCGGCGCACCCTGGTACCGCGCCCGTCAAAAAGGGCCCGGGCGGCGCCCGTCAAACCGCGGCGGCGATCAGGCCGGGTCGTTTTCGGTCCGGCGGAAGGGCGACATTTCGGCCAGATACTCCGATTCTCCGGCCTCGGCCCGGCGTTCCCGCGCCAGGAAGTCCCCGACCGCATCGCGGAATCCCTCATCGCGAATCCAGTGCGCGCTTTGCGTGCGTACCGGCAGATAGCCGCGCTGGATCTTGTGCGGCCCCTGGGTCCCGGCCTCCACCGTGGCCAGCCCGCGTGCAATGGCGAAGTCGATCGCCTGATAATAGCAGCATTCGAAATGCAGGAAGGGGTAGCGCCCGTCACAGCCCCAGTTGCGGCCATACAGCGCGGTATCGCCCACCATGTTCAGCGCCCCGGCGATGGCCAGCCCGTCGACATCGGCCCGCACCAGCCCGACCCGGTCGGCCATCCGTTCCCCCAGCATGGCGAAGAAATCGCGCGTCAGATACGGATAGCCCCATTTGCGGTCATAGGTATTGACGTAGAACTGGTGAAACTCGTCCCAGTGACGGGGCAGGATATCCGCCCCGTTCAGCATCGCCACGTTGATCCCCATATCGGCGACCTTCAGGCGCTCCTTGCGGATATTCTTGCGCTTGCGGCTGGACAGGTCGGCCAGGAAATCGTCGAACCCGCCATAATCCCGGTTGTGCCAGTGGAACTGGTGCCCGTGCCGCACCAGAAACCCGGATTCCGCCAGCGCGTCCACGTCGGCGTCCTGCGCGAAGGTGACATGCAGCGAGGACACCCCGTAGCGCGTCGCGATCTCGATCAGCCCGCCGATCATCGCCTTGCGCACCGCATCCGCCTGCGGCCCCGGCCTGACCAGCAGCCGCGGCCCGGCCACGGGCGAGAACGGCACCGCGAGCTGCAGCTTGGGATAATAGCGTCCGCCCGCGCGCTCATAGGCATCGGCCCAGCCCCAGTCGAAGACATACTCGCCCTGCGAATGGTTCTTCAGGTACATCGGCGCCGCGCCCAGCAGCCCCCCGGCCTCGTCCTGCACCACCAGATGCTGCGGCATCCAGCCGCTTTCCTCGCCGACCGACCCGCTTTCCTCCAGCGCGTGCAGGAAGGTGTAACTGACAAACGGGTTCGCGGTCCCGGCACA
>Ga0222651_1000830_pt1 | contig 17111 bp, 14 predicted proteins | sample AntAcemetagen369_FD_179855 | JGI IMG/M metagenome (GOLD analysis project Ga0222651, IMG submission 179855) | Saline water microbial communities from Ace Lake, Antarctica - #369 | ecosystem: Environmental > Aquatic > Non-marine Saline and Alkaline > Saline | place: Antarctica: Ace Lake...
CACACGCCCTGCGGCGGAGGAACCTCCACTTTCCTCCGCCGCACTTGCCTAGGAATATCAAACCGCCCGTTTTAGACCCTTTTCACGCCGCCGCCCACAGGATAGGCCTCATGCCATTCAGGGGGAGCAATGCAGGGGTCGTGAGGTGCGGTGAAGGCGACATACAATAAATACGGCTCCTCTCCGTCATAGGATTCAAGGAAATCGACTGCGGCCTCGGAAAAAATCTCACTGCAGTGCCGTCCGGCATCAATATGATCGCCTAGCCTATGCTTGAGCTCATTACTGTATCCCGGATTCGGGCAGAAGGGAACGGATCCATCGTAGATTCCGTTGGGATCAAAGTCATAGAGGGGAAGATTCAAAGGATCTCCCATGCCTCCGAAAAAGATGGCTGCTCCGGAGCTGAAGCTTCGGGCATAGGTGTCTCTTTGATTATGCCATTTTCCGATGCCGTGCGTATGGTAGCCGTTTTCAATAAAGCATTGCCCGAGGGTAGTCCATTCCGCGGGTATTTGGTCGCGCCAACGACCTTCCATGTGCCAGAAGCTGTTGCCAGTATGGAGCATGGCACGGCACGGAGCACAGAGTGCGGCGCTGTTCCCGCCGGCATGGCAGGCGCGGGTAAAAGTAGTGCCGCGACCAGCCAGTTTATCCAAATGGGGTGTTTTGAGATCCGGGTGACCACGAAAGGACATCGCGTCGGCGCGCTGATCGTCCATCATTGTAATAATAATGTTAGGGCGTTTTTTCATACTTAATCAATAGTGTTCGCGCGATTGAAAGGTACTGCCAACCAGATCGGAAAGTTATTCAATCACGATGACATCGGTGCGTTGGGTGCGTGAATCGACCGGGATGGTGAAGACGGCTTTGCCGAGCACGAAGTGGTGAGCTACCGGTTCGCCAGTGCGTAGCAGCTTGACTGACTTGGGTGCTTCTTTGAATCCACTGACGGAGACTGTGTCGGAGCCGTGGATCCCGCTCATTAGGGCATACGTTTTGCCGTCGCGATGCGTCACAGGCACGTCGGAGAATTCGGGCCATTGTCCCCCGGTGGTATCGATGACGGCTTCGCTGCTGTGTGCCATCCATTCTTTGAGTTGACGCATGCGTGCATAGTAGGCTTCCGGTAGACGTCCGTTAGCGTCGGGGCCGACATTGGGCAGGAACTTGCCATCCCAGGCGCGAGCCTTGCTGTATTCGTCTAAGAACCAACCGATCGGCTTGTAAGCTTCGTGTTCCATATAACCCCAGGCGCCGTCCGAAAAGACGTGACAGTATTCCCACCAGCCGGGGGTCATGCGCTCTTCGGGAAACTTGCACTCCGGTGTATCGAAATCGCCGTAGCCGTAGCCACGTGGATTAATCAGAATGCCTGGTTGAATCGCACGGATGTCATCGACTGTCATCGAGCCTGGCGGCATGCGTCCATCGAACCAGAGAATGTCAATGGTGCCATAGCGTGTGATTAATTCATGAACCTGTCCGTTGGTGTAGACGCGGTAGGCTTCTAATTCCTCGGGAGTGCGTTCGGGCAAATCGTAAGGTTGAAAATACATGTCGCGGGTGGCTTTGTTATCGCATCCGAAATTCATGTGTTTACGCCAGAAATAGAAGTCGGGTGGCGAGAAATAGAACCCGATTTTCAGCCCGACATCGCGGCAGGCTTGCACAAATTCACCCAGTAAGTCGCGGCCATTTAAGAAATTACTGGTGTTGAAATCACCGAACGCAGAAGGCCACAGGCAGAAGCCATCGTGATGTTTGGTGGTGATTGCCGCATACTCGAAGCCCGCTTCTTTGGCGGCAGATACCCATTTGTGTGGATCGTAATCTTTGCAGAGAAACTCCTCGGCCTGCGACCAGTATTTGGTCGGCGACATGGGGGTTTGTGCGGCGTAAATTCCATGTTGTTTGACGCTGGACTCAATTGCTCCGTCGGCGCGGTATTTCATTCCCCAAGAGAGATCGCACTGGCCACCGACACTGGAGATGCCCCAGTGGATGAATAGGCCGAGCGTTGCGGAAGAATACCACCTGAATCCGTGAGATAAAATCCAATAAAAAGATGGAACCTGTTGGGGTTCAGTGGCTAAAGTAGCCTTGAAGAATGAAAACCGAAACACCCAACAGGTGACCTAATGAAGCAACTAAAGTTAGAACGAGGCAAGGAAGAATTAATCAGCACAGGCGGCAATTATTTGTGTGGCCATGTTTTGAGAGAACTCGCACGAGCGCAGTTACCCCAGGATTTCCAGATTCGCCGTGAAGGTGCTATCAGTGACCGCGACATCTTACTAACGATGACTGGGATGCTCTGTGACGGGCGTTCGGACTTTACCAATTTAAATCAGTATTTTGAAGATACGGTTTTTACTCAGTCCTTTGGGATTAAAGATTTACCATCGGAGCCAACCCTGCGGCAGCGTCTGGATGAACTACCGCAGGCTCGTAGTCAGCTTGCGCTACGACAGCTAAACGAGTCTGTGCTCAAGGATCGAAGCTTCGGCACGGTCAGGGCGGGGCATCTGGATTTAGTCCCCGTCGATATTGATGTCAGCCCGCTGGATAACTCGGGCTCTAATAAGCAAGGCGTTTCGTTCACCTATAAAAAGCATGATGGATATGCACCGATCTTTGCTTACATAGGCACCGAGGGTTACATGCTCAATCATGAACTGCGCCCCGGCAAGCAACACTGCCAAGAAGGCACGCCCAAGTTTATCGGTTCATGCGTAAAGATACTGGAGTCTCTTGATCTTAGCGGTCGTTGTTTAATACGTTTAGATGGTGGCAATGACGCAGAGGAGAACTTTGGTTATTTCGGTAATCATCACGTCATCGTCAAACGCAACTTACGAAAGGAAAGCCGCGAACAGTGGCTGGCCACTGCTCGCCGAGTCGGTGATGTGCAAAGCGATACGCGAGAGGGCAAAAATGTTTATACTGGTTTTGTTGACCACCTTCGCCCCGGCGGTGCGAAGTCGAATATGGGAGTCGTCTCAGTAGCCTTTGAGGTGATCGAGCGACTGACTGATCCTGACGGCAACCTACTTCTACTGCCGCAAATAGAGGTCAACACCTATTGGACGAACCTGCCTTGCACTGCGGGGGAAGTGGTCGAACTCTATCACGACCACGGCACCAGTGAGCAGTTCCACAGTGAACTCAAAAGCGATTTAGGTGTGGAGCAACTGCCCTCTGGCAAGTTTTGCGTCAACCAAATCGTCATGCTGTGCGCGATGCTCGCCTTTAACACTCTGCGCACCATCGGCCAAGAAGTGATTGCCCGCGCACCGCTGGCTCCAATCAAAATCAAGGTGCAGCGCTGGCGTTTGAAGACGGTTTTACAGAATATCGTTTACTGCGCCGTGCGCGTCATCCGTCACGCACGTGAGATCAAGCTACACTTCGGGAAGAATTGCCTCTGGTATGAAATAATCGAGGACATCGCTCGATCACCTAGCCGAACCTGACGCCTTTCGATTCCTGAAAGATAGCACCGAGGCGTAAAGCCTTGAAGGCTCTATCGCGCCCAATCACTAGTAATAACGCCTTTATGGATATTCATCACGAAGAGATTCCGACCCACCAGAGGCTTGCCAGGTTTGAAATCCTAGAAAAGTGGACGATCGCAGTCTTAGGCTGCAGAAAAATCGAGGTAATCGATCAGGGAAAATTTATCTCACGGATTCAGGTACCACTGTGCATCGGGATGTTGTGTGCGCACATATTCCGCGCTTTGATCAGACAGCGCCGAGATATTGGCTTCCTGGTGTTGTGCTTGGACGCTGTGTAAGACTGACGTGTCTTTTGTAGGAGTGCTCATGGATTTAAATTGGCCTATTTGTTAGTCTGGCAGGATGGCCGGGCTTAGTGGGCGTAGGTGGCTGGTTCGCCGCTGTGGGCATGTGGGGCAATCCAAATGTGGTAGTTGCCTATGTCCACTTGCCAAACGCCTTTGAGGTTGGTGAAGCCGAGTGCTGCATCGTCCAAGGTAAAGGATACCGTGGCGGATCCGCCAGGTTGCAAGGTGACGCGTTGGAAGCCGCGCAGTTCTTGCTCGGGGCGTGCACCGGAATGGCAGGCGAGTTGGCGCACATACATTTGCACAGTTTCAATACCAGCGCGTTCGCCTGTGTTAGTGATGGTTGCAGATGCTTGCGTGATGCCTTCGGCGTTCTTATCTAATGAAACTTCACTGTATTCGAAGCTGGTATAGGTCAGGCCGTAACCGAAGTGAAAGCGCGGGTTGACGGTTTCCAAGTCGCGGTAGTTGCGCGCGTTAGGACGACCGGTTTTGGGGCGGTTATAGTAAATGGGCACCTGACCCACGGCATGGGGCACGGAGATGGTCAAACGGCCGGAAGGTGTCACCTTGCCGGTCAGTAGCTCGGCGATGGCTTCACCGCCACGAATGCCTGGTTGCCACGCGCAGAGAACGGCGGCGGATTCGTCGAGCACTTCGTTGACAATCAGCGGGCGACCACTGAAAAGCACCGTGATAATTGGTGTGCCGGTTTGGGCGACCGCATCGAAAAGTTTTTGTTGATTACCAGTCAGCCCAAGATTGGCACGAGAGGCTTGCTCGCCGGTCCAGCCGCGTGGTTCGCCCAGAGCCATGATCACGACATCCATCGATTGAGCGAGTGCGACGGCTTCGTCGATATTGAGGTCGCTGCTGTCGCGTGGCGCATCTTCATCGGGGACGATTTGACCGTCTTGTAATGTCTTGGTGCGTGGCAATGTATTGAGCGCACATCCCTGGCAAACGGTCAGCGAGGCATCGTCCGGCAGGGCGGCCTTGAGCCCGTCGGCAAGCGTGACGACGTCACCCGGGCGTCCACGCTCACTCCAACAACCCAGCATTTCCAGCGGGTCGTCGCCGAAGGGGCCAATCAGCCCGAGCTTTTTGATCTTGGATTGCAGCGGTAGCACGGCTTCGTTTTTCAGGAGAACGACCGATTTGGTGGCGGTTTCTTTAGCCATGGCAATGCCGTCTTCGGTAAGAAGTTCGGGATTCCAGTTGGCTTCGTCAACGTAGGGTTGATCAAAGAGGCCGAGCTTAAACTTAACCGACAAGACGCGGCTAACGGCGAGATCGACATGCTCGAGGCCGAAACGACCTTCCGCGACTTCCTGCTCCAGGGTATCGAGGTAGGAACGAGTCAACATGTCCATGTCGTTACCCGCAGCGAGTGCCAGCGAAGAGGCGTCGGCACGGTCGCTCGCGTAGCCCCAGTTGATCATTTCACGAACCGCATTCCAATCGCTGACGACAAAGCCTTTGAAGCCCCATTCGTCACGAAGGATCTCGGTCAAGGTGTGATGATTGGCAGCCGCCGGAATGCCACCAATGGCATTGAAGCTACTCATGATGGTGAAGACATTAGACTCTACACCCGCCTTGAAGGACGGCAGGTGACCGTTGCGCAGCGTCCATTCAGTAATCTCAGTCTCGTTGTAGTCGCGGCCGCCTTGCGATGCGCCGTAGCCGACGAAGTGCTTTAAGCATGCTGCGATACGGTCGCTGGCCAACGGGTCTTCACCTTGGAGGCCACGGACTTGAGCGGAGGTGCAAAGCGAGTTGAGATAGGGGTCTTCACCGCAGGTCTCGGCGACGCGACCCCAACGGATATCGCGTGATAAATCACACATCGGTGTGAAAGCCCAATCGACCCCTTCGGCTGCCGATTCGCGCGCCGCGATGGTTTGCGCTTGTTCGAAGAGTTCCGGTTCAAACGCGCAGGACAAACCGAGCGGAATCGGGAAGGTCGTGCGATTGCCGTGAATGATATCCATCCCGAAAATGATGGGGATGCCCAGACGTGAATTTTCCATGGCATAGCGCTGAATACGATTGCGGAGGGGCGCATTGAATTGAGCCCAGATGTAAGAGCCGACTTCGCCTTTGGCGATGGCTTCGGCGTCTGTTTCCGGATTATGTTCTTCTAGTTTACGCCCGGAAAAAAGCTGTGTAAGCTGACCCAGCTTTTCGCGTAGCGTCATTTGCTGTAACAAATCCTCAACCCGAGTCTTTATTGGGTTTTCGGAGTTTTTATAGAGGCTACTGATGCCTGCTTTTTCGGGGGTTCGATCTTTGGAGAAGGTATTCATTTTGAAAATACTAGATTAGCTTAGGCCTAATTTTTGGGCCTAATTATTTGATCAGAATGTTTGACGCAAAAAGCGCGGCAGCGGGTGCGTGGGGTGCTCTGTTAAAATTCCGGAAAGGGGGTTTCGGGGTTGTTTTGGTGCCACCAACGACGGATTCTGACACCTTCGTCTCTGGTCAGATTCAGGTAGGTAATTGCGACTTCGCGTTGTTCTGAATCTTCTTCACCTAACAGAGTGTTGAGGTGTTCGACCGAAGTCGTCCGATTGTATCCCCGCGAGCTATCCACGGCTTTTTGCAGTCCAAAAATCCACGCTCGACGCATGCCGATTTGACCATTGTAGAGTGTTTTATTTAAGAGGTTTTCGAATTCCGCATACTCGAGCTCATTCGTTAAAAATAGTTTCATGTTGGAAGTCCAAGCGTTGAGGATGGCGGAGGGCATGTTGCTAAACATATTGAGGCTGATATTCTTGGGTAATCCCTCGGCGACAGGACTGAATGCTGCCATGGCATCGGATGCTTCGGCACCGCTGATGACGGGGAGCCAACCGGATCGTTTATTGAAGGCTTCATTGATTCGGTGTGAGGTGAGAAACCTCAAAAAGTCCAAAGCGCGGTCGAAGTGTGGCGTTGCTTGATTGATGGCAAAGGGAACGCCCCCACGGACATCGGCCTCGCTCACGCGGAACTTTATATACTTGGACCAGCGCTCGTTTTCGCGTGGCAAGGGCGGCTGAGAGAGTGCGATCTCGAATGCGTCTGCGGCATTATCCCGGGTTTTAACACCTGAAAAAATGCCGGGCGCGTCCCATGCGCCAGTATAGATCATCGCCGCTTGGCCGAGCACGAATCGGCGCTGGGTTTGTTCTCGATCAAGGCCCAGGAAGCCAGTCGGGTAGAAGTTTGCGAACTCGCGCCAGAGCTTAAATAATTCAATGATTTGAGGAGACTGGAAGTTCCAAATGTCTTTATCGTAAGCAGCCAACGTTTCGAGACCACTCAAGGAGGCACCTGTTTCCAAGCTGAAGGCTTCCCAGTTGTAAGAGAGGAAAGAAGTGCGATACGCTAAGGCGATATCGTTGGCGTCGGATTTGCTGACTGAGATCGGTACAAGGTAATTGTTTTCTTGGTCGCGAGCATAGGCTTGTACCGCGTTACAGTAGAGGAATAGTTCGCCCAGGCTCTCGGGAATATGGTCGCTATGTAACCAGTCGATGCCAACTTGTTTGGGCAGGTAGCCATCGGGATTGTCTGATTGGCGCCATACTCGTTGCAACCAGTCTGGCTGGGGGGTGAGTTGCAATTGTGCCGTGGCAAAGGCTTTGACCTCTTCCATGATCGCTAAATTATAAAACATACGTGCGCCCCCAAAGGTGCAGATAGGGATGCCGTAGTAATCGCCCAAGGTGTTGTTGTAGCCACCCTGTAGGCCATCGAAAAAAGTGTTTTGCCAAGAGCTGGTGGCTAGATACTTTGACATCTCCGAGCTCAGCCCTGGCTTTTGGTATTTCGGCGCGTTGTAAGGATTGGGCTGTTCGGTGTAGCTGCCGAGTGGTGTGTAGAATTTAGCCAAGGCATTGCCCTCGGAGAGTTTGTTGCCGTTCACTGCAATGTCGGGTGCCGTGCCACTGATCAAGTGAACATTCATGAACTGATTATAAACGGTCTGGGAGATCGGGGATTGCTCGACGTGAATGCCTTCTGCTTTGACCTCTGGCAGTTCGTTATACTGATCGATCGCCCACTGCAGGGATTCCCGGAAACCGGGCTCCAGTTGCCAGTGAACCACGCGGATCACATTGGAATCATCGATAGAACCTAAACCACCGCCAGAAATCTGATAGAATCGAACGGCACTAACGGCGAACGTGCCCGAGAGGAGGGCGATGGCAATCCAGTTGGTATTAAATTTGGAGAAAATATTCTTCATGGGAAGGCTGACTGGGAGTTAGTCCGCTTTAGTTGACTTTGACTGCGTTGAGCGTGGGTACGACGATTTCGGCATCCGGATACTTTACGGCGATTTGACGTACGCGCTCTCGTGCCAAGGTGCCGTAGAGACTGCGGGGGTATTTTTGGACAATTTCGGTGAATACTTTTGCAGCGAGCAGGTCTTGTTCGCATTCTTGAGCCAGTAGACCGTATTGCCACAATGAGAGATCTGCCTCGGCCGCGCGTGGAAAGCCTCGTTCCCAAGCGGTATTGTAGTAGGTCAACGCTTGCTCTTTATTATTCAAATAGAAGGCATAAATTTGAGCGGTGAATTGAGCCATTGTGCTGAGCCAATGAGAATCGGGTTGAGCCTTCATTTCTTCAACCAGTAATTGAGCGGCTGCTTCAGTCGATGGTTTGTCAAAATCCTGAATCATTGATTGAGCCAAGTAGAGCGTAGCTTTGGCTGAGTATTCTGAGTTCGGGAATTTGTTTCGAACCCGCTTATAGTAAGCTTGAGCCGAAGGCACGTCGGTCTCATCGGCATTGAAGTCTGCAACTTCGTCGATTCTGCCTAGGTCGATCAGAGCGCTGGCAGCCCACTTGCTGTCGGGGCTCATTTCAACTACGGATCTAAGGTGTTGTTTCGCCTCGATGATCGCGTCGTGCGAAGGCGGGCTTTTGTGCCATGCGGCCAAAGCCAGGCAGTAGGTTATTTTAATATAGTCGGGATCGGTGGTTGCAGACTGTGCGTGCGCGGTAGACAAGGCTTTATACGCGATGTCAAAACTGTAAGTTTGCAAGGATCCGATACCGTCTGCGGTCAATGCATCCAGTTCGCTGGGTGAGAGATCCTTCTTGCCTTGGCAGGCGGCGAGTAAACAAATGAGACACAGGCAGCTGCAGCTTAACAGACGCTGTAGTGACTGACTTCGGGAAGAGGTTTTAAGGGTCATAAAATTAGACTTGAATTCGGCGCTGAATGGGAACTTCTTCTTGGACAGAATCAGTGTCAAGCTGTAAAGGGTGAGGAGTCAACTGATAGCTGAATTTAAGTATTTTCGGACAAATTCAGTTCCTTTTTTAAACAGACTTGACAGGTGAAATATTCCGCTCCTTTAATTCAACGTAGAATAGTTTTGCCTGCCTCATCAGTAATGATTTCATAGCTTGTCGCGATTAGGGGCAGAGTCTTATCCACTTCTCACTTTCGCGTCTCTCGATTTCGCTCCGATATATAATGTTTCCAAGACCTGAAGTTTCCCAAATACCCGTTCCGGACGCGCATGCCAAGGGTAAGTTGCGCGCGAAGCTCTTTCAAAAGAGTAAGCTTTTTCTGGCGCTCTACTTGTTAGTGCTGCCGACGACGCTGTCCCTGCTGATATTCAGCTACTATCCCAAGTTTGATGTGTTAATTATGTCATTCTTTCGCTGGCAACCGCCAACGGTGCAGGAGTTTATCGGTTTTCGAAACTTCAAGGAAGCGTTCTCCGATCCGATGTTCTGGCAATCCTTCAAGCTGGTGGGGATTCTTTTAGTGGCCAATCTGTTCAAGCTTTGGCCGGGCATCTTGGCTGCGATCGCTCTGAATCGTTTAACGAGCGACCGACTGCGCTATCTGGTTCAAGTCTGCTTCGTCATTCCGATGATTATACCCGGGATGGTCTTCCTCTTAATCTGGAAAAACTTCTACGATCCGGATTTTGGTCTGGTGAATCGCTTCCTCAATCTGACTGGCGGTATGCATTTACTCGACTGGATGGATACAGCCATGCCCAACCTGTCGAATGCTCTGGCACCGATCCAGTCCGGCGTGATCGCGCCCGTCTTCGGTGGGATTGGCGGTCTAATTATACTCGGCTGCCTCGTGTTCGCGGTCAGCAAGCGCAAGCAACACGACGCCTCTCGATGGGGCGACTATTTAATCCTGCTTTTGGGCGCTGCGATTCTGCCACTGGCTAATGTGATTCTCGGCATACAAGCCGACCCCACCGACGTGAAAGTGTTTCTGGTCGCGATTGCCGTGGTGATCTGGATATTCTTCTGCGCTCGCCGCATGCAAGGTGCCTGGATCGCTTGGCCTTTTCTCTTGCTCGGTGGAATCGGTGTCTTCTGGCACGAGATGTGGCGACTGCCACTCGCCATGTTTATCGCACTCGCACTCTTTGAAGTGATCCGTCTTAAGAAAGACGCTTACACCGCCGGCCCATACTTCAAAGGCATCGTCGGTCTCCTTGTCGGTGTGGCTGTCGCCTTTATTTTTCTGGGTAATATCTGGACCGAATCAAACGGCCAGTTCGCCAACGGCACGCCGGCTTGGTTAGGCAATAAAGATCTCGTCATCCCCGCGATCCTCTTCTGGGGCTTCCCTTGGGTCGGCACAGTTGGGGTTTTGATCTACCTCTCCGGCTTGCAGAACATTTCCCAAGACGTCTATGAAGCGGCCAAACTCGACGGGGTCAGCCCGCTGGGCATGCTTACTAAAATCGAACTGCCGCTGATCATGACGCAGGTGCGGATTAATCTCATCTTCATGACGATCGGCACGCTGACCACCTACGAGATCTTCCTCATCCTGCTCGGTCCCGACGGTGGTCCCGGCGGCAAGGGTATGGTGCCCGGCCTTTATATGTTCAGTGCTGCCTTTACTGAAGGCCGCTTTGGTTACGCCTGTGCGCTCGGTATGGTACTCTTTGCGATCATTTTGCTCCTGACCATCGTTTACCAAAAATACGTGAAGGTCGAAAAGTAAGCCCTTCGTGTCCCCGTCTCAGAATTTCCACACTCTTCAATCTTCCAGATGACTCCACAAACACAGAAAAAAATCGGTGAAGCAGTTAAGATTAGCTACCTTAGCTTCATTCTTCTCTTTGCTTTTTTCCCACTCTACGTGATGATCGTGGTCAGCTTCAAAAGCAACGAGCAGTTCCTCGCCAACCCCTGGTTCTTTGACGCCATTTCCAGTTGGAATTGGGAGAACTGGAGCATCGGTTGGTTTACAGTTAAAGGCTATATTCTCAACTCCATCTTCGTTTCGTTTCTCGGCACCTCGATTACACTCTGCATTGTGCTGATGTGTTCGTATGCGATTGCACGCTACGACTTTCCGGGGAAAAACATCATATTCTACCTAGTCATGGCGACCATGTTCCTGCCCGGCACCGTGGCGGCGTTGGTCACTTTATTTGACCTCCTGCGCCGCATGGGGCTGGTCAATAACCTCTGGGCGCTGGTCTTAATGGCTTCGGTTGGGGGGCAAGTGGCGGGCGTCTTCATTTTGAGAAATTTTATTGAGGATATTCCGAAGGAGCTCTTTGAGTCCGCCCAGCTGGATGGGGCGGGGCACCTTCAGCAGATCCGCCACATCATTTTGCCGCTGTCCGCGTCTATTATTTCGGTCACCTGTATAATGGATTTTCTTGGTTCCTGGAACAACGTGATTCTGCCATTGTTACTTTTGCGCGATGATCAATTACTGACGATACCTGTTGGTCTCTTCCGCTTGGATGGTGAATACGTCAAGCAATACGGTGAGCTCATGGCAGGTTACGCCATCTCCTCCATCCCACTCCTTATCATCTTTCTCTTCTCCATGAAGTTCTTCGTCAAAGGCCTCTCAGCCGGCGCAGTCAAAGGCTGATCTGTCTTAATCCTAATCTGATTCATACTCTTAATCAACTCCAGAGATTACGATTAAGGTTAGGAGTAGGATTAAGAAACAATACTTTCACACTTTTAACTTCTCACTTCAAACTTCACACAAATGGCTACCGTCACACTCAGCAAACTCGATAAAACTTATAGCCCCGGCAAGAAAGATTCCTTTCGTGCCGTCAAAGGCATTGACCTGGAGATCCGTGACAAGGAATTCATGGTCTTTGTCGGCCCCTCCGGTTGCGGCAAATCGACTACATTGCGCATGATTGCGGGGCTCGAAGAAATCACTGGCGGCACACTTAAAATCGGCAACCAAATTATGAATGATGTAGAGCCGAAAAATCGCGGAATCGCCATGGTCTTTCAAAATTATGCGCTCTATCCGCATATGACTCTTTTTGACAACATGGCATTCGGGTTGAAGCTCAACAAGACGCCTCGCGATGAAATTAAGCGCCGAGTTGACGAAGCTTCTGAAATACTCGGTTTGACTGAAATGCTGGATCGCAAGCCGAAGGCATTGTCCGGTGGTCAGCGCCAACGTGTGGCTGTCGGTCGTGCGATTGTCCGCAAGCCTGAAGTCTTTCTCTTTGATGAGCCTCTATCGAATTTGGACGCCAAGATGCGCGTGCAAATGCGCACTGAGATTTCGCGTCTGCATGCGCGTCTCGATGCGACGATGATTTATGTCACGCACGATCAGGTGGAAGCTATGACGATGGGAGATCGGATTTGTGTGATGAAGGATGGAATCATCATGCAAGTAGACGAACCCCTTGCGCTATATAATGATCCACAAAATATGTTTGTGGCTGGCTTTATCGGATCGCCGCCGATGAATTTTTTCCATGGCGCATGTGAAGAACAGGATGGAAAGCTATACTTTGTCGAGGCAGGCTCCAGTGGAAATGGGTTCCGTTTAGAGCTGCAAACGGGTCTAATTGCCGCAGCCCGTAAGTATAGTAAGCGCTCGGTTGTTTTAGGAGTTCGTCCTGAAAACATGACGGTTTCTGACTCGAAAGGAACTGATAGTACCAGTGCTGTTATCGATGTCTCTGAGCCGATGGGCGCTGAAACGTATTTGTATCTGAATACTCTAAATGGCAATCCTTACATCGCCAAGGTGGCGGCGGATCATGCTTTTACAATGGGACAAACCGTTCATTTAAAATTTAATCAGGAGCGCTCCTCTCTGTTCGATCCCGAAACCGGGAATGTTATCAAAGCTGAGTCCTCTGAAATACAATAACCCCCCAACCTGACCACTGATGTCCTTTTTTCGTTCTACCTTTTTACTGTCTTCAACTTTTTTATTTATCATGTGTTCCGCCAAGGCTTCACCCGCCCCCATTTGGGAATTAAACGAGCAATCGCTCGCGAATGCTACATTGACTGGATCAGTAATTCTTGAAGGCGGGGCAGTTCAGTTGGACGATAAGAATACCATTACCTTGCCAGAGGGTTTGCTCCAAGCGGGTGCGGATTTCACGATTGAGCTGAACGTTCAAAAGCCTGCGGAAACGGTTCCAGGCCAGGAGATTTTTCTGGTCAGCGATACCAAGCCTGATCAGAAGCAAGGTTTACAGGTACGATACTATCCGCCGTCTTATAATGCGCTGGTCATTCAGGATAACGGAAACCGTTCGGTGGAGGATCGTGGATTTCTGGATGATAAGCCGCACAAGCTTTCGCTGGTGATCAAAGGCGGGCAGATGTCAGTGTTTCGTGACGGGTTTCTCAAGGCGATGACTGCAGACATTAGCAAAGGCTCGAAGCCATATACCTTTGGTGGGGGCGAGGATGCGCTGGTCGAGCCCTATCTATTTTCTGAGATCAAAGTTTACGATCAAGCGATTTTCCCTCAGGGCTTTGATGCCAGTGGCGACCGTATGGTCAATTACAGCGGCGAGGGCTATATGCTACAGCGGGTCAAAATCGAAGATTCGGAGTTGCCACGTATATTGGTCGTCGGTGATTCCATTTCGATGGGTTACCGTCGATATATTACCGCACATTTTAAAGACCGTGCCTACGTCGATTATTGGGTGGGCGGACATTGGTTCGGCGAAACTGCGCGCGGTGAGAACTCTCCTGCCAAGGTCGCTTGGGACGGTGTTTTGTCTAACGGACCATACGATGTGATCAGTTGGAATGCAATGACCTTGCACATGTGGAATGGTTACCCAGGACGTACTAATGAGGAGACTTATCCCGCCAATATGACTGAAGTGGTGGATCATCTTTTGGCCAGCGCACCTGACACCGAATTCATCTGGGTGCGCTGCACGCCATGGCGCACGACACCAGAGAGTGGCCAGGCAGGACTTGATCCAAGCCGTAATGACCGTATCGTGCGGCTTAATACAGTGACCGATGCGATCATGCGCGAACGCAATATTCCAATCATTGATACCTACACACTCACACTTGACCGTTTCGATACCCTAAAAGAAGGCTCACAGGATGCGGTGCATTGGCCCGCTAGCGTGAATGAGGAGATGGCCGAAATGATTATCGAGGAAATAGAGAAGCAATTGGCTCAACCTTAGTCATCTCACAGAACTTTTAATCACGAGATAATTCCAGATGCTGTCAACCCAACCAATACTTTACGGTGGCGATTATAATCCCGAACAATGGCTCAAGCAACCTGAAATCATAGACGAGGACTTTCGTTTGTTTGAGCAGGCGGCGATTAACACTTTAACGATCGGAGTATTTTCTTGGGTCAGCTTGGAGCCAGAGGAAGGGGTGTATCGATTTGAATGGATGGATGCAATCTTTCAGCGGGCGCAGCAGCAGCAGATGCGTATTATTCTGGCGACTCCTAGTGGGGGAAAACCGAACTGGCTCGCGATGAAATATCCGGAAGTGAGGCGAGTTGATGAGTTCGGTCACCGGGAGCCACAAAAGGCGCGGCATAATCATTGCCTGACTTCGCCCGTCTATCGTCAAAAGGTTCGCGCCATCAACAAACAACTCGCCAAGCGTTACGGCGATCACCCTTCACTTGAAATGTGGCATATCTCCAACGAGTTTGGCGGCTATTGTTATTGTGATCATTGCATGGCCGCTTTTCAGGATTGGCTCAAGGCGAAGTATGGCAGTCTGGATGCGTTGAATGATGCCTATTGGAGCCGATTTTGGAGCCATACGTTTACTGCATGGGAGCAAATCGTCACTATTGATAAAACGATCTGCGGCCTAGTTTTGGACTGGCGTAGGTTCATGACGGATCAGTGTTGTCAGTTTATCCGCAACGAGACGGAGGCGATTCGTTGTCATTCGCGGGAGGTCCCGACGACTGCAAATTTCATGGGAACCCACCCCGACTATGATTACCACAAATTGGCCAAAGAGATCGATGTGGTATCCTGGGATGCCTATCCGATGTGGCATCTACCGCAGCATAATCATGAGACCAATTACGCACTGAATGCAGCCTTCCAGCATGATGTTACACGTGGTCTCGCAGGCGGGAAGCCATTTTTATTGATGGAAAGCACGCCCGGCCAAGTCAATTGGGCGGGCGTTTCACCGCTCATGCGGCCAGGTATGTTGCGCTTGGCGAGCTATCAGGCAATCGCGCATGGCTCCGATTCAGTGTGCTATTTTCAAATGCGAAAGAGTCGTGGCAGTTGGGAACAGTTCCACGGTGCGGTAATTGACCACGTGGGGCACGCGAAAACGCGAGTGTTTCGTGAGGTTGCGGACTTGGGCGCGTCTTTACAAAAACTACAGTCGGTAGTCGGCACGACCGTGTCTGCAAAAGTGGCGATTATTTTCGATTGGGAAACGCGTTGGATTTACGAGAGCGTCGCCTTGCCTATCAACGCTCACAAAGAGTATGCCGAATCGATTTTGGCGCATTACAAACCATTCTGGGATCGTGGTATTAATGTGGATGTCGTCGATACACAGGCAGACTTTACTGAATATGACTTAGTGGTCGCTCCAATCCTTTTTATGCTGAGCGAATCGTTAGGAGCACGCTTGACGGATTATGTAAAAAAAGGAGGCAACTTGGTCACAACCTACGGTACAGGCGTGGTGAACGAGTCAGGCTTGGCCATCGCCGGTGGGATGCCAGGCCCCTTGCGTGAGGCGCTTGGCATCTGGGTCGAAGAGTTTGACGCACTACCTGAGGCGTATCGGCGTGAAGTGAAGGCACTGAACGCTGGAGATTATGGGCTTTCCGGAAGCTATGAAGCGCGGCATCATTTAGATCTCGTGCATTTGGAATCTGCGGAAGCCATCGCCGTGTATGGTAACGACTTTTATGCTAGTTATCCCGCGCTCACGCGTAATTTTTTGGGGACCGGGTGCGCCTGGCACATCGCATCTAAAAATGAAGACTGTTTCACCGATAATTTTCTCGGTTATCTCGCCGAAGAACTGAAGCTGGCGACAAACTCGCTGACTTCCCTGCCGAGTGGAGTGTCCGCACAAACTCGTTGCGCGGAAGGTTCCGAATTTTTGTTTCTGATGAATTTTAACGACACGCCAGTTCATCTCGATTTGGGCGATAATGTATATATTGAATTGGAGAGTCAGTCCGAGGTGGAGCAAACAATCGATTTGGCAGCCTATCAAAGCTGCGTTCTTTGCCGTCCTTGTACTTAGTTACCTTTGCTTAAAATAAATGAAAGTTTTTATACTTTCCGGTCAGTCCAACATGCAGGGCTATGGGCCTATTGATGGATACTCCGTATTACAGGATGATCGTATCTTTAACTTGGCAACCGGTCAGGCTGAGCCTGCGGTGGAGCCATTGCACCATTGGAGTGAACATCCGATGCCCAAAGGGGTCGGCCTCGGTTTGGCGATGCCATTTGCTTTGAGTTTGCTGGACTGCTTTGGCATCAAGGGGAGTCGGATTCAGTATCTCTTGAAATGGCCGGGAGCTATGGCGAACGTTTTGGTGAAATGATTACCGGTTTCCGCGAACGTACAGAGGTGTTAAATCTGCCCGTAATTGCGGGTGAGCTTGGTCGCTTTCTCGCGCTGAATCCGTACTACAAGGAATCAGCTACGGTGGTAGCACAGACTGAACAAGTTCTCGATTCTCTGGAAAACGCAGCATTTGTAAGCAGTGAAGGAATCAGTTGTGATGGCGGACATACGCACATCGGAACGGATTCGATTCGGGAGTTCGGCCTACGTTATGCCCGGGCCTTTCTTGAAGTGTTGGGCTAGGGACGACGGCAGTGTATTCTACGGCTAGAGCTGTTCGTCGATCTCTAAGTCATTCGCAAAAAGAGTTCTTTAGTCAGTTTGTGGGCGGCGGCGTGAAAAGGGTCTAAAACGGGCGGTTTGATATTCCTAGGCAAGTGCGGCGGAGGAAAGTGGAGGTTCCTCCGCCGCAGGGCGTGTGTTTGCAGTTTTTTTCTGCCGGGGCTAT
>Ga0222651_1000835_pt1 | contig 17085 bp, 9 predicted proteins | sample AntAcemetagen369_FD_179855 | JGI IMG/M metagenome (GOLD analysis project Ga0222651, IMG submission 179855) | Saline water microbial communities from Ace Lake, Antarctica - #369 | ecosystem: Environmental > Aquatic > Non-marine Saline and Alkaline > Saline | place: Antarctica: Ace Lake | collected...
CATCCTCGACTGGCACGATACGGACATTTGCGGGAACAGCATCAACTTTCCCGATAGCGGTCGCATCTACCGGATCATGCCGGAAGGAGCGAAGAAGATTTCACGTCCGAACATTGGCGCATCCAGTGACCTCGCGCTGGTGAAGCTGCAGGATCATGCGAACGACTGGTATGTCCGCCAAGCACGAGTGGAGTTGCATGCCCGCGCGGCGGCGGGTCGCCTCGACTTGCCAGTCGTGCATCAGGGGCTTCACGAGATGTTCGAAGACGCCACGACATCGGGCAAGCGACTCCGGGCGCTGTGGGCTCTGCACGTGACCGGTGGTCTCGATGCCGGCGCCATGCTTGCGCACGAGGATCAATATGTCCGCTCGTGGGCCGTGCAGCTGATTTCTGAAACGGGAAACATCTCGGCTGCGACGTTCGATACGTTTGCGCAGATGGCTCGCGAGGACAAGTCCGCCGTGGTCCGCTTGTATCTCGCCTCCGCGCTGCAGCGGATGTCACTGGCACAGCGTCTACCCCTGATCCGCCTTCTCGCCGGGCATGCGGAAGATGTCGACGATGCTAACATCCCGCGCATGCTTTGGTTCGCCCTCGAGCCTACGGTGCCGGTGTTTCCCGAAGAGGCGCTGGCCGTCGCGATTGATGGGAAGATTCCCTACCTGCAGGAGAGTGTAGCGCGCCGAATGTCGAGTGGTTCTTTGGCTTGGGACCCGAATACCAATCAGGGCACTGATGCGCAGAAAGCTGAGTGGAAGCGAATCGTCGACGCCTTGGCGCCCGGATTCATTCCGTTTAACATTAATGGAAAACGCGGCGGCGTACAGCAGCTGTTGAGCTTTAGAAACGAGAGGGTAGTCCAGACCGCCCCTCAACATAATCAAAGCCCCAGCATACTCAGAAGCGAGAAGCTGATCCCGGAAGGAAAGCGGACAGCCCTGGCGTTGCGGGTGAGCTATCATCCCCACGGCGGTTGGAGGTTGCGGGTGTTGGTGAACAATGACGTTTTAGTCGATCGAATCGTCAGTTACGAAACGGTCCAGGACGAATGGCTAGAGCTCGAAATAGATTTAAGCAAATATGCCGGGCAGCGCGTGGAACTCTCGTTGGAGAACGGCACGAGAGATTGGCTGACTACCGATTTGACGGGTGAGCTCGCATACTGGAGCAAGGTCGAAATCGTTAGCCGATAGACTGAAGAACGAATAAACAAACTCGCATGTCCAAACCAAACGAGGCGATGTTCGGATTCCATATTTGCACGTCGGTGTATTGTCGATACAGGGGTAGGACGGCCTAAGAAGTCTTGATTCTGGCCCCTAACGGGGGGCGATCATGACGCCCACTCGGTGGGGATAAGATCAGACTCCGACTCCTACTCCTAGTCCTACGCCCGAACAGATTCGATTGACCACCCCCACCGGTGCACGCAACAAGCAGATCCATCTCATGCTCGAAGTCACGGATCGGAATCCGGAGTTTGGTATGACTGATTATCGGCGCATCGTGATGGAGGTTTCGGCGGTCGAGAAGTGGATCCATTGGCTCCGGAGTATTGCCGCAGGGCGGCATGAACTCATGCCGATTGCGCGGCAGAAGGGATCATTTTGAACGGAGATAGTGAAATCCACCCCCAGAGTCCGAATATACTCACAAGCGTGAGCGCGCCGGGGTTAACATGTTTAACTCGATTCGAGTTCACATCGGATCTCCGCTGAAGGACAGTCTATAGGTTGGCCCGCTTTCTGGTTTCTGCAACCGCCCCCCCCCTTATCTGATGCATTCGCTTTCTACGTTCCCTTTCGTCCGGGCTTTCGCCTTGGTGTTGTTATTGGCATCGCCGTTTGCTGGTGTCGCCTACGCGGCCAGAGATGACTCGACTCGGCCCAATGTGCTGATGCTGTGCATCGATGACATGAATGATTGGGTGGGTTTCCTCGACGGACACCCGCAGACGCTGACGCCGAACATGGACCGGCTCGCGGCAAAGGGGGTGAACTTCACCAATGCGCATTGCCCGGCGCCGGGTTGTTCTCCCAGCCGCAACGCAATCTTGTTTGGGGTGGAACCCTTCAATTCTGGGCTGTATCCGTTCTACAATATCAAGGAAATCGAACCGGGGGTGTTGGACAAGTATACCCCGTTGCCCCTGTTGTTGCGGGAAAATGGATACAAGACCCATGGGATCACCAAGGTTTATCACAATCCCGACAACACCTACATCGAGGATCAGCAGTGGGACGAATATGTCTCCTACGGCGACACGGAGCTTAACGTGATCAAAAACAAGGGCTACTATCCCGAGCCCTACAACAAGCGGATCGTGGCTAGTCCGGCGAGCAACCCGCTCAAGGATTTTAAGGACTACAAAAGTGCCATGCACGCGGTGGAGTTTCTGGAGAAGAAACACGACGATCCGTTCTTCCTGGCGGTGGGGTTTATTCTGCCCCACACGTCTTGGATCCCACCGGAGGAGAACTTCGACCGCTTTACGGGACCGATCGAGGAGCCGCCGTTCAAGGCGGATGACCTGCAGGATGTGCCGATGGCTGGCCAGAGCAATGCGCAGATCTACGTCGAGATTCCGGTTCGTCGGGACAATGCGTGGGAAGATCTGCGACGGGTCTATCTGGCGTGTATCAATTTTACGGATGACAACGTCGGGCGGGTGTTGGACGCGCTGGCGTCGAGCCCGTATGCGGACAATACCATTGTGGTGCTCTGGTCCGACCACGGTTTCCATCTTGGTGAGAAACGGAGTTTCAGTAAGTTTTCGCTCTGGAACGAAGCGACGCGGACGCCGTTTATTATCTGGGATCCCCGTGGTGACGAGGGTAACGGCAAAGCCTGTGCGGAGCCGGTGGGCCTGATCGATGTTTACCGGACGATTTGTGACAAAGTTGGGATTCCGGTGCCGGCTTATGTGGACGGCAGTAGTTTACAGCCTTGGTTGACCGATCCCTCCAAGATAAAGTCCAGCCCTGCCATCACGACTTGGGGCAGAGGCAACTATTCGTTGCGAACCACGCAGTGGCGCTATACCCGATATTTTGATGGCTCGGAGGAGCTGTATGATGAGAAAGCAGATCCCAACGAATGGACGAATTTGGCGATGAATCCGCAGTATGCCGAAATCAAGCAAGAGATCGCGGAAAAGTGGCTACCCAAGCACGAGGCCCCTCAGGTCACCAGTGGGCGGGCCTTGTATAATGTGGCCGATGCGGATCAGCCGACGCGTATGATTGAATCCTATAAGCGGAATGTGGAAGCTTACAAAAAAGCCGGCCTTCAGCCTCCGTTGGATTAGTCTCTGCGTTTCCTGTGATGCGCGTGGAGACGAAACGACTTTGGGTATGGTGGACTCTGGGGTGGCTTTGCATGTGCTTAGCGGTGCACGGCAAGGAGGAGATATTTCAAAAGATCCACGTTGAGGATGGCACGCTGTTTTTCGAAGATGGATCGGAAGTGGCCCTGTGGGGGGTGAACTTCCAGACCAGTCTGTCGTGGGAGCATCGCCGCTTTGCCTCCATTGGGATGCTTACCCCTTTCGATTTGGCGGCCTATCAGAAGATGGCGGATCGCAACTTTGATGAGATCCAGCTGATGGGCTGCGACGTGATCCGAATCCACTTGGGGCCAGGGGATTTTGCGGACGCCCACGGCGACCTCGTGGAAAACGAGTGGTTGGCGATGCTGGACTATACGTTGGCGGAGTGTCGCCGGCGCGGCATTTACGTGAATCTGGCCTTCCTCAACAGCATGGGGAATCAGGTCAAAGACTCCTTTATTCGCCCTCGGTCGGACGCCAAATGGGAATGGGTGACGGTTCCTCGGCAAATTGAGGCGACCAAGCACTTCATCCGCGCCCTGGTGAATCGAAAAAATCCCTACGACGACCACATTCGTTACAAGGATAACCCCGCTTGGGTGGTGGCGGAGTTGATCAACGAACCGATGTTTCCGCTCAAGAAACCTGATCGCGCGGACTCCCCGGAAGGCGTGGAGGCCTTTGAACAATGGCTGAAGCGGGAAGAAAAAATGGATACGAACGAGAGTTTCGGGGAATTCAAGTATCAGTCGTTCAAGCGCTACATCGACGAGATGATCTATCTGCTGGAGCAGGAGGAGGTCGCGGCGGTGCCCTGCTGGAATCTTTATTGGGTGCGGGGGCCTCACCATCAAGGCTGGGAGGGCTTCGAAGCGGCGGCGGATTCGAACGTCGAACTGGTGTCATTTTCGACCTACCCGGGCCAGAGCGAGGTTCAGGCGGCGCGGCCCCGGCGGGTGGAATTGTCGGATCAGAATTTTTTGCCGTATCTGAAAGATGCCTACGAAAAGCGTGACTGGCAGGCTTGGTTGCGGGATGACCGTTTCAAGGGCCGGAAAGCGCGTATCGTTTACGAGTATGAAGGGTGGTCCAATCAAAGCGCCTACCTGTATCCGGCGATGGCCCAGTATTTTCGGGCGCAAGGCGCTCAGATTGCCACGATGTGGACGTATTCGTTCAGCGGCTTGGCCGAGTCCTTCTCCAAAACGCAACCGCACAACCTGAACCTGCGCACCACCCCGCGGAAGGCCGCGAGCTTTATGGTGGCCGGAGAGGTGTTCCGGCATAGCCCCCGTTACGCGCCTTTTGTCACGACGACCGATGAGAGTGACCGGTCAGACATCGCGGCGTTTTCCTTCGCGGAGGACTTCAGCGCCTCGTGGGCGGAGGGGGTGTTTATCCACGCCGGCGACGTCGATGGTTTGGACGTGGAGATTCCGGACGATCTGCAACGCCTCGTCGGTTACGGTGATTCCCCTTGGGTCCGTTATGACGGCAAAGGGCTGTATTTCCTCACCAAACAGCAGACGGATACGGCCGAGCTCTGGGCGTTGTTGCTCTTGCCGCATGCCGCTTGGACGGAGGGCGAGGGGGGGCACCCCAGATCGGCGGTGAAGTTGGATAGTGAGACCCCGGCAATGCTGGCCATTGATTTCCCGGGATTAGCCGGAATCACCCGTTTTTATGCAGTGGAGCCGGATGCCTTGAGCCTTCTCAAAACGTGGCCGAAGGGGGCGGGGATCGAAGTCAATTTATCGCCAGGATCCTACTTGATCGAACGGGTGCTGGGTGACTGAAGGGAGTAGGCGACGTGCGCCAAGCGCCCTAACTTACCAACGGTCGGTCGGGATCTAGTTAACATGTTAAACCGAGTGATGGTTTACGAGGGAGGAGTGGGGTTGGAACCTCTGATTCCCCAAGCCCCTCTTTTCGGTTGTTCATCGTGGCGGAGAGAGTGAGGCAGGAACAAACCCCTGTATCCAATTAAACAGTTTAAATTGTGCGGAATTATTAAGCTTCTACCCAAGTCGACGGTCGGCAGGGCAGCGGCGACAGTTTCGTGAGAATTCGAAATGAAAAAAACGCTTTTATGGTTAGTGTTGATGAGCTCCAGCATCTGCGGCTCTACTCCCCCCAACGTGGTTCTGATTTTCCTGGATGATTCCGGGTGGTCGGATTTTCACCCCTTTGGGAATCCAAGTTATGCGACGCCGAATGTTGAGCGGTTGGCCAGCCAAGGTGCTCGTTTTAACAAGTTCTTTGTTCCTCAGGCCATTTGCTCCGCGTCGCGCGCTTCTTTGATGACGGGAGCCTATCCTGGACGCACCAAGGTATTTGGCGCCCATGGGCCCTTGGAGCGTGGTTTGGATCCCAAGTTTGCGACCATGGGAGAGGTGTTCCAGCGACACGGCTACAAGACCGCGCTATTTGGCAAATGGCACCTTGGCGACCAGCCAGACACGCGCCCAGCGGCACGTGGATTTGATGAGTCGGAAGGGCTCATGTATTCCAACGATATGTGGGAATACCATCCCACTGATCCGGAAACATGGGGCAAACATCCGCTGCAGTATTGGCGTGATGGGGAGGTCATGATTGAGCGCGTGACGCCCGAGTTTCAAAAGTCCCTGACTACACGGGCGATCAAGCGGGCGGTCGATTTTATCGGCCGTCACCAAGCCGAACCGTTCTTTCTCTACGTGCCGCATTCGATGCCACATGTCCCGTTGTTCGTCAGCGACAAGTTTGCCGGTCGATCCGGGGCCGGTCTCTATGGGGATGTGATCATGGAGTTGGATTGGTCCGTGGGGCAGATCATGCAAGCCCTCGCAGACCATGGCTTGGAAGAGAATACGATTGTGATCTTCACCTCCGACAACGGTCCGTGGGCCGTCTACGGTAACCATGCCGGCCGAACCCCATTTCGAGAAGCCAAGGCAACCGGGTTTAATGGCGGCACGCAGTCAGCGATGCTCATCAAGTATCCGGGCCGGATCGAAGCCGGCGCTTCGTCGGACGTGACGTTCTGCTCCGTGGATCTACTGCCGACGCTGTGCCGTTTGACGGGGGCATCGCTCCCGGCGAATGAGATCGATGGTCGCGATATCTGGCCACTGTTGAAGGGGGATTCTGGGGCTACGAATCCCCATGCCTACTATCCCGTTTCTACTGGTTCGCGTTTAGAAGCCGTGATCAGCGGAGATGGTCGCTGGAAACTGCATTTGCCACATGGCTATCGGCAAGTGGCCGAGCTGGGTCGCGATGGTGCGAGTGGAACGCATATCCAAAAGAGAATCGGACTCGCCTTGTTCGATCTCGATAATGATCCCGGTGAGTCTACCGACGTCATCGAAACGAATCTGGAGGTGGCCCACCATCTCCTCGGATTGGCGCTGCAACACCGGGCGAAATTTTACGAGTAAAGGCATCTCGAATCCCGGTGCTCGACCCTATTTTACCTCAAATGTTTGGCATGAATAATACTACCCCGAAACGCCTATTCCGAATCCTGGGGCTGCTCTCTTTGATCAGTTGGGTTACAGCGAGTGTGATGCCGGCCGCCAGCGAAGGACGCCCCCACGTGCTTTTCATTTCAATCGATGACCTGCGTCCGGATCTGGGGAGTTTCAACAACCCCGAGGTGGAGAGTCCCAGCATCGATCAACTGGCCCGGGAAGGTGTCGCCTTCCAGCGCGCCTATTGCCAGCAGTCGCTTTGTGGGCCGTCTCGCTTGAGTGTGATGACGGGCGTCTATCCGGACGGATTGGGTATCTGGGGCATGAGTGGGGGATATCAAATCGAGTGGCGGGAGACGCGCCCGGACTTCACCAGTCTATCCGAGGAGTTCCGCAATCACGGCTACAAGGCTATCGGGTTCGGCAAGATTTATGATTCCCGGCTCGGTCTGGATTTGGAGCATTCCTGGGACTATTTCGAAAGCGGGTGGAAGGGGCACTACGCGGCCTCCGATAGTTCCGACGATCAAAAGAAGGCCCTGAATCAGGGCAAAACGCGGGACAAAAATACGGGTCGTCCGGCGGCGCGTCGCGCCGTGGAGGCAGCGGAGGTGCCGGATGAATTCTATAGCGATGGCAATGCCACCCGGCTCGCCATCGCTGCGCTCAATCAGCATGACCTCAGCCAGCCTCTCTTTTTGGCGGTGGGCTTCCAGAAGCCGCATTTGCCTTTTGTGGCCCCGCAAAAATATTGGGACCTCTACGATCGGGAAAAGCTGACCTTGGCGCCGCGGCGCACCCCGCCTGAAGGCTTCACCAAATATATGTTTTCCTGGTATAAAGAGATTGAGATGTATGACGTGCCGGTTCCCACGCCTCCGGCATTTGAGCGGGAATTGCTGCACGGCTATTATGCCTGTGTGAGCTACGTGGACGCTCAGGTGGGCAAGCTGGTGCAGGCTTTGAAGGACAAAGGAATTTACGAAAACACCCTGATCGTGCTGTGGGGGGACCACGGTTTCAAACTGGGTGACTTCGGGGAGTGGGCCAAGCACACCAACCTGGAGACTGACGCCCGGGTACCCTTGATTATTCGCGCCCCCGGCAGTGCCGGCAATGGTCAGGCGAGCACCTCGATCGTCGAGCTGGTGGATCTCTTCCCCACGCTTTGCGAACTCGCGGGGCTGCCCATCCCGGAACATGTGGAAGGCCGCAGCCTGGTCCCGATCCTCGAGAACCCCCAAACCAAGTTACGCGATTACGCCCTCACGCAATACCCGATGGTGCAGGGCACGATGAGCTATTCGCTACGCACGGCCGATTGGCGCTACCACGAGACGCGCGATGATACGACGGGTGCTTTTATTGCCGGAGAGCTCTACGACCTCAGCGCCAGTCTGGCTGAGCAACGGAATGTGTTCGCCCAGCATCCGGATCGAGTTGAGCACTTCGCGGCGTTGTTGGATGCCCAGTTGGAATCCGCTAGGAAATGGACGGGCGGGGAGAGGATCAGTTCTTGGGGACTGGTCGAAGAATGATCCTCAAACAACCTATGACCCAGATGAAAACACTAGCGCGATGGATTGTGGTGATGGCGATTCTAATGGGACCCTTCGTTCGGTCCGGAATCGCCGGGACCTCGGCCACCCCTGAACGGCCCAACATTGTAGTCATCCTAGCGGACGACCAGGGCTGGGGCGACTTGAGTATCAGCGGCAATGAAGCTTTGGATACTCCCAATATCGATCGACTGGCGCGGGAAGGGGCGAACTTCGACCGGTTTTACGTGAGCTCCGTGTGTTCGCCCACCCGGGCGGAGTTTCTGACCGGCCGACATCACATCCGCAGCGGGGTTTACGACACATCCGAAGGCGGGGAGCGAGTTAACTCCGATGAGAAAATGATCGGAGAGTTCTTCCGTGATGCCGGCTACCGGACCGGTGCCTTCGGCAAGTGGCACAGCGGCATGCAATACCCTTACCACCCCAACGCCCGCGGGTTTGAAGAGTTCTATGGGTTCTGCTCCGGCCACTGGGGCAACTACTTCAGCCCCATGCTGGAACACAACGGGCAGATGGAGCAGGGGAATGGATTCGCGGTGGATGACTTTACGGAGCGGGCCATGGATTTCATGGAGACGAATCGGGATGAGCCCTTCTTTGTTTACCTACCCTACAATACTCCGCACTCGCCCATGCAGGTGCCGGATCGCTGGTGGAACAAGTTCAAGGACCTCGAGTTCCCGCCGGACCACCCGCAGGTATCAGATGATAGGATTGACCATACCCGAGCGGCCCTGGCCATGTGTGAGAACATCGATTGGAACGTGGGCCGGGTGATGGACAAGCTCGATAAGTTGGGCATTGCCGACAACACCATCGTGATTTACTTTAGTGATAACGGCCCGAATGGGACTCGTTTCAACGGCGGCATGCGGGGACGCAAGGGGTCGACGGACGAAGGGGGTGTGCGTTCTCCGTTTTTTCTGCGCTGGCTGGCGAAGGTAAAGGCCGGAACTGCGGTGCCCCAACTCTGCCACGTGATGGACCTGCTGCCGACGCTGGCGGAGGTGTCGGGAGTGGAACTCACGGGAGGCAAGCCGCTCGATGGCATCAGCTTTGCGCCCCTGTTGTTCGGTCAAGGGGACGACTGGCCGGACCGCACCATCGTGAACCACTGGCAGGGACGTATCTCGGTGCGAACCCCCCAGTATCGACTCGATCACCAAGGCAATCTCTACGACATGTTGGCCGATCCCGGTCAGACGGTCGCCATCAATGAGGAGGCGCCCGCGGTCTTGGCGGAGTTGGCTCAAGTCGCCCAGGATTTCCGGGCGGAAATGCTGCCGGGCTACGGGTTGGCCTATGATGACCGGCCGTTTGTGATCGGTCATCCGGATGCGAAGATCACCCAAGTTCCCGCTCGGGACGGTAAAGCCCATGGTGGTATCGAACGGTCCAACCGTTGGCCCAATGATTCGTTTTTCACGAACTGGACCAGCGTGGACGATGCCATAACTTGGGATGGCGAAGTGGGCAAAACCGGAGATTACCAAGTCGAAGTGTTCTACACCTGTCCTGCTGCGGATGTGGGCTCGACGGTGGAGTTGAGCGTTAAGGGCGAATCTTTGTCGGGCAAAATTGTGGAGGCGCATGATCCTCCGCTCACCGGTATGGAACATGATCGGTTCGAGCGTATGGAGTCCTACGTGAAGGATTTTAAGCGTATGACGCTGGGCACCATCAGACTGGTCGAGGGTCCCGGGACACTCACCCTCAAGGCGGTGGATATTCCCGGGGAACATGTCATGGATTTTCGGCTGATGTTGCTGACCCGAATCGATTAAAGGAGCTACAAATTATGACCAAAATTAGACCGCTACTCTTAGCCCTGATGACATCCGTTCTCGTGAGTCCCGTGAAGTCCGAGGCCGTCTACGAGGTGGGCTTGTCCATGTATTCACTCCGGCAACTCTTCGAATCGCGAGGCGGGGACTTGGACGCCCTCGATTATCCGAAATTTGCCCAAGCCACCTTTGGGATTTCGCAGATCGACATTTGGAATGGCGGGTTTCCGGAGGACAAGCGGGATGATCCGGAGTATTATCGACAGTTGAAACAACGGGCCGACGAGGTGGGCTCCGATATTTTCCTATTGATGACCGGAGCAGTGAACAGCCAAGCCGCGGATCTCGCCGCGCATGCGGCGACATTCAACCGTCAGGTGGATCTGGCGAAGATTCTGGAAGCGAAATACCTGCGGGTATTTTTGAGAACGCCGATTAAGATCGAACGTTCGGTTTCACTTGAGCAGGCAGCGCAGGCGTTGAAGCCCATTGCCGATTACGCGCTGTCCCGCGGGGTGGTTGTCGTGATCGAACCGATGCCGAATAACTATTCGGGCGACGGCAGATACCTGGCTGAACTTGCTGCCCAAATGAACCATCCCTCGCTGCGACTGATGCCGGATTTTGGTAAAATGAAGGGCAATGACCCTTACGGCGGCACGATCGCAATGATGCCCTACACCGATGTGGTTTCGGCAAAGACGCATGAGTTTGGTCCCGATGGCCAGTCCCGCGAATTTGATTATCCGCGGTTGATGCAGAGCATCGTTGCCTCCGGATTCACCGGCGTGGTGGCGATTGAATACGAAGGCGAAGAACTGGGACCGGTGGCGGGAGTCAAAGCTACGCAACGACTGTTGGAGGCGCTGAATAGCAGATAGGACGCAGCGCTTCCCGGCGCTGTCACTAACCCGCATATTTTAATAACACATGAGATCATTAATCACTACCATTATGGGATTGCTCTGGGCCACCACTCTGCTGGCGGTTCAGCCTAAAAATGTTTTGTTCATTGCGGTGGACGACCTGAAGCCCCTTTTGGGCTGTTATGGTTATGATCAGGTCGTGACTCCGAATATCGACAAACTGGCCGCGGCCGGGACCACGTTTTTGAATGCACATTGCCAGCAGGCGGTGTGTGGCCCTTCGAGGATGAGCCTACTGACGGGGTATTTTCCGGACACCATCGGGATCTATGGCATGGGGGCTGAGAAGGACAAATTCAGGCCGAAACATCCTGATATGGTGACTCTGCCTCAGTATTTCAAAAACCAAGGTTATGTCACGATCGGCACCGGCAAGATCTTTGATCCGCGTAATGTGGAAGGCGACTGGCAAGGTCCGCAGGATGTAATTTCATGGACCCGATTTTACGGAAAAAATCCCTTCAATGAAACGAGCGGTGGCCCCATCGTGGGAGGGCAATACCATGATCCCGCGTTGCAGGATTTGTTCCAAAAGCTGTCCCGGGAAGGCAAGGCGAAAGGGCTGCAGGGCAGGGAACTGCGCGAGTACATCCGGGAATACGGAGGGGGGCCGGCGGTGGAGAGCTATGACGTGCCGGACGATGCCTACCCGGACGGCACCATCGCCAATCGTGGGATTGAGCAACTCGAGGCACTCAAGATGTCGGGACAGCCGTTCTTTTTGGCGCTGGGTTTCCTCAAACCGCACCTTCCGTTTGTGGCTCCGAAGAAGTATTGGGATTTATATGACAGAGCGGAGTTGGCGCTGGCGGAAAATCAGGAATTTCCAGTCGGCGCACCAGCCTGTGCGATTTCCGAATATGTGGAAGCCCGCACGTATAGCGGTGTGCCGACCACCGGACCGATTTCTGCCTCAACCCAACGCGAATTGATTCATGGCTACCTGGCCTGTGTTTCCTATGTCGACGCTCAGATCGGCCGCGTGGTGGAAAAGCTCAAGGAGACTGGTCTGTATGAAAACACGATCATCGTGCTTTGGGGTGATCATGGGTTTCACCTGGGTGACAAACAGCTTTTCGGCAAACACACGACCTATGAGCAGGCGACCCGGGCTCCGTTGATTGTAGCCAATGCGGGTTCACCGGCCGTCCCGAGTACAAATTCACCGGTCAACTTTATCGACCTTTACCCCACGTTGTGTGAACTGGCGGGATTGCCGGTCCCGAGTGATTTGGACGGCAGGAGTTTGACGCCGTTGGTGGATGGAACGGCCGCGGCCGTCCAGGAATACGCCGCGAGCATTTATCCGAGTAATGGATACTGGGCGATTGCGATTCGGACGGAGCGCTACCGCTACGTGGCTTGGTATCAGGCCAAGCGATCAATCCAAACCGGAGGGCTTCGATTTGAGCAAACCCCTTCGTTTAGCGAGCTCTACGACTACGAGGCGGATCCGCTCGAATTACGGAATCTGGCCGGAGAAAAATCCTACGCCGTGACAGAGCAAAGACTGGCCAAATTAAATCGAGAACATGTCGAATTTACGCAATCCCGACAGTTCGAAGTCAGTCGCCCGCAATCAAAATGAGCGGATCGTCGTTGAGCGAAATTTTACGCAAATATTAAGCCATTCGTGATCATAGGGCTAACATGGGGTTCGCATCCCCGCAGCCGCCGAGATCCCGGCGGTGATCAACTCGGGTTACGCGGGCCCCATCGGCATCCTCGGCCACCTGCCGGAACAAGATGTAGAGATCTCGCTGCGCGAAAATCTGCCGGCCTTAATAATGCCAGCAGCCCGATAAAGTTAGACTAATTTTAACGCAAAGTCACCAGGTCGGTAGGAACGCAAAGTTCAGAAATTGAATAACTTGCTGCTCAACTTTGCGGCTCCGCGACTTGGCGTTAAAGTCTAAATCCAAGCGGTGATTGGTGTAAGGTCCTGCGCGAGTTGGTGCTATGAAAGGGGGAGTAGGGCCGAGCTTTAGACCAACGTCTTGAATGATTTGGACTAGAAAAGGTAGGGACGGACCGCTGGGCCGTCCGCGGTGTGCGGGGCCGGTTTGAGTTGCTTTCCTTTAGCCTGACGGCGCGCCCAGCGTGTCCGCCAATGCCTTGGCGACGGAGGGCGGTCACGCCCTACCTCAGCACGCGTTGCTCTAAAGTTTATTTCAAAGCACGTTGGTATTAGCCGGCACTTTGGCACGGCCGACTAAGGTCCGGCCCTACGGTGCCGCGGAAACTGGCAGGAAAATACCGCCGTTCCGACCCGTGGAAATAGTTTGCCGGGATTCAGGCGTTAACATGTTAACGCCCGCTGAGGTTTTGATTTTGGGCGAAGTTCAATCGTCTCATGTCGCTCACATCGCACCGCGCCAGCAAAATCCCACCCATGAAGACTTGTATAATCTATTGCTGCTTGGCGGCTGCGCTATTCGCTGCCGATCGGCCCAATATTATCGTATTGGTGGCCGACGATCAGCGTCGGGATCAGGCCAACTTTCTCCCGGAGGGACGGGGCCACAATCTGACGCCGCACATGGATCGCTTGGCGGCCGAAGGGGTGGTGCTGAGCGAATTGTATTCCCCCAGTCCGGTGTGCGTGCCGAGTCGGTTCGTGACGCTCACCGGACTCTACTCGAGTCGCGCCCAGAATCGATGGATGCAGGACCTGCGACGGATGCATGGGCATACGTTCGTTCATCAGGAGCCCAATGTCATTCCGTCGACCCCCACTATTGCCCACGATCTGAAGCGCTTGGGTTACACCACGGGAGCGGTCGGTAAGAATCATGTCATCGAAGCGCCGGGATATGAAAAAGTGGATGCCCGGTTGCCGCTCTCGGATCCTGCAGTGGTGGCGCGGCTGGAACAGAACCAAGTCGCCTGCACGGAGGCTTACCATCAGGCGGGGTTTGATTTCGCCCAACGCATTTATCACACCAATCCACGGGTGATCGGTCCGCCTGAGGTGCAGGTCCATAACCTGGATTGGGTGAATGAAGCGGCGTTGCAGTTTATCGAGGAGAACGCTGACAAGCCGTTCTTTCTCTACTATGGATTCACGACGCCTCACGCGCCACATAATGGATACTTGAGTGATCCCAAGGCGACACCGATTGGAATTTTGGAGGAGCGACCGCAGGGATTGCCGCCGCGAGAGACGATCAAGACGCGCTTGGCGGAAGCCGGTTTTGACCGAGCTGAAGGGGATATGCTGTGGATCGATGACTGCGTCGGTTCATTGTTCGACACGCTCGAAAGCCACGGGGTGTTGGATAATACCATCATCATCTACTTTTCGGATCATGGCGTGGAGTCGGGGAAGACCACGTGCTATCAAGGGGGCATGCGCACCTTCGGGTTCGTCTGGGGACCTGAGCATCTGGTGGTGGGTGGGCGGGAAGAAACTGGGCGCATAAGTCTGGTTGATTTGGCTCCCACGATATTCGACTATGCAGGCGGGATAGCGGTCGAAGGTCGGTACGATGGCATGAGTATGAAAAACGCTTTCACGCACCGTTCTCCCATTCCGGAACGGACGATCTATGGAGAAATTGGTCACACCAGAGCGGTCATCAAAGGCGACTGGAAATACATTGCCCTACGCTACTCGGACTATCACCAGAATCTCCCCATGGCCGAACGCCTCGCGTGGCTGGAGTCGGCGAATGAGTATCAACGTGGCAACCAGTGGCAGACCTTTGAAGGCAACGATCCTGCCGGCCCCTTTGGGCATTCGGGATACATTCCGGATCTCTGGGACCACGAACGGAAGTCGATGAGGGCAGCGCCTCACTTCTTTGATGCAGATCAGCTCTATAACTTGTCAGAAGATCCGAACGAACAACGCAATCTGGCGGCTGATCCGGCTTATGCTGCGGTTCTCGCCGAATTGAGGCGAGAACTCGCGCAAAAACTGCAGGCCGTGCCGGGACCGTTTGGCGAGTTTAAGCTCCGCCAAGATCCTGAGCCCTTGTGGGAGGAGCGCATCCAGATTGGCCGAACATTGATGCTGGATGTGTTCCACTGAGCCGTAACGATGTAGTAGGAATTTAAGGGAGGGTAACCCCGAGCAACTTCTACGCACGTTGTGAATACGAGGGAGGGGCTGACTGGTCTGTTTTTTAACCACGAATGGACACGAAAGGCTCCGTCTACCGACTACGCACTGAAACAGTTTTCATGGGGTTGAACCGGAAAGATTCCGACGGGAAATCACGAAATTGCTCTAGTCTGGGAGTTCGAATTTCTGCCATGAGTTGGGGACGAACAACCCACTGTTTGGTGGATTCTAACTCATTCCATTCTGGATTGGTTTTCATTCGCAGTAGTGTTCGGCAGGGAAAAAGCTGAGTTGAAGCAGGGAGTGCGTGACACGAATGAAGCGATTTTGGCACCGGATTGTGACTGTACAATTTGGGCGTTTGGGGACTTAAGAGGCAGGTGCCTAGTGCTCGCGCCAAAACCAAATCCAAGCCGTCGGAAGCGGATCTTCGCAATTGGAAGCTGTTGGCCGAGTTTCAGCGGCGCTTGCGACCGGTGCTTCAGCAGGCACGGACCTCGGAGACTGAGCTGGACGCGGGGCGCAAGCTACTTTCTGAGGACTACTTTTCCCTGATTTTGTTCGGGTTGCTCAACCCGGTGCTCAAGACTATGCGAGGGCTGGTCGCGGCCAGTGCGCTGCCGCGCGTGAAGATCGAGGTCGCGCGCCATCAGGTCAGTCTCAGCTCGTTTTCGGAAATGCAGCATCTGGTCGATCCGGAGCTTTTGGCTGGGCTGTTGCGTTCGCTCGCCCAAGAGGCTGGGCCGAGTTTTGGCGAAGCGAAGGTGCGCGAGCAGGTCGGTGAACTGGTGGCTAACGACGGCACCTTGTTGCCCGCTTTGCCTCGCATGGCGTGGGCGCTTTGGCAGGACTCGAAAAATCGCGCGGCCAAGCTCCATCTAGAGTTGTCGGTGTGGCGTGACGTGCCCGCCGAGTTCACCGTGACCGAGGGCAAGCGTTGCGAGCGTTCGGTATGGCGGCAAAAGCTGCGGCCCGGGGTGTGTTATGTGAACGACCGGCACTACGCCCAGGATTACGGACTGATCCAAGAAGTGCAGGCGGTCGGAGCGCGTCATGTCCTGCGTCTGTGCCACAACGCCTTGATCACGCCGTTGGAGGCTCCCCGGACCTTATCGGCGGCCGATCAGGCAGCGGGCGTGGCGAGCGATTGCCGGGTGCGGCTGGGCCGCGAGGACGACGGCCCGACCGGGCGACTGGTCCGGGTAGAGGCCGATGGGCACGTGTTCTTGTTGTTCACCAACCTGCTGGAGGCTCCCGCCGAGCTGATCGCGTTGATCTATCGCCACCGTTGGCGGGTAGAGCTGTTTTTTAAGTGGCTCAAGTGCATCTTGGGCTGCCGACACTGGTTGGCCGAGTCGCCGACCGGGGTGATGGTCCAGGTCTATTGCGCATTGATCGCCTCGGTTTTGATCGTGCTGTGGACCGGGCGCAAACCCACCAAGCGCCAATGGGAAGCCCTTCAGCTTTAGTGGATCGGCTGGGCCGAGGTCGACGACTTGGAACGCATCTTCGGCTTCAAAAAACCGCGGTGAACCCGCGCTGGGGTAAAACGGCCTTCTCGGCCGCAAAGGCGCAGCCTGCCCAATTGCCAACGAGCCGATCCGATCAACCCTCAATTAACTCTAATCGCGCTCAAAAAACTCCCGTCGCATCGCAACCTCACCACTCAGCAGGTCCCTTGCCGAACACTACTGTTTCATTCGTGTCTATTCGTGTCCATTCGTGGTTTAATTTCGTGGATCAGGCTAAGCCGAATGGGCTAGTGCCAGATTATCGGCGGGGACGCCTCGCGAAATGGTAGGTCGGTTGAGTCCAAACGGATTACCCTAACGCGAGGTTGAACGAAGCCGCTGCGCGGCGGAGTGAGACGGGCGGTTGAGGGTTGGCGAGGGGCATTGGGGTTTAGCGTGAAGGGGTTGGGTTTGGTGGCGAGAGTATCGGTGTATGAAAAAAAATACATCT